>Ga0073934_10000854_pt1 | contig 80310 bp, 70 predicted proteins | sample LarsenN4metaG_FD_76834 | JGI IMG/M metagenome (GOLD analysis project Ga0073934, IMG submission 76834) | Hot spring sediment bacterial and archeal communities from British Columbia, Canada, to study Microbial Dark Matter (Phase II) - Larsen... ...
CCGAGTGTTTCAACCTCGTCGATGCGCAAATAAACCAATTCTGCCGGCAGCTTGGTTTGATCGATAAGCTTGACTTTATGGTCGACCCATTCGATGGTGGTGACGGGCATGGCTATTACTCCGATAATTTTACTTGATTTAAAAAACTAAAATCACTAATTTAGCATCATGACAAGTGAACTTTTAACAAAACCCATTGCGCGACAAAAGCTGCCCGACGAGCGCTTCACTTACAATGAGTTTTGCGCGCGTATCAAAGAGTCAGAAAAGGCTGACCTCATCCACGGGGAGATCATTATGGCCTCACCAGCGTCAATCGAACACGAATATTCTTTCGGATTTTTGTATGTCATTCTGCGTTTGTTTGTGAATTATTATGATCTCGGCATCGTTATCGGTTCGCGCGCTGCCATGAAATTTTCCGAATATGATGCGCCCGAACCGGATATTATGTTTATCAAAAAAGAAAGAATGCACCTTCTGGGCAAAACGGAAATATTTGGTCCGGCTGATTTGGTTGTCGAAGTCGTCTCTCCCGGCAGCCGCCGTCTGGATTTTGTCGATAAAAAAGACCTTTATGCTTATTATGGTGTTCAAGAATATTGGCTGCTCGATCGTTTTCGGCAACAAGCATTCTTTTGGAAAAATGTCAATGGCGTTTGGGAGGATTTGCCGGTTGATGCCAAAGGCATCGTACGTTCCAGCGTTATCCCCGGTTTTTGGCTGCGGGTGGATTGGCTCTTTGCCGCAGAGCCATTGAACGAACATGCGATTTCCCAAACGATTCTCGCCGGCGATCCGGACGCAAAATAAATTTTGCGTTGCTCATTTCGCCGCATACTTCCGCAAATTTCTCACCACCGCCTGAAAATCTTTTGCCTCCGGCGCGGCCAGCGTCATAAGCTCCTTCCGCTCGGGATGATGAAATCGCAGCGAACTCGCATGTAACGTCAAGCGCCTGATCAGCGGCTGCTCGTTTTCCCCTTCTTTCAAATGAAATCTGGTTTTAATTGAAGAAAGAAAAAACGCTTCGGTCTGGCCGTAAATCGGATCGACCAGCAGCGGATGGCCAATGGCTTGCAGATGCACGCGAATCTGATGCTGCCGACCGGTTTGGGGTTGGGCCTCGATCAGCGTCATGCCGCGAAATCGTTCCAAAACGCGAATGGTCGTCACCGCCGGTTTGCCGCGGCGGGCGATCATCATCGCGCCCGGCTGCTGTGGATTCGGGCCAAGCGGGCGTTGAATGGTGAGCGCATCCTGAATCACCTCGCCTTTCACCAGCGCCACATACATTTTTTCAACCTGATGCTGCGCGAACTGCCGGCAAAGCTCGCGATGCACCGATTGGGTTTTGGCAAACAAAATCAGCCCGCTTGTTCCCGCGTCAAGGCGATGGACGACGAAGATCGGTGCATGCAAGCGCTCGGCGGCGATGCCGCGAAGGCACGGCCACTCCGGATGCCAACGCTCGGGAATGACCGGCAAGCCGGAAGGTTTGTTGAACGCAACGATGGCCTCGTCATCAAACAAAACCGGAATGCGCCATTTTTCGTGGCGGGCGTTGTCATAAAAATGCAGTTCGGAAAATTTCGGCCGGCTCACTTTTGCAACATTGATTTTTGTTGCTTCACTTTTCATCCATTTTCATCTTTTCACAAACTCGACGCGGCGATTTTCCGCGCGGCCGTCAACCATGTCATTGTCCTTGAGCGGTTTCGCGCTTCCCCACCCTTTCGTGCGCAGGCGATCACCATCGATTTTATAAAAGCCGATCAACATTTCTCTGATCGCGGCGGCGCGCTGTTGCGACAGCCGGTTGTTACTGCTTTCCTCTTCGGCTTCGTCAACGTGACACTCGATGGATAAATTCAAGCTGAGATCGTTCTGTAGCAATGTCGCCAGTTCTTTCAGCGTGGCGAAAGCTTGCGGTTTGGGCGTGGCCGCGCCGGCGGCGAACGGAATGCCGTAGCTGACAATTTTTCCGTTTTGTTGAATTTGCTCGCGCAAGCTTTTGTCCAACGCCGCAACCCGAACGTCAGTGATCACACTTTTGTCATCGCCTTCTTTTTCGCCGCCCGGCAGAAAAATTTCAAAATCGTGCGGCTGAAAATTGCCGCTTTTCGGCGAGCTGACGACGCGAATGCTGTCGATGTAGCATTTGAAACCTTCGTTGGTTACCATCATCGCCAGGCGATGGCGGCCTTGCAGCGGTTCATCAAACGGGTAGTCCAAGCTCAATCCCCACGAGGTATTAAAAGAGACGCTGATTTCTTCGACCGTGCAGGCGATCCAATCGTTGTCGGTTTGTCCGTAAACATCGACGCGGTAATTGCCGCTGTAGCCGCGCGGGGTGACGTAAAAATCCATTTCAAAACTGAATTGCGCCGGCAGCGTCTCGAGTACGGGCGCCACAAAAGATTCGTTGATCGCGCGCAGCCAGCGTTGGTTGTTGAAAAGCATCACTTCCGCCTTGCCTTCGATGAGCTTCCAGGCCAGCGGTTTCTCACCGGCACGATCGCCGGAGAAATCGTCATAAAAAACGATTTGATAGCCGGGAATGAAATCATATTTTTCCCAGTTTTCCGGAATTTTGTTGTTTTGCGCCTGCAAAGCGCCGCCAACGCCTCCTGCCAAAAAACTCGTGATCATGAGCAAAAAACCAAACCCTGTCCTCATAGATGCCATAATTGTTTCCGAACGCGATAAATTGAACGAGAAAAATATTACTCTTTTATTTCAACCGGCGGCAGAGATTGCGCCGGCAAACCGGCTTCGCCTCGAAAGAACACGTTGACCTGTTCAATCTTTTTCTCGCCCCATTCGCCGCGCTGCAAGAGCCAATCATGCACAAATTCGGCCACGGTTTTGCGCGCCTCTTCGCGAACGAGCTGGAGACGCGTCGAATCTTTTGCATTCGCTTCAAGCTGCGGCGTCAAATCTTGCAAAAGTTTGGCCTGTCGCTCGGCGCCGTCAAAAGCGAGAGGGCCCTCGATGGTTTTGATTTCCATTTTATCGGATTGAACCGCCGGCGGTAAGGTGGGGCGCAGCTCCGGCGCCACAATTTGACAGGTGTTGTCAATAATTTTAATATCCCACTTCTCGCGAAGCGCAACGTGATAGCGATAAATGACAGGCGCTTTGATGATAACCGTCGTCGTGGCGCCGGGAATGTTCCAATTGAATAATTTGGCCGTATCGGAGTTTATGAACGTTTCGGTTGCCGAGACGCCGGCCAGCTCCAAATTGCCGCCTGGCGTGCGGAAGATCGTTGGGAGACTGGCAACAAAGTCTTTCTCAATGGCCGTCGTGTTCAGCGGATGAAACAGCCAGGGAAAGGAATAATAAATGAACCCGCCAACGAGGGCGAGGATGATGAGAATGACGAATAAGGCCTTCATAGTTTATTTTCCAATCCCAATTTTTTCATCTCACCATTCAATCGTCCGGTGAGCATCAACGCCCACATTTTCCAATCTCCCATGAACGAGAACCAGGGATAGCTAAACGTGGCGGGTTTGTTTTTCTCCAACAAGAAATGCCCGATCCAGGCGAAGGCGTAGCCGGTGACCAGCGCGGTGAGCAGCAGCCAGAGGCGTTGCGCCGCCATGCCGTAAATGATCTGCAGCAGCGCCAACGTTGTTCCAATAAAATGCAGCCGCCGATTGGCCGGCGCGCTATGCTCGCCGAGATAAAACGGCCAAAATTCAGCAAAGGTTTGATAACGCTTTTCCATCCGTTCCTCCATAAATTTTTGCAATGAAACCACCAAGACACAAAGACACCCGACGGGCGCAGCCAAGAAAAACTGATTAACTTCGTGCCTTTGTGCCTCGTGGTTATCTTCGGTTGTGGCTAGTCCGCGTTAGGGCAAAATCATAAGTTTCTGGGTGGCCGTTTGATCGTCGGCGCGCAGTTGATAAAAATAAATTCCGGCCGGGGCGCGTTCGCCGTTTTCCAGACGGCCGTCCCATTGCACTTCATAGCGTCCGGCCGGCTGAACGGCATTCACCAGCTCGCGGACGTTTTGGCCGAGCACGTTGAAAATTCGCAACGCGACCGGAGTCTGCGGCGTATGAGGCAATTCGTAACGAATCGCCGTCACCGGCGTGGAAAGTGAAAGCGGGTTGGGAGAATTTTGCAGCAACGCGAAACGCTGCGGCGCGCCGAGCGTTGGCTGCTGCACCGCCACGGTGTTTCTTTGCGCTTGCGTTTTTACCGTCAACGGTTTGATCGTTTGATTGTGCAACGCCTCCGCTGCGGCGCGAGGCTGATCTTTGCCAAGCACGTAACTGATCAAAAACAAATTAAAGACGCCCTTGATATCAGTCCCCGTGATCAACAAACCGCCGTCGCCATAGGATTTGTTGTCGCCGGTGTCATCGGTGCCGTCATTCGTGCCGTTCTGCGCATCCTGAAAATAAAACCTTTGGCTATTGCCAAAATTCGGCGGCAACGAAAAAAGGTTGACAAACGAGCCGTGCGCGCTGCTGAGCATGTACCAATTCAGGTTGGGATCGTAGACCACGGCGGCCTGGGTAGAGTTCAAATTGCCGGAACTTCCGGTTACAGTCACCGGCGTTGAAAGGTTTTGGTTGTACCATTTGGCGCCGTTCACCCTCGAATCAAAATCAAACGACTGGCGCAATGAAGTCACTCTGACACCGCTTGGCAAAGTGTTCAAATTCAGAGAGGTTCCAAGAACCGATGAATAACCGTAATAAAAAAGCAATATCGAAAAATCGATGTTGCCGGTAATCAGCGAAATCCGCTCACGCAGCTCGCGAATAACGCGCACGCGCCCGTCCCTGGCGCGCACGCCTTGCAAACCGAGGCCGGCTTCGGTAAAGGTCACTTCCGCCAAAATCGCAAAGACTTTAAAACGCACTTTAAGCCGATCCAGAAAATCCAAATTGCTGCCATTGGCGGCGGCCGGCACGCGCAGCAAATCTTGAATGCCATTTGCGGCGTGACCTTCCTCATACGTTTGGCCCCGAACGGTATCCTGGCCCGCGCTGGCGCCGGCTGGCGCCGCGACGTAGGCGACATAATCTTTGGCTGTTGGCGATATGCTCAGCGTGCTCGACCGAAAGAGATAAACGTAACCGGTATTGCCGGTGGTCAAGAGCGGGTCGGTGACTTCGATTTCATAGCGTGCAAAGCTTCGCGAGGCGGCGTCATTGACCCACGTGTTGGTCAGCGCTTTATCGCCGGCGTCGCGCGCCATGAAGGCCAACTCGTCTTGATCATCCAAATTGCCGTCGCCGCGCCGGAAATAAGTGGTGCTGGCCGGATTAAGCGAATCCGGTTCCACTTCGTCAAATTGGTAGGGAATTGGTTCCCAAGCATTGCTCGCACTGATATATTTGTAAAGAAAAAGCTGGCCCATCGGCGCGGTGTTGTTGGAAAACTCCGCGAAGCTGTTGCCCTTGACGATCACCGGTTGATACGGGCGATTGACGGCGATTTGGGAAAAGGCGAATGGAGAAAAAGACAAGATGATCGCTGCAACGACACACAACAATGAAGTGAAGCGGCCACAACTTTTGTAGCGGTACGGCATATTTCTCTCCTTAGAAATTTGGGTTTGGGTTTTTATCCTTGTTGGTGAGGATGATGGATTATTTTAACCAACGAAAATAACACGCTCTCCCGGCAGCAGCCGGACGAAATTCAAATGCAAACCGATTCCCGCAACGCGGCGTCCAGACATAGGACCAGTTCGGGCACCGTCCGGCTTCGCAGACGCGCCGGCCGCGATGGGTGACGGCGACGCCGAAGCAAAGCAAATCGGCTTTGTGCGCACCGAGGTCATTTTTAATTTGCCTCAACGCCTGGCCAAATTTCCAGCGCAAAACCGGAAATTGCAACTCATCCAATTTTTCTTCAAACAAACCGGCGACGAGCGCGCCCTCGAGCGATTTTAAAAGATCATTGGTCATCGCGCGGTCGAGATATCGCTGCGATGAAACCACGCCGGCGCGCAATTCGCCGCCGTCCGGCAAAACCAGCTTCGGTTTAAATTTTAAATTTTCGAGAACCCACAAATCTTCGTCGTACAAAAGTTGTCCGTAAAATTCGTGCACGAGCACGTCGATTGCTCGCGGCGGGCGAAATTCTTGCAGCGGCGCTTCAATGACTTCGATTCGCCGCGAAATGTTTTTTGGCAACAGCGAGATGCGCTGTCGTGCCAGTTTCGCCAGCAACGGGTTTTGCTCGACGGCATAAACCTGTTGCGCGCCCAGCTTTGCCATCTCACTAGCCATCAGACCCAGCCCGCAACCACCCTCCGCGCAAACCGCGCCGCGAATTTGCTTTTGATGCGCCCGCAGCAACGCCCGAAAAGCGCGCGTGCGTTGCGTATCGTCGTAGATCGAAATAAACGCCAGCAAGTCGTCCACTTCGCGAAAGCGACGGGGCGAAAGATGGTTGAGAAGATCCATACTTGTTGCTGGTTGCTGATCGCTGGCTACTCGTTGCTGGTTGCTCGTTGCTTAGCCACCAGCCACCAGCTACAAGCTACCAGCTACCAGCGACCAGCCACTAATTGCTTCCCTCCCTCCCGTTCAACAGAAACGTTTCCCAGAACAGCGACTCGGCATTGGTTTGATAATCGCGGTTGACTTTCTTGCGGAAACCGTGGCCTTCATCTTTCGCCACGAGATACCAAACGTTGCCGCCGTTTTTGCGCACGGTTTTCACCATTTGCTCCGATTCCGTCGCCGGCACGCGCGGATCGTTGAGGCCTTGAATCACAAACAGCGGCTTGGTGATTTTCGCGGCATTGGTGGTCGGAGAAATTTTCGTGAGAAACTCGCGCATCTTCGGATCGCGCTCGTCGCCGTATTCCACGCGGCGCAGGTCGCGGCGATATTCCTGCGTGCTCTCCAAAAACGTCACGAAGTTGCTGATGCCCACGACGTCAACGGCAGCGCGAATACGGTCGTTGTACGTACACAGCGTCGCCAGCGTCATGTAGCCGCCATACGATCCGCCGGTTACGCCGACGCGGCTGGCGTCAAGCTCCGGCTGCTGCGCGATCCAATCCAGCAGCGCGCCGATGTCTTTGACCGACTCTTCACGTTTGTAGCCGTTGTCCATCGCCAAATACGTTTTGCCGTAGCCCGAAGAGCCGCGGACGTTCGGCACCAGCACTGCGATGCCAAGCTCGTTGACCAGATACTGATAAGTGGAGCTAAAGCCCGGACGCGCCTGCCCCTCCGGCCCGCCGTGAATCGAGATGATGACGGGTGTTTTTCCGCTTGCGTTTTGGGGCTTGTAATAAAACGCCGGAATCATTCTCGGCTTATTGGTCACTTTATCAAACGTCGGATAACGAATCAACTGCGGCGTGACGAATTTTTCCGTCTTAAGGCCGCCGACTTCGCTGAAAGTCCAGCGCACCAGCTCCTTCGTCGCCAGATTGATGGAATACACGTCGCCCGAAGTTTGTGAGGTGTTCAGCGTCATGCCCAGCTCGTTGCCGTCTTTCGAAAATTCCAAACCGAAAATCAGACCGACCGGCAATGGCGGCAAATCCATTTCCTCCCACTTCGTTTGCAAATCGAAAACATACAATTTGCTGATGCCGTCTTCGTTGGTGACGTAGGCCAAACGCCTGCCGTTATCGGAAAGCGCGATGTCGTCAACGTCCCACAGCAGATTGCCGGTGATAATGGTTTTCTTGCCGGTGGCAAGCTCATCGTAAATGAGCTGCTGAAACTCGCCATTCTCATCCGAGGCGTAATAAACGCCGCGGCCGTCTTTACTCCACAGCGCGTCGCCGTAGGCAATTTTCTTGTCTTTTTGCGGATTGATTTGAGTCAACTTTTTGGTGGCCACATCGCACCAATAAAGGTAGGATTCATTGGCGGAAACGTAATGCTGCACGAGGAGCTTGCTGTTGTCCGGCGACCAATCGCTGGCGCCCCAAGCGCCTTGCGCTTCAACCAACAAATCCGAAGCGCCCGGTTTGTCGACGCGCATCAATCGAATATCCGAATCTCTGCCGTTGCGCAACGTGCTCGAATAGGCGATCCACTTGCCGTCGTGCGACCACAGGCCGCCGGTGTTGCGTGACTTGCCGTCGGTGAGCAGCGTGCTTTGTCCGGCATCGCGGTCGAAATAAAAAAGCTGAAAAAACTCCGCGCCGCCGGTGTCCATGCTGAACAAAAAGCCGTTACGGTCTTTGCCGGGATAATAACTGCCGCCGCCGACCGGCTCTTTGAAAAACGTCAATTGCTGCCGCGCGCCGCCGGGACGCTCGACGTAATGAATTTGGCTGGTCTCGGCAAAACGCGTCGAGATCAAAATGCCCGGGCCATTCGGGTTCCAGTCGAGAAACCCGGCCGAGCGGACATTTTGATATTGATTCATGCGCTCGACGATGCGCGGCGGAATGTCCGGAATGCCGTCGATAACAAGATTCCCAACTTCGCGAGGTTGGGCGAAAATCAAGCCGCTCAACAAGATGACGAAGAGCGGGATAGCAAACAGACGACGATAAGACATGGTCTACCTCTCCGGTTTTTGATGGGTGTTATAAAATTTAACAAATTTTATTGTGACTGGCGCGATGCCGGCTTCAACAGCAGGTCGTGAAAGTCAAAACTAAAATCCGTCGCCGGAGAAACCGCCTGCATCTTCACTTGTTCGATGTTCCCGTCCGGCTTGAGCGCGAAGGTCACAAACGCATCGGCGCGCAGCTCGCGATCTTTCCAGCGGGCGACGAACGTGTCGTACTGCCAATGCTCGAGATCGCCGGCGAGCGATGGTGTGGCTGCAAAACGAATTGCCAGCTTATCGCTCTCGTGCGTGATCACCACCTCGCCGTACCAGGGGTCGCTGTAGGTTCCGGCATACTTTGCGAGTGCAAGCGAGGGACGTGACGACGCCTCACGCGCCGTGACGGCGCGTTGTTCCGCGACAGCGGTTAGCGAGTCGACGCGCGCCCGTACTTTTTTATAAGCCGCCACCCAGTCATACGCCGCAGCGCCAAGATAGTGGTCGAGAATCCGGTAAGTCATCGCCTCGAAAGCCGCGCCGGACTCCTGATTCGTGAGAACCGCGACGCCGAGCTTCAACTCCGGAACCATCGCCACTTTCGAAACGTAACCCGGCAGTCCGCCGGTATGCGTCACCACTTTCCGGCCTCGGTAATCGCGCACTTCAAAGCCCAACGCGTAACCTCGGAAATTGGACCGCAGCGCGGCCAGCTCGGGCGCGGGGTTGCCGATGGGCATCGGAGTAACCAAAGTCCAAAGTTGCCGGGTGGTGCGTTCTGAAAAAAGTCGTGTCCCGCCGGCAACACGTCCCGAGTCGAGCTGGACGATCATCCACTTGGCCATGTCATCGGCGTTCGAATTGATGCCGCCGGCCGGGTTGGTATTATCGCTCGCAAAAGGCGCAATCGGCCGCACCGTTCCTTCGATAGGCGCATGTGGTGACGCGACGTTTGCGCCGCCACCGGCCTCCGAATGACGCACATTGCTCCCGGCCATTCCAACCTTGGCCAAAATTCGCGAGGCGACAAAATCCTCCCACGTTTGCCCGCTGATCGCTTCAATCACCTCGCCGGCGATCAAGTACAACACGTTGTCATACGCGTAGGCGCTGCGAAAACTCGTCACGAGCGGAATATGCCGCAGCCGGCGCGCGATCTCTTTGCGATTATAAGTTGAGGGCGGCCACCACAGCAAATCGCCGGCGCCCAAACCCAAGCCGCTGCGGTGCACGAGCAGATCGCGCACAGTAAGCTCGCGTGTCACATACGGATCAGCAAGCTGGAACCATGGCAGATAACGCACCACTGGCGCATCCCATTCAAGCTTGCCCTCTTCGACGAGCAGACCGAGCGCCGTCGCGGTGAAAGCTTTGGTGTTCGAGGCGATCCCGAACAGCGTCCGGCTATCCACGGGCGTGGGCTCGCCGAGCTTGCGGACGCCGTAACCTTTGGCGACGACGACCTTGCCGTCCTTAACAATGGTGAGGGCGAGGCCAGGCACTTCAAATTCCTTGCGCACGCGCTCGACGTAAGCATCCAAATCTTTCGGCGCGCCGGCTACGCCCGTATGGGTTTGCGCGCTCGCAAATGGCGGGTTGAGCCAAAGCGCCAGCGTGAGAACGACCACGCTTTGCACAGCCAAAGATCGTTTAATCAGTTTGCGCCTCCTGGAAAAATGAGTGAAGGTAAAAGTTCAGCGAAGCTGCGTCGCAAATCAAAATGACCGCGGCGAAGCTTGGACAGCAAGCTTTGTAAATTTTGGAAAATCTCTTTGCCCAAGGCGAACTTCACTTGCGTCACTCCGGCCGCGCCTGCCGTTTAATCGCCACCGCTTCGGCGGTCAGCCGGTTAATCTCGGCAAATTTCCCCTCGTGAATCAACTCGCTTTTCACCATCCAACTGCCGCCACAGGCGAGAACCTTTGGGAAATTTAGATACTCAGCCAGATTAGCCGCCGAAATTCCCCCGGTGGGAATAAATTCGACGTTCGGAAACGGCGCGCTGAGCGCCTTCAAAGTTTTCAGGCCGCCAAAAGCATCGGCGGGGAAAAACTTCAGCATCGTCAATCCGGTTTCGAGGGCGATTTGAATATCAGACGGCGTGCAAACGCCCGGGAAAACCGGAATATTCCTTTCCTGGCAATAATTCACGATCATCGGAGAAAATCCGGGCGAGACGATAAATTTCGCACCGGCGGCGACGGCGCGTTCGATTTGGTCTTCATTTAAAACGGTTCCGGCGCCGACCAAAATTTCGGGAAAGGCCTGCGACATGGCGCGAATCGACTGCTCCGCGGCGGCGGTGCGAAAGGTGATTTCGGCGCACGGCAAACCCCCGGCAAGCAGCGCATCGGCCAGCGGAATCGCGGCCTCAACGCGTTCGAGGCGCACAACCGGAATGATGCCGAGCTGGCGCAAGCGCGCCGGCACATTGACTAAGTGCATTTGATTTCCTTTTTGAACAAGTCTACGCCCGCAGTGGGCAAATGACAAAAAGAGTTTTTACGCTTTACGAGTTATTAATGATTTCATCATCTTTTCTGACGATACCGCCGCGAACGATACGAGCTCGAATGCCGCAGCGACCCGGCAGCGCCGCCATCGCGCCCGAACCGATGCTCCTTTCCATATTTCGGCACGGCTCGCACAGCGAGACGCCTTCCAACTCGGCCTCGCCAATTGAAAAGCGCCTGCCGATCAGCTCATTTAACGCAACGCCGCGCACGGTGATATTGCGCCGCGACATGCCGGGACGATAGGAAACGCCGATTTCCTCGGCGGCCTCTGCAAGAAATTCTTCCTGCACCAACGTGACATTCATCTTCGGGTTTCGCCCAAAGTAGCGATCGCCGGCGAGGCCTTTTGCCGCCACCAACGTCGCAGCCGCAACTTCCTGCATCGCTTGCCCGGCTTTTGCGGCGAGGTGAATCGAAACAACTTTGCCCAAAATGCGTCTCCAACTGCGATTGCCTAATCAACAATATCGCATCAGAATTTGAAATCTGCAAGCTGAAAATTTATTTTCCGTCACTCACAAACCGGTCACTCGCAGTGACCAGTCTGTGGCTATCCTTTATCCTTCCCGAAAATACGGCATAACTTTTTCGCCGTTATCAAGCTGGATTTTGATCGGCAGATCAGCGTCATTCAAATTTTTCATATCCGGCGTCAACCTGTTGCGGACGACTTGCTCCCACAAGTTTTGCGGAATCACCACCTCCCAGCCGCGGCTGGTGAATTGTCGCCATTCGGCGCCGCCATATTTTGCCATATAAGACTTGACCGTCTCCTCCAGAAGCCCCGGCGGCAGCGCCGTCTGATCGTGCGGGTCGAGCCCGCCATGCTGCGCGAAAAATTCCTGCATGTAGCTCGGAATGTCGAATCCGCCGCCGCTTCCCAGCCGGTGACGAATCAATTGCGCGATCAACTTGAGCGCGTCATAAACTTTTCGAAAAAACGATTGCTTCTCCGGGCCCAGAACGTCGCCTTTCACCAAATGCGGCCATTGCGCGATAAAAAATTCGATGATCCTGCCGTTGTTTTTATGCGCGCGCATTTTTTGGCCAAGCACGATGCCGAACCAGTCGGACGAGCGGTCTTCAATCGTATCGGCGCTGGTGGCGTATTCCCAAAGCAGGCTCGCCAGCGGCGCGACAATGGGATATTGGCGCAGCCGTTCCAGCCAGCGCATTTCGCGGACGCGGCGTTGGGAAATCTCGACCGATTCGGCGCGCACTTTTGCGGCTTCCGGGCCATAGGCATAAGCAATCACGGCGCAATTAAAAAAATGCCCCAAATCCAAAAAGCCGCAGCGGGCGCCAAAAACAAAACGGTTGTAGAAGCCGGTTTCTTTATCCGGCTCGCCGATGCCCGGACAAAACACCCAGCCCAAAGCGATCAAGCTGACGAGATCGTCCACGACGCTGCCGAGGGAATGCTGCAACCGGCGATAAACAAGCTTTTGCAGCCGCCAGGCGAACGGCTTGTCTTGTTCCAGTTTTTTTATTTTTTCCCGCAGGCGCAAATCCACAAACGCTAAAACCACGAGACGATAATGATCCGCAATCAGGTCGAGGCGCGCATGCAGTCCGAACAGCGTCAACACTGCGGTGGCATAGCCGAGAAAATTGACGGCGGCCTTGTACGACACCGGCAGGTTGTCAAAAAATTTGAAATCCGGCAGCAATGTTTCAGGCACGAGCGGGCGAATAACGTCGCGAACGAGGTGCAAGTCTTTCTCGCGGAAGCCTTCGATCTTCTTGAGCGCTTGCTGAATGGCTTGCAGCGCCGCTTGCGGGCTTACCACGTATTCGGCTTTCTCGGGAAAACGCGATTCGACCTCGGTAATTTCTTCGTCTTTTTCAGCCGGTTGGTGCATTGAAATAATTATTTCGATTTGCAAAAATAAAATCTTCAGATACCGTCGTTATCGAACCTGCCTAATTTAATCGAAAAAATTCCCTTTTGCGAGTCAAATTTTATCATCATCTCTTTTTCTTTCGAGATAAAAAGATTGAGCAGCAATCCCAATTTATTGCACAAGCTGTTTTTCAAAAAATGCGCGGCGTAAAAAAAGATGACCCCGATCTGATGATACCAGGCGTGTTGCGGATCGAGCTTCTTCCAAGTTTTCCCGACGCCGAGCTTCTCGATCATCGTGGCGAGGAAATTCGCCGCCGGCGTCTTCTCGGCCATAACAGAAAATTTCTGCAATGACGTTTCCGGCGCGAACAAGCCGCGCAGATTGAAAGACAGCTCGAGCGCCGGCGAGGTTTTTGGCGTTTGCTCCAGGTGGCGCAAAGCCCAAATTTGCGCCGTATTCATCGCCGCGCTGTGCAAGGCGGCATCGAGCGCGCTGAAATCAATGTCGCGCAAATCGCTGAAATCGTCAACCTCTTGCCACGTCATCCGGTTTTGCGTGCGCTCTTCGAGCACCGCGGTCTGGTTGAAACATTTCGACAAAAATTGCCCGATTTTTTCTTTAAACTTGTCGACGTAGAGCGGAATCTCATCATGCAGCTCCCACGGCATAAAATTGGGCGCTTGCGAGCTTTTGTCCCAATAAAAAAGCTTGGGTTGTCCGAAGCCCGTGATTTCAATTCCCCACAACACGCCTTCCCACCAACCGCAGGTGCCGGTGTTGTAATACGGCATCGGCAGCCGCAGCGGAATTGTTTTGTCGGTGCCGGGAATATTCAACGTACCCAAATGCAGTTCCGGCCGGCTTTGCGGCCAGTGGGTGTGGCCCATCATGATTTGCACTTCTTGGATGGCGCATTGGTCGGGATCTTTCAACGCCAGAGACAGCGCCGCCGCCAACGTCTCGGAAAAATAAATGCTGTCCTGAACGAGGCGATCATCCTCGCTTTGCTCGATGCGCCGCGATAGATGCAAGGCGCGATCTTCCGGCAGCCAATTTTCGACTTGCGGCACCTTGGCCATCAAATCGGAAAACTTGACGAGCGGGTTGCCGTTCAGATCGATGCCGCGCAGATGATAAGGAAAAGTCGAGATGCCGTCGGCGATGATGCCGATGGAATTGGCCAGGGTTTTGCCGAGAAAACTGTGCTCGTCACAATTCCAAAAATCAATTTGATGACCGTGCAAAATCACCAGCGGCTTGCGCTCGCGATAACGCCGCGGACTCAAGCCGATTGGCAGCAGATCGGCCAGCTCTTCGGTGTCAATCGGGATTTTGTCGCGCTTGGCGCGGATGATTCTTTTGATCACGCCGAGATAATCATCCTGCATCGTCAAAACCTGCGGAATGATGAGCAAATCCCAAACGCGAAACGCCGGGCCGTCCTTGAACCAGGCGTCGCGCAGCAACGCTTCATTTTCCGGTTTGAGCGTCCAAAAATCGTCGTGATTGCCGCGAGTGCGAAAATAGCGGCCCTGGCGATGCAGCTCCGCCAGAATCTCGTACACACGATGATGCGGGCCGTCCCGAGCGATGATGCGTTCGGCGCGGGCCCGCACGCCTTTATTTTTTCGCACCGACGGCACCACCCACAACTCTTCGCAATCGCCGTTCTCGATCACCGTGTAACCGCGATCGCGATAGTATTCGAGCAGGCGAATAAACAAATCGCTGTGTTTGGAAAAATGGGCTAGGTCGAAAAAATGCTCGTCAACGACGTCGTCTTCGGGAACATCGCGATGAATGTCGGAGAGAATGACATATTTGCAATCCAGTTTTTCATCCGGTGGGTCCAAAACTTTGACCGCCAGCTTGCGATCTTTTTGTTCGATTGTCTTCGCATCTTTGCCGATCCATTGAAACACCTTCATGGGCGTCACCACCGCCTTGAGCAGCATCTGCGACAAAAAAACGAACAACATGCCGGGAATTTTTGCCAGATGCAACCAGATTTCCTGCTCGGTCTCGTCATTCAAAGGCAGATGTTGAAAAAATTTTTCCGCAAAATGGTCGGTCGCGGCCCGGTCGCCATTGAAGTCGCTCATGAGAGCTTGCACACCTTTGCCGAGCAAATGAACGCCCAACGGAACGCCGGCGGCGTCCTTGTTTTCCGGCAGCAAAAAGTCATCGACGACTGGCGCAAAATCTTTTTCGTTGGTGCGGCGCACCCAGTCGAGCAATTTCGGCATGATCGTGTCGAAGCCGTTCTCGGTTTCGGCGCCGAAGTCCCAGATCGCTTTGAAAACGGATGAAAAAATGCCATCACGATCGCGCGCCGGTTGGTTGAGCGAAACCTCGAACAACGATTCGAGTTTGTGCAACGACGCCAAGCCCGATTTAAAAAGATGCCGCAAAAACGGCTGAATCTGTTGCGCTTCTTCTTTATATAACTCGAGAATGGTCGAATTTTTGACCTGCTCGAGCCGGGCTTGATCTTGAAAACAACTCAACACCGCCGACAAACCGGCTTCCTTGTCGCGTTCAGTGGATTGCAAAACCGCGCTGATCAATTTTTCCGGTTGGAGATTGAACTGCTTCATCAACGCGTCGGCCGCTTCGCTGCCGAGCTTGAGCAGTTTCATGGCCTCCGGCGAGGCTTTGGACCAAATATCGGCCGCTTGCTTTAATTTATCGGCCAGCACATTTCCCAAAATATTTTTTAAATCCGAATCCTTGCCGAGATGGGCGAGCGGGCCCAATCCCCATTGCTCGGCCAGCGCGCCGATGAGATCTTTTTTGCCGGCATGGCTCTCGACCACCTGATCGATGAGATCGAGCAGACCGCGCTTCGAAGCCAATCCGCGTTCCAACATCCAGGGAAAAATCGCCTCTTTGTCGGCGCGGCGATCTTCGGCCATGGCGCGCAGGAGTTTTCCGGAAATCTCCTGCGCCGAACCCCATTGCTGCGCTTTCTTCAAAGCCCGGTTGGCCTGACGTCGATCGTGGCCGACCGTTACGGCCAAGCTGCGGCAAATCGGTTCGAGATAAAAATCCACATCGGGCGTCGACGAACCGCGCGGCCGCGGAAGCTTGTCCAGCTCGCGTTGGAGACGCGCGCGAATTTTATTACGCTGGCCCTGATAACGCCGATACAATTGATACGCATAAGCCGGGCCGATACGATACTCCAATCGCAGCGCCGCCAAATATTGATAGAGCTGAAGCCCGCGCTTGCTGATCTCCGGCAGCAAACTGAAATTCAACGCGGCGGCATCGACGTCACGAAGCTGTTGGAGGGTTATAATGCCCTGCGCATGAAGCGCCACGGCCTGCGGCGGCGGCAAAGGCTCGATGTCGCGTGCCGTTTCCAATCGTTCGGAAATGAGATGAGGGGGAATTTTTGCCGCGATAAATTTCCACGCGCGCAGCCGGTCGGCTGGCAATTTTCGGCGAAGCCGCGCTTCATCAACTTCCGTCATCTGTTTGATCGACGTTATTCCCGCCTCGACAAGAATTGCGGCGGCGCGTGGCGTCATGCCGGCAAAAACCGTTTGCAGCCGCGCCTGCTGCTGCCAGCGCAGGAGAGTATCCCATTTCAAACCGCTTTTCTTTTCGAGAATAAAATCGAGATCCGCATCGCGCAGTTCCTCCAGCGTGGTGAGGTTCAACCCGGCCAGGGCGCGGGCGGACTTGCGGTCCAGCCCGTCGATCTTTTGTGTCAGCGAAATTTCTTTCAAACGTTTTTTGTGTCGATGATTCAACAGGTGTCGGCAAAAAATACTGGATCGGGCGTCGTCTTAAATAGTGAAATTTTAGCGCAAGAGTCAAGGAAAAATCTTCCTCGACTCTTTGCGCCGCCAAGTACACGCTGCCCGATCAAGTACGATATTCAGCAACACAAAGCAAATCGCCCAAGCATTTGGTCATTCACCAAGTGAAAAATTTACCGGATTTGGAATCACCTAACGCTGCTCTCGTTCTCATGCTCGCCGTGGCCCACGCTCTCGGTGCAAAGCGACTGGACGACGGATCGTTTCAGCCGGCGCCAAAACTGGGTCAATGGCTTGCTGGCGCTCAAATTGATCGAGAAAATCGATTCCTGGCTCACCTACGGCGCGCGTCCGGCCGGCCTGCTGTGTTCGGGAGGAATTTGCATCTACGTGCCGGAGTTCGAGGGATTGGAGCTGCGGGTGAATTTCAGGCTCTGATCTGCTGCAGGCCTACCAACCAACATCCCCACCAAACACCCACCAGGTGTTTAAAATCATTCTTAGGTTTTAGAGTAATTTTGGTTCCCTGAAGGTGGGTAATTCTCATTCAGAGAATAAGAAATAACAGGCCGGATTTGGGATTGAATCGTTGTTTCTAATCCAAATACTCGTAAGCCCGCAGCGTCAGAAATTCGGTAAAATCTTTCTCCGTCACGAGCTGATCGAACACTTGCTTCGCCAAGTCATACTTCCCGGCTGCAAAGCGCTTTTCTCCCACCAGTGATTTGATTTTATCCATTTCTTCGGACAACAGCGCGCGATACAACGCCGGCGTGATCTGGCGGCCATCGGCGAGCGCGGCGTTGGGATGATGCAGCCATTGCCACACCTGCGAGCGGGAAATTTCGGCGGTGGCGGCGTCTTCCATCAAATTATAAATGCCCACCGCGCCGGCGCCGAGCAGCCACGATTCCAAATATTGTATCGCAACGTTGATGTTGCCGCGCAGTCCGGCCTCGGTAATGTGCCCGCCGGGAACGTTGAAATCAAGCAGGTCGTTGGCCGCGACGCGCACCTCTTCGCGCCGGCGCTCTTTTTGGTGCGGCTTATTTCCCAAAAGTTTGTCGAAAAGCTCTCGGGCCACGGCAACCAGATCCGGATGCGCCACCCAGGTGCCGTCGAAGCCGTCGCCGGACTCGCGCTCTTTGTCCTCGCGAACTTTGGCGAGCGCGCGGGCGTTGACTTCGGCGTCTTTCCGGCTCGGGATAAACGCCGCCATGCCGCCAATCGCATGCGCGCCGCGGCAATGGCACGTCTTCACGAGCAGCTCAGTATAAGCGCGCATAAACGGCACCGTCATCGTCACTTGCCCGCGATCCGGAAAAATAAAATCGGGCCGGCGGCGAAATTTTTTGATGATGCTAAAAATGTAATCCCACCGCCCGGCATTGAGACCGGCGATGTGATCGCACAGTTCGTAGAGAATCTCCTCCATTTCAAACGCCGCCAAAATGGTTTCGATCAACACCGTGACTTTGATGATGCCAGCCGGCAGCCCCAACTCTTGCTGTGCCATCATAAAAACCTCATTCCACAAGCGCGCCTCGAGATGGCTCTCTAATTTGGGAAGATAAAAATACGGGCCGGTGCCTTTGTCGATGAGCTTGCGGGCATTGTGAAAAACGTAAAGGCCAAAATCAAACAGCGCGCCGGACATCGGCTGGCCGTCGACCAAGACATGCTTTTCGCTGAGATGCCAGCCGCGCGGTCGCAACATTAATGTTGCGATCTGCTCGTTCAATTTATATTGCTTGCCTTCGGGACTCGTAAATGAAATGGTGCGATCAATCGCATCGCGCAAATTGAGGTGGCCCTGAATCATGTTCTGCCAGGTCGGCGAGTTGGCGTCTTCAAAATCCGCCATGAACACATTCGCGCCGGAATTGAGCGCGTTGATCATCATCTTCCGCTCGACCGGGCCGGTGATTTCGATGCGCCGGTTTTGCAGATCCGCCGGAATCGGCGCAACTTTCCACGAAGCGTCATCACGAATCTTTTTCGTCGCCGCCAGAAAATCCGGCCTGGCGCCGGCGTCGATTTCCGCCTGCCGTTCGACGCGCTTCTGCAGCAAATGGCGCCGGGTCTCGCGAAATTCGCGCTCCAGCTTGGCGACGAAATGCAAAGCCGGCGGGGTCAAAATAGCGGCAAATTCGGATGCAACCTCTCCTTTAATTTCGACGCCTCGAGGCAGATTTGAAGCGATGTTATTCATGGGCATCTTTCCAATCGCTTACAGATGAAATTAAAAATTTAGTCCGGAAATCATCGCAAGTTTTACCCGCTGATTGAAAAATCCCGCTGATAAGTTTTTTAAGAGTCGGGGAAGCGAAACAGCGTGCAGTTTGAAGCGTCTTCCACGTCTTTAAACTTTGTTCTAAAATAAAACTATTTTTGATGAACGCAAGGATTTACTGCCGAGATCTTTGCACTCCGCTCTAAGCCCTCTGCGCCGCCGCATAAAACTGCTGCTGCTCGGTCGATTCTGCCAGCGCCGTCGTCGAGGCCAGGCCGCCGCTGATCACCTGCGTCACAAGATCGAAATAACCGGTGCCCACTTCGCGCTGGTGCTTGGTGGCAGTGTAGCCTTCAGTTTCCAAAACAAATTCGGCCTGTTGCAGCTCGGAATAGGCCGACATGCCTCGTTCATGATAATCACGAGCCAGCGCGAACATGCTGAAATTCAGCGCATGAAATCCCGCCAGCGTGACGAACTGGAATTTATAGCCCATCGCGCCCAGCTCTTCCTGAAATTTCGCAATCGTCCCGGCATCGAGTTTCTTCGCCCAGTTGAAAGACGGCGAGCAGTTGTACGCGAGCAGCTTGCCCGGGAACTTGTCGTGAATCCCTTCGGCAAAGGTGCGCGCTTCGTCCAGGTCCGGCGTCGAAGTTTCGCACCAAATCAAATCGGCATACGGCGCATACGCCAGGCCGCGGCTGATGGCCGCTTCGAGTCCGCCGCGAAAGGCGTAGAAACCTTCGGTGGTGCGCTCGCCGGTGATAAATTCCTGATCGCGCGGGTCGATATCACTCGTCAACAGTTTCGCGCTATCGGCATCGGTGCGCGCGACGAGTATGGCCGGCACATTCATCACATCACTTGCCAGTCGCGCCGCAATGAGCGTGCGGATAAACTGGCTCGTCGGCACCAAAACCTTGCCGCCCAGGTGGCCGCATTTTTTTTCGGCAGCGAGCTGATCTTCAAAATGCACGCCCGCGACGCCGGCTTCGATCATCGCCTTCATCAATTCGTAGGCATTGAGCGGACCGCCGAAACCGGCTTCGGCATCGGCGACGATCGGCGCGAGCCAATGGACGCCGTTTTTGCCCTCGGCATGATGAATTTGATCGGCGCGCAGCAAACTGTGGTTGATTTTGCGGACGACTTCGGGAACACTGTTGGCGGGATAAAGGCTTTGGTCGGGATACATTTGTCCGGCGAGATTGGCGTCGGCGGCCACCTGCCAGCCGCTCAAATAAATTGCTTTCAAACCGGCTTTCACTTGCTGCATCGCCTGATTGCCGGTCAAAGCCCCCAAGGCTGGAACATAGTCTTCGGTGTGCAGCAATTCCCATAACCTTCTGGCCCCCATCTCGGCGAGGGTGTATTTAATTTCGTATGAGCCACGAAGCTGCAATACTTCGTCGGCGCGATAGGGACGTATGATGCCTTTCCAGCGCACGTCGGTGGCCCAATTTTCGAGAAGCTGGCGCGAGTTCATCGTGAGTCTCCTTTCGTTTTGGGTGACTGGTGATGCATCGGATTTGAGAAGAATATACCAAATGAATCTAATATAGTCAAGCGAAATTTCGCCAAAATATTTATTTCGCTAATAGAGTAAAATATCATATAACTTCGCTACTTGCGAAAAAATATATGTGGACAAACCGCATTCACACCAAGCCAGCGAAAAAAATCTTGCGGAAGAAGAATCGGGAAGTTATTTTGAATTTAACGCCCGGCGCCTTTTTTCAAGGCCAGGCAAAAGCGATTTCATACCGGAGACGACATTCGATGAAAAACGGCTTAAAAAAACTTATCGCGCAAATCGACGCTTATCGTCAGGACGTCATTGATTTTGAAACGAATTTGACCAAAATTCCGGCGCTGGGACCGGAGAGCGGCGGCGACGGCGAACGGGACAAAGCGGACTTTGTGAAAGATTGGGTGAGCCGGCATTTGCGGCCGGATGATCTGCAGGAATATCGGGCGCCGGACGCGCGCGTCTCGTACGGCTACCGGCCCAATATCGTCGCGAGGTTCAATGGGCATTCGGATAAACGCACGGTCTGGATCATGACTCATCTCGACGTCGTGCCGCCCGGCGATCTCTCGAAATGGACGGGCGATCCGTGGACGGTGCGCGTCGCCGGCGATAAACTCATCGGCCGCGGCGTGGAGGACAACCAGCAGGGTTTGACCTCGTCGGTGTTTGCCGTCAAAGCCTACCGCGATCTCAAGCTGGCGCCTCACAACCCGGTGGGTTTGGTGTTTGTTTCCGACGAAGAGACCGGAAGCCACCATGGCATTCAATATTTGCTTGAAAAGCATCGCCATCTTTTCAGCCGCGACGATCTCATTCTCATTCCGGACGCCGGCGACACCAAGGGCACGATGATCGAAGTGGCGGAAAAAAGTATTTTGTGGCTGCGTTTTCACACCCGCGGCAAGCAAACGCACGGCTCGGTGCCGGAGCAGGGGGTGAACGCGCACAAGGCCGCCAGTTATCTGGCGGTTCGTCTCGATACCCTGTACAAAAAGTTCAAAAAGCGCAATCCGATGTTCAGCCCGCCGATCTCGACTTTCGAGCCGACCAAACGCGAAGCCAACGTGCCGAACGTCAACACGATTCCGGGCGAGGATGTGATGTATTTTGATTGCCGCGTTCTTCCCGAATACAAAATTGCCGAGGTGATCAATGTTGTGAAGGCGCTGGTGAAAGAGACGCAAAAAAAATTCAAAGTTAAAATAAAAATTTCGTATGCCCAACACGATCAGGCCGCGCCGCCGACTTCACCGGAGGCGCCGGTGGTGCAGGCGATTACGCGCGCGATGAAAGACTTGCGCAAAAAACGCCCGAAACCGATGGGCATCGGCGGCGGAACGGTCGCGGCTTATTTTCGCCGCGCCGGTTTTCCGGCCGCCGTTTGGTCGACGATGGCGGAAACCGCCCACAGCCCGGACGAATATTGTTTGATTGAAAATATACTTGACGATGCCAAAATTTTTGCGCATATTTTTTCACAGCGGTTATAAATTGATTTTACTGCAAACGAGTTCGGTATCCGGCTGCACCAGCAGGGATTTTCCGAATTACCCGGATAAACTTACAAAGATATTTGAAGAGGATTTATGGCCACGATAAAAATTGCAAAGAAAACCGCAGTGAAAAAATCGATCAAAAAAGTTGCGGCGAAAGCTCGGAAGAAAAGCCCGGTTTCGAAGACCAAAAGATTTCCCGCGCCAACAGTTGTCACGGCGAAAAAAGCCACCGGTTTGACGCGCCAGCTCGAAGCCGCGGCGCGCACGGCGCTGGAAACGTGTCTGGCGGTGAAAGCCGGTGAAACGGTTTTGGTGATCACCGACGAACCCAAGCGCGAGATCGGCGCAGCGCTTTGGCGCGTCGCCAAAGCGCTGGGCGCCGAGGCGATGCTGGCGGAGATCATGCCGCGCTCGCGCAACGGCGAGGAGCCACCGGCGCCGATTGCGGCGCTGATGGCCGCAAGCAGCGTGGTGCTTTGCCCGACGAGCAAATCGTTGACACACACGGCGGCACGACGAGAAGCTTGCGCGCACGGGGCGCGGATCGCGACCTTGCCCGGAGTGACGGAGGATATGATGATTCGCTGTTTGAATGCGGATTATCAAGCGATCGCCGAGCGCAGCCAACGTCTTTCGGCGGCGCTTGAAAGCGGCAACGAAGTCCATGTGACCAGCCCGGCCGGAACCGACATTTGGCTGGTTCGCGGCGATCGTCACGCCAAACCCGATACCGGGCTTTATCACAGCGCCGGCGAATACGGCAATTTGCCGGCGGGCGAAACGTTTTTTGCGCCCATTGAAGGAACGACGCAGGGCGTGATTGTCTTCGACGGCGCGATGGCCGGCGTCGGCAAAGTTAAAAAACCGATCCGCCTGGTGGTGCGCGACGGCCTGGCCGTGGAAATTACCGGCGGCGTAGAGGCGCAAAAATTGAACGACCTGATCAACCCGCTCGGCGAGGCCGGCCGCAATATTGCCGAGCTGGGAATCGGCACGAATGATCGCGCCCGGATTACCGGAATTATTTTGGAAGACGAAAAAGTCATGGGCACGGTACACATTGCGCTCGGCGACAACATGTCGATGGGCGGCGCGGTTTCGGTGCCGAGCCATCTCGACGGGCTGATCATGCAGCCGACGGTTTATGTTGAGGGCCGGATGATTATGGACGCCGGCAAACTTTTAGTCGCTTAACTTGACTGAGTTTTCCTTGAACAAGATTGAAAAGCTGGCGAAACTGGTTTTGCTCGATTGTTTGGAACTGCAGCCTAAACAATCGGTGTTGCTGGTTTCCGACGTCAAGCAAACTCATGCGGCCCTGGCGTTTCACAGTGTCGCCGCCAAAGCTCACCTTGAACTGAACTCGCTTGCGCTCGCTGAACGCCCGAACGGCGAGCCGCGGCTTTCCGCTTTTTCAAAAAATTCCCTTCAGGCCGCCGATCTCGCCGTCGTGATTTTGTCAAAACTGGATGAGGCGAGCTTGAATTGGCTGCGCCAGCAAACTCGCACCAAAGTCATCGTCTTTGCGCAGATTGACGACGAGGCGGTTGTGCCAAGCCTGGAAACCGATCCGCGCCGGTTACGCGATCGCAGCCGCAAGCTCGCCGATATCCTCACCATTGGCCGCACGCTGCAACTCGCCGCCAATAACGGCACCACGCTGAAAACCTCGATTGCGCAAAATCGCGGCAGCGCGGAAATGATTCCGCTATTGCCGGAAACTTATTTCGCTTCGTTGCCGTTGGGCCGGGCTTATGTCACGCCCGTGGTCAACTCGATGGAAGGGGAAGTGATCGTGGATGATTTGGCCGGCAACCGGACAAGCACAACTTCGCCGATCGATCTCAAAGTCGTTGACGGCCGCGTCACACTCATTAAGGGCGGCAAAGCCGCCAACGATCTCCGGCGGCGGCTACGGCTTGCTGGCGCGAATGCCCGTCTGGTGGTCGAAATCGGCTTCGGATTGAATGATAAAGCGCGTTTGGGCAATTCAGCGTTTGAAGATGAAAAAGTTCTCGGCACGGCGCATCTCGGCTTTGGGCGAATAACCAGCGGCAACAAGATTCCCGAAGTTTTTGTCCGCGGTATTTTAAAAGCGCCCAGCGTGACAATTGATGGGAAAAAAATTATCGAGGAGGGGAAAATTCTATTCGGCTAAAAAACCGAGGAAATTTCTTGCCCACTGAATTGAAAATCCCACAGAATTGAATTTGAAAAAAAATTCTGTGGGATTTTCTGTTTCCTTCGGACGCAGTCTGTGGGCGACTCTGCTCGTAAAGCTTGAAGGAAGCAAAAATTACTGCTTCACCACCCAAACTTTGATCGCGGCCTGCACTTCGCCGTGCAGTTTGATCGGCACTTCATAGAAGCCGAGCGCTTTGATCGGTTCGTCGAGCAGGATCTTGCGTTTATCAATCTCAAAGCCTTTGGCCGCCAGCAGGTCGGCGATGTCCTGGGTGGTCACGGAACCAAAGACGCGATCTTCTTCACCGACCGGCACCGTGGCCGTCACCGAGACGCCGTCGAGCTTGGTCTTGAAGTCTTCGGCCTGTTTTTTCTCGCGATCCTTTTTCGCTTCGAGGCGGAGCTTGTCTTGCTCAAAAAGACGCAGGGTTCGGTCGGAGGCTTCGTACGCAATGCCGCGCGGAATCAAAAAGTTTCTCGCATAGCCGTCTTTGACGGTCACAATTTTGCCGGCGTCGCCAAGGGTTTCAAAATTCTGCCGGAGAATGACTTTCATATCTGAAATTCCTGTTAGAAAAATTATAGCGTTGGCGCAAGGTTTAATTGTTTTATTTGACCGGATCAGCAACATAAGGAATCAACGCCAGATGGCGCGCGCGCTTGATCGCCGTGGTCAACATGCGCTGATGCTGGGCGCAGGTTCCGGAGGTGCGGCGCGGAATGATTTTGCCCTGCTCGGTCATAAAACGCACCAGGCGTTTATCGTCCTTATAATCGACGTACACATCTTTTTCTTCACAAAAACGGCAAATACGACGTTTCTTCAACATTACGGAACTCCAAATTTAAGATTCGATACAACGGTTTCGGAGTGCCCCGCGCTTGCGGATTTTCAGAGGCGGGCGGAGCAATGTGAAATACAACCGTGTTGATTATAGTTTTAAATTTTCGTAGCCAAAATTAAATTCGTTGGCCGTGCCGCTTTTGCCGGCTTCGGGCGCCGCCTCGTCCAGCGCCGGCGGCTCGTGATGCTCGTCAAGCGCCATGCCGTCAAACTCGTCAGCGTCGGCCATCAGCTCACCCGAGGGGTGGCGCTTGTTCAAAAACTGGATCCGCCGGGCTTTGATTTCGACGACATTCTTGGTGGTGCCGTCTTCGTTTTTCCAGATGCGGCTTTGCAGCTCGCCATCGACCAAAACCGCGCTGCCTTTCTGCAAATTTTCAGCGCAGCTTTCGGCCAGCCTATACCACGCCACCACGCCAACATAACAGACATTTTCCCGCCATTGGCCGATGTTATCTTTAAAACGACGATTGGAAGCGATGTAGAAATTCGCCACCGGCGTGCCGTTCGTGGTTTTCCGAAACGACGGCGCGGTGGTGAGATTGCCGACAATCATCACCGAATTGACATCCGGCATTTTCAAGTCCGCCATAGCCTTTTCCTCCCTCGGTCAAAAACATGACTGGGAAAAAATAAAATTTTTCAGCGGCATCTGTGCGCGGCTCGAGCCGCAACTTCGTTAGGAAAGCAGCACTTCATCCTCGGCATCAACAGGAATTTCATCCCATGCTTCGGACACGCTCTCAACTTCAGCGGCCTTTTTGGCCTTCTGCTCTTCTTTTATAACAAGCGGATCAACCTTCACCGTCAAATGACGCAGCACGGATTCATTCAGGCGATACTCGCGTTCTAAAAGCAGCGGCAGCGCTTCCGGACCGGCGAAACGCACTTGCAGATAAAAGCCGTATTGCTTCTTCTTGATCTCATAAGCGAGACGACGCTTACCCCAGTCGTCCACTTTCACGATGTTGCCGCCGTGATTGGAAATGAAATTGACAATCTTATCGTTTTGACTGCGAACTTCATCAGCTTTCAGGGTGGAATCGATCACAATCGTAGTTTCGTAGAGCTTCAAAAGATTTTCACCTCCTTAGATTATGCATTAAATTTGTTCATCGCTTGTTGCACGCCGTCGTTGATGAAGCTGAGCGCGGCCTCGACGGCGCGGTCGCAAATTTCCGGCAGCCGCTTCTGTTCTTCTTTGGAAAAGGTCGACAACACATAATCAGCCATTTCGCCTTTTTCGAACTCGGCGCTGATGCCGAGCCGCAAGCGCGGAATCTCTGGCGTCCCGAGATGTTGAATCACCGAGGCCATACCGTTGTGGCCGCCGTCGCTGCCGCTCGCGCGCAACCGCAATTTGCCCAGCGGCAATTGATGGTCGTCAAAAACAATCAGCATACGCAAACAATCGAGGCCAAAATAATCGACGGCATGGCGCACGGCAAGCCCGCTGTTGTTCATGAACGTGAGCGGTTTCAACAGCAGAACGGCCGCGCCGGAAGCGATCAAGTAATCGCCTTTGCCCGGTCGAAAGCTGAGATTGAGCCGCTCAGCAAGCCGCTCAACAACCTTGAACCCGATGTTGTGGCGCGTGTTTGCGTAACGCGAGCCTGGATTTCCCAAGCCAACTATAAGATGCTTTTCTGACATGCCGCACGCGGCAATTGAGAAGGTACACGCAGGCTGCGCTCGAAGGGGAAACGCAAATGAGGAAGGAGTTTCCTGGCAGCAAACAATGAATAATTGCCAACTTCACTGACCAATCGCCGTCTCGCTTCAACTTGTTCCCAAACAACGAGTCTACGGCCGCCGGCTTACTTCTTCTCTTTTTCTTTCTTTTCTTCCTTGCCCTTGCCTTCGCCTTTGCCTTCGGCGGCTTCGCCCTCGGCTTCTTCCTTCTTGCGACCGATGACTTCCGGTTCGGCCTTCTCTTCGGCCGGCGCTTCAGCCGCCGGGGCTTCTTCAACCTTGGGCGGCAACACACTGGCAATCACCTGCGCCGGATCATTCAATATCCTGACCCGGTCGAGTTTGATATCGCCGACATGAACCGTATCTTGGATTTTTAAGCCGCTAACCTCGATCGGAATATTTTCCGGAATATCCAACGGCAAACATTCGATTTCGAGCTCACGCAACATCGTTTGCAGGGTGCCGCCTTCTTTGACGCCGACCGGCGAACCGTTCAATCGCACCGCAACTTTGATTCTGACCTTTTCGGTGAGCTTGATGCCCATGAGATCGACGTGCAGCGGCCGGCTGGTGAGCGGATCCCATTGCACTTCACGAATGACGCATTTTTCGTTTCTGCCGTTATCGAATTTCAGATCAACGAGATTGGCCTTGTTCACGATCACCGTGCGCAGGGCTTTTTCATCCACCGCAACGGGAATCGAATCCTGGCCGTGAATATAAAAAATACCGGGAATGGCGCCGGTGCGACGCATTTGCCGCGCGCCTTTCTTGCCAATTTCTTGTCGCAGAGACAAATTCAATAAAACTTCTGCCATCTTTTTCTCCAATAAACTAAACTGCTTTATTTTTAATCAAAAAGCAAACTGATCGATTCTTCGTTGTGAATGCGCATAATCGCGCGGCCAAACAATTCACCGACGGAGAGAATCTTCATGCGATCGTACTGCTTGGATTTGTCGATGGGCACGGAATCGCTGACCACTAGCTCATCGATGACGGAATTCGCCAAACGTTCAACCGCCGGGCCGGAGAGAATCGCGTGCGTGCAGGCCGCCAACACTTTTTTCGCGCCACGTTCCTTCAATTTGGCCGCCGCCATCGTCAAGGTGCCGGCGGTGTCGCAAATATCATCGATCAGCAAGGCGTTCATGCCTTCGACGTTGCCGATGACATTCGTCATCTCAACCGCATTCGGCCGCGGGCGCCGTTTGTCGACCACGGCGATCGGCGCGTTCAGGCGTTTGGCATAGGCGCGCGCCAAATGTGAGCCGCCGATATCCGGCGACACCACCACCAAATCCGGAATTTTTTTGGCCCGGTAATAATCGGCAAAAATCGTCGCCGAATACAGATGATCCACCGGAATATCGAAAAATCCCTGAATCTGCGGCGCGTGCAAATCCATGGTCAAAATGCGATTGGCGCCGGCGGTGGTAAGCAGATTCGCCACCAATTTCGCGGTGATGGAAACTCGCGGTTGATCTTTGCGATCCTGCCGCGCATAACCGAAGTACGGAATGACGGCGGTGATGCGGCGCGCCGAGGCCCGCTTTGCCGCATCAATCATGATCAACAACTCGAGCAGATTGCGCGCCGGCGCGCAGGTCGGCTGGATAATGAAAACATCCTGTCCGCGAATGTTCTCACAAAATTTGACCCACGTTTCCCCGTCACTAAATTCCTGAAACTCATTTTTCCCCAATTCGAGATTGAGATAAGCCGCAATCCGTTGCGCCAACTCCGGATGCGCGCGGCCCGAAAAAAGCCGCGGATGTTGCAGCACAGCGCTCATTGAGCAAATTGCAAATGGCAAAAAATGCACAACTACTTTCATTTAACAAAACAAACGGCAAATGGCCCGGCGCATTTCAAATTGCCTCTTGGCCATTGCCCCTTGCTCGCTGGGGCGGAAGGATTCGAACCTTCGAATGCAGGAACCAAAATCCTGTGCCTTGCCAACTTGGCGACGCCCCAAGAAATATACGCTCCTCCTCCGCTTCGCTTCCGAATAACCCGATGCCGTCAAATGGCGTCAAGGCTCTTGACCGTTGCGGCGCATTTCCGCTTTATACGCCTCGATGATCGCGTTTTCAACTTTTTCGCGAAACTCGTTGGTAATCGGATGAGCGATGTCGCGATAAGTTCCGTCATTCATCTTGCGACTCGGCATGCTGACGAAATAGCCCGTCGCACCCTTGATGACTTTCATCCCGCGCACGACGAAACAGTCATCAAACGTCACATTAACGAATGCTTTCAGCTTGTCCTCGTCCCGAACACTGACCGTGATCTCCGTTATCTCCATCCATCCCTCCTTGCAAAAATTGATCTGATGACATGGACACCTGTTTGCGTAATCGCCCGCTCGTCAAGAGCGAGCGGCGGAGGTCAGTACTGCATTTGGTATACTTGCGGTATACCCCATCGAATCGGTCTCGTCACAAACGTGTTACAATTTTTGAAAAGCTGCTTCCGATCTTCTGCTTCCTGCTGGGTGTGGAACAAGCCAAACATGGCCGAACCGCTGCCGGTCATGCTTGACACGAAAGCGCCGCTGTTTTTAAGCTGCAACTTGATTGCGGCTAACTCCTCATACTTTTCAAAGACCGCAGCTTCAAGATCATTTTGACAGATTTCAGCGAGCTCCTGGCCTGTCAATTGCTCAATGTTTGAGCTTGGTAATTTACGATTCTTTTGTGTTTTTGTCAAGCCTAATTTATTGTAATTTTGGTATGCCCACGCGGTGGAAACCACTACCGGCGGTGTGACTAAAAAAATCCAAAACTTTGGCAAATGGACCAGGGGTTCGAGAATTTCGCCGCGGCCGCGGCCGGAACACAGTCCGCCGGTCAAAAAGAAAGGCACATCAGAGCCAAGCTGCGTCGCAAGTTGATACAACGTGTCATTTGACAAATTCAATTCAAAAAGCCGGTTCAACACGATAAGTGTGATTGCCGCATCACTGCTGCCGCCGCCCAATCCCGCGCCGACGGGAATATTTTTTTCGAGATGCAAACGCACACCGAGTTGGCGCTGCGCCGCGTTGCCAATCAATCGATACGCTTGCGCGCAGAGATTGGACGCATCCACCGGAATCTCCGAGTTGTTGCAAGTCAATTCGAAACGGCCGCCGGTCGTTTTTTCAAAGAACAAACGATCCGCCAAATCGATTTGGAGAAAAAGCGTTTCCAAGTCGTGATACCCGTCCGGACGCTTGCCAAGAATGCGCAGACCAAGATTGATCTTGGCAAAGGCCGGCACACACCAGGCTGTCATGTGATCAATTAAGATTTTCGTGAACCGCGTTTGAGAGCAGGCGGCCCAGAATCCCGTTCGGGTTTGCCCGTTGGTTGCGGCGCAGGAGCCCTTGTGGGAATTGATGAGTTGAGCTTGGCGCGCTCCGTCGCGCTGTAGGTGACCAGCTCCGCTTGTTCGTCCGGATGAGGAATAATGTGAGTTGACACCACTTCGCCGACTTGGCGCGCCGCCGCGCTGCCGGCATCAACCGCGGCTTTGACGGCACCGACTTCTCCCACCACTTTGATGGTAACCAAGGCGGCGTCGGTAACTTCCTTGCCGACACACACCACGTTGGCCGCTTTCAACATCGCATCAGCGGCTTCGAGCGCCGCGACCAATCCTCGCGTTTCGACCAAACCCAAGGCGCGTTCTGTCATGGGGCTTGTTTCTTGTTGCTGGTAGCTGATAGCTTGTTGCTCATTGCTTGTTGGTAAGAGACGAGAAACCAGCAACCAATCACCAGTTTAAGTTTCCGACGTAAGTTCGCTGCGTTTCGGCAAAATCATTTCCACTTCCGCATGTGGGCGCGGAATCACGTGCACCGAGACCAGCTCGCCGACTTTTTCGGCGGCGGCCGCGCCGGCGTCGGTCGCCGCTTTGACGGCGCCGACATCGCCTCGCACCATTACGGTCACATAGCCGCCGCCGATTTTCTCCTTGCCAATCAACGTCACTTTCGCTGCCTTCACCATCGCGTCCGCGGCCTCAATGGCGCCGACCAAGCCGCGGGTTTCGATCATACCGAGCGCATCAAGACTCATAATCACGAACTCCTTAACAGGCATCGCCTCTTGCTGCCCAACGGGCGTAGCCCGATTGTACCGTTACAAACCGTTAATTGATTGTAAAAAAATAACCAAAAAAAATTCTATTGTCAAATTATTTTTCAGCTTCATCCGAAAAACAGGCCCGGCATAGGCTTGCCTCATGAATTCAATCAATTCTAATATATCCTTTTTAGATCATCAAGGCAAGGGATTTTTAAAAAACACTTGCTTCTAAATGGCGTCTTTTATATATTTTTAGGCGACTCACAATAACACCGTCTTGCACAAATTAAATACAATTAAGGAGGTTTGTTTTTGCATGCCGAGCGTCCGTGTGCGCGACAATGAAAACTTTGAAAAAGCGCTTCGCCGCTTTACCAAAGCCTGCGAGAAAACCGGTTTGCTGTCCGAAATCAAAAAGCATCAACATTTTGAAAAACCCAGCGAGCGCCGCAAGCGCAAGCTCGAGGCCGCGCGCCGCAAGCAGCGCCGCTTGATGCGCCTGGAAAACCAATAGCTTTACCCATGACCCTCTCAGAAAAATTAAACGAAGATTACAAAGCCGCCATGAAAAGCGGCGAGAAAATACGCGTCGAAACGCTGCGCCTGCTCAAAGCCCAATTGCAGCAGGAGCAAATCGACAAAATGCGGCCGCTGGCGCCGGAAGATGAAATGGCCGTGCTCGCCAACGCCGCGAAAAAGCGCCGCGAAGCCATCGACTCGTACAAGCAAACCGGGCGCGATGATTTGCTTGCAAAAGAGACGGCCGAGTTGGCGATCATTTCGAGTTATTTGCCGCAGCCATTTTCGCCGGAAGAGCTGGCGCAGATCATTGACGCCGCGATCAAGGAAACCGGCGCTGCAGCCGCCGGCGATCTCGGGAAGGTCATGGGAAAAATTATGCCGCAAATCAAAGGGCGGGCTGACGGCAAGCTGGCGCAGCAGATGGTTCGTGAGCGGCTGGGCGGCTAAAAACGCTTGCGGGGTGGTTCGTGTCCAATTCTATGCCGCCATACAATAATAAATTTATCTGCTGTCTTTAAAAAATATTTTTCTGTATTGGTTTTATCGGAGTTGGAGAAATGATGATGGGACATTTACATGCTGATATGACGGTCAAAGGCAGCAAGGCTGCTGTCAAATTAAAAAATGTGCTGATTGATAGCGGCGCAACTTATACAATTTTGCCGGAAGAGATATTGGAAGAAGTTGGCGCATGGGGTCCGATGCCGCGAGTCGAAGTCACTTTGGGGAATTCAAAGAAAGTTAAAGCCAAAGCCTATGGCGTGGCCATCAAAATAAAAGGCGTCGAAGCGCCTTCGATTAGCCTTACTTTTAAAGGCGCGCAAACCGTCATCGGCGTCGAAACTTTGGAATCTCTTGGGATGAAGCTGGATCCCGCCCGCGGCAAATTAGAATTCACCCGCCCCAAAGGCATGGCATATTTCTTTTCCGCTGTTGGATAAATTATGGCTGTCGAAGTAAGCTACGCTGATTTTACGATCATTGCTTTAATGATCATCTTCGGATTCGAAGGATACCGCGCAGGATTCTTTAAAGGAATTTTAAGCATCGGCGGCTTTTTTTTCGCGCTGGTCATTGCCGTGGTTGTCCTCCCTTATTCCGCGCGATTCTACAACTTCGTCATCGAACTGCCCGCCAATATCAGCATCGTGATGGGCTTCACGACCATCTTCGTTTTGTTGCTTTTGCTCTATGCGCTCTTTTTACAATGGGTGCATTCGATTATGAAAATGGAAGTGGTCGATTGGTTCAACCGCATCTCCGGCACCATCATCGGCCTGTACAAAGGCCTGCTCACGGTCAGCCTGCTGTCGCTGGGTTTTTCACTTTTCCCCATGCCGGACTTGGTCAAATCCACGGAGGCGCGCAGCGTGTTTATGGTTCCGGTCAAGTACGTGGCGCCGTTTAATTACAACTATGTCCGCAAGCTTAATCCCTACACTCCTTCATTCGAAGAAACGCTGAAAAAAACATTCGCGCAAATGGAGAAAGAACCCGATGAGATGGCCACGATTCTCATCCAAGAATTCGGCAAGCGCTTTCTGGAAAAGAGTGTAACCAACAAGCGGTAATGCGTAATCAAACTCATTCCGGCGACGACGAAGCGGCCCTCGCTCCCTCCCAACTCGATTCGCCTGTCGCTTCTCCATCCTCTCACGACGGCGTCATTGAACTTTTAGAGCTCGACAAAATTCTCGAACAAATTGCCGAAGCCGCGCTGTCGCCGATCGGCGGAGAAGAAATTCGCGCCCTGCGTCCGCGCACTGATATTCGTGAAATTCAAAGCCGGCTCGACGAAGCAACGGAGATGCGGGCTATTCTGGATTACGACGAGCCTTTTCCGCTGAGCACCATTCCCGATCTTCGCCCGGCCTTGCAGCATTTACGCATCGCCGGCCGCACGTTGGAAATTCGCCAGCTCATCGACTTCGCGCACTTTCTCGGCGGCCTCCGGCGAGTGCGCAGCTATCTCTCGGCGCGCCGCGAAAAATATCCGCTGCTGGCGGCGATCGCGCAGCCGTTGACGCCTTTGCAAGATATTGAAACGGCCATTGAAAATGCCATCAGCTTTACCGACGGCAGCGTGAAAGACTCGGCCAGCCCGGTGTTGTCGCGCTTGCGCAAAGACATCCGCCGCGCCATGGCAGAGACGCGCGAACGTTTGCAAAGCATTCTGAAAAAATTGGCGGCGCGCGACATGCTGCAAGAGGAATTGATTACCATGCGCGAAGGCCGCCTGGTGTTGATGCTCAAAGATGAATATCGCCAGCGCGTTCCCGGCCTGGTTCACGACGAATCCGCCAGCGGCCGCACGCTTTTTGTCGAGCCGATGGAATCGGTGGAATCGAACAACCGCATTCGCCAACTGCAAAGCGCCGAACGTGAGGAGGTCGAGCGCATTTTATTGGAGCTGTCCAATCGTTTGCGCCAGCATCTGCCGGCGCTGCAAACAAATCTGGCGCAGCTCGTTCGACTCGACGTCATTCACGCGAAGGCGTATTTTTCGCGGCAGCTCGATTGTAACGCGCCGCAGTTACAAACCGGCGGCGCGCTCAAATTAGCCGGCGCGCGCCATCCGCTGCTGCTGCTCACCGCCGAAAAACGAAAAGTTCGCGACAGCGTGGTGCCGCTTGATCTCGAATTGGGCGGCGACACCATCACCCTCATTCTCACCGGCCCGAACGCCGGCGGCAAAACCGTGGCCTTGAAAACCGTCGGCCTGCTTGCCTTAATGATCAATTGCGGGCTGCACATTCCGGCGCAGCCGGACAGCCAGATGCCAATTTTTCGCCGCATCTTTGTCGACATCGGCGACCGGCAGTCCATCGAGGAAGATTTATCGACGTTCACCTCGCACATGGCGCGGGTGGTGGAAATTCTGCGGCAAGCGCAAGTCGGCGACCTCGTGCTCATGGATGAAATCGGCTCCGGCACCGATCCGGAAGCAGGCGCGGCGCTGGCCATGGCCATTTTGCAGGAACTCACGCAACGCCGCTGCATAACGATTGTGACGACGCATCACGGCGCATTGAAAACTTTTGCGCACGAGACCTCCGGCGTGGCCAACGGCTCGATGGCGTTCGACGGCGAAACCCTGCGGCCAACGTATCAATTTCGCCCCGGCGTGCCCGGCGCGAGTTATGCGTTTGAAATTGCGGAACGGCTGGGGTTGCAAAAAGACGTGATAGAAACCGCCGCGCAATTTGTCGGCAAGGAAAAAGGCAGCGTTGAAAACTTGCTGGCCGAGCTGGACGCCAAATTAATCGAACAGCGAAAAACCACGGAAAAAATAAAACTCGAGGAGACGCGTTTCGCGGCGCTGGCGAAATTGTATGAAGAGCGCGTCAATACGCTCAAAGCGCAAGAGCGCGAGCTGAAGCAAAAAGCCGTCGCCGAATCCGAAGCGATTTTGCAGCGCGCCAATGCGGCGATAGAAAAAACCGTGCGCGAAATTCGCGAACAGGCGGCGAGCCGCGAAGCGATTCAAAGCGCGAAACAAGAATTGCAAGCCGTGCAAAACGAAATCGCGGCGGAAAAGCGCCGGGTGAGCGCCGAACCGCCGGCGCCGGATAAGCCGTTGCCGGACGCGCAGCCCGGCATGAAAGTCAAATGGCTCAAGCAAAACGCCGTCGCCACCGTGCTGGAAGCGCCGGATTCTTCGCGGCGTGTTTTACTGGAAGTGGGCAGCCTGCGCGCGCGCGTGCCGCTGTCGGAGTTGCGCCCGCACGAAACGCCGCCGCCGGCAAAATTGGAATCATTGCCCAAAATCAGCAGCTTCGACTCGCCGGCCCAACTGCCGGAAATTGATTTGCGCGGCATGAGGGTCGACGAGGCGCTTGCGGCGGTCGATAAATTTTTGGATGGCGCCCTGTTGGCGGGATGGCAGGAAGTGCGGCTGATTCACGGAAAAGGCACCGGCGCCTTGAGACAAAGCATCGGAAATTTTTTGAAAAAACATCCGCAGACGCAGCGTTTTCACGAAGCGGCGATGGGCGAAGGTGATTACGGCGTTACAGTCGTGGAATTGAAATGATAAAAAATCAGCGATGAAAAATCAACAGGCGCGTGTTGGCAGTGTCCTGGCTCACGGCGTATTTTGCTGATTCTTTGTGTTTGCGTAATTTGATACGAACGGCGTTTGTGTAGGCATACAATTCTTTCGCATCTTTCGCTTCGTGTGCCAGATCAATCATCAAAACGTCTTCTTTTGATAATGTCGGCAAACTATCAAAAATTTGTTTATATAATTTACTGTATTTTCCCTTTCGCCCGCGTAATGTTACGTTTCCACGTCTTTCAACAGAGAATCGCATAACCTGTAATCTCCTTAAAAATGTTTCAACCGGTTTTTGGTAACAAAATTCTTTCTTAATATATTATAACTTTTTTTATCATTTGCAAGAGTTTTTTAAAAATGTCTCATCAACACCTGCTCGACGTCGCCGTCAACGCCGCACAAGCGGGGGGCGAGACGCTGCTGACGATGGCTCAACGCCGTAAAACCCTGCGTATCGAAGCCAAAGCCGAATCGGATTTCGTCACCGTCGCCGACCGCGCCTCCGAAGAAACGATCGTGAAGCGGCTGCTCGAGGCTTTCCCGGATCATCAAATTCTTGCCGAGGAGCAATCACACGCCGAATCTGGCGAAAAAACCTCGGCGCCCTCGGCAAATGTGCAGTGGATCATCGATCCGCTCGACGGCACGACGAATTATATTCACGGCGTGCCGAATTTTTCCGTCTCCATTGCGGCCAGGCAAAATGCCGAGGTAATCGTTGGCGTCGTTTGGGATCCTTTGCAGCGCGAGCTTTTTACGGCGACACAGGGCGGCGGCGCGTTTCTCAACGGCAAGACCATTCACGTTTCCGCCAGCGCGCGCTTGCGCGACGGCTTGATTGCCACCGGCTTTCCGTTTCGCGTGCGGCATTTTCTCGATTCCTACTTTCGCATGTTTAAAGATTTCTTGCAGGCCGCGCGCGACCTTCGCCGCTTCGGCTCTGCGGCGCTCGATCTCTCCTACGTCGCCGCCGGCCGCTTTGACGGCTTTTGGGAATATTGCCTGAATCCGTGGGATTTTGCCGCCGGCGCCCTGCTCGTGCGCGAGGCCGGGGGAGAAATCAGCGGCTTCGCCGAAGAGGAAAATTTTTGGGAAACCGGCAATATTCTGGCGAGCAATGGCAAGCTCCATCAAGCGATGCGGGAGATTATTCTTACAACATAACGACACATGAAAATATCCCGCATCATTGTGGGGCTGCTTTTACTCGCTTCACTCTGCGCTTGGGCGCATTATTCCCGCCCTTATCCCGATCTCGCTGAAATGCTCGCGCATCCGGAGCAATATGCCGGAAAACGCGTGGCGGTTTTTATTGAGGCGCGAGTGGCCGAGCAAACCGAAGACGGTTTTATCCTCACGCAGCGCGGCCATCGCCTGCGCGTCCACACCGGCATCAAAGATGTGCCGCTCAACGAGTTTGTCGCCGTGGCGGGAATTTTTCAACCGCCGAATCGTCTTCACGCCGATTCAGTGCATCAGGCGAAAGGCCGGCGCTGGAAAATCGCCGTGTCGGTAATTCCGGTTTTGCTCCTCGTCTTCTTGTTGCCGATGGCGCTGCGCTTCGACCGGCAAACACGAGCTTTCACGCTGCGCCAAAAACCACATGCCTGATTTGCTCACCCACTCCGCCGCCGCTTATCTTGCCGCCCGGCGCTGGTTTCCGCGGCCGGCGGCGATTTTTTTTATTGTCGGAACGATGTTGCCGGATTTGTTGTCGCGCCCCTTTTACATTATCTTTCCAACCTTGCACTGGTGGGTGATGCCGTTGCATACGCCAATCGGCATCCTTATCGTTTGCTGGATCATCAGTGGTTTGTTTAAAGCCGATGATCGCAAAATAGTTTTCATCGCGCTGTTGGCCGGCGCGATGTTGCACTTTTTGCTCGACGCACCGCAAAAACACATCGCCGCCGGTTATTTTTGGCTTTTTCCATTTTCCTGGACAACTTACGAATGGGGTTGGTGGTGGTCCGAAGATTCGGTGCGGCTCGTGCCGGGGGTGATTTTGCTCGTTGCGTTTGTCGAAATTATCATTTATCTTCAAAATAGGAAAAGAATATGCAAGAAATCGATCGGGCAATCAAAACAGCCATGACGTTAAAACCGGACTGTTTTTTGGATCTGATCTTCGGCAGCAAGCGTAAAATAAGATTGAAATCGCTTGCAGATTCTCAAATCAATGTGCCGGAACTCCGTGTTGACAAAGCTTTGCTGGTGAAAGAGAGGGGACTGAGCTTTTATATTATTTACGAAGCGATGCTCCGGCCTAAGCCGGATGAGTTGCCGAAGTTTGCGCTTAAAACGTTAGGCATGCAATACATGCTCAAGCGGCCGGCGCTCGCCGTTATCGTTTATCTCACAAAAGGAAAATATACCTCTTTCCCCGATGGTTTTGAAAATCGTTTTGGCGCTCTTTCCAATCAATTTAAGCTGAGCAAAATCCTGTTGTGGGAGCACGAGGCAAGAATTTTGAGCGGCGAGTTAAAAGAGCTGGCGCCATTCCTGCCGTTGTTTCAAAAACGTCCCGACCCCGGCATTATGAAGGTACAACGGCGCCTTTTAGATGAAGTCTCTGATCCAAAACTAAGATCCGACTTGTTTGCCACTGCTATTGTCGTCGATATTTACACTTTTGGTGAGCGAGTCGTATTGTTGGAATTTCAGAAGGAGGTCAATATGCTGAAAGAGTCACGTTTAATCAAAGGCTGGATGACGGAAAGCCAGAAAAGAGGCGAACAAAGAGGCGAACAAAGAGGCGAGCGAAAAGGCAAGCTCTCGATTCTTCAGAAGCAACTACACCAGAAGGTCGGTGGTTTGTCGCCCGAGCTTTTGTTGAAACTACAAAAACTTAACAGCACTCAACTGGATAACCTGAGCTTGGCGTTGCTCACCATCGATAGCCAGAAAAAGCTGCAAGCCTGGTTGAACAATGGCGCTTCCCAAACAGCTCGAAAAAAGTAACAAAAGACTACACCTGTAAGGATTCATGCCCATCTTGCATTATCGCGGCGCCGGCCGCTTCAAAGGTTTTCTTTTTGCCTTTGCGATTCTGATCATTCTCGCGCTGTTGTGGTACACGCAAAAGATCGTCAACGGCTTGCGCAACGAAGCACGGCAAATTTTGCTGTTCTACACCCAATTCTATGCCCGCGCCGCTTCGGAAGCCAGCGATTCCGATCTCAGTTTTATTTTCGAACACATCATCCAGCGCACGGATTTCCCTATCATTCTCTGCGACGAGAATTTTGAGCCGACCACCTGGAAGGGCATCGACATCCCGCCGGATTCCGCAAGCTCGCCGGCCGCCCGAGCGCAGGTGCAACAGATCATGGCCTCGATGCGCGAGGAAATCGATCCGATCCCGCTCACGTATGTCGAGCCGCAAACCGGGCAATCACGGATATTGAGCTACCTGATTTACGGCGACTCCAAGCTCATCAAACAACTGCAACTGCTGCCATACGCGGAAATCATGGTGGCCGGCATGTTCATTCTCGTTGGGTTTTGGGGCTTCAACAGCATTCGCCGCAACGAGCAGCGTTTGATCTGGGTGGGCATGGCGAAGGAAACGGCGCATCAGCTCGGCACGCCGATTTCTTCATTGCTCGGTTGGATTGAGTTGTTGCGCAACAAAGTCCAGGCGAGCAACGGCGACCAGGCCGGTCAGGCCGGCACGCTCAACGAGATGCAGCGGGACGTCGAGCGCCTCAGCAAAGTCGCGTCGCGCTTTTCACAAATCGGCTCGGAGGCGGATTTGAAAGAACAGGACCTCATGCCGATGCTAGAGGACGTCATCAAATATTTTCGGCGCCGGCTGCCGCAAATGGGCAAGGAAGTCCACCTCGAAATCATCAATGCCAATCCGGGCGAAATCAGGCCGGTCGCCATCAATCGTGATCTGTTTGAATGGGTGTTGGAGAATCTCATCAAAAATTCGCTCGACGCCATCGAGAAACCGAAAGGCGAAATCATTCTCGAATTGAAACCGGCCGGCGACAAGCGGCATCGCATCGCGCTCGATATTCGCGACAACGGCCGCGGCATCGAGCCGGCCGTTCGCAAAAATATTTTCAAGCCCGGTTTCAGCACCAAGAAAAGAGGCTGGGGGCTTGGCCTCAGTCTCGCCAAACGCATCGTCGAAGATTATCATCACGGCAAACTCTTTTTGAAGGAAACTCGTCCCGGCGAAGGTTCGACGATGCGAATCGTGCTGTAGTCCGAATTTTAAAGGCCGCTGCCACGCGCGGTCTGCGCTTCGATTGTTTCAAATCGATCTTTGATTTCAATTTAAAACAATCTATGCAAAATTTTTCCGGGTTATGAAAGTTTTTGCATACTCCTGCAGAACTGCCTCTTGCTCATTCACCATCCCCCTTTTTTAAAAAACTAAAAGTGCCTAACCGATTAGAAGCTTGTAATTTTAAAATTTAGATAATAAAAATCGACGCTGCTAGCGACAATTTTCCATCATATAGCGAGAAGTTATAATAATGAATACAATTTATTTGGTCTTGGCATGTGCCTTGCGAATTATTTTTTTCAAAGTTTTGCTGGCAGGTAAATCGCTCAAGTCACGAAGCGGTGGTTTTAGCGCTAATCATTTTTGGGATTCACCTATGACTACAACTCGCCAAATCTTCGTCTGCATCATTTTCATCGCGCTCGGTATTGCCGCGCGGCTCGACGCCGGTATTTCGGGAACAGTGTCTGGTTTCGTGCGCGATAAAGAAACCGGCAATCCGCTGCCAGGGGCTGCGGTCGTCATAGAAAACACCGCCTTCGGGGCCACGGCCGACAAGCACGGTTTCTACATCATTCAAAACCTGCCGGTTGGCAGCTACAGCCTGCGCGCGACAATGATCGGTTACATTCCGATGAAAATGACCGCGGTCGAGGTCAAAATCGATTTGAATACGCCGGTAAACTTCTCGCTCACCGCGCGCGCGCTGCAAGTTGAGCAGGAAATCGTCGTCACTGCGCCGCGAATCAAAATTTACAAAGATGAGATTGCGAGCGTGCATTACATCGACGCCGAGGATTTGTCCGTTTCGCTGCCGGTGCAAACTTTTCAAGAGGCGCTGCCGCTGGCGCCCGGTTTTGTGGCGAATCGCTTCCGCGGCGGCAGAACCGCCAACACGCTTTATTTGATCGACGGGCTTCCGGCAGGCGGGCCGCTCACCCGCGATTTGGCGTTCATGGTGCAAAACTCGGCGATCGCGCAGATGGTCGTGCAGACCGGCGGCTTCGGCGCCGAATATGGGAACGTCTCCGCCGGCTTGGTCAATATCATCACGAAAGAGGGCCGGAATAATTTTGACGGCATCGCGCGCGTTGCCACGGATGTGGTCGCGCCCAAAGAAAGAGGCTTTGAAAACACGCGGCGCGCCGAATTTTCGGTCTCCGGGCCGATGACCATCGGCCTGGGCGGCCCGGTGATCGAGACGAACTATCTCATTTCCGGCGGCATGAATTTGAGCGACACGCCGCATCAAGAATCTTTGCGCCAGGCGTTTCCATCACCGGTGCTGTATAATTATGACGTCAATGTGAAGTTCGCCATCCGCGCTTCACAAAATATTTATCTCCGGCTGCAAACCCTGCTCTCGGATTATGATTGGCGGAAATACGACGCGCAATGGGAAGGGCGCTTGTCGGCTTTGCCGAAACGGCGAAACCGCAATGTTCGCCTCAGCGCCTCACTGACGCACACGCTCAACGCCACCACTTTTTACAAGCTCGATCTCACCGGCATGAGCTTGCGGCGGAATGTTTTAGGTGATTGGTCCGCGACGGCGCCGGCCAATTTAGTCGTGCCCAATCAATCTCTCGCCACCACCTGGCCCGGAGACACCGAACCCTGGAACGAGCAGAGCAGCGAAAAACAATTGACGGCGCATTTGAGTTTCGTCCGCCAGCTTCATCCCGTGCACCAGCTCAAGGCCGGCCTCGAAGCCAACCTTTGGGATTTGTCGCTGCACCGCCTGCGCTATTTGCTCTGGCCGAACGTCAAAGACAAAACCAGTTTCACCTACAGCCGTTACACGGATGCGTTCCAGCAATTTCCGTTTACCCTGGCCGGCTATGTCAATCATAAAATCGAAAAAAGCAATTTCGTTGTTAATTTGGGGCTGCGCTACGAAGCGTTTTCGCCGCACGCCAGGCGGACACCGCTGCTGGCGGGGGACTCGACGGATATTTTCGGAGGCGGCAAGGCTCGGTTCAAACAAACGCTGGCACCGCGCTTGAGTCTCGCCGTGCCGCTCGGCAGCAACGAGCATTTGTCGTTTAATTACGGCTGGTTTTATGAAATGCCGCCGCTTTATTATCTTTATTTGAATCGCGCCGGCGACCAGGAGGCGGCCTGGCCGGTTTTCGGCAACGCCGATTTGAAGCCGCTGCGGTCGCGCGCCTGGGAAGCGACTTATCGCCGCGTCGTGTCGCCGCAGACGATGTATTCGCTGACGTATTTTTATCGCAACTATATCGACCTGCTCGATACCTCGCCGTACCTCGTGCCCCAAAACAACCCGGCGGCGGATGGCAAAACGATTCTGCGCATTGAAAACGGCGCGCGCGCCTATATGAGCGGTTTAGAATTGGCCATCAAGCAAGATTTCGGCAAAGGCGTCAACGGCGCTTTGCTTTATACCTATTTGCACAGCACGGGCACGGCTTCCTGGCCGGAAAGCAATCTGCTGCGCCTGGCGCGCGGTGAGACGAATCAGGAGACGGACCGCTCGCCTTTGGCGTGGGATCAACGCCATACCATCAACTACAATCTCGATTTTTTAAACCAACAGGGATGGCTTCTCAGCATCTTTGGCAAAATCAACAGCCCGGCAGTGTTCACCGACTGGTTGACAGGAAAACAACAAAAACTCTCCGTGCGCCACGATCTTGATTTGAAAGCAGCGGCGCCGCTGCGCTGGGCCGGTTTGCGTTTCGAGCCGTTTGTGGAAATTCGAAATGTGTTGGATGGAAAGTACATCACCCCCGGCGACGGCGGGTTGGATTTAAGCCAGCCGCTGTCTTTGCTGCGCAATCAATTCGGACGGCAAATCTGGGTGGGCATTACATATCATTGAGAAACTAATCTTCAGGATGCAAATAAATCAATCCCAATTTGCTCCGTAACGCAACCATTATTTGGCTTAGGAAGCCATGATGTCCAAGCAGATTGCGTGGAATCGGGTACTCTGAAAAGAGTATTTCAGTTTGATATTGAAAGCTGGGGATGATTTCGACTACCACCTCATGCCCGTAGGCGATAATGGGGCCTCCCAATGTAGTTAATTTTTGCACGCGGCCTTGCAAAACTGCAATCCCTAATTCATCCGCGATTTCTCGAGAAAATAGCGAGAAGGTTGAACCGGAATCTATAATGGCAAAATCGGTTGTCGTCAAACCGTTATATAAAATTCTAACCTCAATAACAGGCAGCGGAATGGTAAGCTCTTTGCGTCCACCGGTTTCAACCAGCAACGGACGATAATTAAACTGATGTTGAAATTCAAACTGCGGCATGGTTCAAAATTCAGCAACCGGTTGATTCGAAAAGCCTAAAAGCCATTCGGCTTCACGTTTGGGCAAATATTGCACAAAAGGGGATTGGATGCCTTTACGCCGCGCTTCGGCAACCACTTCTTTTCGGGTTTTGCCGACTGTTATCATCTTGTAGCCCCATAGCGCGACGTGCTCCCCGCGATGTTGCTCCCAAAAATCCGGATGATCGAGCAGCCATTGCATCTCGGCTTGGCAACTTTCAGAGTTTTTGCCATTTGAACTCTCTTCGATTGCCTTATCAGACGGCGTCGGTGTCAAACCTAATTTGCTTTCAAGCGCTGTTTCGCGTTGTAAAAGCTCGGATAAACGGCGACGCTCTTTGCTCGGCAATTTCTGCGCAGCGGCGAAAATTTCTTCAACAGAGGCTTGCGTCATAAGTAATTTGCTTTGTTGTCTTTCGAAAAAACTCAATAAACCTTGATCAGTGTAATCCGCATAGACATTGTCATAATTTAAGGCATTTCTTGAGTAAAGCAATAACTATTTTTATATCCGTTCAATTCAAATGCCCCTGCACATCGCGGATGGCAAAAAGTCCACCCTCACGCCGGAAAGGAATCTTGAGAAAGTCCGGCCCGATTTCGCCGGCGCGATCGCTGATGCTGGCCAGCAGGCCGGCCGGCATATTGTGCTGTTCGATTAAAAAATACGGGATGATTTCGTAGCGCCCCGGCGGCAAAACGCCGGGCTTCAAATTAAAATCAAAGCGGAAAAGGCGCGGCTCGTTGCCGATTTTTTCAACGGCGCGCGTGCCGGCGTTGTCTTCCGGCGCGTCGGCGTAAATCTTGCCGGAATCCAGCTCTCGAAAAACAACGCCGCCCAATTGCCCGCCGATCATTTTGGGGAAAACCACCACCACCGAATCGTGAACGGCGCTCAAGGCAACGCTCACCCTGATCGTTTGCGAAAAATTCGGCGGCACCACCGGCGGATCCACCGTCGTTTTGATGTTCAGCAGTTTTGGCATGGACAACGTGCTGATCAGCTCGCCGTTCTGATTCACCTGCCCGCGCGAATAGAGAAATTTTCCCTCGTGAACGGTAACCGGCGTCGAAATAAGTTTATAATTGGCAACATAAAAATACAGATTGAAAATGCCGCCCGCATAAACCGGACTGCCGGAAGCGGAAGGCGGCAAGGCCAGCACAAATGCGCCATCCTTGTCGGTGCGCGTGGTGAGGGCGGTGTTGCCCATCCACACATGAATCCCCTCCGGACTATTGTTGTCGGCGAGGTGAATGCGGCCGCGGATTTCCAGATTCGGCGGGTTGCTGATTTCACCCTCAAGCGGACTCTTCTCACAAGCGGCGAAGAGAGCGAAGCTCAGACTGGCGGCAAAAATTTTTTTGAAAGATGAGCGAGCCATTTTTCTAATACTGCGCCCCAACGGTCAAATAATAACGCCGGTCGCGCAGCGCGATGCCCTGCAACACGACATCTTCCCGATTCAACAAATTGCGGCCGCTGGCGTTGAGAAAAAGCTTGAGCCGGCCCAGCTCAAAGCTTTTGCTCAAATGCGCGTCGAGGTTGGCATAACTCGGCAGCGCCACTTCGCCGAAATCGTTGGCGGTAACTTGCGTCAAGTCGGCATTGGGACGGCGCAGCCAGCCCACCTGCTCGCCCTCTTTGAACCAATGCAATTGAAACGAGTAACCGGCGTGATCGACGATGAAATTGAACGTCCGCTTCAAATCGGATTTAAAAGGAAAAGCGGCTTTTTCCGAAATGTAGTAGCGCGACAATCCCAACTCGACCGTGATTTTCTTGCGAAACAAATAAAGGCTCGGCCTCGCCTCGAAGCCGGAGATGCGCGCATTCTGAACATTGTCGTAAAATGCCACCGGCACGCCGTAGGTCGCAAAAGTGCGGAACTTATTGTCGTAATGATTCTGGAAAAAATTGCCGGACAACCCCCACCCATAAATCGAGGGGTGCACGTTGATTTCTTTCGTCAACGCCAAACCGACTTCCACGCTGCGATTTTTTTCCGGATTCAGGTTGGGCAGATTGCGCGCGCTGGCCACCACATCCGGCACGCTGATTTGTTGAAACAACGTCGGGAATTTTTTGTTGGTGCCGAATTTTAAAAACGCGTTGTAGGAAACATTATTGCGCAGTCCGGAAAAATTCAGGGAGAATTTAAACATCGTTTCCCGCCAATCATTGCTCTGCACAAGCCGGGAGGCGCTGGCAGCCGGCGAGGCCGCGCGCAGCAGCAAATCCTGCTCGTCGCGCACAATGTCGTGGCGCAGGCTGAAATCCACATCGACGGTTTGAAAAGCATCAGCGGGGTTGTCGTGATGCCATTTGGCGATGGCCACCAGGCCGTGATGCTGCCGCTGCAGCGTGCCGCTCTCCGGACCAATCGCGACTTCCTGAAAACCGCGCCGAACATCGTCAAAATCCAGCTCCGCGTGCTGGAATTGATAGGCCAGCAGCAAATCGAGCCGCTCGCTCTTGAAGCTTTTCTCGGCGTCAAGGTGCAGCGCGCGGTCGTTGATGTCGCGATTGAGAAATCCGGTGTTGTTGGCCGCATTCAAAAATTGCTCTTCGTCCAGTTGGCGCAGCGCGACCGACAAATCCAAATTTTTGAGGCTTGAAATGCCGCCGTTATAGCGGAAGGAGAGCAACTGATTCAAATTGTTGAGGCGCTCGTCGTCGCGGCGGTTTTCGTATTCGAGCGCGGAGTGAATATACATCGCGCTGAAAGCGTCTCGGGGCCGGCCGTTTTCATCCTCGGAGAAACTGTAAATCAGATTGGCGGTGTGATGCAGCGAGGTGTTGGTCAAGCCGCTTTCGTCGCCCTCCTCGGCGTCGATAAAGTCGCGCTTGGTGCCGCCGCGCTTGAAACTGTACGAGGCATTCCAGCGCGAAGCATCTTGAAACAGCGAGCTGGGGTTGAGATGCAGCCCCCAGTTGCCGGAGCGATAGGTGCCGATACGCTGCTGAAAGCGTATGTTGTAATCGTGTTGAACTTTGGGAACGATATTGATGACGCCGGAAAACGCCTCCGGGCCGTAAAGCGCCGTGTTGCTGCCTTTGATCACTTCAAAGCGATCGACATCCTCCAAATCGATCTGCGCCAGATCGAAGACGTTGTCAAAGGTATTATTCATTTTAATGCCGTTGTACAACACCACGACTTCGTCCGGGTTGCCGCCGCGAATGGCGACGGTCTTTTTGCCGCTCAACTCTTCTTCGACCTGCACGCTGTGATCGGTGCGCAGCAAATCGCCGGCGTCAACGTAGCCGCGAATCTCGAAATTCTTGGATTCGATGAGCGAGACCGCCTGCGGCAAATCCTTGGCGATTTCGAGGCGACGGGCATTTTCATCTTCGACGGTGACGCCGCGCAAGGTGATGACGCGCGGCTGCAAATAAACATAGCGCATTGTCGCCGCCGAGTCGAGGCCGATTTCACGCGGCTCGTAGGCAATGTGCCGGAAGATGAGGAAAGCGTTTTTGTCGGCCGCGGTCACGCGCAAATCATAGCGGCCGGCGAAATCGCTGACCGCGCCTTTTGAGGTTCCCTTGAGGAAGACATTGACGTCGCTGATCTCGCGATGGGTATTGAGATCGCGGACGACGCCGCTGATCCGAATTTCCGGTTGCGCCAACGCCGCGGTGGCGAGCGCAAAAACGGCTGAAACACAAGCCGGCAAAAGCCATGACTTCGTGATGGAACGTGACATGGTGGCCTCCTCGTGCGAATAACCAGCGGTTAAAATCTTTGCTTTTTCTGCAAAACCAACTTGCAAAAGTTTTCACAGTGAAATCAGATTTGCCAACAGCCGAAACGCCCCGGCATGAACGTTCATGAATTGCGGGGATAAGGCGAGGTCAACATAAGTCCGTTTGCCTTGGCCGGCTGCCGACGTGACGATGAGGGGGCTGCCATCAACAGCGGAGCGGAGCGGAATGGCGGTCGCCGCGCCGGCGGCAACCGTATTGTATCCGCGCAAGAACAGCCAGTTCTGCCAATCTTCCGGTGTGAGATGATTCGGTTGGTTGCCAATCGCGTATGCCGCGTCGATTTGAACCGGCGTCTCCGCTTCCAACGTGGACACCGCCGTCAACCGCATGCCGTCCCACAACGGTTGCGCATTCCATTTTTCCGCGTCTTGCGCCATCACGATTAAATGCCCGCCGGCTTCGACAAAACGTTTCAAGTCATCACGGCGCGCCGCAATCTCCGGCCGCAGCGTCAAGGCGCGGCGATCAATAAGAAGGACGTTCAGCGGCTCAATCTGTTGCATGAAGCTTTTGTCCGGCTCGACAAAGACAAAATTCAAATTCAACCGGCGCAAAGCTTCGGCGGTCGGGCTGTTTTTGATGCCTGTCAGCAGGCCGACGCGCCTGGCGCGATCAATCTCGACGGAAAATTTTCTGGCGGCAAACTGCGCCACCGGAATGCCGTCAATCGTCACCGGAATCATGTACGTGCCGTCCGGCGGATTTCCGAGCCAGGCGAGCGTGAGCGTGTCGATTTTACTCGCGCCCTTGTTGCTCAAGCGAAACGGATGTCGAAACGAGTGCGCCAGCGAATCCGCGACTTCGACGGTGTCGGCGACGCCGTCGCGCGAAATGTTCATCATCCGAATGACGACGCGCTCATCCGGAACCATGCGCACGATCGGGGTCTGAACTTCGGTCACAAACTTCGGAGCAAAATCAAGATTGATGACGCGGCGATAGACAAAGCTTTGCGCTTTTGACTTGGCCTGGTGAATGATAAACATGAAAACCGACTTGGCGTATGGCGTCAATTGAAAAGGATATTGCGCCGGAGCAAAATTGTAGACCAGGCCTTTCGGCGTGAGCAACCGATACTCCTCCTTGAGCGCGAGCGGCAGCTTTTTCGGCACATCTTCGTTGACCGCCCACTGTTGATCGATGCCCGCGAAAAGAATTTCCGTCTTGCCGTCCCGGCTGAGGCCTTTCACCTCGTTCACGAAGATATAGGTCAATTGGGCGTCGGTCAGCAACGTGTCGGAAACGGTGTAATCGACTTCGACGCCGAGCAGCGTGCAGCGCAGGTTCTCCAAAGCGTTTTTCCATTGCAGCAGGCTTTTGCGTTCGCGCGCCGTCAGCGTCATTTGATTGATCGCGAGCGTGTATTCAACCGAATCGATGAGAGCCGCGACGCGCGGCAACGCCTCGCTGGTTTGGCCTTTGAGCGTTTTGTCGGTCAGCGCTTCAATCTGAATTTCAATGCCGCGCAGCGGCGGCGGAACGGGTGCAGGTAAGCCTTCATCAAGGCGTTGGAGCGCGGAGGTTCGAGCCGGATAGATGACGGCGTACGACGGCGTCTTGCCTTCTCGCCGCCATTTTTGCTGCACCGCCAACGAGGCATAAGCCTGCGCGGCTTCTTCGCCGATTTCTTGGTAGCTTTTATTCCACGGCCGCGGTTTTGCATTGACGGGAATGGCGAGACCTTCGCCGCCGAGGTCAACGGCGACTCGGCTAAACGCCCAATTGCCGCTGGCGCCGTTGGCGAAATCTGCGCTCGTTCCGGAAGCGGCATTTTTTACCGTTGACAGCAAATCGGCGCGCAGAACTTCCCAGCTCGGGCTGCTCGCGGCCGACCAATCGCGGTTGAGAAGAACGAGATCGGGGCGGAATTGGGAGATAAACTGGCTGAGCTTGAGGCGCAAGCTATCGCCCGGCCAAAGCTGCCGAACGTGCGCCGAATCGCGCGCCGCCACGATGTCCGGCAAGTTCAAAAAACGCGCGTCGCTGTTGAGGTAATTCATGGCGGCGACGGCTTCCGTTCGCCGCGTCACGGCGAGATAAGGGGGATACTCGCCTTGCACGTCGCTCTCGCCGGCCTCGCCGTTCGTCACGTAAACGCTCATCACCACCGCGCCGCGGCCGAGACGGAAATAAGCCAACGCCGCGAAATCTTCGTCACCGGGACGCAGCGCAACGGACAAGACTTTCAAATTGCTGCGCGCCTCGAGTGAGCGTTGCATCAGCGCATTCTTGCCGACTTCGGGGAAATAATTTTGCGATGAAGGTTTTTTCGCGCAGGCGGAAAAAAACGCCAAGGCGATTAAGGGGGGAAGAAAATCGGATAATCGTGGATGAAAAAAAATTTTAAGCATGTCTCGCTTTCATTTTTGTGACTTGCCGTTTTCGGACTCGGCAATGAGATGTTTCAAACCAAAGGCGCACAAATCACGTTCAGTAATCGTGAGTTTGCTGCGGCGTTTTTTCTTTCCAGCTAAAATCATTAAAATCCAAATCTAATTACTGCAAAAACCGGCTCCAGCCCTCGTCATAAAGCTCACCGCGTTTGGTGGAATGCACCAGGTCGTAATCGCCAAACCCATTCTTGTCAACAAAAATAAATTGCACGCCGTTCTCGATTTGATAATAGTACCAGATCTCATACGGCTTGCCCACGCCCTCGCTCGAATGGCGCTCGACTTCGTCCGGCTTGCCATACAGGATAAACACCCGGCCGCGGTCGGTGCGCCAGCCCTTTTTGGTATAACTTGAATAGCGTTCAGTGACGACCTCGACCCGGCGCAAATAATCAACCCGCCGGCGCGGGGCTTCGAGCGCGCTTCCGGCTTCACGTCGGGTCCAAAACTCTTTCAAAAAATCCTTTTGGGCTTGCGGAGTTTTCAACTGGCTGAAGAAATCGATTTCGGTTTTATCGGCGAGATATCTTGCTTTTTGAAATTCATCTTCGGCTTCCTTCGCGGTAAGCGTCTCAATCGCCACGGCGAGCGAAGTCGGTGTTGACGCCGGTTCGGCGCTCAAGGCCGGCGGTTGGTAGACATAAAATCCTTTTTGGGATTGCGTTCTTTGCCCCGACGGCGAATCCCGCAAGCTCAGGCGCAACGTGTATTTGCCCGGTTTCAACGCCACCGCATTCAGCGTGCCGATTTCGACGGTGTTCGGCGTCCGGTAACGGCGCTGGCGTGAAACGTTTTTCACAACGGTGCCGCCATCGTCGATCATCTCGTAGTCCACAGCATAAACTTTGGTCGTATCGATATCATACAATTCCGCATAAACATAAACCACCGGCGACATGCTGCCATAGACCAGGCTCGGATTGGGCATCACCTCATGCGAACTTTTAAAATACGGATGGTTTTTGTTCGTCGAAGCTTGAATCGAAGAACACAGCTCCACATCGCTGATGGCCGGGCGCTGTGTCAGAGCTTTCATTTCGAGCGGCAGACTGAGGCTGTCGCGCCGCGCTGGATTGGCGGAGTCATACGCGACGATATGGAGGCGGTAATTGCCGAACGGGACCAAATGCCCGGCCTGGCGCAAAACCGACGTGGTTTTCCATCCCGTCGTGCTGGTATCATCCATGACGACCGGCACCACCACCCGTTCCTTGATCACCGCTTGCCCGGTCTGCGCATCGATCAGATCGGTGCGCAGCGCCACCCCGCCTTTGAAGTTTTCGCCTGCCGGATGAAAAGTGATTTGTCCGCAATAAAATGAGTAATATAATTCCAGGTAGCCGGCGCTGGCAGTGCTGCGGAAGCGGGAGTAATCAAAATTCATCAGGAAGGGCTGGGATTGGGTTTGCGCGGAAATCGGTTGGGGAAGCCAACACAGCATCGCCAACAGACAGATGAGAATGGCCATGATCTTTTGCTCGCGTAGAAATTTCACAACACAACTTATCACTTTTTTTGCGGGTTTGCAACAAAAAAATGGAAAAGGCTGCGCGGAGGCAGCCTTTTCCATTCACAACACGATCCTTGAAGCCGCTGCTTAGAAGCCGAGCTTCAACGAGAAGATATTGTTGGCCTCGAAGAATTTGACATCACGCCAGGCATAATCAATGGTGACGTTGATGCCAGGGGCCTTGTACACCAAGCCGGCGCCGAGGGTCGCGCCAAACGGATTGACGTCGTTGTCATTATTCTCGGCAGCCGTGTAGCCGCCCCGGCCGTAGAACTGCAGGCCGGAGGCCATATAGCCGACCTCGCCGCCGAGATGATATTCGTTTTCAGCCAGGTTGTTGTTGGCAAAGGCGCCGCTGGCGCGGAAAACGTAATTCTCGCCGATGAGGTAATCATAGCTCAAACCAATCTCAATCGACGACGGCAGCTCGAAGGTGGCGGCATCAGACTTGAGCTTCTGCTCGGGGCGGCGCGTGCCGGAGGGAACGGCGTCGCGCAGCAGGCCGGTGCCGTCAAACTTCATTGGCGGTCCGATATTTTTCACCGCCACGCCCAAGCCGACCCCTTTCAAGCCGGCCAGTTGCGTATATTGCACGCCAACATCAAAGGCCACACCGGAGGCGCTGACCAAATCAATACGCTCGGAGACCAGCTTCAAATGGACGCCGGCGGAGATCGCATCCGTCAAGGCGCGCGAATAGCCAACACCGAGCGTCGTATAAGTCGGCGTATAGGTGCGGCCGGTCCGGCCTTCGGAATCATCTTCGGTCGTCAGCGAAATATCGCCAAAATCAAAGGCTTTAAAGCTGAAGGCAAAGGTGCCGATATCTTTGAAGCTCGCGGCGACCGCAGCATAGTTCAAATTAATATCGGCGGTATACTTCATGTAGGAAAACATGCCTTCGGCAGTGGAAGACATTCTGGAGACGCCCGCCGGATTCCAGTACAGCGCTTCGACGCCGCGCGAGGAAACCACACCGGCGTTTCCCATGGCCAAATCCCGGGCGCCGACAGGAACCAACAACTCGGCGGCCCCTGCCGTGCCGAGGCGCTTATTGGCTTGCGCCGAAACATCGGTCACCCAAACGACAGCCAGGGCACCGATCAGAAGCACGAGATAAAAACTGCGTATTTTCATGTTGATTTTCTCCTTGAATCGGTAGTGCAACTTGCAAAATTGGTTTACTCAATTTCGTCGTAGTCGCCTTTAGGCGCTCAAGAGCAGTTCTTAAAGGAACTACTACGAAAGCTTATCCGAAATTAGAAGACTTCAAGCACTTCTTGCTCTTGAATAACGGCTAATTTGAGCACTTTCGTTGCACCGGTTTCTGGCATGTCGATATGAGCGATGTACATGCCGCTCGCCACCGGGAAGTTGTTTTGGTTGTTCAAATCCCAGCGCAGGAATTGCGTGTTATCGTTCTTTTCCAAAATCCGCACCAACTGCCCGGCGACGTTGAAAATACGGACCGTCGCCTTCTCCGGCAGGAAGTTGAACGTCACGAAACGAACGAAACGGTTGGTTTCTGCCGCGTTGAGAGCATAGTACGGATTCGGGAAGACATTAATCTTGTTAAGATCAGCCTTCTGCGTTTCAGCCGAAAAGGTTGGATTCATGCCCGCCGTGCTGAAGGTCCAGCGATCACCCGCGGTGATGAGATTCGTCGCTTTGATGCGCCAGACATCGCCGTCTTCGTACGGAGGCTTGGTCGGGTCGGTTACAGTATACCAGCCAGCATACAAAACCGGCTTGTCCACGGTGAAGCCAAGCGTCTTGCCGGTGTATTCAGGTTTGGCTGTGGGTGTGTAATCTTCATCAATAATGAAAAAATACTCGCGGTTGCCGGCAGCCGTGCCAGGATTCCAGACATTGTTTTTGGTGGGCTGATCGAATTGTTCCATGATGGCGAAATCGATTTGCCGCGGGCTGGACGGATTGGTGACATCGAGCACCTTGAACGGCTGCGGGAAGAACCCGGCATAAGGTGAACCGCCGGATCCGCCGGTCGCTTGACGAACAAAGTTATAAGCATTTTGTCCATCGGCCGCATTAAAGCGGATTTCCACCGTTTTGGTGACTTGGTAAGGCAACAGCGTACTACCGAAGAAATTGTAGCCGACATCCAAGCCGCCGCGGAAGAAGTTGCCGCCCCAGTTGACCGGCGACCAGTTCGAGGCATTGACATTGCGGATCGTATTGATGTCCTGGCCTTTTTTCGCATAAGCTTGGAAGGCGATTTCCGTCCCGGCCACCCAGAACGGCGCACCGGAAATCCCAACCTGAAGGCCGTCTCCAATGGGGTTGGCATCGCTGATCTTGAAGTCGGTTGAAGCCGGCAGGACCACCGTACCACCTCTGACGAGTTGCCATTTCGGATTCGGCACTTTGGTTTCATCACCATTCGAAGGATCGAGATCGGCGTCGATAAAGATAGAGTCTGTGACAACGACTCTCAGCTCATAGCCGCTGCCGGTTACTTTGGTCGGATCGATCACCTTCACCATGACAGTGGCGTCGGCAATACCCGCCGAGTGGGTGTTGGCAACCTCTTTTCCGAGCGCCGTCTGATAACGCGTGCCGGGGTTGGGGGATTGCGGAATGGCGCGTAAAATCACTGGCGTCGATTCCAGTGTCAGCGGCGTGGCGAACGGATCGGTGGAGACACTATACGCCGTCACGCCAAAATAATATTCCTGGCCGTTGCGTAATCTCGGCCGGCCGGTAACGGCATCGGTGGTAACACGATGATACCGGAAGATGCCCGAGTTGCTGCCAAGCTGGACGGGCAGGCGCAGAATTTGGCCGGATTGCGGATCAAACTGATCGTCCAGCACCACGGTCACTTCGTCAATAAGATCGTAAGTCGCAAGCCGAACCCCCTCACTCAAGCCGGAAGTCGTGCTCGGGAACTGATAAACGTTATACCCTTGGAACACATAAGGCACGGGGTTGCTATTTTCTGTTTGGTTGACATTGCCAAGATCAGAGCCCCATTCCAGGATAATCTCGCCATCCAATTGCCGAACCGCCACGCTGGGGGCTTTGGGCGCCGACGGCACCGCGAACAACGCATCGTAGGTGTTTTGCGCGAAACGATCGGTGAACTTCATAACGGAAATACTCGACAAGCGATCGGCGCCTAAACCAGCGACGATACCGACGACGACCTCCTGCGTATCGCCCGGGGCATAGGAGAACGGCCCGGAAACCAACAACAAGCGACGGTCACCCGGCGGCAAAGTACTCGGCGTGCCGCGGCCATCGCCGTCGATCCATCCGGTTTTGGCAACCGGGTCGCCGGAAAGCGGAAAATTCGTGGGAGTGCCAGCGGGATCGATCCACTTGCGGTCGGCGCGGGTGGAGGGATCCGCAATAAAGCCGCGCAGCATCTTCCACCACCGCAGGGTGCCTTCATATTGCGTCTGCGGGGGGTCGCTGATCGCGCTGCCGGCTGAGAAGTAATTGAAGGAACTCATGCCGAGATTTTTAAAGCCGGACCGTTTCTTCAGATCGAAGATGCCGACATCCGTCGGATCACCCTTCACCAGCGGGCCTTGGAAAAAGTCATAACCACCTGAGGGCGGCGGCAGGTTGAATTTGCGAAATTCGCGGTCAACCGAGTTGGAATTATACACAAAGCCCAAGCTGACCAACTTCCCAGCCACTTCTGATACGTCGCAGCCGACAAAGTCGTCGCCGAAATCGCCGAGATCGGGATCAGACCATTGGCACACATAGAAGCTGTCCGACTTGAAAAAGCCGCGGTTGATCAAACGGTATTTTTTAAAAACGACGTTGCCGAGCGCGTCGGTTCGCTGATAGGCCCAGGCGGTAATTTGCAACTCGAGACCAATCGGAGCGGCGCCATACAAACCGCGCGAATTGGCTTCGTTAAAATCGTTGGCGGCCGTCCACATCACCTGATTGGCAGGCGCGTTGGGGTCGGCGCCGGCAATACCAGGTTCGTCTAAATTATTGGCAATCAAGTCTCTTGACGAAACATTCGCCGGCGGTGGGTCATAGCGGCCGTTTTTATTGCGGTCGATATAAGGCGCGCCCTTCTGAACCGGCCACTCGGCCCAGTCTTTGGCATATTGCGCCTTGAGATTGGCAATATCCGCATCCGTCACTGCATTTAAACCCTTCTGGAAAAAGTCTGCGGCATCCGCTCTCAAATCGACGCCGACATCATTGAAATCACGGCGAATGCGATACAGCCGAACCCCGGCAGAGTTGGGATCTTCCGGCTGGCCGTTGACAATCGCGCCGGCAACCATGCCCTGGTTATAAGTTTGGCCGCCCACACGGATTTTTTCCGATGCCGGCGGCAGGCCGGTGCGCGTATCGATTAGACTGGCGCCAAAAATAAAACCATCCTGGTAGATTACAAAGGAAGTGTTTTTGGGAAAGATACCGCCGTCACCGTCTATGAACGGGTTGTAGCCGGAACGGCCGTTCGCTTCCAACCAAAACTGCCAGTTGTTGATATTGAGCATACCATACGTTGGTGTGCCGGTGACGCCAAGCGGAGATTTCTGCTTGGGCACCCTATTCGCATTGAGTTCATCCTTGGCCAGGCCGTTGCCCGCCAGGGTGAAGAGAAGGGCGAAGACGAGCACCAACGCCGCAAGTAATCTGGGTTTCATATCGCAAGAACTCCTTTGATTTAAAGTTAAATTGACCGGTCCCTGAGGGCCGGTCAATACAGCCGTGCTTTTAATACTCCAACCGAATACCGAAGCGAATCTGGCGCGGCGCGCTGTAAATATCGTTGCCGGTGGCATCAATATATGAGTACCGGTTGTCAAGGTTAAAGGCGCGGTAAAAATTCACATATTGCTGCCGAATGACATCGCTTGGCAGGCTGGCCAGAAAATCTCCGGCCAACGCGCTGTTGAGCCAGCCGTCGTCTTCAGCGGTGCCGGTATTTGGATACACATTGACGACATTCCGCGAGTTCAACAGATTCAAAACATTCGCATACAGCTCGAGGTTGAAACGGCTGAGATAGAACACCTTGTTGACCGTCAAATCAATATTGAACACCGCTGGCGTGCTGGAGGCATTGACCGCTTCAATCGGGAAACTAGTGCGCGGATCGTTGAGCGGACGGATGCCAAATTCATACGGACCCGCCTGTCCCAGGCTCTCCGGCTCTTTGATCTTGGTGTAGGGATGCCCGCTGTTGAACGTTAACAGCGCAAAGGCACCCAAGCCTTGAAGAATCTGGCCGCCATCGCCTTTGCCAAAGCGATAGTCGAGCAGAATCGTGCCGCGGTGGGTTTGGTTGAAATCAAGCGGGTTGATGAAATTCGGGAAGCGGCCGATGTCCTGGCGCTCGACGACGCCGAACGAAGACGTGGGGTTGGAGCCGGTGCCGCGCGCATCTTGCAGGGTGTAGTTCAAACGCGCCGACAGACGCTTGGTGCGGCGCAAATCAAAGGTAAACTCCAGGCCTTTGATGGTGCCGAAGTCTTCGTTCAGGTAAGCCGTAAACAAGGAATTGCCGTTGGCATCGGTAAACTTCCGCACTTGCAACTGGTCGCGGGTGTCTTTGTAGAAGCCCGTAATCGTCAGCGCCGCGTTGTCGGTCAGCGCCTGGCGGAAGCCCATTTCATACTGCGTCAACCGTTCCGGTTTGGCCAGAAAGCCGACCGGCGTCAAAAACGCGTTGCCGCGGGTCACCGGGCTTAACGAGCGGCTCAGCGTGATGAGGCCGACGTAGAGATTGCTCAACGACGGCATCTGCACATACTTGCCGTATTGCGCGTAGAAGATCGTTTTGTCCGTGACCGGGAAGGAAAAGTTCAAGCGCGGCAGCAGAAAATCATAGCTCTCGCCCTCGGTCAGGGTTTCTTCTTTAATGATATCGAGACTTTGGTCAAAATCGGTCGACAGATAATTCTGCGCATCGTTGAAGTTTCTGGCGCGCGGGTCAAAGTACTCGTAACGCAGACCCACGTTCAAAACCAGGTCGCGGTACTCAAACTTGTTTTGAGCGTAAGCTGATCCGAAAATCGGCTTTTTGGGCGCGTCGCGTTCCGTCACGCCGCCATCCACCTTGTTGCCAAAGACGTCATAACCATAGTTGTTCACACCTGCCTGCCGGGCCCACTGCACCCGTCGATTCTCTTCGCTGCTGAAGGAGCCGGGGGTATTGCCGTCGAGGCCATTCAACAACTCGAGACCCGAGGCAATATTACCCACGTTAAATTGGCGCATCAGCCAGGTTTCATAGCGGCCGCCGACCTTGAGCTCCCAATTCTTGATCACTTGGGACACAAAATCCAGCGAGCCCTGGAGAGAGCGCTGCGAGTTTTTAAAATACGAATTGATAGGGGCGCCGGGCGCTTCAAATTCAAAACCATTGCCCGTGCTATAGACGAGCGGGCCGCGATAACGCCGGGTCCAATTGCCGGTATCGCCGAACGGCTCATTCGCCAGCCGATCCGGGTATTTCATCCAGTCGCTACCGAAGCGCGGATCAAAGGATTCAAAATCGCGATTGTAAATGGCAGCGGAGGCCTCGAAAAAGGTCGAGGGATTGATCGGATAAGTCCCCTTTAAATTGAAGAAATAAACATCGGTTTCATTGTCGCGCGAACGGTTAAGGTTGAAGAGGCGCCGCAAGTTCGCCGGCCACCCCGTGTTGCTCGGCGTCTTGTTAAAACTGTAGCTTCCGGACAGCTTCAAGCTCAACGGATCAAAAAAGTTGGAAAGCAGCGTGCCTTGCACGGAGTAATTCCGGTTCCAGGCCCGGTTCAAAGCGTTTTCTTCATAATTAATCGGCCCCGGCAACGCTCTGCCGGAATCAGCATCGAAGCCGTCGGTCACAACATTTTCGAATTTAAACGGCGTCAAAAATATTGCCGGCGTGCGCTGGTAGTTGAATTGGCCGGCCGCGAAATAGCGCATCTTCAGCGCTTCGAGCGGTCCGCCGACATTGACGACCAGATTCTTGAAACCATACGAATGCGTACCCAGAAATTCATTGCCGGATTTGGCGAAATCATCGGTGCGATAATCAACACCGAAATTCAATTTGCTGCCGCCGGTGCGAACCGTGGTCATCACCGCGGCGGAGTTGGCGCCGCCGACATCCGCGGTAAAACCGCCGGCTTGCAACTGCAATTCTTCGTAAGCTTCCTGGATCACGCTGACGCCTTCGGAGTTGTTCAGACGGTTGGTCACCGAGGCGCCGTCGACAAAGTAGGCGACTTCACCGGCGCGGCCGCCGCGAATATAAAGCGTTCCATCCTGCCGCACCACACCAGCGTTCAACGCCAGAATCGTCTGCGTGCCGCGAATCGGCAGCGCCCGTACGTCTTCCTGCGTGGTCACCCGCACGGTGTTCGGGGTGTTGCGCTGCACGAGAGGACGCTCGGCTGTAATATTCACTTCGCCCACCTCAACCGAAGACGGGGGCAGTTGAAAATCGAGCGTCGTGGTCTGGCCGGCGAAAACGCGAATATTCCCGATCGCCACCGGCGCATAACCAATGTAGGACGCTCTCACCGTGTACGTGCCTGGTGCCACACGGAGAACGATGTATTCTCCATTGAGGTCCGCCGCTGCGCCCAGCGTCGTGCCATCAATTACGATCGTGGCGCCAATCAACGCATCGCCTGTTTCCCGGTCTGAAACTTTGCCGCGAAGCTTTCCGTCCTGGGCAAAGACCAAACAAGGAAAAAGCATGGCAATGCAAGATAACATCACTAACCTGTGCCGCATTGCTTCACTCCTTCATTAATAATTTAGTGAGAAATAGTTAATTGACTTGACCTCCGCGCGACCGCACTGCAAAATTGCAGAATTGATTTGACAGATAGACAGTGTTCTGATAGGCAAACTGCATACCAATAAAAAATTGTGCCATTAACGGCCGATTTCTGCAAGAGTTTAGGTGTTAAAAATTAAAAGGATGAGAACAAGCAAGGCGGGCGCAATAAATAGCGATGAAAAAGTCGTTATGCAAGAGGTTTCACCTATACCGTGAAAAAAATTGCATAGAAGTAAAACTATTACAGACCTGCTTGGGTCGTGCAATCGACTGATCTTGACAAGATTTTTATTGCTTTCAACGAATTGCCAAACACGATAATCTCACTCCGCAACAATTAGTGCAAGGCTGGCTGCGAGAAAAAATTCAAGAGCGCTTGCATTTATGAGCAAGTGCAGTGCATCGTCGCGCCCAAGCCCGACTTCGGACCTTTGACTTCGGACTATTTTAAAACCAAAATCTTCCGGCTCAATTTCCGGCGCTCCGCTTCCAACACCACAAAATAAAAACCTGAGCCGGCCAAATTTCCTGACGCCTCTGCCCCGTTCCACACGACCGCATGCGCGCCGGCCGCTTGAAGTCCATCAGATAAAACCCGCACGAGTCTCCCATTCAAATCGTAAACCGCCACGCGCACCGGCATCGGTTTCGGCAACTCATAGCGAATCGTCGTAACCAACCCGCTGCCGAGACGAAACGGATTCGGATAATTCGCGTGCAATCGCAAATCGGTTGGCAGCAGTGAGGCGATTGGCGCTGCCACCTCAGTCACGGTCTCCACGTCCAGAATTTCAAAATCATCCACCGCCGCTTCGACCAGCGAGCCGGGATTCTGATCTTGCGCGACAAAGCGCAGCAACATTTTATTCGTCGCCGGCAGCAGCTTGTTGGCAAAAAAGACGACCCGGCGCCAACTGTTATCCGTCTCATTCGTGCGCTCCACCTCGACCCAGGTTTTGCCGCTGTCGTTCGAAACGTGCACCTCCCAAAAATCCTGGCCCGGACTGGCGCCGGCGTTGTTGCTGTACCAGCGATAGTAACGAATCACCGGATTTTTGTGCGAGGTCAAATCAAACACCGGCGAGAACAAGGTGGTTTTGCCGCCATCGACATCATTCGCGCCGGCGGCATCATTCGGCCCGGCATTGCCGGTCACAAAACAAATCTCGCCCGAACCCGGCGTATGATCATCTTCCGACTGCACCTGCGTTTGATTGATCTTGGTGCCCACCGGATTGGCGCGCTCCCAAACGCCGCTGGTGGCGTTGTCGCTCGGATCGCCGATTTTCCAGCCCTTCTCCGTTTCAAAATCGTCAAACACCCTCGAGCGAAAACCGGCGAGAAAACTGAAGACTTTGCTCTGCGGCGCATTAAAAGGAAACGACAGCGAGGCGCCCAAGTTATCTTGCGCCGTAAAATAATAGGAAACGACTGTGCCCGGCGCCGTCCGTGAAATCCGTGCTTCAAACGTCGCGCCCGAAACCAGCGACATCCGCAGTGGTTGAAAATTGGCGCCGTTGGTTGAATAATGCAACGTCACCGCATTGGGATTGACGCCGATGAACGCCGCCGTGCTCACCCGTGCCTGCACCAAATAATCACGCTCCGCCGCGGTGGCATCGCTTCTTTCCTGATGCGCAATGCGCAACAGCGAGCCGGCGCCGATGCCGTGCACCGAAAACACCTGATTGATAGCGCCGAAATTCGGCGTCAGATTGGCGAGATTGCCATCGTCGTCATCCAAAATCAGAATTTCGATAAAATACTCATTCACCGCTGTCAGCAGATCCGGATCGTCCGGCGTGCCGTAGCGCGCGAAATGGCTGTAGCGCCGCGCCTTTTCCAAACCGAGTGCCTCGCGCAAATCCCACAACGCGCCGGCAATCATCAACCCGTCGTTGTGCACCTCGCCACTTACGTGCTGCGGATAACGATTGCTGTTTTTCACATTGCGCAAACCGCCGCCATTCTCCATAAACCCGCGCCCCACCACCGGATCATCGACGAGAAGCGCCGCGTTAATATCCGCCAGCCCTTCGTGCATCGCGCCGTTGGTCAAACCGTCCTGCACGCCCTTGCCGAGGTATTGCATATCATTGATACCGTGACCGTACTCGTGATAAACCACGGTCGGAATCTCCGCGGTGTTGCGGCAGCCGCCGCCGGCACGATAAAAATTAATCCCGCGGCCGTCCCAAAACGCATTGCAGGTTTGCGCGATATTCACCCGCACCGGCATGCTGTAATCCACGCCGGTAAAAGCGGGATCGACGGATTTGATGAACGCATGGGCGATGTTGGTGTGAAAGTAGGCATCGCGCTCGGAGGTTTGGGAATTGTCGTCATCCCAAACAATGTTGATTTGCTGTCCGTCTTGCACCGTCGCGGCAAAGCTTGCAGCGTTGCCGTCGGCGCGCGTCACTTTGGCGTATCGGCCTTCCAATTTTGCGGACAGCGCCGCGCCGCTAATAACTGTCGCCAGCGTAAATTGGCCCGCCGCATTGGTCGCGATCTGCTGGCCGCCAATCGTCACGAACAAATCGGGAAACGGATGGCTCGTCAACGCCTCCGTCACGTTGTTACGATGAATGTCGCCGCTGACGACGCCGGAAACCGAATCGCGCACCCGATTGAATCGCCACAAAATTTCACCGCTGTGCGCCTCGACGTAACTCACCCACCGGCCCGGCGGTTCCTCGACGCTGAACTCGCAGCGGTAGGCGAGATGATAGTCGAGTTGATTTTCATTTTCAATTGGCAAAATGTAGAGCGGCGTTTCTGGCTCACTATCTCCGAGCCACTCGCCAACTTGCATCCCTCGACTCGCGATTTCCCGAGCCGTTTGCAAAGAAAGCGTTGCGGTGGTGTTGATTTGAAGATCGGGATGAAAATCCGAGCCGAACATCATCACATTGCCGTTCGCGCCCAAACGTAATTCCACTTCCGAGAATAAAACCGGAATGCCGTTGTAAACTTGTTGATAACTTACATACCACTTGTTATCAATGTTATCGGCGCGCCGGAGCTGCAACTGCGAAACATCGAGCTTGAGAAGATCCGCCTGCTCGACCAAAAATTGCCGCGCCGATTGCGCCACGCCGGCCGCGCTCTTCGCGAGCATTCCGCGCAACCGATACTGCCCTCCATACGCGCGATGCGGATTGCCGGTGAGCGGATTCCACTCGACCAGCCACTCGCCGGTTTGCGCGGTGAATTTCTGCCAGGCGGCGGCATCAGCCGTTGCCGGCATTTGCCGCCGTTCTTCCTGCGAACGAAGGCGCGTTTCCGCCGGCAATTTTTGGATAAATGAATCAGCAGTGTTGGAATGGGGTTCGTGTTGCGCCATAGCAAAGCCGCCCATCGAGACCAGCCAAATTGAAATCATCGAGGTGAGATTTTTCATAGATGTTCCGAAGTTTGTGATCAGAGTTTCTTAAGTCGCTTGCAGAAATCATGCTCTATTTGTATCAGTATTTGCTATACCGTCGGCGTTGGTTTATACCATCTGATTACTCACCCTCACCGCCTGCACAATCGCCTCCGCCACCAACTCCGCAGCAATCGCGCCGACGGCCATGACCTCAGCCTGTTCGTCGCCGAGGCTCAACGCGAAAACCATGTCGCCGTCAAAAAGCGTGTGCGACGGGCGGATGACATAAGCCAAACCATCCTGCGCCATCTCAGTGATTTTGGTGACACCTTCTTTTTTAAATGCCGCATTGGTGGCGACGACGGCGAGGGTCGTATTGCCCCAGCTTTTGAACGGAGAGAGCAAGTGAGATTTCAAATGTTGTTGTGTATTTAAAAAACCGCCGTCATCATTTTTTGCGCCGGCAATGATTTTTCCGCTCTTCGGATCGATCACATCTCCCAGCGCATTGACCACGGCGAGCGCGCCAACCACGAGCTGGCCGCTTTTCCACGAAGCCATGCCGACGCCGCCAAGCATGCTGTGCTGCACGCCGCGAATTTTGCCGACAGTCGCGCCGCAGCCCACACCGACGAGTCCGAGGCGCGTTTCCGTGTACGAAGCTGTTTCACAGGCGCGATAGGCCATCGCCGCGGTCGGACGAACTTTGGCGTCGCCGACGGCTAAATCAAAAATGACCGCCGCCGGCACGATCGGCACTTTAGCGACTTGCACGTCGTAGCCAATGCCGCGTTCTTCGAGATATTTTTGCACGCCGCCGGCCGCGTCCAAGCCAAACGCGCTGCCGCCGGTGAGCAAAATGCCGTGAATCTCCTGCACCAACCGCGCCGGTTTGAGCGCCTCGATTTCGCGCGAGCCGGGCGCCGAGCCGCGCACGTCGACGCCGGCAACTGCGGGCCGATCCGGCAAAATCACCGTGCAACCCGTCCGCGCGCTTTCATCCTGCGCATGGCCGAGGCGAATGCCCGGAACGTCACAAAGAGAATTCAACATAAAAAATTTCGTTGCAGTTCCCCTTTGGTTGCGGGATACTAAAAATTATTTATCATGCGTTGATTCTTTCGCGGCGCGGCGAAGGAAGGAAAATTTTTTCTCCGGCGCTGCCGCCGCGTTCGCGCCCTGCTCGCTGAAGAAGAACAAATCCCCGACCATGAGGCCGATCGAGCTGCGCAGCGGCTTCCAGTTCTGGCGATAGGCCTCGCTGTCGACGCGTGTGCCGTCTTTGTCCTTTGAAACGAGACGTACGCGCTCCGGATGCTCGCGATTGATCATGAACGGGGAATGGGTGGTAAAAATAAGCTGATTTTTCATCGCCAAATCTTCCATGATTTTGGTCAGATCTTTTTGGCCGGCCGGATGCAAATGAATGCCCGGCTCGTCGATCAAAAAGAAATAATCGTTGGCGCGGGCCTCGAACGTCTGCGCGATGAAATTGATGTAAAAAGAGAGATACCAGCGGAAGCCCAGGCTGCGCGATTCCGGCGTATCAAAAACCGTAGTGCCGTCGGAAAGATCGATGTAGAGAATGTTGCCGTTGACGTTGAGCTTCACCTCGATGGTCGGCTCCTGCGACCAGACGCGGCGAATTTGCTGCGTGATCAGCCGGCTCGCCTCCTCGCTGGCGCGCCGGCCGCGGGTGTTATCCTCGAAGATGATGTCGGGATTGCTGATGCCGCCGATGTGGAGCAAATTGCGTTCGGTGCGAAATTGCTCGTTGCCGTTCCTCAAATCCTGCAGCGTCGCGCGGCTTTTCAACAGGGGAATCGAATCAAAGTAAAGAAATTTGGGCAGGCTTAGCAGCAGCTTGTCCATCTCCTTGAGCGGCGCTTCGGCTTCGTTGATAAAAAGGTGATAATTCTCCTGCGCCGGCCCGTCGCGGCGAATCAGAAAACTTTCGTTGTCTTTGAACGCCTCGCTGAACCGCAGCAAATTGCGCCGGTTCTCCTTGGAAATTTGCGTGAACTCGAGCGCCACTTCCGGGCTTTTGCCCTGATAGTAATAATCGGAATACTGGCAGGTGAGGCTGTTATCGAACGGCGCGCCCGGCGAGAAGGCCTGCAGCGCGCGCAAAATATTGGTTTTGCCGCTCTCGTTCGCGCCAATCAGCGTCGTGATTTTTGGATCGAGCGGAAAAGCCAGTTCGAAAACGGATTTGTAAGCGCGGATAAAAGCGCGGGAAATGATCATCGTTAATGACAGTCTTGTTTAGCCCAATAAGAAAAGCCCGATCATTTTGAGGGAATGATCGGGCCTGTTGAATGAAAAAACTTCTTGGTCAGTTTTCGACCGATTCCGGCTCCGGTGGCGGCGGGCTGGCCGATTTCCTGGCTTCGCTCTTAACCACGGTTTTGCGTCCGGTTTCGATGAAGGTGAGGGCGCTGCCTTCGCACAGCACTTTGATCTGGCTGCCGTCGCTGAATTTGGCTTTCAGCATTTCTTCGGCGATGGGGTCCTCGATATATTTTTGAATCACCCGCTTCAACGGCCGCGCGCCGTAGACCGGATCGAAGCCTTTTTCGATGATAAAATCCTTCGCATCCTGGGTAAGGTCGATCTCGATCTGGCGATCCGAAACTTTGCCGAGCATCTCTTTGACCACGATGTCGATGATCTGTCCCATGTGTTCCTTCGCCAAATTGTGGAACACCACCAACTCGTCGACGCGATTCAAAAATTCCGGATTGAACAGCCGCTTGACCTCGTCCATGATCTTGCTTTGCATCTTCGAATAATCGATTTCTGAATCCTGCGTCGAAAATCCGAAGCCGCCGGCCTTCTTGATTTCGCGCGCGCCGGCGTTCGAGGTCATGATGAGAATGGTGTTTTTGAAATCGACGCGGCGGCCGAGGCCGTCGGTGAGGCTGCCGTCGTCGAGAATTTGCAGCAGAATGTTGAACACGTCGGGATGCGCTTTTTCGATTTCGTCGAAAAGCACGACGGCGTAAGGATGCCGGCGCACTTTCTCGGTAAGCTGGCCGCCCTCTTCGTAGCCGACATATCCCGGCGGCGCGCCGGTCAAGCGCGACACCGAAAATTTCTCCATGTACTCGGACATGTCGAGACGAATGAGCGCGTCTTCCTTTTCGAAGAGATATTTGGCGAGTTCTTTGGCGAGTTGGGTTTTGCCCACGCCGGTCGGCCCGAGGAAAATGAACGAGCCGATGGGGCGATTGGGGTCCTTGAGTCCGGCGCGCGTGCGTTGAATCGCCTTGCACAGCAGATGAATCGCTTCATCCTGGCCGACGATGCGCTGCTTCAGCGCCTCTTCCATCTTGAGAACTTTTTCGGTTTCGGATTGCGCGACTTTCTGCACCGGAATGCCCGTCATCATCGCCACGACGTCGGCAATATCTTCCTCGTCAACCGAGGCAATGGTTTCCTCTTCCGACTCTTTCCAACGCCGCTTGGCGGCATCGAGCTTGCGATTCACCCGCTTCTCTTGATCGCGCAAGACGGCGGCGCGCTCAAATTCCTGATTTTTGATGACGATATCTTTTTCTTTGCGAATCTGCTTGATCTCCTCTTCCAGCTCGGTGATGTCTTTCGGCACGATGATGTTGGCGAGATGCACGCGCGCGCCGGTTTCATCCAACACGTCGATGGCCTTGTCCGGCAGGAAGCGGTCGGTGATGTAGCGCTCGGACAACTTCACCGCGGAGTGAATCGCTTCGTCGCTATAACGCACTTTGTGATGTTCTTCGTAACGATCTTTGAGGCCGTTGAGGATTTGGATGGTTTCTTCGCCGGAGGGGGGATCGACCATGATTTTCTGAAAACGCCGTTCGAGCGCGCCGTCTTTTTCTATATACTGGCGGTATTCGTTGAGCGTCGTCGCGCCGATGCATTGCAATTCGCCGCGTGAAAGCGCGGGCTTGAACATGTTCGAAGCATCCAGCGAGCCGCTGGCGCCGCCGGCACCGACGATGGTGTGCAATTCGTCTATAAAAAGGATGACGTCTTTGGCGCGCATCAATTCGTTCATGATCGCTTTCATGCGCTCCTCAAACTGCCCGCGATACTTCGTGCCGGCGACGATCGCGCCGAGATCGAGAGTGACGACGCGCTTGTTGTGCAAAATCCGCGGCACTTTGCGCTCGACGATGCGCAGCGCCAGGCCTTCGGCGATGGCGGTTTTGCCGACGCCAGGCTCGCCGATCAACACCGGGTTGTTCTTTTTGCGCCGGCTCAAAATCTGTGCGACGCGTTCGATTTCTCTTTCGCGGCCGATGATCGGATCAAGCTCGTTTTTGCGCGCCAGCTCGGTGAGATCGCGGCCGAAATGATCCAAGGCCGGCGTCTTGGAGCGTTGCGGATTCGACTCTTTGCTGGAGGGCGTGCCGCGCAAAATATTTTCCAGCTCTTCACGAACCGCTTCATAGGTGATGTCAAAATTCAGCAGCACTTGCGCGGCGACGCCGTCTTTCTCCTTGACCAGCGCCAGCAGCAAATGCTCGGTGCCGATGATGTCGGATTTGTATTTCTCGGCTTCAACGTACGCCATCTTCAAGATTTTTTCCGCCCGCTTGGTAAACGGGATATTGCCAATCGTCATGGTTTCACCGGTGGATTTCACGGCGTCTTCCACCGAGTGCTTGATTTCTTCCAAATCTGTGCCGAGATTACGGAGAATCTCCACGGCGATGCCCTCGCCCTCACGAATCAGTCCGAGAAGAAGATGCTCGGTGCCGATGTAATCATGGCCGAGCCGCAGCGCTTCCTCCCGCGAAAACTGGATGACCATCTGCACACGACTGGAAAAATTATTTTTCATGTTTCCATCTCCGAGATATAAGCTCCATTACGCTGCCTCATCACAACGTCATCGTTCAATCATTTGACCGGAGCGCAACATCAGCCGCCCTTCGCTCCGGTATTCGGTTATTTCAATCTACAAATTCTATTTTCAAAAGTAAAGAGGCTTTTTTAAAACAACGCCGAAATTTTTTCGCGGACGACGTGCGCGCGGTGGACGTCGCGAGACAAACTGTCGTCCATATCGCGATAGGTTTTCTGCATGTGCGCCGGCTGCAGCGTGACCATCAGCTCGTTCAAGAAGCTGCGATCGGCATTTTTAAAAATCCCCACGTCAAAACCGAGGCGCAAATACGAAAGCAGATTCAGCAGCTCCAACGAGCTGAGCGTGCGCGCGTATTTCATGATGCCGATGGCGCGATAAACCTTGTCGTGAATATGCACCACTTGGGCGTCGAGCAGGCGGTCGCGGGCATCGTCTTCGAGCGCGACGAGCTTCTGCCCCACTTCTTGCATGCGCTTGACGATGCTGTCGTCGGTGCGGCCGAGCGTGAGCTGGTTGGAAATTTGAAAAATGTTGCCGACCACTTCCGTGCCTTCGCCGTAAAAGCCGCGGACGGTGATTTCCGACGGCGCCAGTTTTTTGAACACTTTTTCGATTTCTTCCAACATGGCGATCGCCGGCAGATGCACGAACAGCGACACGCGCATGCCGGTGCCGGTGTTGGTCGGACACGCGGTGAGATAGCCGAAGTTGTCCGTGAACGCGTAATTGAGATGCTCGCCGAGTTCGTCGTCAAGCTGCACGATGAGCCGCCACGCCTCTTCGACATTCAAGCCCGGTTGAATCGATTGGATGCGCAAATGATCTTCTTCGTTGACCATCACGCTGATATATTCAGCGGCGCCGACGGCGAGCATGGCCGGATTATCCGATTCCGCGTAGGGCGGGCTGATCAAGCGGCGCTCCACCAAAAATTTGCGCTCGAGCTTGCCGAGGCGGAGCATATCCAAAAACATCGCTTCGCCAAGCTGCTCGCTCGGCTTGACAGCGCTGTAAACCTCGCACATCACGCCGTAGAGATCTTCTATTTTAGCGGCGTTTGGAAATGCGTGACCCGCCAGATTGCGTGCCAACCGCACGCGCGTTGAGATGACGATATTGGCGTGCTGCGCATGGCTGTCCAACCAGCGCGGCAGGCGCTTGACCAGACTGTTCAAATTTTTCGCCGTCGTTTTGGAAAACTCCAGTGCTCTATCGCTTGGCATATTGCATTGCAGTCAAAATGAACAAGTAAAAATTTTGGTTGTTTTGCCTGAAATTATTTTGAATTTCAAAAATCGTTTTGCCTTATGCTTTCCGGCTACGGTCGGAATTTCTGCTGTTGGCCTCGCGTTCGGCATCGCGGATCAAGTCGCGCAGCTCGGCGGCGCGCTCGAATTTTTCTTTGGTGATGGCCTGCTCCAATTCAGCCCGCAGCTTGACAAGATCTCTTTCACCCGACACCACGCGGCGGGGACGAGGCCGGCTGCCAATGTGTTTGTTGCTGCCGTGAATGCGGCGCAGCAGCCCGCCAAGCTCTTTTTCAAACGCCTGATAGCATTCATCGCAGCCCAACAAGCCGGTTTTCTCGAATTTGTCGAGTGACGTATTGCATTTCGGGCAGCGCCGCGAGCTTGGTTTGTTCTTGACTTCCTCCATCTCCGGCAGGAGTTGCTCGCCGATAATGTTGGCGACGATTTTGCCGAACACTTCGGGCAAACCCGCGAGCGGATTGGTCATGCCCTTTTCTTCCGCGCATTTCATGCAAACGGAAAGCTGCGTTTTCTTGTTATTGATGACTTGGGTGTAGGAAACCGCAACCGGGCGCTTTTTGCAAATTTGACAGAGCATCAACGGCCTGTGATTTGGTGAATTTTTTTGATGCGGCCATCAAAAAGCTCGATGACGCGATCAGCTTTTTTCGCCAGCTCGAGATTGTGGGTGACAATGATGAAGGTTCGCCCGTCGCGCCGGCTCAAATTCCACAGCAATTGGTGCAGGCTTTCGCTCGCGCGCAAATCCAGGTTTCCCGAAGGCTCGTCCGCCAAAACCAAACGCGGCGCGTTCATCAAGGCTCGCGCCACCGCCACGCGCTGCTGCTCGCCGCCGGAAAGCTCGCCCGGACGATGCGAAAAGCGTTGCGCCAATCCAACCTCGGTTAAAAGTTGTTTGGCGCGATTGACCACGTCGCCGCCATTCCGCCGCGCAATCAACGACGGCATCATGACATTTTCCAACGCGGAAAATTCCGGCAGCAGGTGATGGAACTGAAATACAAACCCGACCGTACGGTTGCGGAATTGCGCCAACGTTCGATCATCGAATTGGGCGATCTGTGCTCCTTCGATTTCAACCTCGCCGGCGGTCGGGCGATCCAGCCCGCCGAGAATATGCAGCAGCGTGCTTTTGCCGACGCCGGAGGGGCCGACGATCGCGATAATCTCGCCCGAATAAATCAGGACGTCTATACCTTTGAGCACTTCCAAAGCGCCGCCGGCGGTCGGGTAATGCTTGACTAAATTTCTGGTGATGAGTATTGGTTTCTTATTCATAGCGAATCGCCTGCACCGGATCGAGCTTGGCGGCGCGATAAGCCGGATAGACAGTCGCCGTCAGGGAAATAATAAATGCGGCGCCGGCGACAAAAATAAAATCCAGCGGCTTCATCAAAATCGGCAGCGCGCTAATAATGTAAACATCCGGCGGCAGCTCGAAGAATTTGAATTTTATCTGCGCCCAACAGAGCAGATAACTGATGACGACGCCGAGCATGGCCCCGATCACGCCGGCCACCGCGCCTTGATAAATGAAAATGCGCATCACGCTCTCGTTGCTCGCGCCCATGCTTTTGAGAATGCCGATTTCCTTGGTCTTTTCCAGCACCACCATGATCAGCGTGCTCACGATGTTGAACGCCGCAACCAAAATGATCAGCGATAAAACGATGAAGGCGATCCATTTTTCATATTGCATCCACGCGAACAGCGTTTTGTTGGTGTCAAACCACGTCACCGTCGTGTAAGGATAGCCGCCAACTCTTTCTTCGATCACCTCGGCAACCTCTCTGGCCAATTCCATATCGCTCAACTTGAACTGAATGCCGTTGACCTTGCTGCCCATCTCGAACAGCCGTTGCGCTTCAGGTATGTTGATGAAGGCGACATTGTCGTCGTATTCATAAAGCCCGGATTGAAAATAGCCGGCGACGCGAAACGTGCGCGCGGTTGGCATCGAGCCGAAACCGCCAATGTCGATTCCGGCCGCCGAGAGCAACTGCACCCGATCGCCAAGGCCGACGCCGAGGCGATCCGCCAAGGAAAAGCCGATGATGATGCCCGGAAATGCGCGCTCGCCCTCCTTCTCGATCAGACCCAAATTGAGCGTGCCGTAATTGACATTTTGCACGAAATCGGTGACTTTCGCCTCGAGCTTCGGATCAATCGCTTTGATCTGCGCGCCTTCCTTGCGTTCGCGCGAAATGATCATCGCCTTGTCGAGAATATACGGCGCCGCGGCTACAATATGCGGAATCCTCTTGACTTTGTCAAGTAGTTCGGGATAATTTTCCACACCGCGATCGTGAAACGTCCGCAGCTTGATGTGCGCATCGAAGCCGATGATGCGCGAGCGCACTTCGCTCTCGAAGCCGTTCATCACCGACAACACGATGATGAGCGCCGCCGCGCCGATCATCACGCCGATGATGGAAATGTACGTGATCAGCGAGATGAACTTGACTTGGCGCTTGGAGCGCAAGTAGCGTTTGGCAATGAAAAATTCGTAGGACATAGGAGATAAAGCTGAAAGCGTAAGGCGTAAAACGTAAGACGTAAATTACGCATTACGAATTACGTTTTACTATTTATACTGCTCCGGCCGCATTTGCGGGAACAGCAGAACATCGCGAATCGACGGTTGATTCGTCAACAACATCACGAGACGGTCGATACCGACGCCGAGGCCGGTGGTCGGCGGCATGCCGTATTCCAGCGCGCGGAGAAAATCTTCATCCAACTGCTGCGCTTCCTCGTCGCCGATGTCGGCCAGCTTTTTTTGTTCCATGAAACGCTCGCGCTGGTCGACCGGATCGTTCAGCTCCGTGAACGCATTTCCCATTTCTTTTCCACCGATGAACGGCTCAAAACGTTCCACGAGTCCCGGCTTCGAGCGATGCTTTTTTGCCAGCGGCGACAGCTCGACCGGATGGTCCGTGATAAAAACCGGTTGAATGAGTTTCGCTTCGACCTTCGTGGCAAAAATTTCATCGATGATTTTGCCCACGCCCATCGTATTGTCGATTTCGACGTGCAATTTCTTGGCGATCTCTTTCAACTCGTTCAGCGGTTTGCCGTACAAATTGTAACCCGTTTCCTTCTCGATAGATTCCAACAGCGACAAACGCGGCCACGGCGGGGTGAAATCGATCTGGTTGCCTTGATATGTGATTTTGTAACCACCGGTCAAGTCTTGCACGATTTTGCAGAACATCTCTTCGACGAGATTCATCATGAAATGATAATCATGATAGGCGATGTAAACTTCCATCATCGTGAATTCGGGATTGTGAAAGCGATCCATGCCCTCGTTGCGGAAATCTTTGGCGAACTCGAAGACGCCGTCGTAGCCGCCGACGATGAGCCGCTTGAGATAAAGCTCGTTGGCGATGCGCAAATACAGTTTCATATTGAGCGTGTTGTGATGTGTCGTGAACGGCCGCGCCGACGCCCCGCCGTAAAGCGGCTGCAAAATCGGCGTCTCGACTTCGAGATAGCCCTGGTTGGTGAGATATTCGCGCATGCTGGCGATGATGCGACTGCGCTTTTTGAACACCTCGCGCACCTCGGGATTGACCGCGAGATCGGCGTAGCGTTGGCGATACCGCATTTCCTTGTCGGCAAACGCATCATAAACCACGCGCTCGCCTTCTTCGATTTTTTCTTTTCCGATGGGAAGCGGGCGCAGTGTTTTTGACAAAAGTTGAAACGCCGTGACCTGAATGGTGATCTCGCCCGTGCGCGTCTTCAGCACTTTTCCCGTCACGCCGATGATATCGCCGAGATCGAGCAGACCGAAAAGCTCGTAGCCCTTTTCGCCGACTGCATCGAATTTGACATAAATTTGAATGCGGCCGGAGGAGTCTTCGACATGCGCGAATGTCGCCTTGCCATGCGGCCGCAGCGACATCAGCCGCCCGGCGACGGAGACTTCTTTTTCAAAATAATCATCAAAGCGCTGGCTAATCGCCGCGGCAAAATGCGTGCGGTTGAAATCATGCGGATATGCCTTCACGCCCAGCGCTTGAATCTTTTCCAGCTTCTCACGCCGCACGCGCATGACGGAATTGAGATCGTCGAGTGAGTCAGATATTGTATTCATTTTCGATTCTAAAAAGTAAAAACTTGAACTGTTGGGTTAAGCCATCGCGTTCACCAGCTCTCCGTTGGCCGTGTCTTCAGATAGCGAGGCTAATCGCGCCATAATCAGAGAATTTGCCGGCAACGCCTCCGACATAACTGCCACCTTGAGGTAATTATCCGAAAAGCCGATCCATTGGCCATGCTCATTTCGCTCTTCCGTCAACACGCGCAATTGCCGGCCGAGAAAGCGGCCATAAAAACTGTTTTTCTTTTCTTGCGAAAGACGATGTAAAGTTGCGCTACGTTCTTTCTTGATTTTAGCCGAGACTTTGCCCTGCAGTCGTGTCGCCGCTGTTCCGCCGCGTTCGGAAAACGTAAAAACGTGCGCATAAGCCAGCGGCGAATTTTGCAGCGCCTCGCAACTCGCTTGAAAAGCAGCGTCACTCTCGCTTGGAAAACCAACCATGATGTCCGTGCCAATCAAAATATCCGGTACGCGCGCTTCCGCCAGCTCGATGAACCGCAAGAACTCGGCAGCCGTATAGAGTCGCTTCATCGCCGCCAAAATACCATCATCACCGCTTTGCACCGGAATGTGCAAATGTGGGCAGAGCACCTCAGAATCCGCCATCAAGTCGATCAGCTCGTTCGGAATCGTCGTCGGCTCGATGCTGCTGATGCGCAGGCGCTTGAGCGCCGGAATGGTCAGCAGCATTTTGACAACATCAAGAAACGTTTTGTCTTCAAATTGATACGTGCCGATATTGACACCGGTGAGCACGATTTCTTTGTGGCCGGCATCGACAAGCTGCATCGCCTCGCGCTGAATATCCCAAAACGCTCGCGACCGCGCGCGGCCGCGGGCGAAAGGAATCACGCAAAAGCTGCACATAAAATCACAGCCGTCTTGAATTTTTAAATTGGCGCGAGTCGTCGGCGCCGCCATCGTCTTGGTCGCAATCGTAAACGGCGCGTTGGTCATTCTGCTCTTGACGATCTGCGGCTCCGGCAGTTTGATCGGGTCGTCGATAAAATCGATCACCCGCAGCTTGTCCTGCGTGCCGACGATGAGATCGACGCCATCGATTGTTCGCAAAGCCTCGGCGCCGATTTGCGCGTAACAGCCGACGACCGCAACAAACGTCTCAGGATTCTTGCGCAACACCTGTCGCACAAGCTGCCGGCACTTTGCATCGGCCTGCTCGGTCACCGTGCAGGAGTTAATCACGCACACATCCGCAGGCTGGCCAAATTCAACCAGCGCGTAGCCTTTTTGCCGGAACGAGTTGCCAATCAGCGCGGTCTCAGCTTGATTGAGCCGGCAGCCGAGGGTGAAGAATGAAGCTTTGAGTTTGGATGGATTCACTTTCTAAAAGATTTATGACGATCTTTACAATTTGCCTGAGTCCATAAGTTTACAAACGTCATAACCAAAGGTTCTCAACTGCTTATTTGACAAGTTACCGTTTTGTTTGGATAAAACTGTCGCTTTCATAAAACACCTCGCTCGATTAGATTCTGCAACAGCATGATTAATGGGTGCGATACATCTCCTGCGTTTCTTGATGCGCCCAATTCCCATATTCGCCCCGCGGGGTAAGTTTAAGCTTGATCAGCACACCAGTGACCATTTGATACGCTGCATAATAGGCGCGGCTTGCAGCTTCGACAGATTTGTTATTCTGCAGCAAAATTCGCGAAGCTTTCAATGAACTCCTGGACTTCTCTTGCCATTGCTCCCACGTCAGCACTTTGATAGCCCTGTTTTTGTTTAGAATTGATTTTATGCCAGACGAGCCGTCTGGGCTACAATTTTCGCAACAGCTTCAATTCTCGCTGATAATTCTTCTCTCCGCCTGGCGTCTCCAACACCGCCGGCGTTTTCGCCCAGGTTTTGTCATTCATCCAAAAACCAAACGGCTTCAAGCCGATGTGGCCTTTGCCGATGGCAGCGTGATTATCGACGTGACTGCCCAGCGGTTTCCTCGAATCATTCAAACGCGAAAAAATTTGTATCGCTTCGCAGCCAATCGCCGCGCCAGGCGCCGGCGCCAAATCAAGTCCGCCGGCGACGGAAATATGCGCGCCGAGGATCATACCGGCCGCTTTCCCTCACCGCAGTTTTCGATTTGGTCGGCGGAAGGTTGCTCTGAGTAATTCTCCAAATGCAGCGCCGCCACCAACTTTTCAAACATGCCGATTCGCTTGCGGAGCGTATCGCCGCCGCGTTCCTTCAAATAACTTGTAAACATTAACGCAAAAAAACAACTGGCAAACAGCAAAACCCAAACACACCAACTCAGCAAATTGTTGAACGAAAAATTGATCAGCAAAGCCTTGCTGCCATCAAACGCAAGCTTGAAGAAGTAAATCCCTGCGATCAAAGCGAGAGCCTGCACGCCCCACCGCCAGTTGAGACGAATGGCGCTCCAGCGCATTCCTGGCGGGCGTCGCTGTTTTGATGCTGTCACGTTCGGTATTTCAGCCATGCTTGGCCTCGAGATACTTCTCGACATCCATCGCCGCCATGCACCCCATGCCCGCGGCGGTCACGGCCTGGCGATAATAATGATCGACCACATCGCCGGCGGCGAAAACTCCTGCGATATTCGTCATGGTGCGCAGCTTGGTTTCGACGTAGCCTTGCGCATCCAACTCGATCTGGCCTTTGAAAACTTCCGTATTAGGTTTATGGCCAATGGCGATAAAAACGCCGTCGCAGCGCATTTGGGTCCGCTCATTGGTTTTAACGTTGCGCAGCGTCACGCCGGTAACGGTGTTTTTTGAAGCATCATGAATTTCTTCCACCACGCTATCCCAGAGGAACGAGATTTTGGGATTTTTGAAGGCGCGTTCCTGCATGATCTTCGAGGCGCGCAACGTATCGCGGCGATGCACGATCGTCACTTTGCTGGCAAATTTGGTGAGAAAAGTGGAATCTTCCATCGCCACATCACCGCCGCCAACGACGATCAGCTCTTGATTGCGAAAAAACGCGCCATCGCAGGTGGCACACGAGGAAACGCCGTGGCCGCGTAATTGGCGCTCGGATTTCAAACCCAGCCATTTGGCCGAAGCGCCGGTGGAAATAATAACCGTCTCCGACAAATACTTTTGGTCGCCAACAAAAATCTCAAAAGGCGGTTTTTCGAAATCCACCCGAGTCACGGCATCATGAATAATTTCAGCGCCAAAGTGCTGGCACTGGCGCTTCATTTGATCCATCAGCTCCGGCCCCATGATGCCTTCGGCAAAGCCGGGATAATTTTCCACTAGCGTCGTCAAGGTCAACTGGCCGCCGGGTTCAGGGCCGGCGAAAACCAAAGGCTTGAGATTGGCGCGGGCGGTGTAAAGAGCGGCGGTGTACCCAGCCGGGCCGGTGCCGATGATAATCACTTTGCGAATTTCAGACATATATTTTCTTTCGATCGTTTTTAAAAATTAAACAAAATTCACTCTTATAAATCAAAATAAGAAATCGCGCCAAGATTATCAAGCATTTCTTCTTCAATATAACTTCGTCGTCATAAATTCGCAAGCGCTTTGTTGGCGTAAAAGTTTTTGCTTTTCAAGAGAGATTTTGTTAGATTCAGAAATTGCAAATTTGGCAAAAGCTTTTCATCAAGGAGGCATCGTGGCGATGTTCACGCGTTGGCTGATCGGCGGTTGGTGTTTTTTGGCTTTGGCGGCGAGTTCAGAACTTACCGTTGCCCAACAAAAAAATCTCTCCCGCCTGTTTAAAACGGCACCCCATTTTTGGCAAAACGATTCGTTGCAAACCCCGCTGCGGCCGCGGCTTTATCTGCATGGCCGCTGGCAAGTTTCCAGCCAAAAACCTCAGTTCAGCGGCGAGGCCGAGCTGCCCGCAACGTTTGCCTTCGAGGGCGAAGTCGAGTTTCAACGTTCCGTGCGGCTCGATTCCACTTTCATGAATCGCCCGCTGCGCCTGGTCATGCAGGGCGCGCATTACGCCACGCAGGTGCGGGTCAATGGCGAGCTGATCGGCTCGCACCAGGGCGGTTACACGCCTTTTGCCGTTGATCTGCGGGCGGAACGTTTGTTTTTCGACAAGGAAAATCTGCTGCGCCTCACCGTGAGCAACGTGCTTTCGCCGCTGCAAACCTTGCCGCCGAAGCATCGACCGTACGGTTGGCTGAACGAAGGCGGGATTGGGCGGGAAATTTACCTCGAAGCCCTGCCGGAAATTTTTATTGAAAAAACCAAACTCAGTTACAACCTCGCGCCGCAGGCGGCCGCCATCAATTTGGAAGCGGATCTGCGTTTGCAAAAAAAACCGACGCCGGAAGAAACCGCCGGCCTCATCATGGTTCTTGAAATTTGGGATGCCGCTCGCCTGAAGAAATTAGCCGCCAGCGCGCCGTTGCCTTTAACCGCCGGAGATCGTCTCGAACAAACGGTCACTTTGAATTGCCAACTCAACCAGCCGGCGCTGTGGTCGCCGGCGACGCCCAATCTTTATGCGCTGCACGTGGCGCTGTTGCGGCAGAACAACGTCATCGACGAATCCTGGGAGAGCATCGGGTTTCGCAAAATCGACATCATTAATCAGCACCTGCATGTGAATGGCGAGCCGTATGTCGTGGCCGGGGTGAATTGGATTGAGGATTATGGCAGCGATTCGGCGCTGCTGGATACAACGCGGTTGCGCCAACTGCTGGCCGCAGTCAAGGAGGTTGGCGCCAACACGATCCGGGTGGTCGGCCGTCCGCCGCATCTGCTGCTGCCGGAGTTATGTGATCGCGCCGGCCTTTTTCTTTTGGAGGAATTGCCGCTCTACCATCTTACCGAGGCGCATTTTCAACAACCGCAGTTTTTTGAGCTGGCGGAGCAGCAAGCGCGCGAAATGATTTTGCGCGACGCGGCGCATCCGAGCGTCCTGGCTTGGGGAGTGGCCGTCAACAGCCTCATGCGCGCGCCGGAAGCGAGAAAGAGCTTCAACGATTTCTGCCTGGCGCTGCGGCGGCTCGATGGCCGCCCGCTCTACGCTGTGACGCCGTTAAACTGGATGGCGGATTGGGAGCCGCTGGTTGATTTCATTTTGCCGGACCTGTTTGAAACGGAAAATGCCAATGCAATCTCCACCGCGCTCGACCGGAGTCATAAACCGGTTCTGCCCATCATTGGGTTCTGGGCAGGGGCTGCGCCCGTAGAGGTTCGCGATGAAGCGACGGGCAGCGCCGAAGCCGAGCAGCGACAATTCGCACGGCTCGATGAGGCGCTCAAGAAATTTGACGGCGCGCCGCAATTTGCCGGATATTTTATCCAAGCCATGACCGACTGGCCGGCGGCCATGCCGTCGCTGGCGCTAGGCGCGCAAGCGGGACGGCTGCCTCGCGCCGCTTCCGACACCGGCGTCGTCTCATCAACGGTCTTCGTCCATCCGGCTGGAATCATCAGCAGCAGCGGCCAGCGGCGTCCGGTCTTTCAACTGGTGCAGGCGTTCAATCGCGGCGACCGCCGCCCGATGATGATGGCGCGCAGCGACGCGTCGGTTTATCCGCAGGAGTATCCGATTGTCGGGCTGGCGGTCGTGCTGCTGTTGCTTTTTTATTTAAACCGCGACCGCCGGTTGCGCGGCAATCTGCAAAGAATGTTCGTTCATCCGCACGGCTTTTACGTCGACATCAACGAAAACCGCAAAGTGCCGCCGTTTTTGAGCGCGCTGCTCGGCGTGGCCGAAGGTTGTATTATCGCGCTTTTGCTCTCCGGATTTTGCTACGCCAATCGCACCAATCTCGTTTTCGATCAGTTTCTCAATTTGTTGATTGGCGATCCGGCCTGGAAAGCGCGCGTCGTGTGGCTGATTTGGCATCCGTCGTGGTTTATTGCCATCGTCACGGCAGGCTTGTTTGCCCTCGGTTTGGTCGCAGCGGTGGTGATGCGAATTCTCGCCTTTTTTCTCGGCCGGAGTTTGCCGGTGATGCAATATTTCACGTTTGTGTTCTGGACGGCGTCCAACCTTCTCGTCCTGGGCATCATCGCGCCGTTCTTTTATCGCCTGCTGCTGTATAAAGATTTTGCCGCGCCGCTGCTGTTTTTGATCTCGGCGGTTTTGCTTTGGCTGGCGGCGCGTTTTTTTCGCGGCATGCGCGTCATTTACACGATGAGCATTCCCCGCACGATGATTATTTTTGGAATTCTGGTGGGCGGGCTTGTGCTTTCCCTCGTGCTTTATTACCAGCGTCATGAAGCGCTTTTTGAGTACGGAAAATACTATTGGCGGATGTTGGAGGTGGGAATGTGAGGCTTTCGTCGTAGCGCCTTCAGGCGCTTGTTGTTGTAAGTGGAAAATTTTCCAAATTGCACTTCGAGTGCCTAAAGGCACGACTACAAAACGAGAGTAATATTTATCCCACCTTGATAAACACCAGCGGATAGACGACGCGGACTTTGCCTTCGTCGATGGGATCATAGCGCCAGCGTTTGATCGCCGCGCCAAGCTCGTCCAGAAAAGCCTGAAGGGGAATTTCCGAGGAAAGAAAACCCACTTTCGACACGGTGCCATCGGAGCGGATGATGATTTCGACTTCGACTTTGCCGCCAATGCGCGGATTTTGGCGCAGATATTTTTCGTAAATGTATTGCAGGCGGCCGATGTTCATATTCAAAACGGCATACAGCGAGGCTTCCGAGCGCGTGCCGTACGCCCCGCCGGTGCCGCCGGTGCCGCCAAAGCCGGCAAATTGCACGCGCGTTCCTTTTTTCAACGCCACGCCTTCATTCGTATCAATCGCCAGCAGCTCGTCGATTCCCTTGCCGTCGCGGCTCATCGCTGCGAGCGCGCCGTCCACTTCCTCGCCTCTGGGATTATTGCCCTTGCCGACGGTGAGCGAGCGATTCATTTTCAAATTCTGCACCGCGCCGGCGGCGGCCTGCATGTTTAACGCCAAGGCGTTGCTGGCCTCGCCGTTCTCCGCAACGCCGTCGAGCAATCCCAGCACGCCGATTTTGTTGACATTCACTTCGCGGTCGCTGCGCTCCGCATTGACGGCGCCGTTTTGGGTTTCAGCATACGTGTTTCCCAAAAACATTTCTTCGTTTTTTGCCGGCGCGGCCTCGTCGTCGCCGCTGCCGCCCGGAACGTCCAGGGTTTTCGATTTGCCGTTGCCGATGGGGACAAACGGCTCGTCATCTTTCGCCGGCGGTTGTTCGTTTTCATCGACAAAACTGATTTCACGAATTTCCAAAATTTCCGGCGGGTTGATCAGCGACGTCGACCACCACAGGCTGAACGCCAAAACATGAAAAAGCACAGAGCCGGTGATCGCCGCGGTAAAGCGGCGCGAGGGCCGGCGCGCCGACAAATCGAGAAACGATCCGGCGGCTTTCGCGCGCGTTGCAGATTTCGTCGCTGTTTTCGTCATATCGACTCGAGTTACTCGCGTGGCCGTTGTACGGTCGCGATGGCGATTTTTTTAGCGCCGCTTTTTTTGGCAATGCCCAGCAACTCCAAAACTTGCCGATGCCTCACGCCCTTGTCGGCGCGAATAAGAACCAGGCGGTCGGGATACTTCGTGACTTTATCGCGCAAAGGCGCTTCCAACTCGGTTAATGGCATGATCCTTTCGTTCAAGGCAATTTCTCCGGCCGCCGTGAGGGTAATGGTGAGATTATCTTGGGAATCGGCTTCGATGGTCGCGGCTTTGGGCAGTTCGACCTCAAGGGAGCCCGGGGTGTCCAAAATCGGCGCGGTGACCATGAAAATGATCACCAACACCAGCGAAATATCCACCAGCGGCGCGAGCTGCATGTTGCTGATGATGTTTCCAGGCGAGTTGCCGGCTTGCATACAGCACCCTAAAGATTAGAGCAAGAAAATCGAATTTTCAGACGGACGCTATTTACCGGAACGGCGGCGCTTCACAATGGACAATTCCTTCGCGCCGGCCTGCCGCGCTGCATCCAGCGTCGCGACGACACGGTCGTGAATGACTTCTTCCTCGGCGCTGACGACGACGAGCTTCTTTTGAGTTTTCTGCAAGAGCGCGCGCAGACTATCCGGCATCACCTTCGGCGCGATCGCCACGCCGTTGATCAACGTTTCGCCGCTGCTTTTCAAATAAACTTCCGCCCGCAATTCGGTTTGCTTCTCGCCGGCGGCGGCATTGTTGACGTTCGGCGTTGAGACGGTGATGGTGGATTGCAAGATCATCGGCGTCATGACCATGAAAATCACCACCAGCACCAGCGAGACGTCGATCAGCGAAGTTAGATTGATTTCGGTGAGGCCGGTCTCCGAGTCTTGAAATTTGCTTTTCATAGCTCGCTTTGTAGGACAGGCGACCTCGCCTGTCAGTTGACAGCCAAGCTGGCTGTTCCACGCCTTCACTGCGCGATGCCCAAAATGACCCGCAGCTTCTTCGACGACGCTTCGATTTCCGTCATCACCGTTCCGACGCGGCGCAAAAAATAATTATAGGCGACCACAGCGGGAATCGCCA
>Ga0073934_10000855_pt1 | contig 80305 bp, 76 predicted proteins | sample LarsenN4metaG_FD_76834 | JGI IMG/M metagenome (GOLD analysis project Ga0073934, IMG submission 76834) | Hot spring sediment bacterial and archeal communities from British Columbia, Canada, to study Microbial Dark Matter (Phase II) - Larsen... ...
AGTCGAGCGGGACGAGCCGGCCGCTCACCTTGGCGCCGATCGTGCGGTGCCCGACCTCCGTGTGGATCGCGTACGCGAAGTCCACCGGCGTCGACCCCGAGGGCAGGTTCATCACGTCGCCCTTGGGGGTGAACACGAAGACCTGGCCGCCGTACAGGTCGATCTTGAGGCCCTCCATGAACTCGCGCGGGTCGGCCATGTCCTTCAGCCACTCGAGCATCTGCCCCAGCCACGCGAGGTCGGCGGCCTCCTTCGCCTTCTTGCCGTCGCGCCCCTCCTTGTAGCGCCAGTGCGCGGCGATGCCGAACTCGGCCGTGCGGTGCATCTCGTGCGTGCGGATCTGGACCTCGATCGGCCGCCCGCCCGGCCCGACGACCGTCGTGTGCAGCGACTGGTACATGTTCGACTTGGGCATCGCGATGTAATCCTTGAAGCGGCCGGGCACCGGCTTCCACAGTGAGTGGATCGCGCCGAGCGCCCCGTAGCAGTCGCGGACCGAGTCGACCAGGATGCGGAGCCCGGCGAGGTCGTAGATCTCGTTGAACTCCTTGTGGCCGACAACCATCTTCTCGTAGATCGAGTACAGGTGCTTCGGCCGCCCGAGGACCTCGGCGCGCAGGCCCGCCTCCCGCAGGCGAGCGCTGGCCGCCTCGAGCAGACCCTCGACGTACTCCTGACGCTCGCCGCGGCGCCGCTCGACCAGGTTCGCGATCTCCCGGTAGGGACCCGGGTGGATCGTCTTGAAGGCGAGGTCCTCGAGCTCCCACTTGATCTGCTGCACACCGAGCCGGTGGGCGAGCGGCGCGTAGATGTCGAGCGTCTCGTTCGCGATCCGCTGCTGCTTGCCCGGCGCGAGCGGCGCGAGCGTGCGCATGTTGTGGAGGCGGTCCGCGAGCTTGATCAGCAGGACGCGGATGTCGCCCGCCATCGCCACGATCATCTTGCGGACGTTCTCCGCCTGCTCCAGCTCCCGGGAGCGGAACTCCAGCTTCTCGAGCTTGGTCAGCCCGTCGACGATCCGGGCGACCTCGGCGCCGAACCCCTCCTCGAGCTCCTCGAGCGTGACGTCGGTGTCCTCGACGGTGTCGTGCAGGAGGGCGGCGGTCAGCGTCGTGGTGTCGAGCCCCAGGTCCGCCAGGATCTGCGCCACCGAGAGCGGATGGTTGATGAAGTCCTCGCCCGACAGCCGCTTCTGCCCCTCGTGGTGCTCCTCGGCGAACCGGTAGGCCCGCTCGATCTCCTTCAGGTCCGCCTTGGCGTTGTAGGACTTGACCGTGCGGAGCAGACCCTCGATGCCCTCCCGGCGCGCCTCGGGCTCACCGGGACGGAAGCGCGACAGCAGCCCGCCACGCCGCTCGCTCCTGACCTGCTCCCCGGTATCCATGCGCGTGCCTCCTCCGAGGCAGTGTAGACGCCCTGCTCACGGGCGGTGGATACGTCGGGACGGCGGGCTGGCCACCCCTCAGTACGTGAGCAGCGTGAACAGGTCGTAGCCGTCGAGCTTGGAGCGACCCTTCAGGAAGTCGAGCTCGATGAGGAAGGCCAGGCCGACGACCTTGCCGCCGATGCGCTCGACGAGGTCGGCGGTCGCGCGGGCGGTGCCGCCGGTCGCGAGAACGTCGTCGACGATCAGGACGCGCTCGCCGGGACCGATCGCGTCCTTGTGGATCTCGAGCGTGGCCGTGCCGTACTCGAGCTCGTACTCGGCGGCCTCCGTGTGGTACGGGAGCTTGTCCTTCTTGCGCACGGGCACGAACCCCGCACCGAAGTGGTAGGCGACCGGCGAGGCGATGATGAACCCGCGCGCCTCGATCCCGACCACCTTGTCGACGTTGCCGCGGCCGAAGTGCACGACGATCAGGTCGATCACCGTCGAGAACGCCATCTCGTTGGCGAGCAGCGGCGTGATGTCCTTGAAGAGCACGCCGTCCTGCGGGAAGTCCTCCACGTCGCGGACGAGCGCCTTCAGCTGGTCCATGTCCACGGGGCTCACCTCCGCTTGCGCTTGGCTGGCGGCTTGCGTCTGGACTTCGGCGGGGGGCGGCGGGCCGGCGTGCGCGCGGCCGTGCGGGCAGCCGACGCGGCCCCGACGACCGCGCTCGACGCGTCGCTCGCCACCTCGACCTCCTCCTCCGCCTCGGCCTCGGGCACGGCGCGCAGGCGCCGCTCGGCGCCCGGCTTGGCCTCCAGCCGCGCCCGGAGCTGCTGGTACCTGGGCTCGCGCTCCTTCAGCCACGCGAGGATCGGGGCCGCGACGAAGATCGATGAGTACGCGCCGATCGCCACACCCACCAGCATCGCGAAGGCGAAGTCCTTGAGCGTCTCACCGCCGAACAGCAGCAGCGACAGGATCGGGGCGAGCACCACGATCGACGTGTTGACGGACCGCATGAGCACCGAGTTCAGTGAGGCGTTCGCCACGCCCGAGTACGTGTCCTTGGCGAGCAACGCCGTGGACTCGGTGTTCTCCTTGATCTTGTCGTAGATCACGACCGTGTCGTAGAGGGAGAAACCCAGGATCGTCAGGATCGCGATCACGGTCGCCGGCGACACCTGCCGCCCCGTGAGCGCGTACACGCCGGCCGTGATGATGACGTCGTGGACCATCGCGAACTGCGCGCCGATCGCCATCTTCCACTCGAACCGGAACGTGATGTAGATCGTGATGGCGAGCACGACGACGATCAGACCGATCAGCGCCTGCCGCGAGATCTGGCTCCCCCACGTCGGGCCTACCACCTGCACGCTGATGTCCGTGGGCTCGATGCCGGCCTGCGCCGCGAGGTCGTCGATCAGCTGGGCGCGCTCGTCGGCCGAGAGGTCGTCGGTGAGCGCCGTGGTGCGGATCGAGATCTGGTCGCCGCCGACGATCTGGACCTCCGCGTCCTCGCGCCCGTAGTCCGCGAGCACGTCGCGCACGTCCTCGACGGAGGCATCGGTGCGGTTGGGGTACTGCAGGAGCGAGCCCCCGGTGAAATCGATCGAGAAGTTCAGCGGGTTCAGCAGCAGCCCCAGGATCGAGATCACGAGCAGCGAGCCGGACAGGATCGCCCACCAGCGCGAGTGCTGGATGATGCGGAAGTGCGGGACGCGGTACCCGCGGAAGGTGTCCATCGCGGAGCGGTAGCTCATCGCGACCCCCCCGCGACCGCGGGCATGGCCTCGTGGTCGGCGGCCACGCCGCTCTCGAGCCCGAAGCCGCGCAGCGACACGAGCGCGTCGTTCCGCGCGATCAGGAACACCGCCGGCCGCTTGAAGAACCACACGACGAACAGGTCCAGCAGCGTGGACACGCCGAGCGTGAGGGCGAACCCGCGGACCGAGCTGATGGCCGTGAAGTACAGGACGGCCGCCGCCAGAGCGGTCACGACGTCGGCCGCGACGATCGTCTTGTAGGCGCGCTTGAACGCGGGCTGGACGGCGGCGCGCGCGGTCCGGCCGCCGCGGACCTCGTCCTTCAGTCGCTCGAAGAACACGATGTACGAGTCGGCCGTCACGCCGAGGGAGATCACCAGCCCCGCCACACCGGCCAGCGTGAGCGTGTACCCGATCGTCGCCCCCGCGACCGAGATGAGCGCCAGCGCGAGCACCGCCCAGATCGCCATGCCGAACCACGCCACGATGGCGAGCAGCCGGTAGTAGAAGAGCAGGTAGAGCGCGAGCAGGACGAGCCCGGCGATCCCGGCGATCAGTCCCTGCCGGAGGGACTCCGACCCGAGGGTGGGGCTCACCGTCACGACCTGCTCCGTGGTCAGGTTGACGGGGAGGGCACCGGCGTTCAGCACGGTGGCCAGGTCCTTCGCGCGGTTCTCGGTGAACGAGCCCGTGATCACGCCGCTCCCGCCCGTGATCGGCTCGTCCACCGTGGGGGCCGAGATGACCCGCCGGTCCAGCACGATCGCCAGCTGGCGCCCGACCAGCTGGGTGGTGATCTCGCCGAACCGGTCGGAGCCCTCGTTGGTCAGCTGGAAGTCGACCTGCCACCCCTGACCGACGCTCGTCTGCCCGCCGGTGTCGTAGATCGCGGTGGCCCGCCGGATCGCCTCGCCCGTCAGCAGGACCGGCCCGAGCCGGTACTTGGTCTGGTCGTCCTGGCCCAGGAACACGACGTCCTGATCGCGCAGCGACTCGAACGAGCACTCGGGGAGCTCCGCCTCGGCGGGGGTGGCACACGTGGCGGGGGTCGCCTCGTACTCCGGGCTGCCGGTCGTGAGGGTCGCGATGACCTCGCGCTGCTCGAGCCGGGCGGTCGTCCCGATCACCTGCAGCAGCCGCTCCTGACCCGTCTCCTGAAGCCGAGCGTCGGCGTCCTCCGGCGTCAGGAAGCACCCCAGGTCCTCGCCCGCCGAGGAGACGACGCAGTACCGGACGGCGACGTCCTGGACCGAGATCGCGGCGAGCGCGGCGTCGGCCTCCTCCTGGGTGGGCGAGCATGCCGGCCCGACGTCGCTCGCGAGCGTGGCGCCCTGGTCGTCCACCAGGCAGTACGTGACGTTGGAGGTGGTGCCCACCCCGTCGATCGTCGCCTGCGCCTCCTCCTCGGTCGCGAACCCGCAGACGGGCGAGCCGACGTCCGTCCCGCTGATGCAGAACGTGCCCTCGGCGGGCGGCGGCGTGGGCACGGGCGTGACCTCGGCGGCCGGCACCACCTGGAGGGAGTCGATCGCGTCGTTGGCCTGCTTGCGGTTGGGGAAGCACGGACCGTCCTCCTCCCCGAGCCCGGTGAGGCAGACGGACTGGGTGATCGTCTGGACGGTGATGTCATCGAGGGCGGCCTGGGCCGCCTCCTCGGTGTCGAAGCATCCGTAGCTCTCGCCGCCCTCGCTGACCAGGCATGTCTGGTCGACCGTGCGTTCCTCCACCGTTCCGCGCGCCAGGCCGGGGATCTGCACCTCGATCGTGGTGCCGGTGACGAAGATCGTGGGCTCCGCCGTGCCGAAGGCATCGACCCGGCGTCGGATGTTCTCCGCCGCGCGCTCCATCACGGGCTCCGGGGTCCCGGCGGGAGCCGAGAGGATCACGGAGACGCCGCCCTCCAGGTCCAGGCCCAGCACCGGGCGCGTGCCGGTCACGAACAGCGCCACCGAGCCCGCCACCAGGGCGACGACGAACGCGATCGAGATCCAGAGGCCGCGGGTGCGCCTCACGCCAGCTCCGCGTCGTTGATGAGGAGCTTGAACCGGCAGCCGAGCGCCCCGGCGGCCATCCGACACAGCTGCATCCGGCCGAGGAAGATCTCGAAGTACTCCATGACCTGGCTGATCTGGGGGTCGATCGTGAGCTCGAGGGTGATGGTCTTGGCGATCGAGTCTACCCGCAGGAAGGATTGCTCGGCCGCGAAGTTCACCCGGTCGTGGATGTCGAACTCGGGTCGCCCGGTCTTGCGCACGCGGCTGCGGTGCACGTCCGACTTGTCGGCCAGGATGACCGCCGCGGCGACCTCGGAGACCGAATAGCCCTGATCCTCCTCGTGGTTCGCGATCGCCGCGACGATGGCTGCCAGGTCCTGTCCCGGCAACCGGCCCCGGAGCGCGTGGTACACCAGGATGCCGCCGGTCTGCCCGTGCGCCTCGCGGGTGAGCATGTTGCCCACGTCGTGCAGGTAGCCGGCCACGCAGCCGAGGTTGGCCGCGTGCTCGTCGAAGCCCGCCCGGATCAGGACGTTGTACGCGATCCGCGCGGTCAGGTTCGCGTGGCGGAACCCGTGCTCCGTGTACCCCATGCCCTCCATGACACGATCGGCCGCCGAGATGAAGGCGGAGAGCTCGGGGTCGGCCTGGATCTCCTCGAAGGTCAGGGGAGCTGCGACGTCGGGGGTGGCGCGCTCGGGCGCGGTCGTCCCGCCCTCGGGCGTCGGAGGCGCCGGCTCAGCCGTGCCGCTCACGGCCGGTCGTCGGTCCCCTCGTCGAAGCTCTCGGGCTCCTCGTCGGGCTCCTCCTCGGTGACGCGCTGGAGGACCCCCTGGCGGAGGAGCCGGACCTGGGTGCCGGGGGCGATCTCGACCCGAACGGTACCGGTGTCCTCGTCGATGTCGGTGAGGACCCCGAAGATCCCGCCGCTGATCATCACCTCGTCGCCGACCTCGAGGCTCCCCAGCATCATCTGCTGCTGGCGCTGGCGCTGGCGCTGGGGCCGGATCAGGATGAAGTAGAGCCCGACGATCATCAGCAGCGGCAGCGCGAGGGTGAGCAGGGAGCCGCCGGTCTGCTGGCCCTCCTGGGCCAAGATCGAGAACACGTGAGGTCGCCTCCTTGGGTCGGCGAGGCAGCATACAGGCTACCGCGGGGGCGGCCCGTGGGCCTCGCCTGCTCAGGCCAGTGGCAGCGCGCCGTCCAGCGTGACGCCCAGGTGGCGGTACGCACGCTCGGTCGCCACGCGCCCTCGCGGGGTCCGCTTCAGGAACCCGAGCTGCATCAGGTACGGCTCGACGACGTCTTCGATCGTGTCGGTCTCCTCCCCGACCGCCGCGGCCATGGTGGACAGGCCCACCGGGCCGCCGCCGAACTTGCGCACCACGGTGGACAGCACCGCGATGTCCAGCCGGTCCAGGCCCTCCTCGTCCACGTCGAAGAGCTCCAGGCCCGCGCGGGCCACCTCCGCGGTGATGCGGCCGTCGTGGCGGACCTCGGCGACGTCCCGGACCCGGCGGAGGAGGCGGTTCGCGACCCGAGGCGTCCCGCGCGAGCGCCGGGCGATCTCGAGCGCGCCCTCGTCCGCGATCTCGACCTCGAGGATCCCGGCCGAGCGCCGCACGATCCGCGCGAGGTCCTCGACCGAGTAGTAGTCCAGGCGGGGCGAGAACCCGAACCGCTCGCGCAGCGGCGTCGTGATCCGCCCCGGCCGCGTGGTCGCGCCGACGAGCGTGAACCTCGGCAGGTCGAGCCTGATCGAGCGCGCGCTCGGACCCTTGCCGAGCACCACGTCGAGCTTGAAGTCCTCGAGGGCCGGGTACAGGACCTCCTCGACCGGCCGGGGCATCCGGTGGATCTCGTCCACGAACAGGACGTCGCCCTCCTCCAGGTTGGTCAGGATCGCCGCCAGGTCCCCCGGCCGGTCGAGCGCCGGTCCCGAGGTCGGCTGGAACCCGACGCCGAGCTCGTTGGCCACGATGCCGCCCAGGGTCGTCTTCCCCAGCCCCGGCGGCCCCGAGAACAACAGATGGTCCACGGTCTCGCCGCGGGCCCGGGCGCCGTCGATCAGCAGGCCGAGCTGCTCCTTGATCCGATCCTGCCCGACGAACTCCGCGAGCACCTTCGGGCGGAGCGCGGCATCGAACTCCCGTTCCTCCTCGGGGAGCTCCGGGTCCACCATCCGCTCGTCGGTCACCGGCCCACCTTACCCCCGGCCCACGCGGCGGAGGGCCTCCCGGAGCAGGTCTTCGACGGGCCGGTCGCCGTCGGTCGGGAGCCCCGCGAGCGCCTCGCTCGCCTCCTGCGGGCTGAGCCCGAGCGACAGGAGCGCCTCACGCACGTCGGCGAGCGGGCCGGTGAGCGGCACCCCCTCGCCGCCGAGCTTGTCCTTGAGATCCAGGACGACCCGCTGGGCGACCTTCTTGCCGACGCCGGGGACGATCGTCAGCGCCGCGACGTCGCCGGCGGCGACCGCGCGGCGCAACGCGTCGGGCGCGAAGACCGACAGGAACGAGAGCGCGACCTTCGGGCCCACGCCGGTGACCGTCACGAGCATGTCGAACAGCGCGCGCTCGTCGACCGAGGCGAACCCGTAGAGCGTCATCGCGTCGTCGCGGACGTGCATCCGCGTGTGCACGCGCGCGGGCCTGCCGACCGGCGGGAGCTTCGCGATCGTCGACGCCGGCGCGAGCACCTCGTAGCCGACGCCGTGGACGTCGAGCACCACGCGCCCCGCGCCCTTCTCGGCCACCTCGCCCTCGAGGAAGGAGATCACCGCAGCGCCACCGCGCCCGCCCGCCGGACGCGCGTCTGGGAGAGGTGACACAGGGCCACGGCCACCGCGTCGGCGGCGTCGGCCTGCGTGGGGGTGTTCCGCAGCCCGTGGAGCTTCGCGAGCGCATCGCGGACCTGCGCCTTGTCGGCCGTGCCGGTGCCGGTGACGGCCATCTTGACCTCGAGCGGGCCGTACTCCTCGACGGGCAGACCCGCCTCGGCCGCGGCGAGCAGGATGACGCCCGTCGCACGGGCGACCCGGAGCGCGCTCACCTGGTTCTTGTTCCACGCGACTCGCTCGACGGCGACCGACGATGGTCGATGCTCGGCGATCGCCTCCCGGATGCCCCGGTGGATCAGCCGGAGCCGCGCCGCCTCCGCGAGCCCGGACGGGGTCCGTACGGTGTCGGCCCACAGGAGCGCAGGGCGCCGGTCGCGACGCGCCACCGCGGCAAGGCCGATCGAGGCCACGCCCGGGTCCACGCCGAGCACGCACGGCTCGAACATGTGTTCAGTCTAGGGGCGATGCTGGGGGCGGGCAATCACCTTCGAGCGTCAGGCCGACCGGATCAGCCGCGAACATGACGCGACCTCCCCCGTGGACCACCCGAGATCGCCCGCTCCGTGTGAGCCACATCACAGACACCCGAACAGGTGTTCGGTACGGTTCGCGCATGAGCATGTTGCGGTCGGCGACCGACGAGCTCGTAGGCCAGGACCTTCGGGCCCTGGGGGACGACGAGCTCGCCGAGGATCTGGACGAGATCGAACGCGCCGTCCGGGTCCTGGAGGCCGAGCGCGCCCGCCGACTCGCCGAGTTCGAGCGCCGGGGGGCGCACCGGAACGACGGGTTCCTCTCGCTCTCGGCGTGGCTCGTCGCCCGCCACCGCGTGGCGCCGAGCACCGCGACCCGCCGCGTGCGCGTCGCCAGGGCGATGCGGACGATGCCGGAGGCCGCCCAGGCCTACTCGACGGGGGAGCTATCGGAGGCGGCCGTGGCGATCCTCACCGCTGCGCGCGAGACCCATCCGCAGGACTACGATCGGTGCGAGGAGGCGCTGCTGCAGGCTGCCCGGACGCTCCCCGTGGCGGGTTTGCGGAGCGTGGTCGCCTACTGGCAGCAGGCGCAGGACCTCGACCGCGCCGAGCGCGACGAGGACGAGCGGTTCGGGCGCCGGCGGCTCCACGCCTCCCCCACGCTCGGCGGGATGGTCCGGGTCGACGGCGACCTCGATCGCGAGACCGGGCAGATGCTGCTCACGGCGCTCCAGGCCGTGATGGACGTGGACGCGAGGACGCGCCGGGACCCGGAGCTCCGGACGCCCGCGCAGCGCCGTGCCGACGCGCTGGGGGAGATCTGTCGGAGCTGGCTCGACTCCAGCGATCGGCCGCCGGTCCTGGGCGAGCGGCCACACGTCGTGGTCACGCTCGACCTCGAGGCGCTCCAGGGTCGCGTCGGACGCTCGGAGCTGCAGGGCTGGGGCACGGTCACCCCCGCGACCGCCAGGCGGCTGGCGTGCGACGCGAAGGTGAGCCGGGTCATCACGGCCGGGGCGTCACAACCGCTCGACGTCGGCCGCTCGACGAAGGTCGTCCCGCCGGCGCTGCGACGGGCGCTCATCGCGCGGGACGCCGGATGCGGCTTCCCCGGCTGCGGTCGCCCACCCAGCTGGTGCGACGCCCATCACGTGCGGCACTGGGCCGACGGCGGGAGGACGGCGCTCGACAACCTCGTCCTGCTTTGCCGACCCCACCACAGGGCGATCCACCGCGGGTTCCGGGTGGCGATGGTGGCCGGTCGGCCCGTGTTCTCGAGGCCCGACGGGACCCCGCTCGAAGATCGGGCCCCACCGTGACGATCGCTCGTCGCGACTGACTCGGATCGGTTGCGGCGCGTCAGCCGAGCTCCGCCATCACCGACTCGGGGATGTCGAAGTTCGCGTAGACGTTCTGGACGTCGTCGAGGTCCTCGAGCGCCTCGAGCAGCGCCAGCACCTGCTTGGCCTGACCGCCCTCGACCGGCACGGTGCTCTGGGGCAACATCGTGAGCTCGGCCGAGAGCATCGGGATCCCCGCCGCGGCCACGGCGTCGCGGACGGCCGTGAACGATGAGGGGTCGCACGTGATCTCCCAGGTGCTCTCGGCGTCGTCGAGGTTCTCGGCCCCGGCCTCCAGGGCGATCTCGAGCAGCCGCTCCTCGTCGGGCGCCTCGCTCTTCTCGATCTGGATCGAACCCCTGCGCGAGAACATCCAGGCCACGCTCCCCGTTTCGCCGAGGTTGCCGCCGTGGCGCGTGAACGCGTGGCGCACCTCCTGCGTCGTGCGGTTCCGGTTGTCCGTGAGCGTCTCGACGAACATCGCCACACCGCCCGGCGCGTACCCCTCGTAGACGACCTCTTCGTACCGGGCGCCGCCCTCGAGCTCGCCGGTCCCCCGTTTGATCGCGCGCTCGATGTTGTCGTTGGGGACCGACGCGGCCTTCGCCTTCTCCACCGCCGATGCGAGCGTCATGTTCCCCTTGACGTCGCCGCCGCCCTCGCGCGCGGCGACCTCGACCGCGCGCAGGAGCTTGGCGAACAGGTTGCTGCGCTTGGCGTCCTGGGCGCCCTTCTTCCGCTTGATCGTCGCCCACTTCGAATGGCCGGACATCGCTCACACCTTCCTCAGGACGTAGGCGTGGAGCCGCGTCTCCCCGACGAGCTCCGGATGGAAGGATGCCACGACGAGGTTCCCCTGCTCCACGACGACCGGGTGGCCCTCGTGCTCGGCGAGCACGCGGACGCCGACCCCGACCTCCTCGACGATCGGTGCCCGGATGAACACGGCCCGGACCGGATCCTCGACGCCCTGCACCCGGACGTCGGCCTCGAACGAGTCCACCTGACGACCGTAGGCGTTGCGACGCACCGTGATGTCGACGAGCCCGAGCAGCGGCTCCCCGTCGAGCACCCGCTCGGCCAGCACGATCATGCCGGCGCAGGTGCCCAGCATGGGCATCCCCGCGAGCGCACGCTCGCGGATCGGCTCGACGAGATCGGCGCTCCGCGCGAGCTTGCCGATCGTGGTGGACTCACCGCCGGGGATCGCCAGGCAATCCACACGCGAGAGGTCCTCTGGCGTGCGCACCTCGATCGGCACGGCCCCGAGGTTCGCGAACACGGCGGCGTGCTCGCGGAAGTCTCCCTGCAGCGCGAGGACGCCCGCCTTCATGCGCCTCGCTTACCACCCGCGGGTCTGGAGCAGACCCTCCTCGCCCAGCTCCTTGATGTCGAGCCCGTGCATCGGCTCGCCGAGGCCGTGCGAGACCTTGGCCAGGACATCGGGGTCCTGGTAGTGCGTCGTCGCCTCGACGATCGCCCGAGCCCGCGGCGCCGGATCCTCGGACTTGAAGATGCCCGAGCCCACGAACACGCCGTCGACACCGAGCTGCATCATGAGCGCCGCGTCGGCCGGCGTCGCGATGCCGCCGGCGGCGAAGTTGACCACGGGCAGGCGCCCCTGCTCGGCCACCATCCGGCAGAGCTCCACCGGCACACCGAGCTCCTTCGCCGCACCGACGAACTGCTCGGGGCGCAGCCCCTGGAGCCATGCGATCTGCCTCAGGATGGTGCGCTGGTGACGGACGGCCTCGACGACGTTGCCCGTCCCCGCCTCGCCCTTCGTGCGGATCATCGCCGCGCCTTCGGCGATCCGCCGCAGCGCCTCGCCCAGGTCCCGAGCGCCGCACACGAACGGCACGGTGAACGCCCACTTGTCGATGTGGTACTCCTCATCCGCCGGCGTGAGCACCTCGGACTCGTCCACGTAGTCCACGCCGAGCGCCTGCAGGATCTGCGCCTCGACGAAGTGCCCGATCCTGGCCTTGGCCATCACCGGGATCGAGACGGTCTGCATGATCTCCTCGACCTTGGTGGCGTCGGCCATGCGCGCCACGCCACCTTCCTTGCGGATGTCCGCGGGCACCCGCTCCAGGGCCATGACCGCGACGGCGCCGGCGTCCTCGGCGATCTTCGCCTGCTCGGCGTTCGTGACGTCCATGATGACGCCGCCCTTGAGCATCTCGGCCAGGCCGGACTTCACCCGGAAGGTGCCGGTCTCGCGTTCCACGGGTACCCCCTCCTGAACCAACCTCTCGGCGGGCGAACGCCCTGCGTACCGAGTGTACCGCCGGGACGCCACGCGTCGGAACCGTCCCGACACGCGTGTGCAGCTACGCTACGCGCCGTGCAGCCGCCCCCGCTACCGACCCCGTGAGCACCGCAGCCACCGTCTCCTACGCGATCAAGACGCTGCTGGCGCAGCACCCATCCGTGGCGCTGCCGCTGCAGCGGCTCCGCCGCCGGGGCGAGGTCCTGGCCGAGGACACCGAGGTCGTGATCGAGTCGTTCCCGCGGTGCGCGTCCTCGTTCGCGGTGGCCGCGTTCCGGCTGGCCCAGGAGCCCCACGCGAGCCGGATCGCCCACCACACGCACGCGCCGGCCCAGGTGCTGGCCGCCGTCCGGCGGGGCGTGCCGACCCTCGTGCTGATCCGAGCGCCTGAGGACGCGGTGCTCTCGCACGTGATCCACACCCCGTCGCTGACGCCGGCCGCCTCGCTCCGCGGGTACGTCCGATTCCACGAGCCGCTCCTGCCGCACCGGGACGGGTTCGTCGTCGCCACGTTCGATCAGGTCGTGAGCGACTTCGGCGCGGTGATCGAGCGGCTCAACGCCCGGTTCGGCACGACCTTCCGGCCCTTCGAGCACCGGCCCGAGCACCTGGCCCGGATCGACCGCGAGATCGACGAGGACTACCGGTCCCGCGCCCGGAGCGGGGAGGAGCTCGATCGGACCGTCCCGCTGCCGTCCGAGCGCCGACGCGAGCTCAAGGACCGACTCCGCACCGCGTACCGGGCCGCGCCCGAAGGGCTCAGGCGGCGCGCCGAGCGCGCCTTCGCCGCCCTGGCGGCCTCGGCCTGACGCGGCGGACCCGATCGACGCGGGTGCTCCGGGCGTGGATCAGCGCTCGGTCCGGACCGGGAGCGAGCTCGGGAACAGCTCGACCCACGTCTGACCCGGAGCGAGCGCGATCTCCTCGCCATCCTTGGTGAACAGGCGGGTGACGTCGTCGAGCTTCGGCCGCTCCCAGCGCCCCAGGATCATCCGACCGTCGCGGAACACGTACGCCTTGCCCGAGCCGGTGAGATCCGGCCGCGGCGTGATCCCACCGTTCGGCCCGAACGACACGTCCACGACCTGGACGACCACGTTGGTCGCCGAGACCGGGCCCCCCTCCTCGATCAGGTGCGGCACGTCTCCGTGCGAGCGGAGCCACGCGCCGGCCTTCGGGCTCCACGTCCACCAGACGTCGGCGTAGGTGTCGGAGAACGGCAGGTGCACCGTCGTCACGCGTCGCGACGGGCCCTCGATCTCCTCGGCGAAGGTGAACACCGGATCGGGAGCCGGCTCGTGCGACCTCGCGATCCGGTACAGGGCCTTGGTCCCCGCGTAGAGGTTGTGCGGGGCCGGTCGGCTCGCGTCGCGTTCGAACGCAGCCGCGCCCGAGGTCTCGTCGAGCGGCACGAGCTCGGCCTCCTGGATCACCCGCATCACGTTGGGCGACCCGCCGGAGAACGCCAGCACCGGCACGCCGAACTGCGCGAGCACGTCGGGGTCCGCGTTCCGCGCGCTCCGCACGGGCCCGACGCGCGACGCGTCACCGCAGTGGTAGATCGCGATGAAGCGCGTGATGCCGCCCTCGACCGGCTCCTCGTAGACGATGTCCGCCGAACGCAGGCCCGCCTGCGGGCGGGAGTCCGGGTAGTTCTCGATCTTCACCGCGAGCGCCGGACGGTCCGGGACCTCACCGCCCGGAGCGAGCTCACCCGTCAGCGGGCAGGCCGGCGGCGGCGGGGAAGGCTCCTCCGCGAGGCCGACGCTCGAGAGGGTTCGCTGCACGATCGCCGGGGCGTTCTCGGGGAAGGCCACGAAGTAGCCGAGCGCGGCACCGCCGACGACGAGCAGCGTGACGGCGACGACCCAGATCTTGCCTCGTGGTGTGATCGACATGCGGGCACCTCCCGGAGGCTCGGAGCGCGGTATCGGGGGGTCACGCGATCCGGCCGAGGCCGGGCCCCGGATGCTACCTGCGGATCGGGGCGCCCTCAACCATCGAGGTCCTACATCTCCTCGAGTCGGCGGATCCGCTCCTCGATCGGCGGGTGGGTCGCGAACAGCCGCTCGAGCGTCCCCATCCGCTCCCCCTCGAGCCGGGAGGGCTGGTTCATCCACAGGTGCGCCGTCGCGTTGTTCGCGGCGTGCATCGGGATCCCCGCCGACGCCTGGATCTTACGCAGCGCGCTCGCGAGGCCCGGCGGGTACCGGGTGAGGAGCGCGCCCTGCGCGTCGGCGAGGTACTCGCGCTGGCGCGACACGGCGAGCCGGATCAGCGAGCCGGCGATCGGCGCGAGGATCAGGAACAGGAACCCGATCATGAACAGGAGCGCATCGGCCCCGCCGCCCCGTGCGTCGCCACCGCGCCGACCCCGGACGCCGCCCCACCACCACGCGCGCATGAAGGACTCCGAGATCAGGACCACCGCCCCGACGAGCGTCGCGAGGACGGTCCCCAGCAGGATGTCGCGGTCGACGACGTGCGCGAGCTCGTGGCCGACGACGCCCTCGAGCTCGACCCGGTTCATCGATCCGAGCAGCCCCTCGGTCACCGCGATCGAGGCGTGCTCGGGGTCGCGGCCGGTCGCGAACGCGTTGAGCGCGCGCTCGGGGATCACGTGCACGCGCGGCGTCGGGATGCCTGCCGCGATCGCCAGTCCCTCCACGATGTTGTGGAGCCGCGGCTCCTCCTGCGGCCCGACCTCGCGGGCGCGGGTCGACGCGAGGACCAATCGGTCCCCGTACAGGTACGACCCGGCGGACATGAAGATCGCTACGCCCACGGCGATGACGAGCCCCGCGGGCCCGGTCGCGAAGAGCAGGCCGAGCACGTAGCCCACGGCCGCGAGCAGCAGCACGGCGCCGATCATCAGGAGCCAGGTCCGTCGCTTGTTCGAGGCGATCTGCTCGTACACGGCTACCCGGCGAAGTCGACCTCGGAGGGTCCGCGCACCGGGTCCTCGATGTCGAAGAACTGCCGCTCTCCGAACCCGAACGCCCGCGCGATCAGGACCGAGGGGAAGGACTGGATCAGCGTGTTCAGCCGCATCACCTGGTCGTTGTAGAACTGGCGCGCGTACGCGATCTTCGACTCGGTCCCGGTCAGCTCCTCCTGCAGCGCCAGGAAGCTCTCGTTGGCCTTCAGCTCTGGGTAGTTCTCGACCACCGCCAGCAGCTGTCGTAGATCACGCGTGATCACGTTCTCAGCCTCGACCTGATCGGGCACCGACGACGCGTCGATCGCGCGCGCCCTGGCGAGCGTCACGTGCTCGAACAGCTCGCGCTCGTGCGCCGCGTAGCCCCTGACGCTCTCCACGAGGTTGGGGATCAGGTCGTAGCGGCGCCGCAGCTGCACGTCGATCTGCGCCCAGCCGTTCTCGACGCGGTTGCGGAGGGAGACGAGCCGGTTGAAGGTCCAGATGCCGACGGCCAGGAGCACCGTGAGGACGCCCAGCACGATCCAGACCCAGGACGGCATGGCGGCATCCTAGCAACCGCCCCTCACCCGGCGATGGCCTCGCGGTAGATCGACTCGATCTCGTCGGCGATCACGTCCCAGTCGTAGCGGCGCGCCCGAGCGCGGCCGGCCTCCCCCATCGCCCTCGCGAGGTCGGCGTCGTCCAGCACACGCGCGAGGGCCTCGGCGAGCGCGGCCGGGTCCCGGGGGGGCACCAGGAAGCCCTCCACCCCGTCGGTCACGACCTCGTCGTACCCGGCGATGCGGCTCGCGACCACGGGCAGGCCGGCGGCCATCGCCTCCACCAGCACGATCCCGAAGCTCTCGCCACCGACCGACGGGGCGACGAGGACGTCCGCGGCCGCGTGGATCGGGGGGAGCTCCTCGTTGGGCACCGACCCCAGCATCGCGACCCGCGCGCGGACCGACGGGCCGAGCGCACCTATCGCGCTCCCCTGCCCGCCCTCCCCCGCGACCACGAGCCGGAGGTCGGACCGCTCGGCCGCGAGACGCGCGAAGGCGGCGACCGCCACGGGGAAGCCCTTGCGCTCGTGCAGCCGTCCGACGAACAGGAGCTTTCGGCCCGGACCCAGATCGGCGGGCTCGGCCCTCCTGAACCGGTCGACCTCGGTGCCGTTCGGGACGACCCGGAACCGGCCCCCGAGCCGCGAGCGCGCGAAGCCCGCGGCGCGCTCGGAGACCGCGATCCGAACGGCGATGCGCCGAGCGATCCGGCGGAGCGCCGGCGCCGCGAGGTCGAACAACCGCGAGCGCTCCGCGCCCGAGTGGAAGGTGGCCACGACGGGGGCCGGCGATCGGAGCGTCGCGAACATCGAGACGCTCGGCGTCATCGGCTCGTGCACGTGGACCACGTCCGGGCCGAACCCCCGCAGCTCCGACGCGACGCGCCGGGCAGCGGTCGGCGTGGGCGCGATCGGAGCGACGCTGTCGCCGTAGGGGACGCCCACCGCTCGGCCGACGATCCGGATCCACGGCTCGGGGGCCGGTCGACCGCCCGGCGCAAGGACCAGCACCTCATGCCCGCGCACCCGGAGCTTGGCAGCCAGCTGTCGGACGTGGACCTGCACGCCGCCCGGCGCCTCCCAGGCGTACGGGCACGCGAGGGCGATCCTCACGTCCTCACCGACCCCTCACGATGGCCAGCCCGGCTGGAACATGTGCCAGTCGGGGGGCTTGGCGGCGATCGCCCGCTCGAACCCGCGCGCCATCTCGCGCGTCAGCGCCCGGACGTCCGCACGGGTGTCGCCGGTCCGCTCGATCTCCAGCGGCGCGCCGATGCGCACCAGCCAGCCATCGGGCGTCGTGTAGGACGAGCAGATCAGGAGCGGGGCACCGCTCGTGATCGACAGCAGCGCGGGACCCGCCGGCACCCGGCGGGTCGCCCCGAACATCTCGACCTCGACGCCCCGCCCGGACAGGTCCCGGTCCGCGACCAGGGCGACCACCCAGTTCTCCGCGAGCAGCCCCGCGAGCCGCTGGCCCACGTGCGTGCCCTCCGCGAGCGGCACGATGCGCATCCCGAGCTCCTCGCGGTGCCGCAGGAACAGCTCGAACAGGCGCGGTGGCTGGAGGACCTCGGCCACGGCCGCGATCGGCCGCCCGTGCGCCGCGAGCCAGTGGCCGGCGACGTCCCAGTTGCCCATGTGGGGGATGACCGCGACGCAGCCCCTCCCGGCCTCGAGCGCGGCATCCATGTGCTCCACACCCTCCATCCGCGTCCTCCGGTCGAGCTCGGACAGCGGCAGCGCGCGGATGCGGAACGTGTCGTACCAGTAACGCGCGTACAGATCGAACGCCTCCCGGGTCGCGGCGCGCACCAGCGGGGAGCCGGGCTCGAGCCCGAGGACCTGAGCCTGGTTGGCCGCAACCGTGGCTCGAACGCCGTCCAGCGTCCGGTGGGCCACGCGGCCGAGGGAGCGGAACAGCCGCGATCCCACACCCTCGGGCAGCCTCATCGCCGACCGCTCGGCCGCCCGGTACGCCCAGTACGCGGCGGTCAGCCGAGCGCCGTCTTCACGCAGGCTCACACCCGCTCCTCCTTGGCCACCTGGCTCGCCCGTACGAGCGCCACCAGCAGCATCCACGTCGCCACCGCGAACAGCGCCCACCTGGTCCATCCGGCGAACAGCGCCACCGAGATCAGGCCCGTCCTCACCGCACGCGTGCCCGCACTCTCCTCCACGAGGTAGCCGAGCGCGGCCCCCCGGGCCCGGATGTAGGCAGCCAGGAACCCGGCCGCGAGCGCGAGCAGGGCGCCCGCGGCCGCGGCCGGCTCCTCCACCCTGGTAACCCACGCGACGGCCGCCAGGATCGCGCCGTCGAACGCTCGGTCGGCGAAGGAGAGCACCATCCGCGCCCTCACGTCGCGTCTGGTCACCAGGAGGCCCGCCGCCACCAACAGGACCGCCGCCCCCAGGGCCCACGCGCCGCCGACCACGGGCCGCCGCTCGAGGATCCGCCAGGTCGCGACGCCGATCGCGGCAGCCGCGACGATGCACAGGCCCAGGGCGACCGCCCGACGTCGCTCCGCCCGCTCGACCACCGGCGCGGAGCCTATCACCGGCCCCACCCGCCCCCGGCCGGTCCGGGCCGCCGCGCTAGAATCCCTTCCCGTTCCCCACGATCGGAGATCCTGGTGAAGACCTACGACGCGAACGACATCCGCAACGTCCTGCTCGTCGGCCACGGCGGCGCAGGCAAGACGGCCCTGCTGGAGGCGATGCTGTTCACCTCGGGAGCGATCACGAGGATGGGCAGGAGCGAGGACGGCAACACCGTCAGCGACTTCGAGCCCGAGGAGGTCAAGAAGCAGATCTCCGTCTCGCTCGCGATGGCGCCCGTCGAGTGGAACGGCGTCAAGATCAACGTGCTGGACGCCCCCGGCTACGCGGACTTCATCGGCGACGTGCGCTCCGCGATCCGCGCCGTCGACGCCGTGATCTTGGTGGTGTCGGCCGTGGACGGGGTCGAGGTCCAGACCGAGGTGGCGTGGGAGCTCGCCGTCGAGGCGGGACTCCCACGCGCGATCGTGGTCAACAAGCTCGACCGCGAGCGTGCGTCGTTCGAGCGGACCCTGGGCGAGCTCGTGACCGCGTTCGGCACACAGGTGGCGCCGCTCGAGCTCCCGATCGGCGAGGAGCACGCGTTCTCCGGCGTCGCGGACCTCCTCACGCGGACCTCCTACACGTACGACGGCGGGGCACGGGCCTCCGAGGGCGCCTGGCCGGACGAGCTGGCCTCGCGCGCGGACCCGTTCCGGGAGAAGCTGATGGAGGCCGTCGCCGAGTCCGACGACCAGCTCATCGAGAAGTACCTCGAGCAGGGCGAGCTGGACGAGAAGGAGATCGTCCGCGGCGTCAAGGAAGGGTTCGCGGCCGCGCGGATCGCGCCCGTCCTGTGCGGTGCCGCCACCAGACCGATCGGCGTGGACCGGTTGCTGCAGTTCATCGTGGACGAGTTCCCCGCGCCCACCGAGCGTCGCTCGATCACCGTGACGACGAAGGGCGGCGAGGCCACGGAGCGCCCCACGGACGCCGATCAGCCGCTCACGGCGTTCGTATTCAAGACCGTCTCGGACCCCTACGTGGGGCACATCACGATGTTCCGGGTCTTCTCGGGCAAGCTGCGGCCCGACTCCAGCGTCTACAACGCCACCAAGGGCGTCGAGGAGCGGGTCGGGCAGCTCTTCACGCTCGTCGGCAAGGAGCACGACACGATCGCCGAGGTGCCGGCCGGCGACATCGGCGCGGTCGCCAAGCTCAATCACACGACGACCGGGGACACGTTCTCCACCAAGGACGACCCGGTGCAGCTGCCGCCGCTCGAGGTGCCCGAGCCGCTGCTCGCGTTCGCGATCGTCCCCAAGACCAAGGGCGACGAGGACAAGCTCTCGACCGCCCTCGCGCGGCTGCGCGAGGAGGATCCGACCTTCCGCGTCGAGCGCTCCGACGAGACGCACGAGACGGTGATGTACGGCATGGGCGAGGCCCACCTCGACGTGATGACGGAGCGGATGAAGCGCAAGTTCGGGGTCGAGGTCACCACGAGCCCGGCGAAGATCGCCTACCGGGAGACGATCCGGGGCCCGGGCAAGGGCCTCGGGCGTCACGTCAAGCAGACGGGCGGGCACGGCCAGTACGCCGTCTGCACCATCGAGATCGAGCCGCTGCCCCGCGGCGGCGGCTTCGAGTTCGTCGACAAGATCTTCGGCGGCGCGATCCCCAACCAGTTCATCCCCTCGGTCGAGAAGGGCGTCGTCAAGACGATGCAGCAGGGGGTGATCAGCGGGTACCCGATGGTCGACATCCGGTGCACGCTGGTGGACGGGAAGTTCCACACCGTCGACTCCTCGGACATGGCGTTCCAGATCGCCGGATCGCTCGCGCTCAAGGAGGCGGCCGAACGGGCGGGTGTGATCCTGCTCGAGCCGATCGTGGAGCTCGAGGTCGTGGTGCCCGAGTCCTACACCGGCGACATCATGGGCGACCTCAACTCCAAGCGCGCGAAGATCGGCGGCATGGAGTCCGCGGGCGCCGGCAAGCAGCGGGTGAAGGCGCTCGTGCCCCAGGCCGAGGTCGCCCGCTACTCGATCGACCTGCGCTCCATGACGGGTGGCCGTGGGGCGTTCTCGATGCGCTTCTCGCACTACGAGGAGGTGCCCTCGCACCTCGCCGAGAAGGTCATCGCCGAGGCCACCCGGACCAAGGAAGAGGCTCAGAAGAGGTAGCGCTCCTACGCGGTGAGCGCCGCGAACGCCAGCGCGAGCCACCCGAGCAGCAGGCATGTGCCGCCGAACGGTGCCACCCCGCCCCAGCGCCGCTGACCCGTGAGCGCGAGCGCGTACAGGCTGCCCGAGAACAGGACCGTGCCGGCCAGGAACAGGGCTCCGGCGAGCATCGCCGGCCAGGCCATCCCCCCCTCGACCGATACCAGGAGCGCCGTCGAGCCGCTCCGCTCAGGGAACCGGACGGCACCGACGAACACCACCGCGAACAGGGCGAGCGCGTGCCATAGCTGGTAGCGCACGCCGATCTCGAACGTCGCGAGACGCTCGGGTCCGAGGCGAGCGCGGAGCGCGTGGGAGCCGAAGGCGCCCAACCCAACGCCCACGAGTCCGAGCACCGCACCCATCACGAGGAACCCGCGCTCCACGTCTCCTCCCCTCACATCCGGAACGACAGGAAGTCGAGCACCACGCGGTTGAACGCGTCGGGCTGCCGGACCATCACGAGGTGGTCGGCGTCGTGGATCTCGCGCATCAGGGCCCCCGGCACCCGCTCCTGCAGCAGCTCCCCGATCGCGTGGATCTCCGGCACGTCCCGCTCGCCCACCACCACGAGCGTTGCGGCCTCGAGGTCTCCGAGGCGATCCACCACCGAGGGGAGCGCCTGGGGCAGCGCGTCGGGGATCGCCAGGATCTTCGCGTTGTCCAGCGCGACGTCGTGGATCCAGCGGTCGGTCTCGGGGTCGAGGTCCAGGGGGGTCCACATCGCGAGCTCCGCTTCCATGGCCGCGCGCAGGTCGCCGGCCGCGACCCCTGCCTGGACCTCGGCGGCCACGACGTCGAGACGGGCATCGCGCCACTCGTACCCCGAGAGCCCCGGCGAGACGAGCACGAGCGCTTCCGCGACGTCCGGGTGCTCGAGGGCGAAGTTCACCGCGATCTGCGCCCCCATCGAGCACCCGACGATCGCGCACCGCGGGATCCCGAGCTCGAGGAGCAGGCGCTGGAGGTCGCGAACGTCGGAGTACGGCTCGGTCGGCGTGTCCGAGTCCCCGTACCCCCGCAGGTCGTAGCGCACCACGTCGTGGTGGGCCGCGAAGGCCTCGAACTGGCGGTCCCAGATCCGTCGATCCCAGAGCCCGGGATGCACCAGCACGACGGGGAACCCCTCGCCGGCCCGGTCGAACGCGAGCCGGCCGCCCGCGACCTCGACGTGCCCAGCGTGGACGTCCATCAGTCGGCGAACCGCGGTCGGAGCTTGCGGTACGTCTCCTCCAGCAGCTCGGGGAGCACACGCGTCTGCCCGACGACCGGCATGAAGTTGGTGTCCCCGCTCCAGCGGGGCACCACGTGCCAGTGCAGGTGACCCGGGATGCCGGCTCCGGCGATGCGACCGAGGTTGAGGCCGATGTTGAACCCATGGGGCTCGCTCTGCTCGCGGAGCGCGACGACGCTCCGCCGCAGGAGCTCCGCGATCTCGGCATGCTCCTGCGGGGTCAGGTCCTCGAGGTCGGCCGTGTGTCGGACCGGGAGGACCAGCAGGTGCCCCGGGTTGTACGGGTACTTGGCCAGGGTCACCCAGCCGAGCGCCCCCCGGTACAGGATCCGCTCCTCGGCCGGCCCCTTCCCCTCGAGCAGGTCGCAGAACACGCAGCCGTCGGCAGGACCTTCCTTCGCGGACTCGATGTACTCCATCCGCCACGGCGACCAGAGGCGCTCCACGGCCTAGTCCCCGAACCGGGATGGCTGGAGGGAGCGCGACCGGGCCTCCTCGACGAGCGCCCGCGAGAAGTCCTCGAACGGCACGCCCTTCTCCTCGACGCCATCGCGGCGCCGCACCGTCAGCTCGCCCGAAGCGACCTCACGATCCCCGATCACCAGGGTGTAGGGCACCTTCTGCAGCTGGGCGGCGCGCACCTTCTTGCCGACCGTCTCGCCGCTCTCGTCCACCACCGGCCGCAGCCCTGCGGCCCGGAGCCGCACGGCGAGCTCCCTGGCGTGCTCGAGGTGTCGGTCCGCCACCGGCGCGAGCCGCACCTGCTCGGGGGCGAGCCAGAGCGGGAACGCTCCGGCGTAGTGCTCGATCAGCACGCCGCTGAAGCGCTCGAGCGTGCCGAGGATCGCCCGGTGGATCATCACCGGGCGGTGGCGCTGGTTGTCCTCGCCCACGTACTCCATCTGGAAGCGCTCGGGCAGGGCGAAGTCGCACTGCACGGTGGTCAGCTGCCACAAGCGGCCGATCGCGTCGCGGAAGTGGAAGTCCACCTTGGGGCCGTAGAAGGCGCCCTCGCCTTCGGCGAGGCTGTACTCGAGGCCGCTCTTGTCGAGCGCGTTCCGCAGCGCCTCGGTGGCGCGCTCGGCCATCTCGGGATCGACGATCGTCTGACCGGGCAGCGTGGACAGGTTGATGACCGGGTCGGCGAAGCCGAACGTCCCCAAGATCTCGAGCGTCAGGTCGAACACCCCGAGCACCTCGTCGATCAGCTGATCGGGGGTGCAGATGATGTGGGAGTCGTCCTGCGTCCCGCCCCGGATCCGGAGCAGCCCGTGCAGGGTCCCGATCTTCTCGTGCCGGTAGATCGTCCCGAGCTCCGCCAGGCGCATCGGGAGCTCCCGGTAGGAGCGGGTCCGCGTCTTGTAGATCAGGACGTGGAACGGGCAGTTCATCGGCTTCACGTAGTAGTCGCCCTGCTCGTCCCGCATGGGCGGGTACATGTTCTCGGCGAACTTGGCCAGGTGCCCCGAGGTCTCCCAGAGCACCGAGCGCGCGATGTGCGGCGACACGACCAGGTCGTACCCGCGCTGCAGGTGCAGATCGCGCACGTAGTCCTCGAGCTCCTTGCGGAAGATGCCGCCCTTGGCGTGCCACACCCACAGCCCCGGCCCGAGCTCCTCGGGGGAGCTGAACAGGTCCAGGTCGCGGCCGAGCCGACGGTGGTCGCGGCGCTCGGCCTCCTCGAGCCGTCGCAGGTACGCCTCGAGGTCCCCCTGGGTCGCCCACGCGGTCCCGTAGATCCTCTGCAGCATCGGCCGCCGCTCGTCGCCGCGCCAGTAGGCCCCCGCGAGCTTCATGAGCTTGAACGCGCCCAGGCGCCCGGTTGAGGGCACGTGCGGACCCAGGCACAGGTCCGCCCACGCCCCGTTCCGGTAGACGGTCACCACCTCGCCGGCCGCGACCTCCCCCTCCTCCTCGAGGCCCTCGATGATCTCGCGCTTGAACGGCTGGTCCCGGAACAGCTCGAGGGCGTCTCTCCGCGGGAGCTCGGCGCGGACGAAGGGCTGGTCCGCGGCCTGGATCTCCGTCATCCGCGCCTCGATCCGCTCGAGGTCCTCCGGCCCGACCGGGCGAGGGAGCTCGAAGTCGTAGTAGAACCCGTCCTCGACGGCTGGCCCGATCGCGTAGCGGGCCCCCGGGAACAGGTCGCACACGGCCTGGGCCATCACGTGCGCGGTCGAGTGCCGGAGCACGTGCAGCCCATCGGGCTCGGACGCGGACACCGGCTCCACGGCGGTGTCGCCCTCGGGCACGTAGGACAGATCGACCAGCCTCCCCTCCACCCGCGCCGCGATGGCCTCCGGTGGCAACGCCGACCCGACCGGCTCTCCCTCGGGGAGCTCGACCGATCGATCCTCGGGCAACAGGAGCCGCGGCATGGAGCCGCCATGATATCCGGCGCGTTCGGCCGCCACGCCGGGTCGCGACCAGCGAAGGCACGCGTACGCGACGGTCACTCGTAGCTGATGGCTTCCAGGACGTTCAGCTTGGCGGCTCGCCGAGCCGGGAACACCGCCGCCAGGACCCCGGCGACCCCCGCGAGCACCAGGTAGATCAGGAGCTGGGTCCCGGGGATCGTGAGCTCGGTGAGACCCTCGCTCGCGAGGGCCTGCTGCAGGGCGTACCCGAAGAAGATCCCGATCGCGATGCCGAGCAGGGCTCCGAAGATCGCGATGATCACCGACTCCCACCGGATCATCCCCCGCACCTGGCCCCGGGTCATCCCGACCGCCCTGAGGAGACCGATCTCGTGTGTGCGCTCGAAGATCGACAGGCCGAGGGTGTTCACGATGCCGAAGAGCGCGATGAGCACCGCGAAGAGCAGCAGCGCCGTCACGAGGCCGAGGAGCTGGTCGATGAACCCAGCCTGCTTCTCCCGGAAGGCAGCCTGGTCCTGGACCTCGATGTTGGGATAGGCCTCGACGGCCTCCGAGACCGCTCGCTCCAGCTCCGCCGGCGTCACGCCTTCGGCGCCCTTGACGAGGACGTAGAAGTCCAGCTGCTCGGTGTAGAGCTGCTCGTAGGTCGAGATCGACAGGACCCAGTCACCGACCAACCGGTTCTCGCCGAAGATGCCGCCGACGATGAAGTCGCGCTCCCCCGTGGCCGGGAAGGCGAGCTCGACCGTGTCGCCCACCGCGAGCCCGTTGTCCTCGGCGACGTCCTGGTGGACGAGGACGCTCCCTTGGCTGAGGGCCCGGACGGTCCCCTCCTGCATGTCCAGGGTCGCGACCTGCTCGATCGTCCCGGGGTCGACCGCGGTGACGAACGCGGTGGACCCGTTGAAACGGAACCCGTTCTGGCGGAACTCCGAGAGCGCCCGCACCTCGGGGAGGGCGCGGACGGCGTCGGCGACCTGCGGGCTGAACGGGCTGAACGTCGTCGTGGTGAGCGTCAGGTCCGCTCGGAGCGTCTCCTCCAGGGCGGCGTCCAGTGAACCCTTGAGCGAGGAGGCCAAGATCGTGACCATGGCCACGAGGCCCAGCCCGATCATCAGGGCGGAGGCGGTCGCCGCGGTCCGTCGAGGGTTGCGCATCGCGTTCTCCCGCCCCAGCCGCCCCGGCACGCCGAGGCGCGTCAGTGGAGCCCCGAGCAGCCGAGCCACGGGCCGTGCGACCAGCGGCGACAGCATCGCGATCCCGAGGAACGTGACGGCCGCGCCGAGACCGATCGACTGCCCCGCCACCTCGCTCTCGCCGAACAGGCCGAAGGCGAGCGCGCCGAGGCCCAGCACGGTCACGATGACCCCCCAGACGAGGCGCCGGTGCAGCGGCGCCCCGACGAGCACGGGCTGCCCCTCCCGGAGCGCCTCCACCGGGGGGACGCGGGCGGCCCTGCGGGCGGGGATGAAGGAGGCCACCACCGTCACGATCGTCCCCACCACGATGGAGACCACCACCGTCCGGGGCACGATGGTGAGCCCCGCCGCGGGAAGGTCGACCCCGAACGCCGACAGGACCGACTTCAGACCCAGGGCGATGAGGATCCCCACCCCGAGCCCGACCGCGGAGGCGACGAGGCCCACGATGGCCGCCTCGCCCAGCACGGAGGTGGTCACCTGCCGCTGCGTCGCGCCGATCGCCCGCAGCAGCGCGAGCTCCCGCGTCCGCTGGGCCGTGATGATCGAGAACGTGTTGAAGATGATGAACGAGGCGACGAACAGCGCCACGAACGCGAACACGAGCAGGGCGGTCCGGAAGAACCCCAGCGCCTCGGTCAACAGATCGGTGAGCTCGGCGGCCACGGTCGTGGCGGTGACCGCCTCCGCGATCTCCGGCAGGACCGCGTCGATCCTCGCCCGAAGCTCCGTGGGCGAGACGCCGTCGACGGCCTTGGCGTTGATCGCGTCGAGCACCCCGCGCTTGCCGAGGACCTCCTGCGCCGTCTCGAGATCGAAGATGGCCGCGGTCGCCCCCGCGATGTTGTCCGAGTCCCCGAACCCGTAGATCCCCGCGATCGTGAACTCCCGCGATGGGCCTTCGAACAGGATCTGGATGCGTTGGCCGACCTCGAGCCCGTACCGCTCGGCGGTCCCGGCGTCCACGGCGACCTCGTCGACGCCCTCTGGGGGCTCGCCGTCACGGAGCTCCAGGAACCCGGAGCCGGGGTCGTAGCTGGTCCCGAACGTCGGAGGCCCGACCCCACCGATCGCATCGCCCGTCGCCGGGTCCACGAACTGCGCGTACCCGCTAACCTCGCCCCAGGCGCGCTCCACCCCGTCGACGGCCGCGACGGTCTCCAGCAGCGACTCGGGGATCGGATCCCTGCCCTCGTTCCCCCCTCCACCCGGACCGGCGACCGTGGGCGCGAAGGCGGACTCGGCCCGCACCAGGACGTCGGTATCGGACAGCGACGTCGAGAAGATGTCCTCGAACACCGCGTTCATCGTGTCGGTCAACACGTAGGTCCCGGCCATGAAGCCCACGCCGAGCACGATCGCGAGGGTGGTGAGCGCGAGCCGGAGCTTCTTCGCCAGCAGGCTCTTCCAGGTGGCGCGCCACACGGATCAGGCCTCCAGCTTCTTCAGCTCGTCGAGCACCCGCTCCGTCGTCGGGTCGACCATCTCGTCCACGATCCGGCCGTCGTCCAGGAACACGACCCGATCGGCATAGCTCGCCGCCCTCGCGTCGTGCGTGACCATGACGATCGTCTGGCCGTGGTCGTCGACGGCGCTGCGGAGGAATCCCAGGAGCTCGGCCCCCGAGCGCGAGTCGAGGTTGCCCGTCGGCTCGTCCGCGAACACGATCTCGGGCCGAGACACCAGCGCCCTGGCGCCCGCCACGCGCTGCTGCTGCCCGCCGGAGAGCTCGCTCGGACGATGCTTCAGCCGGTCCCGCAGGCCGACCGAGTCCACCACCTGGTCGAACCAGCCCGGCTCCGGCTTGTCCCCCGCGATGTCCAGCGGGAGCGTGATGTTCTCCGCCGCGGTGAGGGTCGTCACCAGGTTGAAGGTCTGGAAGACGAACCCCACCTTCTCGCGCCGGAGCAGGGTCAGCTGACGCTCGGAGAGCGACGTCAGGTCGACGTCCCCGATGAACACCTTCCCCTCGGTGGGGGTGTCCAGCCCTGCCATGCAGTGGAGCAGGGTGGACTTGCCCGAGCCCGAGGGTCCCATGATCGCAGTGAAGCGCCCGCCCTCGAACGAGACCGAGATCCGGTCGAGCGCGCGGACCGCTGCGTCGCCCGCTCCGAACACCTTGGTGAGGTCGACGGCCCTCGCCGCCGCACCGACGGTCCCGCCGGCGACGTCCGTGCCCGTGCTGATCATGTCCTCTCCCGCGTTCCGGCCTCGACGCGTAGGCTACGGCACGCGGCCGGTTCCGAACACGCGGCCGCCCGCCGGCCCGATGCCGGCGGGCAGAGGACGGCGTCCCTGCGGCTACTTCTGGGCCTTCGCGAGCGGCTTGTCGTTCGCGATGCCGGCCGTCGGGTCCACCGCGGCGAAGGACTCCGCGGGCGCGGCGGCCACCGGGGCGGCCTTGGCGCCGCCGGAGAGCATCTCGGCCGCGAGCAACGTCGCGGTGCCGAGCGCGATCAGCTCCTCGAGCTCGCGGGTTCGGTCCCGCAGGCGCGTGAGCTCCGCCTCGGCCTCCGCGAGGCCCGCCTCGATCTCGCTGCGGCTGGCCAGCAGGCTCTGCTTCAGGCGATCGGACACGTCAACCTCCTTCTCACCACCGGTCGCGAGGCTCGAGCCGAGCCTGCACCCCGTGCGTGTCAACCGTCCTTCCGGGTTTCGGCGCATCCGCGCTCGAGGTTGAGCCGGGTGCCTCGCCTGTCCTGGCGCGTGAGGATGCAGAGACCGCAGAGCGTGGGGCATCCGGTGAAACGTGGTGGGCGCGGCAGGTTTTGAACCTGCGACCTCTTGCGTGTGAAGCAAGCGCTCTCCCGCTGAGCTACGCGCCCGCGGCCATCAGGGTAGCACTGGCTGGAAAGGTGACGGCGGCGCGTGCCCGCGTCGCGCCGCCGTCTGCGGCCGGGCCTCGCGGCCCGGACGTACGCCTGAGTGTGGCAGGTGCAACTCCGAGGCGCAAGATGCCATCTCGGCGCAACGGAGCGGCTAGACAGACCCGCTGGCCGACCGCGCGCAGTCGCTGCAGGTCCCCATGAGGTCGATCCGATGGCTGGACGTCGAGAAGGCGATCCGGCGTCCCAGCTCACGGACGATCCGCATCAGGTCGCGTTCGAGACGGGGCGGGACCGTGATGTCCTGGATGCTGCCGCACACCGAGCAGATGGCGTGGTGGTGGTGCTCGGTCAGGCCCTCGGACAGCTCGAACCGGCCCACCCCGTCCCCGGTGACCACCCGGTGAACGACGTCCGCCCGCTCCAGCACGACGAGGTTGCGGTACACGGAGCTCTGCGCGAGGCTCGGCCGGCCGGCGAGGATCTCCTCGACGTCGATCGGGCGAGAGACCTCGGCGAGGACCTCGACGACGTGTCGTCGACCCGGGGTGTAGCGGGATCCGACGGCCCGCAACCGCTCGGCGACGGCGGCGTTCAGGTCTGCCTGCACGGCCCGAGTCTAGCAACGCGGATGAGAATCGCTGAGAAGGCGTCCTCAGGCGGAGGCTGCCGCCGTTCGGAGCTTGACGATCACGTCCCGTGCGATGAGCACGACGAAGAAGATGAGGACCGAGACGGCAGCCATCGTGGCACCGGCCGCGGTGCCGAGGTGCCAGCTGATCAGTAGCCCCACCACCACCGCGAGGGTCCCCAGCGCCACGGCCGTGATCATCATCGTCGGCACCCGCCGCGCGAGCAGGGACGCGGCAGCAGGTGGAGCGACCAGGAGCCCGAACACCAGCAGCGTCCCGACGGCGCGGAAGGACGCCACGATCGCGAGCGTCAGCAGGACGAGCATCGCCGCATGGGCCAGGCGAGGCCGCAGGCCCAGCAGCTCGGCCTTCGCCTCGTTGAACGACGTGACGAGGAACGGACGGTAGAACAGCGCCACGCCCACGACGGTCACGAACGCGGCCACCGACTCGAGCACCAGGTCGGAGGTCTGGATGCCGAGCACGTCCCCGAACAGGAAGGTCGTGAGGTCCGTCGTGAACGACGGCAGCCGAGACACGATGATCACCCCGAGCGCGAGCATCCCGACGAACAGCAGACCGATCCCGGTGTCCTCGCGCAGCTTCGCCCGTCGATGGACGAAGCCGATCCCGGCCACCATGGCCAGGGCCCCGACGGCGGCCCCGATCGTCAGATCGATGCCCAACAGGAAGGCGAGCGCGATCCCGGGCAGGACGCCGTGCGCCAGCGCGTCGCCCATGAAGCTCAGTCCTCGCAACACGACCCAGGTCCCCACCAGCGACGTGGTGATCACGGCCAGCACGCCGGCGAGCAGCGCCTGCTGGATGAACCGATGGGAGAAGGGTTCGAGGAGCCAGTCCACGGCACTCAGGAGAGCGCGTCCACGATGCGCTCGAGGTTCGTCCGCATCATACCGACGTAGCTGTCGGCCGGTGTCCCTGGGTCGTCCAGCGACTCGGTGTACAGCACGACCACCTGCACGTCCCGGCCAACCTCCCGGGCCAGGCTCTCCGACAGCCCGGTCGAGACGGTCGTCTCGCCGAAGATCGCCGGCACGTCCTCACGGCGGATCGCCTCCACCAGCTGGGCGAACCCCGCGGCGCTCGGCTCGGCCGCCGTGGAGCCACCGGGGATGATGACCCCGATCACCTCGAACCCGTAACGGTCCGCGAAGTACCCGAGCGACTCGTGGCTGGTGACGAGCTTGCGACGCTCGGCAGGGACCTCGGCGACACCACGCTCGATCTCCTGGTCCAGCGCCTGGAGCTCGGCGACGTACGCCTCCGCTCGCGCCTCCCAGTCCCCGTCCGCGATCGTCCCCAGCCGCTCGGCCACGAGCTCCACCGCCCTCGCCGCACGGATCGGGTCCAGCCACCAATGCGGATCGAGCCCGGCGCCATCCCCGTGGTCCTCCCCATGGTCTTCGGCATCGGGATCGAGGGGTCTCGGGTCCAGCGACGGGCCGAGCTCGAGCACGCTCACCCCATCCGCCGCCGCCCCTGCCAGGACGTCCTCCAGCCCCTGCTCGAGACCGAGCCCGCTCGAGACCACCAGGTCAGCGTCGCGCAGTCGCGCCGCCTGCTGGGCCGATGCCTGGAACTCGTGTGGGTCGGCTCCCCGCGGCACGAGCACCTCGACGGCGGCCTCGTCTCCGGCGACCCGCTGCACGAGATCCCCCACGATCGTGGTGGTCGCGACGATCGTGACGTCACCGCTCGCCGCCACCTCGTCGGGAGCGCAGCCCATCGAGGACCCGAGCCACAGGAGCCCCGCGAGGAGCCCAACGCCGGCTCGTCCTCTGGTCCCGGGCCACGATCTCTGCGGGGGCACGAAATGAGAATAGGTCTCAGAACTGTCAGCGTCAAGAACGACTCTCAGAACCGGCGGCGGACCGCTATCCTGGCGGGCGGATGTCGCGACCGTCGCACCCGATCGTCACCGCGCGGGACCTGGTCCTTGCCTACGGAGACCACGTCGCGCTCGACACCTCCGATTTCGAGATCCCGGCCAACGCGGTCACCGCGGTCATCGGACCCAACGGCTCCGGCAAGTCGACGATCCTGAACGCCATCGCCGGCCTCGCGAAGCCTGCCGCGGGCGAGATCGTCGTCCGCGGCCCGCATGGGCGCCGAGGGATCGCCTACGTCTTCCAGGCCACCAAGGTCAACGAGTCCATGCCGATCACCGTGGGCGAGGTCGTCTCCATGGGCCGCTACGGGACGCTCGGGCCGTTCCGGCCGTTCGGCGAGTCGGACCGGGCCGTCTGTCGAGCCGCGATGGCCCGACTGGACATCCTGGACCTCGCGAGCCGTCACCTGGACGAGCTGTCCGGAGGGCAGCGCCAGCGCGTGTTCGTGGCCCAGGGGCTCGCGCAGGAGGCCGAGCTGCTCCTGCTCGACGAGCCGATCACGGGCCTCGACCTGCTCTCCCGGGAGACGATCCTGGCGGTCGTCCGCGAGGAGCGGGAGCGGGGAACGGCGGTGGTGATGAGCACGCACGATCTCGGTGAGGCCGCGGTCGCGGACCACGTCCTCCTGCTCTCCGGTCGCGTCGTCGCGTCGGGGCCCCCCGGCCAGGTCCTCACCGCCGAGCACCTGTCCGACGCGTACCGGATCCGCCTGGTCAGTCGGGACGGGGCGCTCGTCGTGGACGACCCCCACCACGGCGCCGTCGCCGGCCGGCACATCCACCTGCACCGCCCCCCGCACTGAGGCCCCTCCGGAGCGCTACGCGAGGGTCACGATGACCGGAGCGTGGTCGCTCGGCTTGCCCTCCCCGAACGTCGGCTTGCGCTCGTCGCGATCCACCGTCACCGAGCGGCAGCGCTCCGCGACGGGCCGCGTCCCCAGGGCGAGGTCGAGCCGCAGCCCCAGGCCCCGGTGGAACGCACCATCCCGGTAATCCCACCAGGTGAACGGGCCCGGCCCCGGATCGTGCAGCCGCAGGAGGTCCACCAGCCCCCACTCCAGGAGGGCGCCGATCCGGCGCCGCTCCGGGTCGCTGCAGAGGTTCGAGCCACGCCACCGGTCGGGATCGTGGACGTCCCGGTCGTCCGGAGCGACGTTGAAGTCCCCGAGCACGATCAGCGGGTCGTCCGGGTCGTGACCGGCGCTGAGCCAGGCCACGAGGGCGTCCAGCCACCTGAGCTTCACGTCGTACTCGGGGGTCCCCACCGCCTTGCCGTTCACGACGTACACGGTGACCACGCGAAGGCCCCGCAGGGTGCCGGAGAGGACGCGGGCCTGGTCCGGCAGCGGATCGCCCGGGAACCCTCGGACCACGTCGGTGAGGGACTCCCGCGACACGAGCGCCACACCGTTGCGGCCGGGCTGCCCGTACACCTCGCTCCGGTACCCGGTCTCCACGAGTTCCTGCGAGGGGAAGGCGTCATCCGCGGCCTTCACCTCCTGGAGGCACAGGACATCCGGCGCGTGCCGTTCGAGGAGGGCACGCACGCGGGCGGTGCGCATCCGGATCGAGTTCACGTTCCACGTGACGATCTTCACCATCGGTTCCGCCCTTCCGCCCACCCCCCAGTCTGACGCCGGGCATGGGTCCGCGGTCGGCCGTTCGACCCAGCGAGATGGGTGACCTTCCGACCTCCACCGGTTGCCGCGTGGCTCGATAGGGTGGAGGCGGGTCGGCGCTCGGGTTCCTGCATCCATCTCGGAGGAGGACGGCATGAAGGTCGAGATCGGCATCGACGAGGAGGCACGCAAGGAGATCGTGGAGGGGCTGTCGGCGCTCCTGGCCGACACGTACACGCTGTACCTGAAGACCCACGGGTACCACTGGAACGTGACGGGACCCGATTTCAACTCGCTGCACCTCATGTTCGAGGCGCAGTACATGGACATGCGGGACGCGGCCGACGAGATCGCCGAGCGCATCCGCGCCCTGGGCTCCTTCGCGCCGGGGTCCTACACGGAGCTCTCACGGCTGTCCTCGATCGCGGACGAGGAGGGGGTCCCGGAGGCGCAGGAGATGGTCCGCAAGCTCGCCGACGCGCACCAGACGCTCGTGCGCGGCGCCCGGTCGCTCGTCGCGAAGGCCGAGGCGGTGGACGACGTCGCCACGGCGGACCTGGTCACGCAGCGGATCCAGATCCACGAGAAGACCGCCTGGATGCTTCGCAGCGTCGTGGATTGACCCGCTGCGGCAGCCCTGTCAGCCGTCACGGCTCGCGGAGCGATGGTCGGGCGGGGCCGAAGGCAGCCCCAAGGGCTGGTGGGCGCTAGAGGATTTGAACCTCTGACCTCTTCCGCGTCAAGGAAGCGCTCTCCCCCTGAGCTAAGCGCCCGCGATCTGTGATTGTACGGGTCCTGCCTTCCGAGGCGGGGACCGGAATTGAACCGGTGTACAGGGTTTTGCAGACCCTTGCCTAACCACTCGGCCACCCCGCCGGCCTGGCCCCGACGGGCCGACCTCAGTGTAGCCGCAACCTGACCCAGGGCCGACCGCGTAGCATCCCCGCAGGTCGGGAGGCGACATGGCGAAGCGTTGGCGAGAGACTCGGCGCAGGTCATCCACCGCTCCCCCGCTCGATCCCCGGGCCCGGGAGATCGCCGACGACGCGATCGCGTGCGCCACGCAGCTGCAGGCGATCGGCGAGGAGATCGACGCGTTCCGCCGCAGGGGTGGGGCCGCCCTGGGCGGGGAGCCGGGGCCTGAGGTCGAGGTCCTCCGGGGTTGGCAGGACGACGTCCTGCGGCGGTTCCTGGCTCGTGCGCGGGAGGTGAGCAGCGGCGAGCGGCAGGCGCTCGTCGATGCCCGACGCTGGCTCGACGCGGGGTACCACGAGACCCACGGCGACCTCGTGATCGGCCGAGCCCTCGAGCTCGTGGAGGCCGCCCTCCACGACGGCACGCCGTAGACACCAGCGAGCCTTCGACCCTCCGCGGACGGTTCCGTGGTTCCACGGATGCCGACACCAACCGGCCTCCCTACGGTTATCCTGCTGGGAGCAGCCGGAGCTCCGAGCAAGGAGGTCGAGGGCATGGGCAAGGGCGTCCGCTGGATCCTGATCACGCTCCTGTTCGCCTCTGCGTGCGGCACCGATGCCGCCAGCCCGTCCGAGGGATCAACGGCGCCGGCGCCACAGACGGGCGCGACGGGCGGGACGGCGCCGGTGACCGAAGCGACGGATGGTGGTGGGGCCGGGGTGACCGGACCGGAGGAAGGGTCCGACGGAGGCACGGATGCCGACCCCGGCGCTCGGTACTACGGGTGCGCGGCCCTCCTGTCGGACGCCGAGGCCCAGGCGGCGACGGGTCTCAGCGATGCGGCGCTCTTCAACACGGACCCCGCCGACCAGCGTGAGGGGTCGGGTCAAACCTACTGCCAGTTCTTCGCGGACGAGGGCGGCATCTCGTTGGCCCTGTCGGTCTTCACGGGCCCCTCGTACCGGCAGGGGTTCGAGCCCCTCGCGCAGGCCGCGCAGGCCGGCGGCGCCGAGGAGATCTCCGGCCTCGGGGACGCGGCCGGATGGAGCGGCGAGGGGAACCCCACGCTCGGCATCCGGGTGGGCGAGCTCGGCATCACGATCGTGTTCGCCGACATGTCGGGAACCTCGCTGGCCAAGATCGAGGACGTCCGGGGCGCCGCCGTGGCGATGGGTGAGCTCGTCGCGTCGCGCGTCTGAGGCGCAGATGCCGGTCTTCCTCGTGGAGCGGTACGTCCCCGCGTCCGACGAGGCTGCCCTGCCCGCGATGACGGCAGCCGCGGCGGCCGCGGCGAGCGGGCTGAGCGCGCTCGGCCGACCGGTTCGGTACCTCTGGTCGACGTTCCTCCCTGAGGAGCGCACCTGCCTGTGCCTGTTCGACGCGCCGGACCGGAGCGCTGTGGAGGAGGCCAACCGGCGGGCCGGCTTCGCGTTCGATCGCATCGTCGAGGCGATCCGCATCATGCCCGGCTGAGTGCCCGACCCAGGCGCTCGACGACGGCGCCTCAGGGGTCCGACGGGCCCATCGCGGCGAGCTCCGTTCGCGATCGCACGCCGAGCTTGCGGTAGACCGACGACAGGTGGCTCTCCACCGTGCGGACCGACAGATGGAGCTCGCCGGCGATCTCCCGGTTGGTCCTTCCCGCCGCCGCCAGACGCGCCACCCTCGCCTCGTTCGCGGTCAGGGCGCCACGGTCGCCACCGGGCCCGCCGACCCGATCGAGCTCCTCGGCGGCCAGCGCGGCCCACGGCTCGGCGCCGAGCGCCGTGAAGCGTTCGGCGGCCTCCCGCAGCGTCGAACGGGCGGCCCGCCAGGTCGTACCGGCGGGCGGCGTTGCCCAGCGTGCGGATCCCGGCGTCGATCGACCCGCCGGCCGCTTCCACCATGCCGCGGCAGCGCAGCACCATCGCGTCCATGGGGGCTCGACCGGATCCCGGCAGGAGGGCGACCAGACGCCGCGCCCGGTCGAGGTCTCCCACCCCGAGGAGCGACTCCACCGCATCGGGCACGACCGGCGGCGCCGGCGCGACCACCCCCGTCGTGAGCTCGCGGTCGACGAGCGGCTCCAAGGCGCCATGCGCACCCGCGTGGTCCCCTTCGGACAGCGCGATCAAGCCGAGCAGCCATGCGCCCCAGGCGAGGCCCACCGTCCAGCCCATCTCCCGGTACAGCGCCGTGGCGGCGCCGATCTCCTCGCGCGCCCGGTCGGCCGGACCCGTGTACGCGTGGAGGAGGGAGCTCGCGGCGAGCGACATCCCGATCGCCCACGGTTCTCCGACCCGGCGTGAGGCCGTCTCGCCCTCCTCGACGTACCTGGCCGCCGTCTGGAGGTTCCCGCTGGCGCACTCCACGAGCACCAGGAAGAAGGTGGGCAGGGCCAGCTCGCCCTCCTCACCGATCTCGGCGCTTCGCTGCAGGACGGCGTTGAGCGCCGGCCTGGCCTCCTCGAGCCGGCCCGCCAGCGTCAGCACGAAGCCGAGGTTGAACGCCGGACGCAGCGCCATCCGGATCCGTCGCCGCGGGTCCTCGATCGCAACGGCCCAGCGAAGGGCGTTCTCTCTGACCCTCGCCCCGAGCAGGAAGTCCACGACCGCGGCGACGGACGTCGACTCCGCCAACAGCGCCTGCTCTCCCACCTGCTTCGCGAGCTCGAGCGCAGCGTCGGCGTGGGGCCTCGCGCCGGCGATATCGCCACCGGAGGCGACCGCGTACGCGAGGTCCAGCTCGACCGGCGCGCGGAGCCCTGGATCGTCGCCCGTGTCCTGCAGCGCGGTCGACAGGAGGCGGACCGCCTCCGGGAAGCTGTCGCCGGTCGCCTTCATCTCGCCGAGCAGCCGGTAGGCTCGGCAGCGCTCCGGCCCTGGCGGAGCCGAGTCCGCCGACCGCGCCAGCAGGTCGCGAGCCCGCTCCCGGTCCCCTGCGGCCATGTGCTCCGCCCCGGCGTCGATCGTGCGCCGCAGGATCGCACGGGTGCGCTCGGGCGGGGTGAGTCCTGCGGCCAGCTCGAGCAGCTCGGCCGCCGAATCGGGGGCGCCTCGCTCGTCCGCGAGTCGCGCCGCCCGATCCAGCTCGGCCGCCGCGGCCGGATCCGGACCCTCCGCACCGAGCGCGACGTGCCGGGCCGCCTCCTCGGGATCGGCGACCAGACCGGCGAGGCGCCGGTGCATGGCTCGGCGATCGGTCGCGGGAGCCTGTTGGTACGTCGCCGAGGCGAGGAGCGGGTGGGTGAATAGGATCCGCTCCCCGTCGACCTCCACCACGCCGGCCCGGATCGCCGGGTCGAGGTCGGGGGCGGCGCCCGCGAGCCCCTCGGTCGCGCGACCGATCAGCGCCAGCGTCGGGCTCGACAACGCCGAGGCCGCGAGCAACGCCCGCCGGGTCCGCGCCGGGAGGCGGGCCAGCCGTCCCCGGACGAGCGACTCCGCGTCGGGGGAGACCGGGAGCGGCGCTCCGGGGTCGGGTTCGACGACGCCCCTGCGCTGCAGCTCGTTCGCCAGCTCGAGGGCGGCGAACGGGTTGCCGAACGATGCGTCGTAGATGCGCCGGATCGTGCGCCGTGAGAGCGCGGCGTTCACGCGCGACCGCAGCAGGTGCTGGATGGCCCCGGTGCCGAGGGGGCCGAGGGCGATGCGCTCGAGGCGCTCGGCGGTGGGTGGCCGATCGATCTCGAGGGCGGCGAGCGATCCGGCCGCTCCGTTCCGACGGGTCGCGAGGAACCCCACGGCCTCGTCCTCCAGTCGTCGCAGCGCGAAGCCCAGTACCCGCGAGGTCGGCCCGTCGAGCCACTGGACGTCCTCGACGGCGACCAGGACGGAGCGATCGGCCGCGAGGCGGCGGAGGACGCCCAGGAACCCGAGCGAGACCGCTCGGTGGTCCGGCCGTTCCCCTCCGGTCCCCCTGCGGAGCAGCGCCACGTCCAGGGCGTGTCGCTGGGGCGGCGGGAGATGTGCTCGGGCCTCGTCGAACGCCGCGCCGACCAGATCGCCGAGAGCCGAGTACGACAGCTTGGCCTCGCTCTCCGATGGGCGTGACACGAGCCGTCGAGCCCCGGCGGCCGCGCCGAGCCCGACCTCCCACAGGGTGGTCTTACCGATCCCGGCGTCGCCATCGATGAGCAGGAAGGCGGGGCCCGTCGCCGCGCGCTCGAGGAACGCGTGGACCGACGCGATCTCCGCTTCCCGCCCGACGACGTCCTCGACGCGTACCGCCACAGCCCGGCCCTCGCCGACACGATGGCGGGCCGAGGCTGGGGCCGCAACCCCCATCGCCCCGAGGGCCGGTCGGGGGAACGTTCAGTTGATGTCGCCCACCGTCATCGCCAGGATGCTCGACCACCGGAACTGGTTGTTGACGGTGCTCCCCGAGTTGCATTGCAGCTCGATCGTGCCGCCGTTGGGAAGCTCGACCGATCCGAGCAAGCTCAGGTTGCCCCCGTCGAGGGAGTCCACCGATTCGTCCAGGACCTGCTGGCCGACGATGAGACGGCATCCCGAGCTCAGGACGAACGCGGTCTTGCCGAACACGGCGAAGTCCCCCGCCGGCACGGTCAGGTCGACGACGGTGCGCCACTGGTTGGCCGCGTTGAGCACCCACACGCCGTCCTCGGCCACCTGGTACACGCTGGCCGACGCGCTCTGGCCGGCGGGCCCCTGCGGACCCGGCGGACCCGGCGGACCCTGCGGACCCGGCGGACCCTGCGGACCCGGCGGACCAACCTGGTTCCAGTCGATCGCGGTCTCCCACGCCTTGCATCTCCCGCCGGCCGCCGGATCGATCACGCGGAGCCGCCCCCAGCCACGATCCCCGTAGCAGCCGTGGATCACGCCGCTCGCGTCCGGGATGGTCGCCCACGCGACGCCGGCTGCGAGCACGACGGCCGCCGTCACGACCACGAACGCCGGGACCCTCCCTCGACCTCGCATCCCTCCGACCCCTTCCTGGTTCCGAAGCGCCGAACGTCGATCGACCGTACGGGCAGGGTGGGTCCGCCGGCATCCGTGGAACCACCGAGAGATGGCGGATGCGACCACGGCCCTCGTTCCCACCAGGGCGAGCGCGGCCGGGCGAGGGCGGGCATGGCCGCGTACCGCGCAGAGGAGCTGAACCCCTCACGGTTGGAGGCTGGGCTGAAACCTGGAGCGGACGACGGGACTCGAACCCGCGACCCCCACCTTGGCAAGGTGGTGCTCTACCAACTGAGCCACGTCCGCGTGGCTCCGAGTCTAGGCCGCCCCCGCCCGAGCTTCAACCGACGGGTCGGCCGGCGAAGGGCCCGTCGCCACGGACGGCGAGGCTCACGCCGTGCCGGTCGAGCCGAACCCGCCCTCGCCCCGCGTGGACGGCGGGAGCTCGTCCACGAACGTGGCCTCGACCTCCGGGATGGCCACGATCACGAGCTGAGCGATCCGGTCGCCGCGGGCGATCTTGACGGCGTGCTCGCGATCCAGGTTGACGACCGCGCAGATCACCTCGCCCCGGTACCCGGCGTCGATGAGCCCCGGCGCGTTGGCCATCGTGAGGCCGTGCCTGGACGCGAGCCCGGACCGCGGGAGCACCAGGCCGGCGTGACCGTCGGGGATCGCGACCGCCAGTCCAGTCGGGACCAACGCTCGCTCACCCGGCCCGACCTGCACCTCCACAGCCGACCGGAGATCGAACCCGGCGTCGCCCCGGTGCGCCCGCTCCGGGAGCGCCGCCCCCGGGTCCAGCCGCTTGAACGGGAGATCCATCGCCGCGAGTGTGCCAGAACCGCTGGGGGGCCGGGATGGTCCCGACCCCCGGCGGTTCCCGCGTCGTCGCCTAGGAGCAGCCGCTCGTCGACCCGCAGCTCGGGCACACGTAGCACGAACCCGAGGGTTGCATCTTCGAGCCGCACGCGTAGCAGAGCGGGGCGTCGGCCGCGTGCGCCTCCGGCCGTGGAGGCGAAGCGCTCGCCGGCGGCGGCTCGAGCTGCACCGGCGCGGTCGGAGGGGCCGCCTCGCCGCCGTTGGCGAGCTGCTTGCGCTCCTCGACCGAGCGGATCCCGAGCGCCTCCCGCTTGTCCGCCGGCAGGTGGTCCAGCGCGAGGCGCCGGAACACGTAGTCGACGAGGGAGGTCGCGAACCGGATGTCCGGGTCGTTCGTCATCCCGGACGGCTCGAACTTCATGTTGATGAACTTCGCGACGTAGGCCTCGAGCGGCACCCCGTACTGCAGCCCGATCGAGATCGCGATCGAGAAGGCATCCATGATCCCCGCCAGGGTCGAGCCCTGCTTGGAGGTCTTCAGGAAGATCTCGCCCAGCCCGTCGTCGGGGTAGCAGCTGGCCGTGATGTACCCCTCCGCGTCGGCGACCTCGAACTTGGTCGTGATCGACGGACGCGATCTGGGGAGGCGCCTGCGGACCGGCTGCGCGAGCTCGACCGCCGCCGCCTCGGCCGCAGGGGCCTTCTTGTCGGCCGACAACGGCTGTGCGACCTTGCAGTTGTCGCGGTAGATCGCGACCGCCTTGAGGCCCAGACGCCAGGACTCCAGGAAGAGCTCCTCGACCTCCTGCACGGTGACGTGCTCGGGCATGTTGACGGTCTTGCTGATGGCGCCGGAGATGAACGGCTGTGCGGCGGCCATCATCCGCACGTGCCCCATGTAGTGGATGGGGCGATCCCCCATCGCCGTGTCGAACACGGCGTAGTGCTCGGGACGCAGGTGCGGTGCGTCGACCACCGAGTTGTGCTCGGCGATGTACGCGACGACGTCCTCGATCTCGTCCGCCGCGTACCCGAGGCGCTCGAGCGCCCGCGGCACGGTCTGGTTCACGAACCGCATCGTGCCGCCGCCGACCAGCTTCTTCGTCTTGACGAGCGCGAGCTCGGGCTCGATGCCCGTCGTGTCGCAGTCCATCATCAGCCCGATCGTGCCGGTCGGGGCCAGGACCGTCGCCTGCGCGTTGCGGAAGCCGTGCGCCTCGCCCAGGGAGACCGCCTCGTCCCATGCGTTGCGAGCGGCGGACAGGAGCGCCTCGGGCACCAGGTCGCCGTCGATCCGGTCGACGGCCGCGCGGTGCTTGCGGATCACGCGCAGCATCGCGTCCGCGTTCGGCGGGTAGCCGTCGAACGGTCCCATCGCCTCCGCGATCCTCGCGCTCGTGCGGTAGGCGTGCCCCGTCATCAGGGCGGTGATCGCTCCCGCCCACGCACGACCGGCATCCGAGTCGTAGGGCAGACCGCGCGCCATCAGCAGCGCGCCCAGGTTCGCGTACCCGAGACCGAGCTGCCGGTACGCCCGCGCGTTCGCGGCGATCTTCTCCGTGGGGTAATCGGAGGGCCCGACGATGATGTCCTGCGCGGTGAACACGATCTCCACCGCATGCTTGAAGGACGCCACGTCGAAGTTGCCCTCCGCGTCTACGAACGTCATCAGGTTGAGCGAGGCGAGGTTGCACGCGGAGTTGTCCAGGTGCATGTACTCCGAGCACGGGTTGGAGGCGTTGATGCGTCCGGAGGCCGGGCACGTGTGCCACTCGTTGATCGTGGTGTCGAACTGCATCCCGGGGTCCGCGCACTCCCACGCTGCCTGCGCGATCTCGCGCATCAGCTCGCGCGCCCGCACCGTCTCGACCGTCTCGCCGGTCGTGACGGCCTTCAGCTTCCAGTCCTGATCGTTCTCGTACGCGTGCATGAACCCGTCGGTCACGCGCACCGAGTTGTTCGCGTTCTGGTACTGGATCGAGTAGCTGTCGCGACCGTCCAGATCCATGTCGAACCCGGCATCGCGCAGCGCTCGCGCCTTGCGCTCCTCGTGCGCCTTGCACCAGATGAAGTCGCGGATGTCCGGATGGTCCGCGTTCAGGATGACCATCTTCGCCGCGCGCCGGGTCTTGCCGCCGGACTTGATCGTGCCGGCGCTGGCGTCGGCGCCGCGCATGAACGAGACCGGGCCGCTCGCCGTGCCGCCGCCGGTCACCCGCTCCTTGGACGAGCGCAGGGTGGACAGGTTGATCCCCGAGCCCGAGCCGCCCTTGAAGATGATGCCCTCTTCGACGTACCAGTTGAGGATCGACGTCATGTGGTCGTCGACGGACAGGATGAAGCACGCGCTGCACTGCGCGGCCATGTCCGGCACGCCCAGGTTGAACCACACGGGCGAGTTGAACGCCGCGCGCTGATTGACGAGCAGGTAGGTCAGCTCCTCGGCGAAGATCTGCGCGTCCCGCTCGGTGGCGAAGTAGCCTCCCTGCTTGCCCCAGCCGGTGATGGTGTCCACCACGCGGCCCACGAGCTGCCGGACGCTCGTCTCGCGCTGCGGCGTCCCGAGCGTGCCTCGGAAGTACTTCTGCGCCACGATGTTGGTGGCGTTCTGCGACCACGACGACGGGAACTCGACGTCGCGCTGCTCGAACGCGTTCCCGCCCTCCTTGAAGTTCGGAATCACGGCGTCGCGGCGCTCCCACTCGATCTCGTCGAACGGATGGGTGCCGTCCTTCGTGAAGTACCGCTTGAACGTCAGGCCCTCGCGGATGACCTGGACGTCATCTTCCTTCGTGGCCACTCGGGCATGCCCCCTTTCGAGCCCCAGGGGAAGGTGGAATGACAGGACTGTGATTCTCACCCGACCGGCGCGCCCCGTCAAGGGGTCCTGGCAATATCATGTGGTTGGTCGCTTCCCAACACACAAGATATTGTATCGGAGCCGATGTTCCCTGCCGATCAGCGCGTGGCCCGCTTCGCCGGCTGACGCTTCTCGAGCCCACCCTGCTGCAGGGCGCCGAGCTCGCGCTCGAAGTCGGTCAGCTCCTGGAAATCCTTGTACACGCTCGCGAACCGGATGTACGCGACCTTGTCCAGCCGCTGGAGGTGCTGCAGCACCTCCACGCCCACCTGCTGTGAGGTCACCTCCGGACCCTTGCGTCGCAGACGGGATTCGATGCGGTCGGCGACCTGGGCCACCTGCTCCTCGGAGACCGGACGGTTCACGATCGCCTTGCGGATGCCCGCGACCATCTTGTCCCGCTCCCAGGGCTCCCGGGATCCGTCCCGCTTGAGGACCATCAGCCCGAGCTCCTCCACGCGCTCGTACGTCGTGTACCTGCGTCTGCAGGAGCGGCACTCACGGCGCCGGCGGATCCCCGCCCCGTGCTCGACGGGCCGCGAGTCCACGACCCTGTCGTCCTCGTGACCGCACCACGGGCACCGCATCCGTATCACCACAAGATGTTGTAGGTGCCCGCACGCTATCCATGCGATGTGTGGTCGTCAACCGAGGGGTCACGGCGAGGGCACCACGAGCGTCTGGCCCGGTACGAGCGCACCCGCCTCCACCCCGTTGGTCACCAGGAGCGCGTCGACCAGCGGCCTGGGATCCTCGCCCGGCGCGAACCGCCGGGCGATCGACCAGAGGGTGTCCCCGCTGCGGACCACGTACCGGGAGCTCGCCGCGGCCTCCTCTCCCTCCGGATCCCCGACGGCCACACGCGGCACCGTCCACGCCGCGCTCGCCACGACGAGGCTCACGAGGAGCGCGACCCTGCGACGACGAACGCGTGTTCGACCCACCGCGCTCATCATATCGAACGTCCGTTCGGGGTCAAGCGCGGAACCGAACATATGTTTGAACCCGTCCTCGGGCCGTGGTACCGTCCCCGCAGCGTAGGAGGAGGGTCTGACATGGGAACCGACTCACTCACCGCACGCCAACGACGGATCTTGGACTTCATCACCCGCACCGTCCGCGAGCGCGGCTATCCCCCCACCGTCCGCGAGATCGGCGAGGCCGTCGGCCTGACCTCCTCGTCCAGCGTGCACGCCCAGCTCGCCAACCTCGAGCGACGGGGCCTGCTCCACAAGGACCCCACCAAGCCCAGGGCCATCTCGACGAGCGAGCCAAGGCCCGAGGGGGCCGTGGTGCCCCTGCTCGGCAGGATCGCGGCGGGCGCCCCGCTGCTGGCGGAAGAGCACGTCGAGGACCACCTCACGGTGCCGATGGGTTACGTCGGTGGCGGCCAGCACTTCGCCCTTCGGGTGGTCGGAGACTCGATGATCGGCGCCGGCATCCTCGACGGTGACCTCGTGGTCGTCCGTGCTCAGGACGACGCGGACAACGGCGACATCGTGGCCGTCCTCCTGCCCGGGGCGGCCGAGGACGAGGCCACGGTCAAGCGCCTGCGCCGCGAAGACGGCCGCGTGATGCTCGTGCCCGAGAACCCTGCGCTCGCGCCCTTCGAGATGCACCCGGAGGGCAGGATCCTCGGGACGGTGGTGGCGGTCCTCCGGAAGCTCTAGGCTCGGCCAAGCACCGGACGAGGGAGGAACCGCCGCATGGCCGATCAGTCGATGTCCGATACCGCGTTCGAACGCGCCATCCGATCCCAGCCCGACGAGCTGGAGCGCCTGCTCGCCGTCCCGATCCCCCACGAGACCGTCGAGCGCCTCAAGCAGGCTCACCGCATCTGGCTCGTGGGCACCGGGTCGAGCCAGCACGCCGCCGAGCTCGGTGCCGCGATGCTCCACGACGCCGGACGGGCCGCGTACGCCATGTCCTCGATGCGGTTCGTCGACTGGGCCCCACCCGTCGACCCGCAGGACGCCGTGGTCATCATCAGCCACAACGCCGGCGCCGAGACCGCCTACGCGGCCGCCGCCTACACGATGGGGATGAGCGCCGGTCTGCGGCTGATCGCCATCACGCGCAAGGGGGGCCGGCTCGTCGAGGCGATCGAGACGGTCCATCAGGAGGCGTCGCAGACGTACTCCGTGAGCTACACCGCGGCGCTCCTCGTGCTCGCGAGGCTCGCGGGAGAGTTGGGCGCCGACACCTGCGCGCCCGACGTGCTCGCGCGGATCCCCGAGGCGGTCCGGGCGGCGATCGCCGACCACGGCACCGACTCGATCCCGCGTCCCGAGCGACTCCTGGTGCTCTACGGCGAAGGTCCGGCGGGCATCACGGCTCGCGAGGGCGCCCTGAAGGTCCGCGAGGCCGCCAGGTTCCCCGCCGAGGGATACGACGTCGAGTACCTCCTCCACGGCTCGGCGGTGCCGCTCGGACCGAGCGACCGCCTGGTCGCCATCGTCCCTCCGGACACGGACGGCCTGGTGGCGGCCGTCGGTCGGGCGGCCGAGGCCGAGGGGATCGCGGTCACCAGGGTCCACGAGCCGGCCGACCTGCCCCCGGTCGTGGCGCAGATCTCGCTGACGGTACGCCTGCAGCTCCTCGCGCTGCGGTTCGCGCTCGAGCGCGGGACCGACCCGGACCGGGTGATCGAGGGCGCCTGGGCGGCAGACGAGCTGTGGGCCCTCGGAGCTCCGAGCGCCTGATGGGCGACGCTCGCCGGCGTGGGTCCGGGGCTCAGCTCGAGGCGGCCCGTCGCTGCTCGACGACCAGGTAGGGACGTACCTCGGCGAACGCCCGCTCGCCCACGCGCGCACGCACCAGGGTTCCCCCCTCCCCGGCCTCCTCGGCCAGGACCTCGGCGTCCCGGTGCAGCAGCGCCACCAGGTCGCCCCGGTCGTGCGGGAGCAGCGCGGTGACCGCGACCGGGAACCGTGGGATCGCGTCCGCGATCCGGCCCAGGAGGCGGTCGAGCCCGGCGCCCGTCAGCGCCGAGATGGCGACCGCGTCCGGGTGCCTGCGGGCCAGGCGCTCGCGGTCCAGGTCGGAGACCAGGTCCATCTTGTTCAGGGCCAGGACCTCGGGGATCGCCCCGGCGCCGATCTCCGCCAGGACCGTGCGGACCGCCTCGATCTGCGCCTCCATCTCGTCCGCAGACCCGTCCGCCACATGCACGATCAGATCCGCCCGCGTCACCTCCTCGAGCGTGGAGCGGAACGCCTCCACGAGGTCGTGCGGCAGCTTGCTCACGAACCCCACGGTGTCGGACACGGTCGCGGTGCGGCCGTTCGGGAGCTGGATCTTCCTGGTGGTGGGATCGAGCGTGGCGAACAGCTGATCGGCCACGATCACGTCGGCGCGGGTCAGCGCCCGCATCAGGGTCGACTTGCCCGCGTTGGTGTAGCCGGCGATCGCGACCTGGGGAACCCCCGAGCGCTCCCGGCTCGCCCGCTTCACATCGCGCGTGCGGGCGAGGTCCTTGATGTCGCGCTTCAGCTTGGTGATCCGCCGTCTGATGTGCTGTCGGTCGATCTCCATCTTGGTCTCGCCCGGCCCGCGGCGCGTGCCGATGCCGCCACCCATCCGGCTCATCGCCTCGCCCCACCCGCGGAGCCGCGGCAGGAGGTAGTTGAGCTGCGCCAGCTCGACCTGGGCCTTGCCCTCCCGGCTGCGCGCGTGCAGCGCGAAGATGTCCAGGATCAGCGCGGTCCGGTCCACGACCTTGACCTTCAGCCGCTCCTCCAGGTTGCGCAGCTGGCCCGGCGAGAGCTCCCGGTCGAAGATCACGACCTCGGCTCCCGTCGCGTGCAGGGCCCGGTGGATCTCCTCGAGCTTCCCCTTGCCGACGTAGGTGGCGGGGTCGGGCTCATCGCGCGCCTGCACGATGCGCGCGACCGGCTCGGCGCCGGCCGAGTCCGCCAGGGCCGAGAGCTCGTCCAGATCCCGTGGGTCGATGTGCCGCCCGACCCCCACCAGCACCGCCTTCTCCAGCACGCGCGGGCGCCATGTGGCCGAGATCGGCGACTCGAGCATCGACGCCTCGTGCCGACCGCGTCGCGCGCGGCGATCCTCGGCCATCAGCCCAGCACCCGCTCGAGCCGATCCATCGCCTCCGCGAGGCGGTCGTCGGGGACGGTCAGCGAGAAGCGGACGTAGCCCTCGCCTCGCTGCCCGTAGCCGTTGCCCGGAGCCACGAAGACCCCGGCCTCGTCCAGCAGTCGGTCGGCGAACCCGACCGAGCTCTCCCCGGCGGGGACCGGCACCCACACGTAGCACGAGCCGAGCGGCGGTTGCAGGCTCCACCCCAGACGACCGAGGGCGGCCAGGACCACGTCCCGGCGACGCTGGTAGGTGGCTCGAAGCTCGTCCAGCCCCTCCTGCGGCCCCTCGAGCGCGGCGATCGCGGCGCGCTGGACCGCCGTGAACTGGCCGGAGTCCAGATTGGTCTTCACGACGGCGAGCGCCCGGATCGCCTCCGCCGAGCCGGCCGCCCACCCGATCCGCCACCCGGTCATGTTGTAGGTCTTGGAGGCCGATCCGAACTCCAGGCCGACGTCCCTCGCGCCCGGCACCTGGAGCAGCGACGGCGCGACGTAGCCGTCGAAGGTGATCTCGGAGTAGGCGGCGTCGTGGAGCAGCATCAGCCCGTGATCACGGGCGAGCGCGACCGCGTCCTCGAACGTCCGTTGCCCCACGACCGCGGCGGTCGGGTTGGAGGGGAAGTTCAACCACAATGCCCTGGTCCGCTCGGACACGCTCGCCCGCCCGAGGTCGGGGACGAACCCGAGGTCCGGCTCCATCGGGAGCGAGACCGGCGTCGCGCCGGCGAGACGCGTCGAGACCGCGTAGACCGGGTACCCCGGGTCGGGGACGAGCGCCTCGTCCCCAGGGTCCAGGTAGGCCAGGGCGACGTGCCCGATCCCCTCCTTCGAACCGATCAGCGCCATGACCTCGGTCTCCGGATCGAGCTCGACGTCGAACCGACGCCGGTACCACGCTGCCACCGCGCTCCGGAACTCGGGCGCGCCGACGTAGCTCGGGTACCGATGGGTGGAGGGATCGCGGACCGCCTCCCGCATGGCATCGACGATGTGCGGTGGCGTCGGCAGGTCAGGGTCTCCGACGCCGAGCGAGATGACGTCCACCCCTTGCGCGCGCTTGGCCGCCACCTTGCGGTCCAGCTCCGCGAACAGGTAGGGGGGCAGCGCCTCGATGCGCCTGGCGACCCTCACGCATGCCTCCGGAGCCAGGCCTCGTCGACGGTCGCCTCGAACACGCGCTCCGCCGGTCCCGTCAGCAGCACGTCGTCCTGCATGCGTTCGACGATCAGCGCACCGCCCGGGAAGCGCACCTCGGCGCGGGCCGGCACCATCCCGGCCGCGTTGGCCGCCACGGCGACCGCACAGGCGCCGGTCCCGCACGCCATCGTCTCCCCGGAGCCGCGCTCCCAGACGCGTGCCCGCAGGATGTCGCCGTCGAGCGCCACGAACTCCACGTTGGTCCCCTGAGGGAAACGCGCGTCGTGCTCGATCCTCGGCCCGAGGGCGCGGACGTCGACCTCGGAGGGGTCCTGCTCGACGAAGAGCACCAGATGGGGGTTCCCCATCGAGATCGCGCTCGCTACGAAGGCTCGGCCGTCGACCTCGAACGGCTCGGCGATGAACGGCTCGTCCGACGGACCCGCCATGGGGATCCGCCCGCGCTCGAACGCCGGCGCGCCCATCCCCACCGTCACCGAGCGCACAACCCCCTCCTCGACGTCCAGCGCCACACGCTTGGGCCCGCCGAGCGTGCCGACGACGAGCTCGGTCGCCTGGGTCAGGCCGCGCTCGAACACCATCTTCCCCAGGCACCTGACCCCGTTGCCGCACATCTCGGCCAGCGAGCCGTCGGCGTTGCGGTAGTCCATGTAGAAGTCCTCATCGAGCGTACGGCCGCGCGTCACGCGGATGGCGCCGTCGGCGCCCACCCCGAACCTTCGGTGACACAGGGCCGCGACCAGCTCGGCCGAGAGCGGGCGCTCGTCCCGCAGGTCCTCGAGCATGACGAAGTCGTTGCCCGTCCCGTGGTACTTCCAGATGTGCAGGGTCTCAGCCACGCAGGTATCCCACCAGCTCGTCCACGATGCCGCCGGCGCCGTCAGCGCCTGCCCGGAACCACCGGATCCGCGGGTCCCTGCGGAACCACACCATCTGACGGCGAGCCAGCTCCTTCGTCCGCCTCACGGTGCCCGCCACAGCCTCTTCCAGACCGATCTCGCCAGCCAGGTGTCGGGCGAGCTCAGCGTACCCGATGGCCTGCGTCGAGGTGAGCCATCCGCCGAACCCGCGCTCCACCAACACCTCGACCTCCTGCAGGAAGCCCCGCTCCAGCATCCGGTCGACGCGCTCCCGGATGCGCTCCCCGAGGACCTCACGCGGCACGTCGACGCCGGCCGCCCGCACCCGTCCGGGGTCGAAGCGCTTCCAGCCCTCCGCGAAGCTCGAGAACCGACGACCGGTGACGGCGGCAACCTCCAGCGCCCGGACGGTCCGGCGGACGTTCTCCGGCTCGATCCTGCTCGCGGCGACCGGGTCGAGCTCGGCCAGGCGTGCATGGAGCCGCTCCGGCCCAAGGACGGTGGCCAGGGCCTCGATCTCGGCCCTGGTCGAGGGATCCGTTGCGGGGAACTCCAGATCGTCCACCACGGCCCTGAAGTACAGACCGGAGCCCCCGACCAGCAGCGGGCGTCGCGCACGAGCGCGGAGCCTCTGCACCACCCCCACCGCCAGCGACCGATACCGGGCCACGGCGAACGGCTCCGACGGCTCGACCACGTCGATCAGGTGGTGCGGCACCCGCGCCCGCTGCTCGGGGGTCGGCTTGGCCGTCCCCACGTCCATCCCGCGATAGACCAGCATCGAGTCCACCGACACGATCTCGCAGCCGAGGGCCTCCGCGATCGCGATCCCCGCCTCCGTCTTGCCGCAGGCGGTCGGTCCGACGAGCGCGAGGAACGGCGGCTCCCCCCCACTCATGGGGTCAGACCGCGACGGCCTCCGCGGCCGCGACCACCTCTCCCATCAGGTGGTGCGGATGGGCGCTCACGATCCGAGCCTGCACGAAGGTGCCGGGCTCGAGGTCCCCGGGGAGGTGCACGATACGGTTCGTACGCGTGCGCGCCTGCGTGGAACGGCCCTTGCGGTCCGGCCCCTCCACCAGGGCCTCCACGGTCCGGCCGACCTGTTCGCGCGAGCGCTCGAGCGAGATCTCCTCCTGGAGCGCAACCAGCCGCTCGAACCGCTCAGCCACGACCTCCGGGGCGACCTGGTCCGGCATCTGTGCGGCCCGCGTCGCCGGCCTGGGCGAGTACCGGAACGTGTAGGCCTGGTCGAAGCGCGCGCGCTCGACCGTCCGCAGCGTGTCCCGGAAGTCCGCTTCGGTCTCGCCGGGGAACCCGACGATCACGTCGGTGCTGACCGCCACACCCGGGATCGCGGAGCGGATCGCCTCGAGCCGCTGCAGGTAGCGCTCACGACGGTACGAGCGCCGCATCGCGCGGAGCACCCGGTCCGAGCCGGATTGGAGCGGGAAGTGGATGTGCTCGCAGACCTTCTCGCTCTCGGCCATGGCCTCGATCACGTCCGGCGTGAAGTCGTGGGGATGCGGGCTCGTGAACCGGATCCGCCGGATCCCCTCCACCTCGTTCACCGCCCGGAGCAGATCCGCGAACAGCGGCGCGCCCGGCGTCTGCGACGCCGTCAGGTCGCGGCCGAAGGTGTTCACGTTCTGACCGAGGAGGGTCACCTCCACGACCCCGCGACGGGCGAGGTCCCTGACCTCGGCCAGGACGTCCTCAACGGGCCTCGAGCGCTGCGGACCGCGCACGAGCGGCACGATGCAGAAGGTGCACGCGTTGTCGCACCCGACCGAGATCGACACCCACGCGTGGTGTGCGACCTCTCGCCGGGCGGGGAGCGCGCTCGGGAAGGTCTCCGTGAACTCACGGACGTCCATCTGGGGTCCCTCGACCTGCGCGCGGTGGAGCAGATCGAGCAGGTCCGGGAGCGCGTGGGTCCCGACCACCACGTCGACCCACGGTGCCCGCTGCTGGATGAGGCCACCGTCCTTCTGCGCGAGGCACCCCGCGACGACGATCCGCATCGAGGGGTTGCGCTCCTTGAGCGGTCGCAGGTGCCCCAGGTTGCCGTACAGACGGTTGTCGGCGTTCTCGCGGATGGCGCACGTGTTGAACACGACGACCTGCGCATCGGCCGCATCCTCGGTGGGGACGTACCCGTCCGCGGTCAGCAGGCCGGCGATGCGCTCGGAATCGTGCTCGTTCATCTGGCACCCGAAGGTGCGCAGCAGGTACCGGCGTTCCATCGTCCCTGAGGGTATCCCATCGGCGGTCCGAGACCCGCTCAGGGCTCGAGCGGGTACCTCGTGCCGCCGTCGGTCGTCGCCTCAGGTCCTCCCGGCTACTTCGCGTACTCGACCGAGCGCGTCTCGCGCACCACGGTGATCTTGATCTGGCCCGGGTACTGCAGCTCCTCCTCGACCTGCTTGGCGATGTCCCGGGCCATGACCTGGGCTTGCAGGTCGTCCACCTCGAGCGGCTTCACCATCACGCGGACCTCGCGCCCCGCCTGCATCGCGTAGGTCTTCTCCACACCCGGGTAGCTCGTGCAGATCTCCTCGAGCCGTTGCAGCCGCTTCACGTACGTCTCCAGGCTCTCCCGTCGCGCTCCCGGCCGACCGCCGGAGATCCCATCCGCGATCTGCGCGAGCACCGCATCGATCGTCCTCTGCTCGACCTCGCCGTGATGGGACTCGATGCAGTGCACGACCTCCGGGGACTCCTTCAACCGCCGGGCGATCTCCGCGCCGATCATCGCGTGCGACCCCTCGATCTCGTGGGTCACCGCCTTGCCGATGTCGTGCAGGAACGCACCCCGCTTGGCCACGGTCCCATCCACGCCGAGCTCGGCCGCGATCCCCGATGCCAGGTGCGCAGACTCGACGAGGTGCTTGAGCACGTTCTGCCCGTAGCTCGTCCGATACTGGAGCCGACCGAGGAGCCGGATCATCTCCGGGTGGATGTCGGTGATCCCGACCTCCATCGCCGCCTCTTCCCCCGCACGCTTGATCTGCTCTTCGATCTCCCGCTGCGAGCGCTCGTGCATCTCCTCGATCCGCGCCGGATGGATGCGCCCGTCGGCGACCAGCTTCTCGAGCGTCATCCTGGCCGTCTCGCGTCGCACGGGGTCGAAGCAGGACAGCACGACGGCCTCCGGGGTGTCATCGATGATGAGGTTGACACCGGTGGCCGCCTCGAACGCCCGGATGTTCCGACCCTCGCGGCCGATGATGCGTCCCTTCATGTCCTCGCTGGGGAGCGAGAACACGGACACGGTGGACTCGCTGGTCTGCTCCGAAGCGACCCGCTGGATCGCGATCGTGAGGATCTTGCGTGCTCGCTCCTCGCCCTCCTCGCGCGCGCGCTGCTCGATCTCCCTGACCTGCTGCATCGCGCCGCGCTTGGCCTCGTCCTGCATCTGCGCGATCAGCGCATCGCGCGCCTCCTGCTGGGTCATCCGGGCGATCCGCTCGAGCTGCGTCCGGTGCTGCTCCGCAGCTTGCTCGAGTTGCTGCCGGACCATCTGGAGCTTCTGGTCGCGGTCGTTCAGCTCCTCCACGCGGCGCTCGAGCTCGAGCATCTTGCGGTCGACGGACTCTTCTTTCTGCGTGAGCCGCTGCTCCTGGCGCTTGACCTCCTCGCGTCGCGAGCGGAGGTCCTCCTCCGCCTCCCGGCGCAGGGCGCTGATCTCGTCGCGGGCCTCGACGAGCGCCTCCCGCGTCAGACGCTCGGCCTCCCGCTCGGCCTCGAGGACCACCTTCTGGGCGTGCGCCTCGGCGCTCTGGGCCTGGGACTGCGCGATCGCCTTCCTGACCAGGAAGCCGATGCCGATCCCGAGCGCGAGGGCCCCCGCCCCCACCACCACGGTCTCCATCGGGGTGCCTCCACATGACGATGTCGTGCGAAGGCTCCATCAGGCCGCGTTCGGCCGTGCGCACGAGGATCGGTCAGCGTGAAGCGCCCGGTGGCCCCTCGCGCCTTGCGATCACGTCTTCTACCTGGGACGTTGGGTTGATCACGGTGTCAGGCACACGTCGAACCGTCGGTAGCTGATGGAACCTCTGCGCCCACCAATCTAGGCCCTGGTGCCCGTACAGGCAAGGTCCCTCGACCGCGCGCGCTCACCCGTCCTGCTCCGAGGCGTCGATCGACAACGCCCGCCGGGCCGCCCCGCGCGCCACGTCGGGCGCGTGGCCTCGCCGAACGAGGAACGAGACCAGCCTGCCGAACGCCCGCTCGGGAGGCAGAGATGCCAGCCGGGCAGCCCGGGCCCGCGCGAGGGCGTCCGCCCGCCCCGCATCCCCGTCCGGGGCCTCGTCCAGCGCCCGTTCCGCCGTCGCGCGGTCGATCCCCTTGGCGGCGAGCGAGGACGCCACCCCTCGGCTGCCGGCCATCCGGACCCGCAGCTGGTGCTCCACGAACTCGCGGGCGTAGCGTTCGTCGTCGATCAGGCCCACGTCCTCGAGCCGCCCGATCTCCTCCTCCACCGCATCGCGCTCGAACCCAGCCTGGCGAAGGCGGGTCGCGAGCTCGCGCCTGGAGCGCTGTCGCACGGCCAGGAGCCGGAGCGCCCGCTCGTGCAGATCGAGCGGCCGGGTGGGAGCGCGATGACGAGGGGCTCCGCCCATGCCGCCTTCCCCGTCAGCCGGTCGGTGCTCCCGTCGTCTCGCGCTCCTTCACCACCCGCTTCGGCGAGGGCTCATCGGTGATGACCACGTCGGGCTCGACCTCGAGGATGGTCTCGTCACCTTCCGCGCCGAACGCCGTCAGGCCGACGGCCTCGCGGACCTTGCGCTCGATCTCGGCCGCGATGTCCGTGTGCTCGGCGAGGAACTGCCGCGCGTTCTCGCGACCCTGGCCCAGCTGATCGCCCTCGTACGTGAACCAGGCCCCGCTCTTGCGGACGATCTCCATGTCGACGCCGACGTCCAGGAGACTGCCCTCCTTGGAGATCCCCAGGCCGTACATGATGTCGAACTCGCACTGACGGAAGGGCGGAGCCACCTTGTTCTTCACGACCTTCACCCGGGTGCGCGAACCCACCACGTCGGTCCCGTCCTTGATGTTCTCCACCTTGCGCACGTCGAGGCGGACCGAGGAGTAGAACTTGAGCGCCCGCCCGCCGGGAGTGGTCTCGGGGTTGCCGAACATCACGCCGATCTTCTCCCGGAGCTGGTTGATGAAGATCGCGGTCGTCTCGAAACGCGAGAGCGAGCCCGAGAGCTTGCGCATCGCTTGCGACATCAGTCGGGCCTGGAGCCCGACGTGCGAGTCGCCCATCTCCCCTTCGATCTCCGCGCGGGGGACGAGCGCCGCCACGGAGTCGATCACCACCAGGTCCAGGGCCCCCGAGCGCACGAGCAGATCCGAGATCTCGAGCGCTTGCTCCCCGGAGTCGGGCTGTGACACGAGCAACTCGTCGATGTTGACCCCGAGGCGCTGGGCGTAGGTGGGGTCCAGGGCGTGCTCCGCATCCACGAAGGCCGCGATGCCGCCGCGACGCTGCGCCTCGGCGATGACGTGCAGGCACACGGTGGTCTTCCCCGAGCCCTCGGGACCGAACACCTCCACCACCCTGCCGCGCGGGATCCCTCCGACGCCGAGCGCGATGTCCAGCGCGAGCGAACCCGTGGGGATGACCGAGATGCCGGCCCCCATCGGGTGTTCCCCGAGCTTCATCACCGCGCCCTTGCCGAACTGCTTCTCGATCTGCGAGAGCGCCACGTCGAGCATCTTGTCCCGGTCCATCCCCGAAGCCCCCTTCAACTCCCTCGCCCACCGCGCGACCGCGCCCGTGAGCTCCTCCTCCCCTGCCCGACGCACGCTAGCGCGAGGGTCCGACACGACTCACACCCCTGTGATTACAGCCCTGTGACGCCGATCTGACAAGCGCACGCTAGTCGAACAGATGTTCGGGGTCAAGGACCCTTCGGTTCCCCGAGCGGGAACGCGGCGACCTCCTCGTACACGGGGGCGGGCCGCTGCAGGTGGCTCCGGAAGACGACCAGTCGCTCCACGGCGAACGGGCGGCTCTCGGCCCCGACCCCCTGCAGCGCCTCCGCGAGCGGCACCGGCGGATCGAACCGCGCGACCGTCAGGTGCGGGGTGAATGGCCGCTTCTCCGGCGCGAACGCCTCGGCGAGGCGCCGGTCGAGGTCCGACGCGATGGCCCCCATGCGGCCCGGCGCGTCGTCGAGGCCTGCCCAGAGCACGCGCGCGCGACGATCCGAGGGGAACGCGCCGAGCCCGGCCACCCTCGTCTCGAACGGCGCGTGCTCGCCCGCGACCTGTCCCACCGTCGCGACCACCCACTCGACGAGCCTCGGCCACGTCGAGCCGAGGAACTTCAGGGTCACGTGCTGGTTCTGGATCGGGACCCACCTGGCGCGGGGATAGCGCTCGCGCAGCGGCGCCACACGCTCCTGGATCACCGCCCGGACGCCCTGGGGCACCTCCACCGCGACGAACAGGCGGAGCGACCTGGCCTCCGGGCGGGATGGACGGTCGCGCGCCATCAGCCCGGCAGCGGCAGGCCGGTCAGGTGCCGGCGCACGAGGTCAAGGGCAGCCTGCTCGGCGAAGCGACGAACGAGCTCCCGATCCCCGGGCCATCGGAACCCCCGCTGGTGCCGGACGTCGGGGCCCTCGAGCGCCACCCACACCTGTCCGGGCTCGGCACCGCCGTGAGCCTCTGGGCCGGCCGCCCCGGTGAGCGCGACGGCGAGATCCGCCCCGAACAGCCGGCGTGCCCCCGCCGCCATCTCCGCGGCGCAGGCCCGGCTGACGGGGCCCTGCCGCGAGAGGGTGTCGTCCGACACCCCGAGCAGCGAGCGCTTGACCTCCGCCGTGTAGGCAACGACCGATCCGAGGAAGTACTCGGACGCCCCGGGGATGCTGGTGAGGCGCGCCGAGAGCCCTCCACCGGTGAGGGACTCGGCGCACACCAGGGTCCGACCCGTCTCGCGAAGCAGGGAGCCGACCCGGGCCTCGAGCGGCTCGTCCCGCGCGCTGAACGCGACGTCGCCGAGCCGGCGCCGCACCTCGTCGGCGACCGGCTCGATCAGGGCCTCGGCCTCCTCCCGCGTTCCCGCCTTCGCGGAGAGCCGCACCCGCACCTCCCCTCCCCCCGCCAGGTACGCGACGGTGGGGTTCGACGAGCCGTGGAAGAGGTCGTCCAGGAGCTCGGCGATCCTCGACTCGGCCATGCCCACGCACCGGACCGTCCGGGAGACGAGCGCGGACGGACCCGCGCGGGCGGCGAGCTCCGGCAGCACCGTCCCGGCCATCATCTCCTGCATCTCGGCGGGGACCCCGGGGAGCGCGTACACCGTGGCCGCGTCGACCCGCAGCACCAGACCGGGGGCCGTCCCCCGGATCGGTGCGATCGCGCGACCGCCCTCGGGCACCTCGGCCTGGAGCAGGTTGGAGACCGGCATCTCGCGGCCGGTCGCGGCCCAGCGGTCCTTGAGCCGCTCCTCGAGCTCGGGCATCCGGACCAGACGCACGCCGGCCGCCGCCGCGAGGGCGGGACGCGTCACGTCGTCCTGGGTCGGGCCGAGCCCCCCGGTCACGATCACCACCTCGGCGCGCCCCGCCGCGGCTCGGACGGCCTCCACGATGCGCTCCAGGTTGTCACCCACCACCGCATGGCGCAGCACGTCGACCCCGATCTCCGCCAGGTGCTCGGAGATCCACCGCGCGTTCGTGTTGGCGATCTGACCGAGCAGCAGCTCGGTGCCGACCGCGACGATCTCCGCCCTCACGGGCTCATCCCGGGGTCGTCGTGGTCGCGGCGCCGTAGCGCCACGAGCCTCGCCACGGCTTGCCTTCCTTGCCGGGGAAGCCGAGGTCCTTCCCGTTCACCGTCACCTGCGCGCTCGACCCGCTCGAGAGGCGGAGCTGGAGCGCCAGGTCGGCCTCGAAGGCCCTCCCTTCGCCCGGCTCGAGCGCGTAGCTGTGCGGCTCCCCGCCGTCGATCCTGACCGTGACCTCCACGGATCCGCGGGCGAGCACCGTGACCTCGATCCCCTGTGGCGGGGTCCCCGCCTCGAGCGGCGCCTCCGACGGGAGATCGGCCGGCGCGGGTGCCGGGTCCCTCGCCGAGAGGACGCCGAAGGCCCCAGCGAGCACCAGGATCGCGGCGGCCCCCATGATCACCAGCCGCGCGTTGTCCCGTCGTCTGGGAGCCTCGATGTCCGGATCCGCCGGCGGTCGAGGGCTCGACACGTCCGGTGGTCCCTCCACGGCGCCACGCCCGTAGACCTCGAGGACCCGATCCGAGGGGATCCCCAGGTAGGTCGCGTACGACCGCAGGCAGCCTCGCACGTGCACCTCGCCGAGCAGGCGCTCGTACTCCTCCTGCTCCAGCGCGTCCAGGAACTCCGCGCGGATACGCGTGTCACGCGACGCCTCGTCGAGGGAGACGCCGCGGGCGAGTCGCACCTTGCGAAGGACCGGGCCGAGCCCGGTGGTGGATCGCTGCACGCCGCTCCTCCCGGCCGCGGGACGCACGTATCCTAGCCAAAGCCCCTGCTAGGCTCCCGCCGTGGAGACGGGTTCGGTCACCGTGGTCGTCGAGATCCCGAAGGGGTCACGCAACAAGTACGAGCTCGACCCCGTGAGCGGGGCGATCACCCTGGACCGGATGCTGTTCACATCGATGCAGTACCCGGCGGACTACGGGTTCATCGTGGACACGCTCGCCGGGGACGGCGACACGCTGGATGCCCTCGTGTTCGTCGGCGAGCCGACCTTCCCCGGCTGCCGCATCCGCGCGCGCCCGATCGGGCTGTTCCGGATGCGCGACGAGAAGGGCCCGGACGAGAAGATCCTGTGCGTGCCGCTCAAGGACCCGATGTGGTCACACGTCCACGAGCTCCGGGACGTGAACCCGAACCTGCTCAACGAGATCGAGCACTTCTTCGCGGTCTACAAGGACCTCGAGGGGCACAAGGTCGGGATCGAGGGGTTCGGGGATCGCGAGGAGGCACTGGAGGTGATCGCCGCCGCGCAGGCGGCGGTCCGCTGATCCGAGCCAGCTCGGGCTCCAGCGCGGCCGGCTCGTCTCGAGCCGAGCCCACGGGGGGACGCGGGCGTACCCGGTCGGCGAACGGTCTAGGACCGAGGCCCGATGTGCCGGACGCGTCGGGGGGGTACCGTCGGACGGGTCGGGACGAGCCGAAGGCACGAGGAGGCGGGCGATGGTCGAGACGCAGGTCGAGGTCTCACCCTTCTCGCTCGTCCGCTCCCCGACGACGTCCGAGCTCGAGACCGAGGGCCCGGTTCGGTACGTCATCGTGTCGGGTCGCCAGGACGACGGGCTCTGGGGACCGCTCGGCGCGGTATGGCTCTCGGAGGACCGACGGCGGGGTGGCTTCCTGGTCCACCCCTGGGCGCTGTGGGAGGGCAGCGAGGTCGTTCGCGGGTTCCGCAGCGCCCTCCGGCGAGGCTGGACACCCTCGCGGATCTACGAGTACTGGCGCCGCGAGGTCAGGCCGCGGGGCTCCGCGTTCCGCGAGGAGCGCCGATCCGATTCCCTGGCGCAGCTGAACGAGCTGGTCGCAGCGCTCTGACGGTCAGCCCGCACGGGCCGAGCGGGACTCCTCCCACTCCTGCGGCGTGACGAGCACGTCTCGAGCCTTCGAGCCGAGCGAGGGCCCGACGATCCCGCGCTCCTCCAGGAGATCCATCAGACGGCCGGCTCGCGCGAACCCCACCTTCAGCTTGCGCTGCAGCATGCTCGTCGAGCCGAGCTGCGAGCGGATCACGAGGTCGGCGGCCTGCTCCAACAGCTCGTCGTCCCCCCCGAGCGTCGCCTGGTCCTCGCCCTCCACCGGGGGTCGCCCGAAGCCCTCCACGTTCGCCTCGTACGCGGGATCCCGCTGGGCGCGGACCCACTCGGCCACCGCCGAGATCTCCTTCTCCGTGACCCAGGCGGCCTGCAGGCGCGTGGGCTTGGAGGCCGTCGAGGGCGCGTAGAGCAGATCCCCGTGGCCGACCAGCTTCTCGGCGCCGTTCATGTCCAAGATGACCCGCGAGTCGGCCTGGCTCGAGGTCATCAGCGCGATCCGGCTGGGGATGTTGGCCTTGATGAGACCCGTGACCACGTCCACGCTGGGACGCTGCGTCGCCACCACGAGATGGATGCCGACGGCGCGCGCCATCTGCGCGATCCGGCAGATCGCGTCCTCCACCTCCCGCGGCGCGATCATCATCAGATCCGCGAGCTCGTCGATCACCACCACGAGGTACGGGAACTCGACCACCCGTTCCTCCTGGCCGGGCGGGACCCGCAGCGACCCGTCGGCCAGGCCCTGCCGATAGCCATCGATGTCGCGTACCCCCACCATCGCGAGGAGCTCGTACCGCTGTTCCATCTCGCGCACGACCCACGACAGCGCCTCGGCCGCCCGCTTCGGGTGCACGATGACGGGCATCAGCAGGTGCGGCAGGTCGGCGAAGTGCGCCAGCTCGACCCGCTTGGGATCGACCAGCACGACCTTCACCTCGTCCGGCGTGGTCCGCATCAGGAGGGACGTGACGAAGGAGTTGATCAGGCTCGACTTGCCGGCGCCGGTCGCCCCCGCGATCAGCAGGTGGGGCATCTTGGTCAGGTTGACGAGCTGCGCCCGACCGTGGACGTCCTTGCCGAGGGCGACCGAGAGCGGGTGCGGATCCTCCATGGCGGCACGCGAACGCAGGATGTCCCCGAGCATCACGAAGTCGCGGACGCGGTTGGGAACCTCGACACCGATGGCCGACCTGCCGGGGATCGGAGCGATGATGCGGACGTCGGGTGTGGCGAGCGCGTACGCGATGTCGTCGGCCAGGCTGAGCACCTTGTTGACCTTGGTGCCCGCCTCGACCTCCACCTCGTACAGGGTGACGGTGGGGCCGCGGTGTGATGCGGTGACGTGCGCCGGAACGCCGAACGTGTGGAACGTGCGCTCCAGGGCCTCCATCGTGTGCACCTCGTCGCGCTGGCTCCCCGCGGAGGCGGGCGAGGTCCGCAGCAGGTCGATCGGCGGGAGCTCGTACCGTCCCGCCCGGGGGGTCTGACGGACGATCTCCGGCACCTCGATCGGCTCCGGCTCGAGCTCGGGCCGCGGCTCCTCGGGGAGCTCGAGCACCGGGAGATCCTCGTCCGTGTGGACCACGCGGGGCTCGAGGGTCTCGCGGCGCCGCGCGGGCCCCGGCTCGGGCTCGAGCTCCGGCTCTCGGGCGAACAGGTCCAGCACCCGGCGGCCGAGCGCCGAGAGCGGGGTGCCCGTGAAGATCAGGAGACCGAGCGCGGCGATGCCGACGAGCACGATCGCCGCGCCCACCCTCGACAGGAGCTCGCCGAGCGGCCACGCGGCGACAGCCCCCAGCACACCGGCGGCCTCCGCGACCTGCTCGTACCCCCCGACCGGGCGCGGATCGCCGCGGAGCAACGACAGGAGGCCCAGCACGCCCACGAGCGCGATGGCGAAACCGATGAACATCCGCACGCGCTCCCCCTCTGCCGACCCTCGGAGCAGGAGCACACCCCAATACAGCGCGAGCGCGGGGAACGCCATCGCGGCGATGCCCACCGCGCCGTGCAGGGCCCAATCGATCCCGCGGCCGACCACCCCCGCGGCCTCGAACCACAGGGCCAGCACCGAGATGAGGGCGAACACGACCAGCCCGATCCCGACAGCGTCCCGCGCCCAGGGACGCAGGTGCTGGCGGACCGGGGTGCGGGCGGGGGCGCGCCTCCGCTTCGTGCCGCCCCTCCGCGCCTTCGTCGTCACCTAGACCTCCATGATCACGGGCAGGATGACCGGCTTGCGCTGGGTGGCCTCGTAGAAGTACCTGCCCAGCACGCGCCGGATGTGCTGCTCGAGCACGCCTCGGTCGGTCACCTCGGCCCCGGCGGTCTCCTGCAGCGACAGCATGACGCGTTCCCGAGCCGCTTCAAGGATGTCGCCCGAGGCCTCCTCGAAGACGAAGCCCCGGTTCACGATGTCCGGACCCGAGACCAGCTGCCCGTGATGCGCGTCGATGGCCAGCACGACCACCACGACCCCCTCGCCGGAGAGCTTCCGCCGGTCACGCAGGACGACCTCGCCGACGTCGCCGATGCCCAAGCCGTCGACGAACGTCATCCCCGCGGGGACCCGGTCGACCACCTCGACCTCCTCCCCCACCTCCAGCACGTCGCCGTCCTCGCAGATCAGGACGTGCTCGGGTGGGATGCCGACCTCGGTCGCGATCTTGCCGTGGTGCGCGAGGTGGCGGCGCTCCCCGTGGATCGGGACGAACCATCGCGGCCGCACGAGCGAGAGCATCAGTCGGAGCTCCTCGGCGGCCGCGTGCCCACTCGCGTGGATCGGTGAGGCCGGCAGGTGGAACACGTCCGCCCCGGTCCGGTACAGACCGTCGACCACGCGGTGGATCGCGGGCTCGTTGCCCGGGATCAGGCTGCTCGACAGGACGACGGCGTCGCCCTCCCTGAGCTTGACCCACTTGTGCTCGCGCGCCGCCATGAGGGACAGGGCCGACAACGGCTCGCCCTGCGACCCGGTGCAGATCACCACGACCCTGGCGGGATCGAGTCCGTCCACCTCCTCGATGCGGACCACGTCGGCGTCGGGAACGGTGAGCAGACCGAGCCGCCGGGCCGCGTCGACGCTCTGGTGCATCGACCGGCCGAGGAACGCGACCACCCGCTGGTTGGCGCGGGCGGCGTTGACCACCTGCTGGATGCGATGGATGTGGCTCGAGAAGCACGCCACCACGACGAGCCGCGGCGCCCGCGCCACGATGTCCGTCAGCACCGGTCCCACGCTCCGCTCGCTCGCGGTGTAGCCCGCCTCCTCGGCGTTGGTGGAGTCCGACAGCAACAGGTGGACGCCCCTGCCCGCTTCCTCCGCGAGCGCGTGCAGGTCCGTGGGTCGGCCGTCGAGCGGCGTCTGGTCGATCTTGAAGTCGCCGGTGTGCAGGATCGAGCCGAAGGGCGTGTCGATCGCCACCGCCACGCCGTCGGGGATCGAGTGGGTGACCCGCATGAACCGCATCGAGAACGGTCCCACGGTCACGCCCTCGCCGGGGACCACCGTGCGCAGGTCGGCGCGCTCGGAGACGCCGTGCTCTTCGAGCTTTCCCTCCAGCAGCGCCAGCGTGAACGGGGTGCCGTAGACGGGCAGGACGCGCCCTTCGAGCTCGCGGAGCAGGTACGGGAGCGCGCCGATGTGATCCTCGTGCCCGTGGGTGAGCACGACCGCCTCGAGGTCGCCCACGCGAGCCCGCACGTACTCGAGATCGGGCAGGACCAGGTCGACGCCCGGCTGATCGTCGTTCGGGAACGACAGGCCGACGTCGACGACCAGGACCCGCTCCTGCAGCTCGACGCAGGCCATGTTGCGGCCGACCTCGCCGACCCCGCCCAGGAAGACGACCCGCGCCGGCCGGCCGCGGGCCGACTCAGACGAGTCCGGCATCGGCGAGCGCCCTCTCGATCCGGCCGCGCTCCTCGGCCGTGGCGGGCACGAGCGGCAGGCGCGGCGGCCCGACCGGTCGGCCGACCAGCTCGAGGGCCGTCTTCACCGGGATCGGGTTGCTCGTGATGAACAGCGCGTTGAACAACGGCGTGAGCTCCTCGTGGATCTTCCGGGCGGCCGCGATGTCGCCCGTCTCGATCAGGTCGATCATCTGGCGGATCCGGGTTCCCACCAGGTGCGCCGCGACCGATACCACCCCAGCGGCACCCAGGCACAGGTAGCCGAAGGTGGCCCAGTCATCGCCCGAGTACACCTCGAAGTCGGCCGGTGCCTCTCCGATCAGTCGGCTGATCGCCTGGAAGTCGCCGGTCGAGTCCTTGACGGCGACGATGTTGGGCACCTCGGCCATCGCGAGCAGCGTGTCGTGCTCGATGCGGATCCCCGTCCGCCCCGGGATGTTGTACGCGATGATCGGGACGTCCACCGCGTCCGCCACGAGCCGGAAGTGCTCGAGCAGCCCCCGCTGCGGCGGCTTGTTGTAGTAGGGGGTCACCAGGAGCAGCCCGTCGGCACCTGCCTCCTCCGCCTCCCGCGAGAGCTCGATCGTCTCCGCGGTGCTGTAGGTACCGGTCCCGCACACGACCTTGCCCTGGTCCCCCGCGGCGTCGATGACGGCCCGGAAGAGATCGAGCTTCTCCCGGTGCGTCAACGTGGGCGACTCGCCGGTCGAGCCCGCGACCACCAACGCGTCGGATCCACCGGCCAGCAGATCGGTGGCGAGCTCTTGGGCACGGTCCAGGTCCAGCGAGTGGTCGTCGCGGAACGGCGTGACCATGGCGGTGACGACCGCCCCGAACCTACCGGCCATGCTGCCTCCTCAGGTCCGAGCGGACGGGGCGGCGGACGGCGTCCGGACCTGTGCCGGGCCTGGCGGCCGCGTCCCGCTCAGGCGTCCTGGCTTGCGACGGTCGCCAGGCCCCACGGTCGCCGATGCTAGCACCCTCCCCGTTCGCACACAAGGTCCACATGCGTCACAAGTTGCACACGAACGTCGCGTTGCCCGCATGGTGCGTGGGCCATCGCTGCCTCCTGCGTCTCCCGCAGCTCCTGCTCGACCTGCGCAACCCCCTACCACACGGCCGGCGGGCACCCCGTCGCTAGGATAGCGGGGTGCCCCGCATCTACACCAGGACGGGCGACGATGGGACCACCGGGATGCTGCACGGCGGCCGCATCTCCAAGGCCGACGCGGCAGCGGAGGCGTACGGCACGGTGGACGAGGCGGTCGCCCTGCTCGGCCTGGCGCGCACCCTGTCGCAGGACGGTGGCCTGCGCGAGGGTCTGCTCGCGATCCAGCGCGAGCTGTTCGTGGTCGGCGCGGACCTGGCCGCGAACCCCGCCGCCCGCTCGCGGCTCGAGCCCGAGGTATCCCTGGTGACCGAGGCGATGGTCCGGCGTCTGGAGACCTGGATCGACGAGCTCGTCCTCGCCCACCCGATGCCGAGGGCCTTCGTGGTTCCCGGCGCGAACGCGGCCGCGGCCGCGCTCGACGTCTCCCGCGCTGTGGTGCGCCGGGCCGAGCGGCGGGTCGTCGAGATGCGCGACGGCGGCGCCGAGGTCAACGAGGTGATCCTGCGCTACCTCAACCGGCTGTCCGACCTGCTGTTCGTCCTGGCCCGCGTCGAGGCGGGCGAGGCCGAGCCCGGCACGCGCGCCTGAGGCCGGCTACTGACGGACGAACGCGCCGTAGTTGTCCTTGCCGATCAGCAGCACCGCGAGGCCGATCTCGTCGTGGGCGATCCCGTCGAGCTCGATGGCGAACGACGCCGTCTCACCGGGCGGGATCGCGCTGGCGTCCACCACCTTCCCATCGACGTGAGCGCCGTCCGTCGCGTGCAGGACGTAGAAGCCGGGCTTCGGCAGGGCCCGACCCGTCCCGTTCTCGACCTGCAAGGTGAGCGCGTCCAGGTCCAGGGTGACCACGAGCCCTGCGTTCGCGTACAGGTACACGCCGGGCGGGGCGCTGATCGTGGGTGAGGGCTCCCCCGTCCTCCCCGTGGAGCCGCTCGCGGCACCCCCGTCCCCCTCGCCGCCTCCGGTACAGGCGGCGAGCGCGAGGAGCACCACGGCGGCGGGGACGACGAGCCGACGGGTAGGCTTCATGGGCTGCGGCATGCTACACGAACGGCGAACGGGGGAACCTGTGCGAGTCCTCGAGCTCCGACGCCACGCGAAGCGCGATCCGAGCGCCGATCGCCTCTCGCCCGATGGACGTCGGCAGGCAGAGGACGTCGGCAGGACGCTGACCGGCGGGTGGGACGTCATCTTCGTCTCCCCCGCCATGCGCACCGCCGAGACGGTGGCATGGTTCCTGCGCGCGAGGGGTGAGCAGCTCGTACCGCACGCGGTCATCCCCGGGCTCGCAGGCGAGGGGACCGACCGGTCGCCGCTCGCGATGGCGGGCGTCGTCACCGCGCTGCTCGATGCGGTCCCGGAGGGAGGCCGAGGCCTCGCCGTCGGGCACACGCCGCTGATCGAACGCGCCGTCCTGGGCATCAGCGCGCAGGAGATCGCCCCGCTCGCCGAGTGCGAGGGCGTGTTGCTGTCGCGGGAGGACGATGAGCACCCCGTGCGCGTCCGGGAGCTCCGGATCGCCTGACGTGAACCTGTCGATCCCCGCCTCGGCTCTGCTCCTTGGCATCGCGCTCGGGACCTCACCCGGACCCGTGCAGCTGCTGCTGTTCTCCGAGGCCTCCCGCGGGGGCGTTGGGCGCGGCCTGCGTGTGATGGCGGGCGCGAACGCGACGTTCGGCGTGATGCTGCTCCTGCTGGCGGCGGGGCTCTCGGCTTCGGAACCCGGTCCCGCGTTCCTGCGAGCCGTCCGGGTGGTCGGCGGGGCCTTCCTCGTGTACCTCGCCGTCGACGCCCTGCGGGCGAACCGACGGCCCCAGGAGATCGACGCGGGCACGCCCGAGCTGCACCCCAGCCTCCGTGGGGTGGTCGCCGTGGTGCTCAACCCCGGCGTGTACGTGTTCCTGGCCACGACCGGCGCCGCGGTCGCCGCGAGCGCTGCCGATGTCGGCGGCAGGAGCCTCGCCCTGGCCACGATGCTCGCGCTCCTGATCGGCGTGTCCCTGATGGACTCGGCCATGGTGCTGCTCGGCGCCGGCGCGCACCGGGTCAGCGAACGGTTCCTGCGGGTCCTGAGCGACGTCCTGGCGGTGGCCCTGGGGGCGCTCGGGCTCTGGCTGGTGGTGCAGGGGATGCTCGGCTCGTGAGCCCTCAGAAGACGAACGGGCACCACGGCGCCGGATCGGAGGCGAACAGCGCGTCGGCGCGCTCGAGCGCGCCCGGGCGTTCCTCCGTCACCTGGTTCGCGCGGTGCAGACGCCGGAAGCTCGCTCCACCGAGGAACACCGCACCCAGGTCGTTCACGCTGCACGAGAGATCGGCCGGCTCCCGCGTCGGTGCACAGGAGGCGCTGCCCTCGCCGACCTCCAGGGCGAAGCGCCCCCGGTTCCACACGCAGAAGCGATCCTCGACGTCCAGCACCAGGCGGCCCGAGCCCGCGTAGCCGCGAGAGGCCAGGGCGGTGGGGACGTCCACGAGCCGCAGCCACAGGCCGTCCTTGAGCGTCAGACGCAGGCGCCTCGGCTCGGCGAGCAGGTGCAGCAGTGGCTCGTCGGACGGGCGATCCCAGGCCGTCACCCGGTTGACCAGGTCCACGTCGAACAGGAAGCGCCACATGTCGGCGTAGGCCTGCGGCGTCGTGGCCTGCACGTCACGGACGGCGAGCTCGAGCTGCGGGACCGACCCCGGCCACTCGTGCTTGATCTTGTAGACGGCGTAGGCGTCCGGCCCAGCCGTGCCCTCGTGGATCGCTGCGAAGACGGGAAGGTCCTTGTCCGGACCATGCTCGTGGAGCATGTATCGGACCCAGCGCTCGTCCAGGGCGATCGCTCCGGGCCTGCCGCGTCGCGTCCGCTCGTAGACGGAGACGATGATCGGGATCGCGTCGTCGATCGCACGCATGCGGACCCGGCCCGACGCCCGGTAGCCGCGCACGAACGCCGACCGATCCGTCTCGATGTCCATCCTGCCGATGAGCGTCGCGAGGCCGAACCCGAACCGTCCGTAGATGGCTCCCTCCGATGCGAACAGCCCGGCGAGGGGCTCACCGCGCTCGCGGGCTTGGTCCAGCACGTGTCGCATCAGCGCCGTGTTGATCCCTCGCCGACGGTGGGAGGGCAGCACCCCGACGCCCGTGACCCCCGCGAGGGGCAGCTCCGCTCCCCCGGGCACCACGGCGCGCAAGGACAGCCCGGCCGCCGTCCCGACGATCTCGTCACCGTCGAAGGCTGCGAAGCTGCGATCGAGCTCGGCGATCGTCCGTTCGTTCTCGACCTCACCCGGCGTCGCCGCGCCGCCGAACGCCGCCTCCGTGGCGTGGACGAACGATGCGAACTCCTGCTCGCCGATCGTTCGGATCGCGACGTCCACGGCCGGAGCTTACGCCCGAGCACCCCAACCGCTCATGGGAGCGGCGGCAGGTCCAGGAGCGGCTCGAGCCCTACCGTGAGCCCCGGGCGGGCAGCGACGGCGCGGGTCGCCATGAGCACGCCGGGCATGAAGGAGCTGCGATCGGTGGAGTCGTGGCGGATCGTGAGGATCTGCCCCTCACCGCCGAAGATGACCTCCTGGTGCGCGAGCAGGCCGGGCAGCCGCACCGAGTGCACGCGCACCCCCTCCACGTCCCCGCCCCGGACACCCTCGAGGGACTCGCCGACCGGCCCCCGGTACGGCTGGCCGCGCTCTTCCAGGAGCCGGTTCACGGTGGCGATCGACGTGCCGGAGGGAGCGTCGGCCTTGGCGTCGTGATGGAGCTCGATCACCTCGACGGCCGGGAAGTAGCGTGCCGCCTGGGCCGCGAAGCGCTGCATCAGGACCGCCCCGAGCGCGAAGTTGGGTGCGACGATCACGTTGGATCCGTCCCCCTCGGCCTCGAGCAGCCTGCGGATCTCGTCCAGGTCCCCGGGTCCGATCCCCGTGGTGCCCACCACCAGGTGGATCGCGTGGGTGATGCACCAGCGGACGTTGTCCATCACGACGTCCGGATGCGTGAAGTCCACGGCCACCTCGACCTCGGCCTCGAGCAGCCGGTCCAGCCCCTCGGTGATCGGGACGTCGATCGAGGGATGCCCGACGAGCGCGCCGATCGACTCCCCGACCCGGGAGCGGTCGATCGCGGCGACCAGGCCCAGATCCTCGGCCTCGGCGACGGCGCGGCACACCATCTGGCCCATGCGCCCGCACGCCCCGACGACGCCGACGCGGATCACGCGACCTCACCCTTGCGGAACGGCCCGAGCACCGTGAGCGACATCGGCTGCGAGAGTACGCGCTCGGCCGCCCGTCGTGCATCTTCGAGCGTGACCGCGTCGATCCGCCGGATCATCTGCCCCAGCGTCAGGATCTCTCCGTGTCCGATCTCGGACTTCCCGAGCCGAGACATCCGTCCCCCAGGGTCTTCCTGCGACAGCGTCAGCGCCCCCTTGACGTGCCCCTTCGCGCGCTCGAACTCCGCACGGGTGAGCCCGTGCTCGGCGACGTCCCGGAGCTCCCTCCGGATCAGGTCGACCACCTCCTGGGCCCGGACCGGCGTGGTCCCCGCGTAGGCGCAGAACAACCCGGCGTCCGCGTACATCGTGTGGTAGCAGTAGACCGAGTACGCGAGCCCCCGCTGCTCCCGGATCTCCTGGAACAGCCTCGAGCTCATCCCGCCGCCGAGCGCGTTGCTCACGATGCCGAACGCGAACCGATCGGGGTCGTGCCGCGACAGTCCCGTGGTGCCGATGCAGATGTGTGCCTGCTCGCTCTTGCGTCGCCTGATGCTCGAGCGCCCCGAGGGCCGGGGCGGGATCCCCGCCTCGCGCAGCCGCCACGTGCTCGGCCCCTCGGATCGCACGGGCCCCGTCTCCATGAAGGACCGGAGCCGACGGATCAGCTCGTCGTGGTCCACGCTCCCGGCGGCGACGACGACCAGGTTGCCCGGGACGTAGTGCCGACGGTAGAAGCGCCGAACCTGCTCGCGGGTGGCGGAGCTCACGCTCGCCCGGGTGCCGAGGACGGGGCGCCCGAGGGGGTGCCCGGGCCACAGGGTCTCCGTGAACACATCGTGGACGAGGTCATCGGGCGTGTCCTCGTGCACGTTGATCTCCTCGATGATGACCCTGCGCTCGGCCTCCACGTCCGCGCTGCGGAGCACCGAGTGCTGGACCATGTCGGCCAGGTGCTCCACCGCCATCGGCAGGTCCTGGTCTCGGACCCGCGCGTAGTAGGTGGTGTGCTCCTTGGCCGTGTAGGCGTTCAGCTCGCCCCCGACCGCGTCGAACGCCTCGGCGATGTCGCGCGCGCTGCGAGACCTGGTCCCCTTGAACAGCAGGTGCTCCAGGAAGTGGCTCGAGCCGCTGATCCGCGAGGGCTCGTCCCGCGAGCCGGCGAGGACCCAGAACCCGAGCGCCACCGAGCGGACGCCGGGCATCCGCTCGGTGACGACACGCAGGCCCGACCCGAACTCGGTTCGGCGGATCGCCATCGAGCGTCAGGGGTCGCGACGCTCGCGGTCGCGATCGCGGCGAGGACGCCGCTCGCGGCGGTCGCGGTCCCCACCATCGCGGGGCCGACGCTCCCGCGGTCGCTCCTCGACCTCCATCCCCTCGGGGATCGCCCACTCCTCGCCGATCGGCTTCAGGCTGATCTTGCCCATCGCGTCGATGTCCTGGATCTCGACCTCGATGGTGTCGCCTTCCTTGAGGCCGGACTCCTCGACGCTGGACAGCCGCTTGCCCTTGCCGAGCTTCGAGATGTGCACCAGGCCGTCGCGACCGGGAACCAGGTTCACGAAGGCGCCGAACGTGGCGATCTTCACGACCTTGCCCGTGAAGGTCTCCCCGACCTGGAGCGGACGGGGGTTCGCGATCTCGTCGATCATCCGCGCTGCCTCGTCGGCTCCCGCGCCCTCGCGCGAGCCGATGAACACCGTCCCGTCGTCCTGGATGTCGATATCCGCGCCGGTCATCGCGATGATCTCGTTGATCCGCTTGCCCTTGGGCCCGATGACCTCGCCGATCTTGTCGACGGGGATCTGGATCGTGAGGATGCGCGGCGCCTTCGGGTTGACCTCCGAGCGCGGCGCCGGGATGGCGGCCAGCATGACGTCGAGGATCTTCAGCCGCGCGTCCTTGGCCTGTTGGAGCGCGTCCGCGAGGACGTCGCCGGGCAACCCCGTCACCTTCATGTCCAGCTGGATGGCGGTGACGAACTCGCGGGTCCCGGCCACCTTGAAGTCCATGTCGCCGAGGGCGTCCTCCGCCCCCAGGATGTCGGTGAGCGTGATGTACCGGCCGTCCTCCGCGATCATCCCCATCGCGATCCCGGCGACCGGCGACTTGATCGGGACGCCAGCGTCCATCAGCGACAGCGTCGAGGCGCACACGCTCGCCATCGATGTGGACCCGTTGCTGCCGAGGACGTCGGACACCAGCCGCAGCGCGTACGGGAACTCCTCCTCCTGCGGGATGACCGGGACGAGCGCGCGCTCGGCGAGGGCCCCGTGGCCGATCTCGCGGCGACGGGGGCTGCCGATGCGGCCGACCTCGCCCGTGGAGAACGGCGGGAAGTTGTAGTGGTGGATGTACCGCTTGGTCTCCTCCGGATCCAAGGTGTCGATCATCTGGGTCATCCGGAGCATGCCGAGCGTCGTGACGTTCAGGACCTGCGTGTCCCCGCGCTCGAACAGGCTGCTGCCATGTGCTCGGGGGACCAGACCCACCTCCGCCGAGAGCGGTCGGATGTCGCGCGGACCGCGGCCGTCCAGCCGCACACCCTCGCTGACCACCCGTGCGCGCATGACCTCCTTCTGCAGGTCCTTCCACGCCGGCGAGATCTCCGCGGCGCGCTGGGCGAACGTGTCCTCGCCCCAGACCTCCAGCAGGTGAGCCTTCAGCTCGTCCTTGATGGCGTCCAGCTTCGCCTCGCGCTCGGCCTTGTCGGGCACGATCGCACCCTCGAGCTTGGCTCTCGCGAACGCCGACACGGCCTCGAAGGTCTCCGCCGAGTACAGGGGGCGCGGGGTCCACTCCTTGGGCTGGACCCCGAGCTGCGCGATGAACTCCTCCTGGAAGTCGATCATCTCGGCGATCGCGCGCTTGGCGGCTTCGAGCCCCTCGGCGACGACCTCCTCGGTCGGCGCCGTCGCCCCCGCGCCGCCCTGGAGCAGCTGCCACGTGTTGTCCGGTGCCTCGCCTTCGATCATCAGGATGTCGATGCCGCCGCGATCGTTGCGGCGACCGGCGACCACGATGTCGAACGTGGCGTCGTCCACCTCCTGGAAGGTCGGGTTGATCACCCACTCGCCGCCGATCAGCCCCATCCGCACCGAGCCGACCGGGCCCTCGAACGGGAGGCCGGCGATGCACGTCGCGAGGCTCGCGGCGTTCATGCCGGGGATGTCGTACGGGTTGGCCATGTCGGCGGACAGGACGGTGAGGACGACCTGAACCTCGTCGCGGTAGCCGTCCTTGAAGCTCGGCCGCATCGGCCGGTCGGTCAGGCGCGCCGTCAGGATCGCCGTCTCTGACGGGCGACCCTCGCGCCGGAAGAAGCCGCCGGGGATCTTCCCGGCGGCGTACATCCGCTCCTCGACGTCGATCGTGAGCGGGAAGAAGTCGATCCCCTCGCGGGGCGCGGCGGTCGTGCAGGTGCCGAGCACCTGCGTCTCACCGTAGGTGACGACGACGGATCCCTCCGCCTGCCGGGCGAGCTTGCCCGACTCGAACACCATGGTTTGGTTCCCGATCTTCCGGGACAGGGTGGTGGCCATCGGCCTGGTTCCTCCTTGCGTGCCGTGCGCGGCGCGGTCGCGTCGCGCTGGTGGTGGAGGTGGGACCCGGCCGGTTGTCAGTGGTGAACCGCCGAACGTCGCTCGGAGGCTCGCGACTGAGAACCGACCGCGGGCTGCCCCACCTCCGGTCCTGCGTCAGTGGGTCGTTCGCATCCCTCCTACGGTGCCGTTGCCGGTCGTCGCCCTATCGGCGCAGGCCCAGGCGCGTGACGATCTCGCGGTAGCGCTCGATGTCCTCGCGCTTCAGGTACTCGAGCATCCGGCGCCGCCGACCGACGAGCATCAGGAGCCCACGACGGGACGCGTGGTCCTTCTTGTGGAGCTTCAGGTGCTCGGTGAGGTCGGCGATCCGCTTCGAGAGCACCGCGATCTGCACCTCGGCGGAGCCGGTGTCGCTGTCGCTTCGCCGGTGCTCGGCGATGATCGAGGCCTTCTGTTCCTGTGTCAGTGCCATATCCAGCGGCCAAGGCTACCAGAAGCCCAGGTCGTGGCGCCTCCGGTCGCTCAACGCAGCACGGGATGGCCGTCCGACACGATGTACGCGGGCAGCAGGCGGCCACGGATCGAGCCGTTCGGGCGGACCGTGACCCGGGCGACCGCGGTGGTGGAGCCCGCGACCGAGAAGCTGGGCCACACGAAGTTGCCGAGCCCGTAGAACACCGGCTTCCCGTCGATCACCTCCATCGGCTGGAGCCGGTGCGAATGGTGCCCGAAGATCACGTCGGCGCCGGCCGCGACCATGCGGTGCGCCTCGGCGACCTGGTAGGCGCGGGGCTGCGTGTCGAGCTCGACGCCCCAGTGGATCACGACGATCACGAGGTCGGCGTTCGCCTCGGCCTCGCGGATCGCGCGGAGCGCCCGAGGGAAGTCGTGCCCCACCGCGGTTCCCGGCTCGTCCCCGTCGGCGACCTGGTGGTCGGGATCGATGACCTCGCCGACGCCGATCAGGCCGATCCGCCAGCCCTTCACCTCGACGTAGCGGGGGGCGTCGGCCTCCTGCGCGCTCGCCCCTGCGCCGAGCGGCACGATGCCGGCCCGCTCCAGGTTGCGGATCGAGTCGAGGAGCCCCTCGGGCCCGTGATCGAAGCCGTGGTTGTTGGCCAGGCTCGCGACCTCGACGCCGGCCTCGCGCGCCTCGTCCAGGGCGGCCGGGTCGCATCGGAAGCTGAAGGTCTTCGGGATGGGCGCGACGATGTCCGTGGTAGGGCATTCGTGGTTGATCACCGTGAGGTCATCCTCGCGGAAGAGGCCCTCCAAACCGCTCCAGGCCCATCCGTACCCGTTGGCGCGCAACGCGGGGATGTAGGAGGGGTCCAGGCTCACGTCGCCGGTCCCGTGGATCACGATCGTCCGCTTCGGGACCTGCGGGCTGGGGGTCGCCGTAGGGCTCGGCACCGCTCCCACCCCCGAGGCGCCCCCCGGTCCGGGCTCCCCCGCCGCTTCCGGCCTCGCGCTCGGGGTAGGAGCGCTCGCCGCTCCTGCGGAGGCTGCGGCGGGCTCCGGGTCGCGCGCCAGGCTCGCGCCGATGGCTGCGCCGACCAGCGCGACCAGGAGCACGGCGACGACCACCACGAAGGGCACACGGGACCTGCGGGCGTGCCGGCCGGTCATCGCGAGAGATCCCTCATGGGGGCGGCACCATCTCACGGGTACGGCGGACGTCGTCCGCGATGACGCGGGAGAGCTCCTCCGCGGTCTCGAAGCGCTCTTCGTGGCGCAGCCGCGTCCAGAACTCGATCGCGATCGGCGCTCCGAGCAGATCACCGTCGAAATCGAGCAGGTAGCACTCGACGTGGAGCGGCTCCACCCCGAACGTCGGGTTCGTGCCGACGTTGATCGCGGCGACGTACTCGCCCGACGGCACGCGCGCGCGGCCCGCGTAGATCCCGCTCCCCGGCAGGAGCAGGCGGGGCGGGGTCCGCAGGTTCGCCGTGGGCCACCCCAGCCCGGTCCCTCGCCCCGCGCCGCGCACCACCGTGCCGTCCAGGACGAACCGGCGCCCGAGACCGCGTTCGGGCCAGTCCAGGTCCCCGACCGAAAGCGCCTCCCGGATGGACGACGACGACACACGGCGACCACCCAGGTGGACGAGCTCGACACGCTCGGTGGTGAAGCCGTGCGACGGACCGACCTCGCTCAGCATCTCGACCGTGCCGAGCGCCTTGAACCCGAAGGTGAAGTTGGCCCCGACGACGACGTGCCGCGCTCGCAGGCCCTCGACGAGCACGCGACCGACGAAGTCCTCGGCCGGCCACCTGGAGAGCTCCTCCGTGAACGCCAGCACCAGGAGCATGTCCACCCCCACCTCGGCGATCAGCTCCGCCTTGCGCTCGACGGTCGTGAGGAGTCGCGGCTCGCGCCCCGGTGTCAGCACCTCCCGAGGATGGCGGTCGAACGTGACCGCGATCGAGCGGATCCGGCGCGCCCGAGCCTCCTCCACCGCCCTCGTCAGCACGGCGCGGTGCCCGAGATGGACGCCGTCGAAGAAGCCGACCGTCACCACGGCGGACCCATCGGGCAGCGGCAGGGCGTCGAGCCCTCGCACCAGATCCATGGTCATGGAGCGTATCGGACGCACGCGGGCTCGCCGACGGCTAGCATCCGCAGCATGAGCCGGGTGCCCGCCGTCCGATGAGCAAGCGCCGACGGCCCTCCGGGGAGCCGCCGCCCCTCCCCCGCGCACCGGGCTTCGCTCGCTGGCTGTGGACCGCGGCCGCGGTCATCGTGCTCGGCCTGATCCTCGGGGTCGCGTGCTCGACCTCCGCGGCCGACGACATCGCCGCCTCGGTCCTGCGGTGGTTCGAGGGTCTGCGGAGGGCGTGGCTCACCGACGTGGCCGAGGCGCTCGCGGTCCTGGGCGACGTGTGGGCGGTGCTCGCGCTCCGGGTGGTCACGATCGTGATCCTCGCGTCGACCAAGCGGTGGCGGCACCTCGTCGTGTTCCTGGCCCTGTTCGTGATCACCGACTGGATCGTCAGCCTGCTCGCCGCCGCGCGTCCGGCACCGGCCGACGTGACGACGATCGGCGAGGCCACGGACTTCGCGTTCCCGTCCCCGGCGATGACGGCGCTCGCGGTCACGCTGTTCGGGATGGCGGCGGTCCTCGCGCCCGCGGGTCGGCCCCGCGACCTCGCACGCGGGCTCGCGACGCTGCTGTCGGTGCTCGTCGCCCTCTCGCTCGCCTACCTGGGGCGCGACTACCTCTCGAACGTGCTCTACCCGATCGCCTTCGCGTTCGTGGTCGTGGAGGTCACCTTCCGGGCGTTCGCTCCCGACGACGCGTTCCCGGTGCGCTACGGGCGGGGCGGCACGGCGGCGCACCTGGACCTGAGCGGCGCCCGGGGGGCCGCGGTCGTGCGCGCCATGGCCGACCAGGTGGGCCTCGAGGTGACCCAGGTCGAGCCGTTCGGCCTCGAGGGGTCGGGCGGCTCCTCCCCGCTGCGGATGACCCTGGCCGACGGGACCCGGGTCTTCGGGAAGATCTACTCCACGAGCCACGTCCGGGCCGACCGCTGGTACCGGATCGGACGCACGATCCTGTACGGATCCCTCGAGGACGAGCGGCCGATCGGCTCCGTTCGTCGGATGGCCGAGTACGAGGACTACGCGCTGTTGCTGCTCGCGAACGCCGGCATCCGGGTGGCGAAGACCTACGGCGTCGTGGAGCTGACCCCCGAACGCGAGTACATGCTCGTGACGCAGTTCTTCGAGCACGCACGGAACCTGGGCGATTCGGAGATCGACGACTCGATCATCGATGACGGGTTGCAGCTCGTGCGGGCGATGTGGGACGCGGGCGTCGCGCACCGGGACATCAAGCCAGCGAACCTGCTGGTGCAGGACGGCCACCTGCAGCTCGTGGACGTGTCCGGCCTCGAGGTCCGACCTTCACCGTGGCGCCAGGCGGTCGACCTGGCCAACATGATGCTCACCCTCGCGCTGCAGTCCGACCCGGACCGAGTGTACGAGCGAGCCGTGCGCGTGTTCACCCCTGAGGAGATCGCGGAGGCATTCGCGAGCGCCGTCGGGCTCGCGATCCCGACGCAGCTCTCCGCCCGACTCAAGGAGGACCCGAGGCCGATCATGGCGCGGTTCAAGGAGCTCGCGCCACCGCGGGCGCCGGTCTCGATCCAGCGGTGGAGCGCGCAGCGGCTGCTCCTGAGCACCGCCGCGGCCGCCGGGGTCCTCGCCCTGGCGCTCCTGTTCGTGGACTCCCTCGTCGCCGGTCTCCGCTGAGCGCTCCGCGCCGGTGGACGGTAGGCTCGGGGCCGCCGTGCTCGCCAACCACCGTCGAACCTTGGTCCACGCTCTGGTGCTGCTGGCCGCGATGGTGGCCGTGTTCGCCGCCGTGGGTCGCCATCCGCCGTCCCTCGCGCCGGAGACCACCGTCCCGTTCGTCGGTGCGTGGGACATGGCGGTCTACCGCGCGACGGATGACATCCGCACCGGCCTCGTCACGGCCCTCGCCCGCATGATGGACGTGTTGGGCGCGGGGATCGTCACCATCCCGTTCCGCATCGGCATCGCCCTGTGGCTGGCCGCGCGGCGGAGGTGGCGTGCCCTCGCAGCATGGCTCGCGACCTGGGCGGTCGCCGAGATCGCCCTCGGCGTGGGGAAGCCCTTCTTCCACCGCGGCCGTCCACCGGAGCCCCTCGTGTCCACCGTTGGCTACTCCTTCCCGTCGGGGCACGCCGTCGCCGGGGCATCGATCGCGGTTGCGCTCGTGCTCGTCCTGATGGACCCGGGCACGAGACGACGGACCTGGGGGTGGTTGGCCGTTGGCTTCGCGTTCGCGATGGCCCTGTCCCGCGTCTACCTCCACGCACACTGGCTCTCGGACGTCGTCGCAGGGGTGCTGCTCGGGAGCGGCGTCGCGCTCGGCTCGGCGGCGATCGTGACCGAGATCCGCGACCACGTCGGCTCACGACGTCTCGGCACGCGAGCGCACGCGGCGGAGGGACCGGCGCCGTAGGCCGTCGCCCTACGTGAGCAAGGACGCAGCGTGGTCCGGCACGGCGGTGAACGCCTCGCGGGGAGGGCGCACGTAGCCCTCATCGGACTGCCGCTCGGGGATCTGGATCCGCGGTCGGTCCACCGGCTCGTAGGGGATCTGGGACAGGAGGTGGGCGATGCAGTTCAGGCGCGCGCTCGGCTTGTCGTCCGCCTCGACGACGTACCAGGGGGCCTCCGGGATGTCCGTGTGGACGAACATCTCGTCCTTGGCCCTGGAGTAGTCGACCCAGTGTGAGCGTGAGAACAGGTCGGTCTCCGACAGCTTCCACCGGCGGATCGGGTCGTCGATCCGGGCCTGGAAGCGGCGCTCCTGCTCCTCGTCGGACACCGAGAACCAATACTTGATCAGCCGGATGCCGTCCTCGACGAGCAGCCGCTCCACGATCGGGCACTGACGGAGGAACCGCCGGTGCTCCTCCGGCGTGCAGAAGCCGAGCACCTTCTCGATCCCGGCGCGGTTGTACCAGCTCCGGTCGAACAGGACGACCTCGCCCGCCGCGGGGAGCTCCTCGATGTACCGCTGGAAGTACCATTGCGTCCGCTGGCGCTCCGTGGGCTTGGGGAGCGCGACGATGCGGGTGATGCGTGGGTTCATGTACTGCGTGATGCGCTTGATCGTGCCGCCCTTACCGGCGGCGTCGCGTCCCTCGAAGAGCACGACGATCCGGGCGCCGGTGGCAGCCACCCAGTCCTCCATCTTGACCAGCTCCGTCTGTAGGCGACGGAGCTCCTTCGCGTAGGCCTTCTTCGGGAGGCGACTCCCGCGGTCCTCGATGTCGCGATGACCCTTCTTCTTCCTGTCCTTCTCGTGCGCCCTGACATCCGTGTCCACGTCCACGTCCGTCCTCCACGCTCGGGTGCCGCGCCCATCTTCGCACGGTGCTACGGGGCCGGCCCGAGGACCATCTCGGGCCTCGCCTTGGCGCCCTCGTCCTGCCACACGCCGATCAGGCTGCCGTCCGGGCCGAACACCGCGTACGGTCCCTGGATCCCCGCCGGACCCAGGATGCTCCCGTTCGCGGCCGCACGCGCCTCCTCGGCGTCGAGCTGGATCCGTGGCAGGTGTGCCACCGCTCGCTCGATCGGCAGCAGTCCTCCCGCGTCGTCAGGCGGGCCGGCATCCTCGACCCGGAACGGCCCGATCGCGGTGCGGCGCAGACGGATCAGGTGAGCCCCGCATCCGAGGGCGGAACCCACGTCCGCGACCAGCACCCGCACGTAGGTCCCCGCCGAGCACGTCACGGTGAACGAGACCTCCGGGCTCTCGAACCCGAGCACCTCGAAGGCCTCGACGTGGATGGGCCGGGATGGCGCCTGCAGCTCCTCGCCACGTCGGGCCGCTTCGTACAGCTTGCGCCCTCCAACCTTCACGGCGGAGTACGCCGGGGGACGCTGCATCCTTCGGCCGACGAGGGATCGCACGGCACGCTCGACGTCCTCACGGGTCGCCTCGACCGGCGCGGTCCGCACGATGCTCCCCTCGGCGTCGAGCGTGTCGGTCTCGACGCCGAGCCGCGCCACCCCCTCGTAGGTCTTCACGAGGTCGCCGAGGAACCGGAGGAGACGGGTCGCGCGCCCCACCCCGACGAGCAGCAGACCCGTGGCCATCGGGTCGAGGGTTCCCGCGTGCCCGACCTTGCGCGTCCCGGCGGCCCGACGCACCGCGTCCACGACGTCGTGCGAGGTCACGCCCCCCGGCTTGTCGACCAGCAGGAGCCCCTCCGGCCGCATGTCCGCAGGCTACCGGACCGACACATGGCACGGGCAGCGGGCGGGCGGCCCGCTAGGCTCTGCGCGCCATGGCGCTCACCGGAACTGATCACCTCGTCGCCGTGCTCGTCGGCGCGCTCGCGGGGACGCGCTGAGCTGCCTCGGGGACGCGCTGAGGCGCCGTTCGCGGGCGAGCAGGAGCACCAGGCGATGTTCACCGTTCCGACCGCTCGAGCTGGATCGCGTCCGAGTGGGCAACCTGCTCCCGGCGCTGGTGCCTGCTCCGCTCGGCGTCGCGGTCCTTCAGGACTTCCTCGATCGAGCCCCCTGATCGCGCAGGGCTGCCGTGAGCCGCTCCACGGAGTCGACGAGGCCGCCGGATGACGTGTAGCCGGCGGCCAGCCGGTGACCGCCGCCCCCGAAGAGCCCGGCCACGGCGGCCACGTCGTGCCCGCCCCGCGACCGAAGGCTGACCTTGAATCGACCGTCCGGCTGCTGCTTGATCACCGCCGCGACGTCCGCATCGCGCGCACGCCGGATGTCGTCGATCAGATCGTCGGCCTCGGGGGGCATCACACCCGCCGACCTGAGGTCGGCCCGGGTGAGGTAGGTCCACGCCAGGTCGGCGTCGGGCACGAGCGTGAGCCGCTCGAGCGCCACGCCCAGGACGCGCAGGTACGCGGCGCGGTCGTCCTCGTACAACACCTGCGCGAGTCGGGCGTGGTCGAAGGGATGCTCCCGCAGATCCGCAGCCAGGCGGAGCGTCTCGGGTCGGACCGACGGGTACTGGAACCTCCCCGTGTCCGTCACCAGGCCCGCGTACAGGCACATCGCCGCGTCGTCGGGGAGCTCGCCGCCGATCGCCTGAGCGAGCCGGTACACCAGCTCACACGTCGAGGACGCCGAGCCCTCCACGAGGGAGATCGTGCCGAGGCCGTCATTGCTCCGGTGGTGGTCGATCCAGATCAGCTCGGCGGCTCGCGATGCGGCCGGGGCCAGCATCCCCAGGCGGTCCATCGACGCCGCGTCGCACGCGACCATGACCGCCGGCTCGCGAGGGAAGGCGCCCGGCTGCACCAGCGCCTCGAGTCCGGGCAGTGCTTCGGCCCAGCGTGGGAGCTCGAACGGATCGTTCGGGAACGAGCACACGGTCTCCGCGCCGCGGGACCGCAGGAAGATCGACAGGCCGAGCGCAGAACCCAGGGCGTCCGTGTCGGGGTTCACGTGGCAGGCGATCGCCACGGCGCGAGCGCTCCGCAGCACCTCCGCTGCACGAGCCATCGCCTCCGCGATCACTCGCCCTCCCCCGTGCGCAGCTCGCTCAGCAGCCGCTCGATCCGGTCCGCCGTCCGAGCCGTCTCGTCCTCCTCGAACACGAGCTCCGGTAGCACCTTGAGACGCACCTGGCTCCCCAGCACCTGCCGGAGGTGCGCGGTCGCCGAGCGGAGCCCGGCGGCGGTCGCCCGCCGATCGCGCTCGTCGCCCATCGCGGTGTAGAAGACCGTCGCCCGACGGAGGTCGGACGTCACCTCGACCCCAACGACCGTGACGAACCCCACACGCGGATCCTTCAGCCTGGGGATCTCCTCCGCCAGGATCTCGCGGAACTCCTCGGACACGCGGCTCGTTCGTGGTCCCTGCGGCACGTCAATCCTCCGGGTAGTGCAGCCAGACCTGGCCCTCGATCAGCTCGACCTCGGCCCATCGCTCGATCAGCTTCTCGACCTCGTGCAGGACCCGCTTGGCGTGGTAGCCCTCGCGCGCGACGGCCCCGACGGCGAGCGTCGTCCGCTGCCACAGGTCGTGGTGATCCACCTCTGCGACGGACACGTTGAACCTCGAGCGGATCGCGTTCGAGAGCGCCTTCACCACGTGCCGCTTCTCCTTCAGCGACGAGCACGCGGGGATGCGCAGGTCGAACCGTTCCAGCGCGACGAGCATCGGTCCCCTCGACTACAGCTCGCGAGCGACCTCGCGGACCTCGTACGCCTCGATGACGTCGCCTTCCTTGACGTCGTTGAAGTTCTCGATCCCGATGCCGCACTCGAAGCCCTCGGCGACCTCTCGGACGTCGTCCTTGAAGCGCCGGAGCGACCCGATCCGGCCGTCGTACACGATCACACCGTCCCGCACGACCCTGGCACGCGCGTTGCGGAGCATCGTGCCCTCCAGCACGTAGCAGCCCGCCACCACGCCCACCCTCGGGACACGGAAGAGCGCACGGACCTCGGCGCGACCGAGCTCGGTCTCGAGCTCTTCGGGCTTGAGCATCCCCGACAGCGCCCCGCGGATATCGTCGATCGCGTCGTAGATGACCCGGTACAGCCGCACATCCACGCCCTCGCGCTCCGCGAGGTCGCGCGCGGTGACGTCGGGCCGGACGTTGAACCCGACGATGATCGCGCGAGACGCCATCGCGAGCTTCACGTCGCTCTCGGTGATCGCCCCGGCAGCGCTCCGGATGATGCGCACGCGGACCTCGTCCTGCGGGAGCTTCATGAGGGCGTCGACGAGAGCGCCGATCGAACCCTGCACGTCGGCCTTGACGATCAGGTTCAGCTCCGGGACCTCGGCGGCCCTCGCCTGCGCCATCAACTCGGCCAACGTCGGCGGCCTCGCGGTGACGAGCTCGGCAGCTCGCACCTTCGCCTCGCGCTCCTGGGCCAGGTGCCGGGCCTCCCGCTCGTCCCCCACCTCGCGGACGTCGTCACCCGCGTTGGGCACCTGCGACCACCCCAGGATCTGGACCGGCTTGCTCGGACCCGCCCGCTCGACCGGACGACCGTTCTCGTCCTGCATCGCGCGGATCCTCGCCCAGGCGGTCCCCGAGACCAGGCAGTCGCCCACGTCCAGGGTGCCCTTCTGCACGAGGACCGTGGCAACCGGCCCGCGGCCCCTGTCGAGGTTCGCCTCCAGCACCGTGCCGCGAGCGCGCCCTTCGGGATCGCCCTTCAGCTCCTCGATGTCCGCGACCAGCAGGATCGTCTCCAACAGGGCGTCGAGGTTGGTGCGGGCCTTCGCCGACACGTCCACGAACTCGACCGTGCCACCCCACTCCGAGGGCACCACGCCGAGCTCGACCATCTGCTGACGGACACGCGTGGGATCCGACTCCGGCTTGTCGATCTTGTTCACGGCGACCACGATCGGAACCCCGGCCGCGCGAGCGTGGTCCAGGGCCTCGACCGTCTGTGGCTTCACCCCGTCGTCCGCCGCCACGACCAGCACGGCGATGTCCGTCACCTCGGCCCCGCGGGCCCGCATCGCCGTGAACGCCTCGTGGCCCGGGGTGTCGATGAACGTGATCTCGCGGTCGCCGACGTGCGTCTGGTAGGCGCCGATGTGCTGCGTGATGCCTCCGAACTCGCCTGCCACCACGTCCGTCTGGCGGATCGCGTCGAGCAGCTTCGTCTTCCCGTGGTCGACGTGACCCATGATCGTCACGACGGGCGCCCGAGGGACCAGACGGCTCTCGTCGACCGGTTCCTCCTCGACCTCCTCCTCCTCG
>Ga0073934_10000856_pt1 | contig 80298 bp, 75 predicted proteins | sample LarsenN4metaG_FD_76834 | JGI IMG/M metagenome (GOLD analysis project Ga0073934, IMG submission 76834) | Hot spring sediment bacterial and archeal communities from British Columbia, Canada, to study Microbial Dark Matter (Phase II) - Larsen... ...
CCTAGGAGGCCCGGGCCGGGACCCCGAGCTCGTCCATCAGGGCGCGCACCCGCCGGCCGATCTCGTCGCGGATCGGCCGGACCTCCTCCAGCGGTCGTCCGGCGGGATCTTCGAGCTCCCAGTCGACGTAGCGCACGCCGGGGAAGACCGGGCAGGAGTCCCCGCACCCCATCGTCACGATCACGTCGGCCTCGCGCAGGACCTCGTCGGACCAGCGCGCCGGTCTCGCCGACGAGATGTCGACCCCGACCTCGGCCATCGCCGCGACCGCCGCTGGGTTGATCTCGGCGGCCGGGTCCGAGCCGCCTGAGAACACCTCGGCGCCGTCGCCCGCGAGGTGCCGGAGCCAGCCGGCGGCCATCTGGGAGCGTCCGGCGTTGTGGACGCACAGGAACACGACGCGCGGTGCGCGGCTCATGGGCGGATCCTCCTCGGCGTTCGGGCTCTGCGGCGCCGGACGAGCGGGGCCAGGGTCCGGATCCGGGCGTCGAGCCGCCGCACCGTCTCGTCGAACGCCGAGGCGACGCCGGCCTCGACGGGATCCGGGATCGACCAGTGGAGGACCCGAGCGCCGCGTGGCTCGCCGAGCTCCTCGCGGGCCCGGTCGCAGACCGTCACGACGAGCTCGGGCATCCCTCGGACCTCGTCCAGGCCGCGCGGCGTCGCGTGGGACAGGTCCAGGCCCGCCCTCGTCCCCGCGCGGACGGCCATCGGATGCACGCGCGCAGCCGGGCGCAGCCCGGCGCTCTCGGCCGGTACCTCGTGGGCACGGTTCCACAGGGCCGCGGCGAGCTGCGACCGGGCCGAGTTCCCGGTGCACACGAACAGGATGCGGTTCGCCGGGGTCCCTTCGGTGGCCGGCACCGCCGCTTCGAGGGCGCCGGGCACGAGACGCAGGTACTTCCGCCGCCCGTCGCCGGCCGAGGCGAGCCGCTCGATCAGGCCTGCGCGCTCCAGCACGTCGAGGTGGTGCGCGAGAAGGTTCGAGCCGATCCCGAGGGAGCGCCGCAGCTCGGTGGGGGAGCGATCGGAGAGGGTCAGCTCGTCGACGATCGCGAGCCGGTGCGGCTCGGCGAGCGCGGCGTGGATCTGCGCTCGTCGAGCGAGTCGTTCGATCCACTCAGCATCCATTGACTCGATTATCCGTGAGCGGTTGCTCGGTGTCAACCCCGGAGGATGCGTACCGGACCGCCCGCTCGGGCGGGCATGCCTCGGCGCATCGGATGGAGGGTCGTTGGTCACCCGATGGGAGGGACCTCCGGGCCCTGTCCGTAGGCACCGGTCGGGGCACGCTTCCAGGAACCACCGGGCAAGGGGGCGACGGATGCGGGTTTCGCGCAGGACGTTCCTCAAGGGGGCGGGGGCGGGCGGCGCCTCGGTCGCGGCGCTGAAGCTCCTCGGGGGGCCCAGCTCGATCCTGGCGTCGGCCGAGGAGGGTTCCCGACCGCCGCTCTTCGACACGGTCCCGGCGACCTGCTGGATCGGCAAGCAGGAATGCGGGATGGTCGCCCACCGCGTCGACGGGCGCGTGATCGGCTTCGAGGGCGACCCGGGCAGCCCACGGAACGTCGGGACGCTGTGCCCGAAAGGGGTAGCGCAGATCATGCCCCTCTACGACCCGAACCGGGTCAAGGCGCCCCTGATGCGGACCAACGCCAAGGGGGAGCGCGGCACGTGGAGGGCGGTCTCGTGGGACGAGGCCATGGAGGTCACCGCCTCGGCGATCTCCGACGTCCTCGATCGGGACCCCTCGCTGGTCGTCTGGCAGAAGGGCCGGTCGAAGTCGAAATACCTGTACGACGAGGCCGTCCCCGACACGCTCGGGTGCTCGAAGTTCGGCCACGGCGCGTTCTGCTCGGACGCCGGCTATCGCGCCATGGAGTACACGGTCGGCCTGAAGGGCGTGCTGAACCCGGACTTCCGCCACACCAAGTACGTCCTGGCCTGGGGCTGGAACGCCGTCAGCGCCGGCGGGAACCAGCTCTGCTACATCACCTGGCCCCGCCAGCTCCTGGAGGCCAAGGCGAACGGGATGAAGATCGTCTTCGTGGACCCGCGGATCCGCGGCGCCGGGCCGTTCGCCGACGGGTGGCTGCCGATCAAGCCGGGGACCGACCTGGCCCTTGCCCTCGCGCTCGCGAACGTCGTGGTCTCGCAGGATGCGATCGACCGCGACTACCTCACGCGGTACACGGACGCGCCGTACCTGGTGGGCGAGGACGGCCGGTTCCTGCGGGAGGGGGACACCCCGCTCGTCTGGGACCGGCGCCGGGGCGAGCCGGTGCCCGTCGGGACCGCGGGCGCCCGGGTCGCGCTCGAGGGCCCGTTCGAGCTCGGGGAGCGGACGTTCACGACGGCGTTCGACCGGTACAGGGAGCACGTCGCGGGCTACACGCCCGCGTGGGCGGCCGAGGTCACCGGGGTGCCCGAGGAGGACATCGTCGGGGTCGGCCGGGACATCGTGGCGAACGCGAACATCGGCGCCACCGTCGTCGTGGACGGCGTGCGCCTTCCCTACCGCCCGGTGGGGATCATGGCCTACCACGCGATGCAGCAGGAGCTCGGGTTCCAAGCGACCCGGGCTCTCGCCCAGCTGATGATGCTGATCGGCGCCCTCGGAGCCGTCGGCGGAACGCTCTCGACGACCAAGTGGGAGATCGACAGCAAGTACTTCGATTGGGACGCGGTGGAGATCGGCGACGGCCCGTACTCCTTCACCCTGTCCGGCTCGAAGTTCTTCCCGATCAACAGCGGGAACCCCTCGGTGGCGGCGCTGACGACGCTCGACCCGGCGGCGTGGAGCGTCGACAAGATGCCCGAGGCCCTGATCCTGCACATGGCGAACCCCGTCGTGTCCTTCCCGAACAACCAGGTCATCAAGGATGCGTACCGGAAGCTCACGTTCATGGTCGTCCTCAGTCCCTGGCTCTCGGAGACGGCCGACCTGTTCGCCGACGTCGTCCTTCCGGTCGCCACGGTGGAGAAGTACGAGGGTCCGAACTCGACCTCGGACACCTACGTCGACGCGCTGACGATCCGGACGCCGCCCATGGAGCCGCTGTTCGGGTCGCGCGGCGAGATCGACATCTACGTCGACCTGATGGACCGCCTCGGTCGGCTGAACGGCGAGGGTGGCTACCTCGCGCATGTCAACGAGGGGTTCGAGCTCGAGGGCGAGCGCGCGATCCCGCTCGATGCGAAGCCGACGGCCCGCGAGATCCTCGACGCCTACGCGAAGGGTCACGGCGTCGAGGAGGGGATCGGGTATTTCGAGAAGCACCCCACCTACGTGAAGGGAGCGCTGACGCCCGTCCAGCGCTACGGCTACGCGATGTCGCCTCCGTTCGGCGGGGTCGTGCACCGCTTCTACGGCGAGCGGCTGCTCGACTACCAGCGGACGATGCAGGAGAAGGGGGCCGATCGGATCTTCTGGCAGGACTACACGCCGCTCCCGACCTGGCGGCAGCCGACGATGGACCTGTCGCCGCGCGAGTACGACCTGTACCTCATCAGCCACAAGCTGGTCGAGCACAAGCAGTCGCGGACGAGCTTCATCCCCTTCCTCAAGGAGCTGACCGGCGGGCAGCGGGTCGACATCAACACCCAAGCCGCACGCGACAGGGGGATCGACGAGGGCGACGCCGTCTGGGTCGAGTCCCACAACGCCGTCACCGGCGAGACGCGGAGGGTCCTGACGGTCGCCCACCTGACCGGGACGATCCGGCCCGACACCGTCTCCATGGCGCACGGCTTCGGGCTCTGGGCGCATCCCGGGGCCAGGGACCAGGGCCCGACGCCGAACGAGCTGTTCTTCACCGGACCCGGCTACGTGGCCAATACGGCCGACCAGTCCTTCCAGGTGAGGGTCCGCGTGTACCGGGCCGAGGAGGGGTGAGCGGGATGACCCGATACGGCATGGTGATCGACCTGGACCGGTGCATGGGCTGCCGGGCATGCATGGAGGCCTGCAAGGTGGAGAACAGCACGCCCCCCGCCAGCTTCTTCATGTACGTGTTCCGCCTCGAGGAGGGCGAGTACCCGTCCGCCCGGGTCTCGTTCCTGCCGCGTCCATGCATGCACTGCGACAACGCCCCCTGTGTGAAGGTGTGCCCGGTCGGCGCGCGGTACAAGCGGGAGGACGGCATCGTGGCCACCGACTGGGACCGCTGCATCGGGTGCCGCTACTGCGAGGTGGCCTGTCCCTACGGCGTGAACACCTTCAACTGGATGGATCCGCGGGAGAACGCGTACCTGGACTGGGACGACGAGGACGTCGCCGCCGTCTCCGGCGGGGCGGTGCCTCCTTACCGCAACCCCGCGCTCGACGAGCCCTACGGCCCCGAGCAGCGGAGGATCGCGGGCGGCGGACACGTCCGAGGGGTGATGGAGAAGTGCACGTTCTGCGTGCATCGCGTGGAGGACGGACTGGATCCGGCGTGCGTGCAGACGTGTCCGGTGAGGGCGCTCACGTTCGGCGACCTCGACGATCCGGGCAGCGCGGTCTCCCGTGCCCTCGCGGGGCGGCACGGCTTCCGTCTCCTCGAGGAGGTCGGGACCGAACCGCGGGTCCACTACGTGGGCGGCGCCCCTCCCGGGCCGGAGGCCCGCGAGGTCGAAGAGCCCGTGGCGGAGGTGTGAGCGATGGCGACGACGGTTCGAACGCTGCCCACGGAGCGTGGACGTGGCGGGCGGTCCTGGTACCCGGTCGTGGCGATCCTGCTCCTCGTGCTGGGCGTGGGGATCTACGGCTACCTCCAGGAGCTGTCCGAGGGGATGGTGGCCACGGGGCTCCGGAACCTCGGACCGCAGGGCGGGGCCACGTGGGGTCTGTACATCAGCTTCGTGATCTACTTCGTCGGGCTCAGCTTCGCGGGGATCAGCATCGCGGCGCTGATCCGCCTGGCCAGGCTCGACACGCTCCGGCCGATCGCTCGGATGGCCGAGGTGCTGACCGTGATCTGCCTGATGCTCGCCGCGATGACGATCGTCGCCGACCTCGGACAGCCGCTGCGGGGGATCGTGAACCTGTTCCGCTACGCGCGCCCCCAGTCGCCCTTCTTCGGAACCTTCACGATGGTCATCTCGGGGTACCTGTTCGCGAGCATGGTCTACCTGTACCTCGAGGGCAGGCGCGACGCCGCCGTCCGGGCCGCCCAGGGTGCGCCGTACGCCCGCTTCCTCCGCGTGTGGGCGGCCGGCTATGCGGACACGGAGGCGGAGCGGGAGCGGCACCGACGCACGAGCTTCTGGCTGTCGGTCGCGATCGTGCCGATGCTGGTGACCGCCCACTCGACGCTCGGCTTCGTGTTCGGGCTCCAGGTGGGCCGCCCCGGCTGGTACAGCGCCCTCCAGGCACCGGCCTTCGTGATGCTGGCCGGCGTGTCCGGCCTCGGGATGCTGATCGTGCTGGCGGCGATCGCCCGTCGCACGCTCCGGCTGCCGGAGCGGCTCGGCCCCGGGCTGTTCCGTTCGCTCGGGCTCTTCCTGTTCCTGCTCCTGCTGGCGTACCTGTACTTCGTGGCGGTCGAGCTGCTCACCAACGTCTACACGGGCAGCGTCCGCGAGCGCGAGGTCATGGCCGAGCTGCTCGGGGGCGGGTACGCGTGGCTCTACTGGTCGGCGATCGCGGGGTTCGTGGCGTCGGTGGCCCTGCTGCTCGGCTGGCTCGTCCTGGCCCGGCTGCGAGGGAGCCTCTGGCCGCTCGTCGTCGCCGGGCTCCTGGTGAACCTCGGGGCGGTGGCGAAGCGCTTCCTGATCGTGGTCCCCTCGCAGACGAACGGTCAGCTGCTCCCCTACTCGGAGGGGTCGTACGCTCCGGCCTGGACGGAGTACGCGGTGGTCGCCGGCCTGCTGGCGCTGGGCGCGCTCCTGTTCCTCGGCTTCGCGAAGGTCTTCCCGATCATCCCGCTACCCGACCACAAGGACGCAGCGAGGAGGGAGCCATGAACGCCCGTCGGTTCCTCGTCTGGTCGATGATCCTGATCGGCTTCGGCCTCCAGGCCCTCGCGTACCTCGCGCTGGCGGCGCCGCTCGGCACACCGACGGACGTGTCCTTCAGCGAGCCGCGGATGCCGTTCGCGGCGCTGGTGTTCATCGTCGGGGTCGGCATGGTCTTCGCCGCCGCGATCGTCTACGAGCTCCTGCCGGATCGGTGGCTCAGACGTCGGAAGCCGCAGCGGTGAGCAGGGTCGGGGCGCCGGGGGCTCGCGCAACGGCCGGAGTGGCCGCGGCGTTCCACGCCGCCTACCGCCTGCTCGCCTCGCTCTTCCTGCCGCCCGAGGGAGAGCGGCTCGCCACGGTGGTCGTCGCGATCCCCGAGCTGCGCTCCATCACGCATCCGCTCTCGACGCTCGCCTGCGGGCCCTCGCTGAGCGAGCTGCTCGACCGGCTCGAGGCGTTCGACGATGCCGAACTCGAGCGGCTGGCCACCGATCATGCTGCCCTCTTCCTGTCGGGCTCGCTCGATCGCGCCGTCCAGCCGTACGAGTCGTGGCACCTCGGGAGGCCCGACCACGAACAGCCCTCCGCCAGCTCGGAGCTGGGCCGCCGGTACCGAGCGTCCGGCCTCGCCGTCGCCATCCCGGGTGAGCTCCCCGATCACGTCGCCGTGGAGCTCGAGTTCTGCGCCTACCTCTGTCATCAGGAGGGTGACGCAGAAGGTCCGGCGGTCGAACGCTGGCGGCGGGAGCGTCGCGCGTTCCTCGTGGAGCACCCGCTGCGATGGCTGGATGCGTTCGAGCGCGCGCTGACCGAGTCGATGCCGGAGACGGCCTACGCGGGGTTCGCGCGGTCGGCGCGGCTGGTCGCGACCGACGACCAACTGCTGCTGGACGTCCTCCTGTCGGGGTAGCGGGTGGGGACGATGAGGGTCGGCGTCGCCGTCTGCGGGGATCTCGCGTCGTTCGGGCTCGATCCGGACGCGGTATCCGGGGAGCTCCGGCAGCGGGGTGTCGCCGCCGAGGTCGTGCCCGGTCCCTGTGCGCGTGCCGGGATGGTCGACGGCTGGGAGCGGACGCTGTTCGCCGTGTGTCCCGCCGGTCCATCGGGCGACGAGGTCCGCAGCCGAGCCAGACGGGCAGGCGCCGATCCGGGGGTCGGGGCCGTGCGCGTCGACGCCGTCGAGGCCGGCGCCCACGGACCCGAGGAGGGTCGCGACGGCCGGGTCGCCACGGTCCTCCGCGCGAGGCTGGCCGGGCTCGCTGCCGCACCGCCGAGCCCGCCCGAGGGGTTCCGGATGGCGCTCCCCGCCGGCCGGATGTCCCGGCGGTCGCTGCTGTCGTTCGGCGGGGTGCGCTACGTCCCCGTCGCCGCGGTCGGCCAGGGCGCCTGTCGCGGGTCGGCGGCGTGCGGGCTGTGCGTGGACGCGTGCCCGGTCGGGGCGATCCGACGTGGGGGGCCGGTTCCCGAGGTGGACCGCGATGCGTGCATCGGCTGCGGCGCCTGCGTGACGGCCTGCCCCGTCGAGGGCGCCGCCAGCCTGCCCGGCGCGGACCCGGTTCGGTTCGAGGCGGAGCTCGCGGCGCTGCTCGAGCGATCGGACGGAGCCGGGCTGCTGATCCGGTGCGCCGGGGCCCCGCCTCCGCCGGATGACCGGCTCGGCGGCGCGTGGCTGCCGATGGAGGTCCCGTGCCTGTCGATCGTCACCGCCGCGTGGGCGCTCTCCGCGCTCGCGGGTGGGGCTCGCGCGGTCGCCTTCCGGGGCTGCGGCGCCGCGTGCGGCGCGGGCTCGGCCGACCGGGCGGGGACGATCGTCTCGTTCGTCCACGAGGTCCTTGGGCTCGTCGGGACGGACACCAGCGATCGGGTCCGGCTCCTCTTGCCGGAGGACGACGACGAGCCATCCGCCGGTGCCGACCCGGTGGATCTCCCACCGCTTGCCTGCGCGACGCGGGCGCCGGCCCTGAGGGAGCCGGCGGCGACCGCCTCGGCGCTCGCGATCCTCGGGGCCGCGGACGGACGCCTCACGAACGAGGGTTCCCCGCTCGGCCGGGTGGTCTTCGGGTCCGATGGCTGCACGATGTGCGGACTCTGCGCGGCGGTCTGTCCCACCGAGGCGCTCCGGTTCGACCAGGGGGCGGTGGTGGCCTCCCTCGACCTGGACCCGGCCGCCTGCGTGGGATGCGGACACTGCGCAGCGATCTGCCCGGAGGGCGTGCTCGAGATCCACCGGGGTGTCGACCTCGCAGAGTTGGGAGCCGGGCGCGAGCCACTCAAGGGATCCCCCCTCGCCCGGTGCCGGCGATGCGGGGACCCGATCGCACCGGCCGCGATGCTCGATCGCCTCCGGCCCGCCCTCGACCCGGTCGTCCTGGCGACCACCGAACAGCTGTGCCAGCGATGCCGGGGGCTGGGCTGACCGCGTCGCGGCGCTCGACGCCCGCCACCGACAGGAGCGCTTCGAGCTTGTAGGCCGTTGAGCAGGAAGCTGAGGGGTTGGACCTCGTGCACGAGGTCCAACAGGACAGCGAGGGGTATGGCACGGCCGCGAACGCGACACCGAGTCCCGGCAGCTCCGAGGCCGCGCTGAGGATCAACAGGCCGATGCCGACGAGGGCGGTCTCGCTCATCGACTCATCGCTGGGCCGGTACCTCCACCAGGAGCTCCCGTATCCGCGAGGCGGTAGGGACGTGCCCGGCCAGGACCACCTGCCCGTCGACCACCAGGGCCGGCGTGGCCCAGATCCTCCGGGCCACGAGCTCGGACAGGTCCTCGACCTTGCGCACCTCGGCGTCCAGGCCGAGCTCGTCCACGGCCTGGCGCGCGTGCTCGTAGAGGGTCTGGCACCGCGCGCATCCCGGTCCCAGCACCCGGATCTCGGTCTCCTCTCGATCTAGAGCAGGGCGTTGAACAGGTAGCCGACGAGCAGGATCCCGGCGGCGACCACGCCGGCGAACGTCGCGATCAGCCTCGGCTTCAGCACCCGGCGGAGGAGGACCATCTCGGGGAGGGAGAGCGCGACCACCGCCATCATGAAGGCGAGCAGCGTCCCCATCCCCAGGCCCTTCGCGTACAGCGCCTCCACGAGCGGCAGCACGCCGACCGCGTTCGAGTACAGGGGGACGCCGAGGAGGACGGCGAACGGGACCGCGAGCGGGTCGTCGGGCCCCGCGTACCGCTCGAAGAAGCTCTCCGGCACCCAGCCGTGGATCGCGGCCCCGATCCCGATCCCGACCAGCAGGTAGGGCAGGAGCTTCCGGACGATCGCGCGCACCTCGTCCCGGGCCGCGACGATCCGCTCGCGCCAGGTCGGTCGGTGCTCGAGCCCGTCCGCCTCGCCGGCCTGGACCTCGAACACGAACGGCTCCACCCACCGCTCAGCGTGCAGCCGGCCGAGGGTCAGGCCGGCCGCGGTCGCGATCGCGAGGCCCGCCAGCGCGTAGAGGAGCGCGACCTTCCAGCCGAACATCCCGTACAGCAGCACGAGGGCCACCTCGTTCACCAGCGGGCTCGCGATCAGGAACGAGAGCGTCACCCCGATGGGGACCCCCGCGGTCACGAACCCGATGAACGCGGGGACCGCGCTGCACGAGCAGAACGGGGTGGCCACGCCGAGCCCGGCCGCCGCCAGGTTCGCGAGCCCCTCGCGCCGCCCGCCGAGCAGCGCGCGGGTCCGTTCCACGCTGAGGAACGACCGCAGGACCGTGACGGCGAACACGATCCCGGTCAGCAGGAGCAGGATCTTCACCGCGTCGAACAGGAAGAAGCGGGCGGCCTCGCCCAGGCGGGTCGTGGGGTCGAGCCCGGCCACGTCGAAGAGCATCCACGCCCAGAAGGGGCCGTTCGCTCGGTACAGGACCGGCCACGAGAGGGCGCCGGCTCCGACCCACAGCGCCAAGCGCAGGTCGCGCTCGCCTCGGCGGGCGGTCCCGGTCGCGGCGCTCACCGGACGGCCTCCGGCTCGAGCACGCGGAGCTCGCGGCGGGCGGCCTCGAGGGCGTCCGGCAGCGCCCGGTACTCGACCCGCCGGCCCCGACGGCTGCCGGTCACGAGCCCGGCTCGGCGGAGGATCCGCAGGTGGTAGGACAGCAGGTTCGAGGCCATGCCCAGGTCGTCCCGGAGCTCGCAGACGCACCGGCTGCCGGTGCGCAGGCGATCCAGGATCGCGAGCCTGGCCGGGTCGGCCAGGGCCCCGAATCGAACGGCCGACCGTTCAAGGGTCGTTGATCGGTCCACGCCGCCAGTGTCGCCTCGGGCGCGATGGCCCCCGCCCTCCGTTCGTCCCGGGTCCGGGGGCCGTTGGGTGCCGGCTCGCAGGGGGCCGGGGGCGGTGGCGCACCGCCCTCCGGTAGCCTTGCGCCCCGGATGGGACGGCTCTTCGGCACCGACGGCGTCCGGGGCGAGTTCGGGCGGGACCTGACGACGGACCTCGCGCGCGACCTCGGGCGCGCGGCCGTGACCGTGCTCCGCCGCCACGAGCGGAAGCGGCTCCGGTTCGTGATCGGGCGCGACACCCGGGCCTCGGGCGTGCTCCTCGAGCGGGCCCTGGTCGAGGGCATCACCGCGGCGGGCGGCGACGTCCTGCTCGCCGGCGTGGTGCCGACGCCCGCGGTGGCCTTCCTCACGACCGGGCTGAAGGCGGGGGCCGGCGTCGTGATCTCGGCCTCCCACAACCCACCGCAGGACAACGGGATCAAGCTGTTCGGGCCGTTCGGCTACAAGCTCCCGGACGAGCTCGAGGACGAGATCGAGGCCGAGATGGGGCGGGGCGGCGGACCGGCGGCCCGGGCGGGCCGGGCCCTGTCGATCCCGCGCGACGCTCCCGACTACCTGGCGCACGTGATCGGCTCGGCCGCCGGCCGGCTGGACGGCCTCCGGGTCGTCGTGGACTGCGCGAACGGGTCCGCCTCCGCCTTCTCCCCGGCGGCGCTGCGCCACCTGGGGGCCGACGTGGTGGCGATCCACGACGCGCCCGACGGCTCGAACATCAACGTCTTCTGCGGCGCGCTCCACCCGAAGGTGGTCGCCGCCGCGGTCCGCGAGGCGGGCGCGGACGCCGGGGTGGCGCACGACGGGGACGCGGACCGCGCGCTGTTCGCCGACGCCGAGGGCAACGTGATCGACGGGGACCAGGTGCTCGCGGCCTGCGCCGTCGCGATGAAGGCCGAGGGCTCCCTGGCCGGCGACCAGGTCGTGACCACCGTGATGTCCAACCTCGGGTTCCGGCGGGCGATGTCGGAGCACGGGATCCGGGTGATCGAGGCGCCGGTCGGCGACCGCTACGTGCTCGAGCGGATGCTGGAGCACGGCGCCTCGTTGGGTGGTGAGCAGTCGGGGCACGTGATCTTCCGCGACCTCGCGACGACCGGCGACGGCCTGCTCACGGCGGTCCGGTTCCTCTCGCTCGCGGCGCGGCGGAAGGTACCGCTTGCCGAGGTCGCCCGCGTGATGCGGCGGTTCCCGCAGATCCTCGTGAACGTCCGGGTCGCCCGCCGGGAGGGCCTGGCGGACGCCGCAGAGGTCTGGAAGGCCGTGCGGGCCGTCGAGCGGGAGCTCGGGGATGCCGGGCGCGTGCTGGTGCGGGCCTCCGGGACCGAGCCCCTGGTCCGGGTGATGGTCGAGGCCGAGTCCGACGACCTCGCCAGGCGGTACGCGAAGGCGCTGGCGGCGATCGTGCACCGCGCCCTGGGCCCGTCCCCGGCGGGTGAAGCGTAGGCACGGCGGGCTCCGCGCTCGGTCCGGGACCGGCCGTTCGACCGAGGGCCCGAGCGCGGTACCCCTGCTAGGCTCGAACCCTCATGTGCGGCATCGTGGGGTACGTCGGCCCCGACCAGGCGCTCCCCGTCGTGCTCGAGGGCTTGCGGCGCCTCGAGTACCGGGGCTACGACTCGGCCGGGGTGGCCCTGCTCGACGGCGAGCTCGCCGTCGTGAAGCGCGCCGGCAAGCTCTCCGAGCTCGAGGCCGCGCTCGCGGACCGCCGGCCCCCGCCGGGGACGGCGGGGATCGGCCACACGCGCTGGGCCACGCACGGGGCGCCGAACGACCGGAACGCCCACCCCCACACGGACTGCTTCGGCCGGATCGCCGTGATCCACAACGGCATCGTCGAGAACTTCGCGGAGCTGCGGGCGCAGCTCGAGAAGCGCGGGCACCACCTGCGCTCGGACACCGACACGGAGGCCGTCGCTCACCTGATCGAGGAGCGGGAAGGGTCCCTGGCCGACCGCGTGCGGGCGGCCGTCCGCGAGCTCGAGGGCGCCTTCGCGCTCGTGGTGGTCTCGGCCGACGAACCCGACGTGATCGTCGGCGTGAAGGTCTCCTCGCCGCTGGTGGTCGGCCTGGGGCAGGGCGAGAACGTGCTGGCCTCCGACATCCCGGCCGTGCTCCAGAAGACCCGCACCGTGGTGCCGGTCGCCGAACGCCAGGTGGTCGAGGTCCGGGCCGACGGTATCCGGATCACGGACCTGGACGGGAACCCGGTCGAGGTCGAGCCGTTCGAGGTGGAGTGGGACGTCGAACGCGCGCGCAAGGGCGGCTACGACGACTTCATGCTGAAGGAGATCCACGAGCAGCCCTCGGCGGTCCGAGACACCCTGGTGGGCCGGGTGCGCGACGCAGGGATGCTCGCGCTCGACGAGGTCCACATCGATCCCGACGTCCTGCGCGAGGTGGACAAGGTCTTCGTGGTGGCGTGCGGCACGGCGTTCCACGCCGGCCTGGTCGCGAAGTACGCGATCGAGCACTGGACCCGGGTCCCGGTCGAGATCGACATCGCCTCGGAGTTCCGCTACCGGGACCCGGTGCTCGGGACCGACACGCTCACCCTGGCCGTCAGCCAGTCGGGCGAGACGATCGACACGCTCGAGGCCGCGCGCCACGCCGCCCGGCAGGGCTCGCGGGTCCTGGCCGTGACCAACACGGTCGGCTCGTCGCTGGCTCGGGAGGCCGACGCCGTGATGTACACGCACGCCGGACCGGAGATCGGGGTCGCGGCCACCAAGACGTTCGCCACGCAGATGGCAGCGCTCCACCTGGTGGCGCTGTACCTCGCGCAGGTGCGCGGCTCGATGTACCCGGCCGAGATCGTCGAGGCGGTCGACCGGATGCGCGAGCTCCCCGCCCAGGTCGCCCGCACGCTCGAGCTGGACCCGCAGGTCCGCGCGATCGCCGAGCGGATCCATCGGGCGAGCGACGTCCTGTTCATCGGGCGCCACACGGGCTACCCCGCCGCGCTCGAGGCGCGCTGAAGCTGAAGGAGATCAGCTACGTCCACGCGGAGGGGTACCCCGCCGGCGAGCTCAAGCACGGCCCGATCGCGCTCGTCGAGGACGGCGTGCCGGTGGTCGCGGTCGCGACCGAGTGCCACGTCTACCCGAAGGTGCTCTCGAACATCCAGGAGGTCCGCGCCCGCGGGGCCCACGTGATCGCGGTGGCGACCGAGGGCGACCGGCAGATCGGGGAGCTGGCCAAGGACGTGCTGTTCGTGCCGCGCACGCCCGAGCTGCTCGCGCCCGTGATCGTCACCCCGCCGCTCCAGCTGCTCGCGTACCACGTCGCCAAGCTCCGCGGGTGCGACGTCGACCAGCCCCGGAACCTCGCGAAGAGCGTCACGGTCGAGTAGGGGGCGACGCGGGGGCCTGATGGAGATCCTGGGCCTCGGGGTGGACATCTGCGAGATCGAACGCATGGAGCGGGCCCTGGCCCGGCACCCCACGATGCGCGAGCGGGTCTTCTCCGAGGAGGAGCGGGCCTACTGCGACTCGAAGGCCCGGCCCGCCGAATCGTACGCGGGGCGCTTCGCCGCCCGCGAGGCGGTGATCAAGGCGCTCGGTGGGTACCGCGGCAAGCGCTGGCAGGACATCAGCGTCACCCGCGCCCCCTCCGGAGCGCCGACGATCCGCCTGGAGGGCAACGCGAAGCTCCGGGCGGACGCGCTCGGCGTGGACCGGGTCCTGATCACGTTCACGCACGAGAAGACCAGCGCGGTCGCGTTCGCCGTGGCGGTGCGGTCGTGAGGCCGGTCCTCACCCCCGCCGAGGCCGCGGCGCTCGACCGGGCCACCCAGGAGCGCGGGATCGAGGCGGCGACGCTGATGGAGAACGCCGGCCGGGAGGTGGCGGACGCGGCCGTCCGCCTGGCGGGGGGGACCTACGGCAGGCGGACCGTCGTGGTCTGCGGGAAGGGCAACAACGGCGGCGACGGCCTGGTCGCCGCCCGGTACCTGGACGCCTGGGGCCTGCGCGTCGCGGCGGTGACGCTCGTGCCCGGGGACGAGCTCCGCGAGCCCGCCGCGACGAACCTCCGGCGGCTCGCGGGCACCCGCGTGCGCATCCGAACCCCCGAGGTCCTCGAGCGCGAGCTCGCGCGGGCCGACGTCGTCGTGGATGCGCTGTTCGGGACCGGCTTCCGCGGGCGCCCGGATGGCGCGTTCGCGGCGGCGATCGAGGCGATCGGGACGGCGGGAGCCCCCGTGGTGGCGGTCGACATCCCCTCGGGGGTCGACGGCGAGACCGGCGCGGTCGCGGGCGTCGCGGTCCGGGCGGACCTCACGGTCACGTTCGGGGCGCCCAAGCCCGGCGTGGTGCTCCTGCCCGGCGCCGGGCTCGCCGGCGTGGTCGAGGTCGCCGACATCGGGTTCCCTCCCGACCTGATCCGCGGGGACCTCGCGGTCGTGGAAGCGGCCGACGTCGTCGGCTGGCTCCCGCGCCGGCCGCTCGAGACCCACAAGCGCACGGCCGGCTACGCGGTCGTGATCGGCGGCTCGCGCCTGATGACCGGCGCCGCGATCCTGATGGCTCGAGCCGCGTACCGCGCCGGCGCGGGCCTGGTCGCCGTCGCCGTGCCCGAGGGCATCCTGCCGGTCGTCCAGGGCGCGGTCCCCGAGGCCGTGTTCGCTCCGCTGCCCGAGACCGAGGCCGGGACCGCCGCCGGCGGCTCCGGGCGGCTCGAGCGCCTGCTGACCGAGGCCGGCGCCGTCGCGATCGGTCCGGGGATGACGACGGACGAGCGCACGGCCGCCTGGATCCGGAGGACGGTTGCCGCGAGCCGGATCCCGGTCGTGCTCGACGCCGACGGGCTGAACGCGTTCGCGGGGCGGGCCGGCGAGCTCGCCGAGCGCGCGGCCGACCTGGTCCTCACCCCCCACGCGGGCGAGTTCGCCCGCCTGGCCGGCGTCTCGGCCCGCGAGGTCGAGGCCGACCGTGTCGGCCAGATCCGCAAGCTGGCCGCGGAGACCCGGGCGGTCGTCCTCCTCAAGGGCACCCGGACGCTCGTGGCCACCCCGGAGGGCGAGGTCCGGATCAACCCCACCGGTGGGCCGTTCCTCGCGACCGGTGGGACCGGCGACGTGCTGACCGGCGTGATCGCCGCCCTGCTGGCCCGGGGGCTCGCCCCGGTCGACGCGGCCTCGGGCGCGGCGTACCTGCACGGCGTGGCGGGCTCGCTCGCCGCCGAGGCGCGGGGCGACGGTACGATCGCGGGGGACGTCCTCGAGCGCGTCCCGGACGCGATCCGGGAGGTCGCCGGCGCGTGACCCGGTACCGACCGACCGTGGTCGAGGTGGACCTCGAGGCGATCCGCCACAACGTCCGCCTGCTGAAGCCGCCGGGCGTCGAGCTGCTCGCGGTCGTCAAGGCCGACGGCTACGGCCACGGGGCGGCCGAGGTCGCCCGTGCCGCGCTCGAGGCCGGCGCGACCCGGCTCGGCGTCGCCCTGGTCGAGGAGGGCCTCGGGCTGCGCGAGCGCGGGATCGCCGCGCCGATCCTGGTGCTCTCGGAGCTCTCGCGAGGGTCGGAGAAGGAGGCGCTCGCGGCGGGGCTCACGCCTTCGGTGTACACGGACGATGGGCTCGGGGGGCTCGCGGAGGCCGCGGGGGCGATCGGGCGGCCCGTCGGCGTGCACCTGAAGGTCGACACCGGTATGCACCGGGTCGGCCGGTGGCCGCCGCAGGCGGCCCCCGCCTTCGCCCGTTCGATCGTGGAGGCCGGCCTCGTCCTCGAGGGGCTGTGGACGCACTTCGCGGTGGCCGACGAGGACGAGGCCGGGACCCGGGAGCAGCTGCGGCGGCTCCTCGAGGTCCGCGACGCGCTGCGGGCCGAGGGGCTCGAGCCGGCGTGCGTCCACGCGGCCAACAGCGCGGCGACGATCCGGTTCCCGCAGACCCACCTGGACCTCGTGCGGCCCGGCGCCGCGATCTACGGGGTGGACCCCGGCGGCGGGATCGGCCCGCGGTTCGGGCTGCGCCCCGCCCTCACCTGGCGATCGGCCGTCACGATGGTCAAGCGGCTGCCGGTGGGGGAGCGGCTGTCCTACGGCTGGCGGTACGAGCTCGAGCGCGATGCCACGGTCGCGACCGTTCCCGTCGGCTACGCGGACGGGTACCGGCGAGCGCTCGGCAACCGCGCCGAGGTGCTGATCCGGGGCGTCCGCCACGCCGTCGCCGGGACGGTGACGATGGATCAGCTCCTGGTCGACTGCGGGGACCGCGAGGTCGCCGTTGGCGACGAAGTCGTGCTGGTCGGCGCCCAGGGGGACCAGCGCATCACGGCGGAGGAGCTGGCCGCCCACCTCGGCACGATCGGGTACGAGATCGTCGCGGCGATCGGCGAGCGCGTGCCCCGGGAGCACGTCGGGTGACGTCGGGGCGCATCGGGTGAGCCGGCGCTCGGCGATCACGGCCGGCATCGCCGCCGGGGCGGTGGTCGGCGGGGTCGTGGGTCGCGCGGTCCTGAACGCCCGGCGCCGCGCGCACGACCCCGAGGCGCGCGAGCGGCTGTCCGCGCTCCCGCCCGAGGACCTCGGACCCGTCCGATCGTTCGACGGCACCGAGCTGACCGTGCGGGCCTCCGGGTCGGCCTCGGAGCCCGTGCTCGTCTTCGCGCACGGCTTCAGCCTGGACCTCACGGCGTGGCACTACCAGTGGACCGAGCTGTCGGGGCGGTTCCGGTGCGTGACGTTCGACTTCCGCTCGCACGGCCGGAGCGGGCGGGCGGCGAACGGGGACCTGTCGCCCTCCGCGTTCGGGCACGATCTCGCCGCGGTGATCGACGCCGCGACCGGTCAGGGCCCGGTGCTCGTGGTCGGCCACAGCATGGGCGCGATGGCGATCCTGGCGATGGCCGAGACGCGGCCGGACCTCGTGGCCGAACGGGTCGCGGGCGTCGCGTTCGCCGGCGCCGCGGCCGGGGACCTGCTCCGAGGCGCCATGGGCTCGCTGACCTCGCTGCTGCGCCCCCGGCTCGGATCGCTCGGCGAGGCGGCTCGGCGCGTGGATCACCTGCGGAGGCACGTGCTGAGCTCCAGGATCGACGTCGGGCACCTGGTGGCGCGGGTGACGCAGTTCGGCCCGCACGCCTCCCCGCACGTGGTCGATCACGTGGTCGCCCTCGCCGCCGGGGCGCCCTCCGAGGTCTGGACCGACGGCCTCGCGAGGCTGATGGACCTGGACCTGCGGCACGCGGTCCGCCACGTCCGCGTGCCGGCGCTGGTGCTGGTGGGCGAGCACGATCGCGTCACACCGCCCGCGACGGCGGTGGCGCTGGCGTCCGAGCTGCCCGACGGTCGGCTCGAGGTGATCGAGGGCGCCGGGCACATCCCGATGATGGAGGCGCACGACGAGTTCAACCGCCGGCTGGGGCGCTTCGCCGACGAGGTCTTCGCGTGATCACGGACGTCGCCGGCATCCGGGTCGGCCACTGGACCGACCCCGTCGGGGTCACCGGCTGCACGGTGGTGCTCTGCCCGCCCGGGACCGTCGGCTCCTACGACCCGCAGGGCGGGGCCCCGGGCACGAGGGAGACCGACGCGCTGCGGCCTGGCACGGTCGCGCCGCACGTGCACGCGGTGCTGATCACGGGCGGGAGCGCGTTCGGGCTCGCGGCGGCCGACGGGGTGATGCGCTGGCTCGAGGCGCGTGGCGTCGGCTTCGACGCCGGCGTCGTGCGGGTGCCGATCGTTCCCGCGGCGGTGCTGTTCGACCTGTCGGTCGGCGATCCGGCGTCCCGGCCCGACGCCGCGGCGGGCGCCGCGGCGTGCGATGCCGCGAGCGACGGTCCGGTCCCGGAAGGCTCGGTGGGCGCCGGCGCCGGCGCCACGGTCGCCAAGCACCCCGATCCCTCCGCCGGGTGGAAGGGCGGGATCGGCACCGCCGCGGTGCGCGAGGGGGGCGTCACGGTGGCCGCGCTGGCGGCGGTGAACGCGCTGGGCGCGATCACCGAGGACGACGGGACCCCGATCGCGGAGAACCGTAACCCGGAGGCCGAGCCCTGGACGTGGCCCGGCGCCAACACGACGCTGGTGGTCGTCGCCACGGACGCGACCCTGTCCAAGGAACGGGCCCAACTGCTCGCCCAGGCGGGGAACGAGGGCGTCTCGCTCGCCGTCCGGCCCTCGCATACGATGATGGATGGCGACGTGGTCTTCGCGCTCGGCACGGGGGCGGTCGAGGCGCCGCAGACCGTGCTCGAGCGGCTGGCGGCTGTCACGGTCGCCGAGGCGATCCGGCGGGGGGTGCGCACGGCCTCCTCCCTGGGCGGGGTGCCGGCGATCGGGGGAGCGTCCGGGTAGCCACGCGCCGGGGGTCGGCGGAGGTCCGCGAGGGGAGACGCGATGAGGTCGTTGGAGGACGCGGCCCTGGAGGCCGCGACGTGCACGCGCTGCCGGCTCTCGCAGGGCCGGACGCAGGTGGTGTACGGCGTCGGCAACCCGGACGCCGACCTGATGTTCATCGGCGAGGGCCCCGGGTACCACGAGGACAAGCAGGGCGAGCCGTTCGTGGGCGCCGCGGGCCAGCTCCTGAACCGGATGCTCGCCGAGATCGACATCCGCCGCGAGGACGTGCGGATCACGAACTGCGTCCTCTGCCGCCCCCCCGGCAACCGGGACCCGTCCCCGGACGAGATCGAGGCCTGCCGGCCGTGGCTCGACGAGCAGATCGCGCTCGTCGACCCCGTGGTGATCGTGACGCTGGGCAACTTCGCGACCCGCACGATCCTGAACCGGCAGGTCTCGATCAGCCGGGTCCGGGGCCAGCGCTTCCCCTGGGGGGGCCGGACCGTGATCCCCACGTTCCACCCGGCCGCGATCCTCCGCGGCGGCGGCGAGAGCTCCACCCAGATGGCGGCCCTGCGGGCGGACTTCCAGGAGATCCGTCGCGCGCTGGCCGAGCGGCCGCAGCCGGCCGAGGAGCAGCTCGGGCTGTTCTGATGCGGGTCCAGCTCCGCGCGGCCGCGGCCGAGGACACCCGGGCGATCGGGGAGCGCCTGGCCGAGCTCCTCCGGCCGGGCGACGCCGTGGCGCTCACGGGCGAGCTCGGGGCGGGCAAGACGACCTTCGCCCAGGGGGTGGCCCGCGGGCTCGGGTACGGTGGTCCGGTCGTGAGCCCGACGTTCACCCTCGTGCGCGAGTACCGGACCGAGCGCCTGACGGTAGTGCACGCCGACGTGTACCGGCTCGACCGGGTGCAGGAGGTGCTCGACCTCGGGCTCCACGACACGCTCGACGAGGACGCCGTGCTGCTGATCGAGTGGGGAGACGTGGTCGAGGCCCTCCTCCCGCCAGACCACCTCGTGGTGGAGCTCACGGTCCCCGGCGACTCGGAGGAGCGGGCGATCGCGGTCCGCGGCGTGGGCGCCGGGTGGGACCGCCGGTGGGAGCGGCTCGAGCGGGCGCTCGAGCCGTGGAGGGCGGCCGCGTGATCGCCCTCGGGATCGACACGTCGACGAACGCCACGTCGGTGGCGCTCGGCGCCGATCGTCGGATCCTCGCGGCGGTCCAGTTCGAGGGCGCCCGCAAGCAGGACCATGTCGTGGCCGCCGTCCAGGAGGTGCTCGGATGGACGGGGGTGGAGCTCTCGAGCGTCGGCGGGATCGCGGTGGGGCTGGGCCCGGGGCTGTACACGGGCCTGCGCGTAGGGGTCATGGCCGCCAAGTCGCTCGCGCAGGTGCTGCACCTGCCGATCGTCGGGCTCGCGTCCCTGGACGTGCTCGCGTTCGGCGTGCGGTTCACCCGGCGGCTGATCTGCGCGGTGCTGGACGCCCGGCGGGGCGAGGTGTTCTTCGCGGCCTACCGGAGCGTGCCCGGCGGCGTGATGCGGGAGGGCGACTACCGGGTGGGACCGCCCGAGGCGCTCGCGGCGGAGGTGGAGGCCCTGCGCGAGGACGTGCTACTCGTCGGGAACGGTGCCATCCTGTACCGGCACGAGCTCGAGCGGCCGGGGGTCGGCATCGAGTTCGCGTCGGCCGCGCTGGCCCACCCGTGGGCCTCCGCGCTCGTGGAGCTGGCGGCCCCGCGGTTCCTCCGCGAGGAGACCGATCGGCTCGTGGACGTCGTACCGCTGTACCTGAGGAAGACGGATGCGGAGATCGCCTGGGATCAGCGAGCTCGCGGCGCCTCGGCTTGAGGTGACCCGCATGAGGCGCCGCCACCTGCGCGGCGTGATGGCGATCGAGCGCCAGGTGTACCCGCGCCCGTGGAGCCCCAACCTGTTCCTCTCCGAGATGACCGAGTCGCGGAACCGCTGCTACCTCGTGGCGCGCATCGACCGCGAGGTCGTGGGGTACGGCGGGATGGTCTGCTACGGCGAAGAGGCACACGTCACGAACGTCGCGGTCGACCCCCTGCATCAGCGGCGGAAGATCGCATCGCGGCTGCTGCACGACCTGATCGTGGCCGCGGTGGACATGGGCGCCGAGGCGATCTCGCTCGAGGTCCGCGTGACCAACTGGGGGGCGCAGCGGCTCTACGGCCGGTTCGGGTTCCGGCCCGTCGGGGTTCGCCGGAACTACTACCAGGAGATCAACGAGGACGCGCTGATCATGTGGCTGGACGGCATCCGGACCCCCGCCTACCGGCGGCGCCTGACCACGATCATGGAGAGCGTCCCCGAGGGCATCCGACCGGACCGCGCGATCCTCGGGCGCCCGTGAGCGCCCGGCCCGTGAAGGGGAGCCCGTGAGGGTCCTGGGCATCGAGACCTCTTGCGACGAGACGGCGGTCGCCGTCGTCGAGGACGGGCGCGTGCTGGCGAACCTGATCGCGAGCCAGACCGACCTGCATGCGCGGTTCGGCGGCGTCGTCCCCGAGCTCGCGAGCCGCGCGCACGTGGAGGCCCTGACACCGCTGATGGAGGAGACCCTCGAGCGCGCGGGGACGCGGTTCGGCGAGCTGGACGGCGTCGCGGTCACGGTGGGCCCCGGGCTGGTCGGCGCGCTCCTGGTCGGGATCGCCGCCGCGAAGGCCGTGGCCCTGGCCACCGGGGTGCCGCTGGTCGGGGTGAACCACCTCGAGGGGCACATCTTCGCGAACCACCTCGTCCACGGCCCCGATCTCGCGCCCGCGGTGTGCCTGATCGTCTCCGGGGGGCACACGATGCTGGTCCACATGCCCGAGGACCACCGCTACGAGCTGCTCGGGCAGACGGTGGACGACGCCGCCGGCGAGGCGTTCGACAAGATCGCCCGGTTCCTCGGCCTCGGGTTCCCCGGCGGGCCGGCCCTGGACAAGCTCGCCCGCGAGGGCGACCCGGAGGCGATCCGTTTCCCGCGCGCGATGGCCGACTCGGGCGACTACGACTTCTCCCTGTCGGGGTTGAAGACGGCGGTCCTGCGGCACGTGAAGGCCGAGCGCGAGGCCGGTCGGGAGGTCGACCCGGCCGACCTGGCGGCCTCCTTCCAGGAGGCGATCGTGGACGTCCAGGTGGGCAAGACGGTCGCGGCGGCCCGCGAGCGCGGCGTGACCACGGTGCTGCTGGGCGGCGGGGTGGTGGCCAACTCCCGGCTGCGCGAACGCATGGAGGCGGAGGGACGGGCGGCACGGCTCCGGGTCCTGTTCCCGCCCCTCGACCTGTGCACCGACAACGGCGCGATGATCGCCGCCGCCGGGGCCTCGCGCCTCTCGCGCGGCGAGCGCACCGGGCTCGACGTGGGCGCCGATCCCGGTCTGGAGCTGCGGTGACCACCTACCTGGTCACCGGCGGGGCTGGCTTCATCGGCTCGCACCTGTGCGACCGGCTGCTGGCGGAGGGGCACCGGGTGGTCGCGGTCGACGACCTCAGCACGGGCCGGATCGCCAACCTGTCCGAGGCGCGCGGCTACGGGCCGGTGTTCACCTTCTTCAACATGGACATCCGCGCCGAGGGTCTGCGCTCGCTGTTCGAGCGGCACCGCCCGGAGGTGGTGATGCACCTCGCGGCCCAGCCCGCGGTCCCGGCCTCGGTCAAGGACCCGATCCACGACGCGAGCGTGAACATCATGGGGCTCCTGAACGTGCTCGAGTGCTGCGCCGCGACGGGGGTCCGCAAGGTGGTCTATGCGGCCTCCGGCGGGACGCTCTACGGCGAGCCGCGCAGGATCCCGACGAAGGAGACGGCGGCGAGCGGCGGCCACCCGGTCTCGCCGTACGGGATCAGCAAGCGGGTGGGCATCGACTACCTGCGTTACTACGAGCGGTACCGCGGGACGGCCTTCACGGCGCTGGCGCTCGCGAACGTCTACGGGCCGCGCCAGGATCCCCACGGAGAGGCCGGGGTGGTCGCGATCTTCGCCTCGAAGATGCTCGCGGGTGAGGCCCCGACGATCTTCGGCGACGGGAACCAGACCCGGGACTACGTGTTCGTCGACGATGTCGTGCACGCGTTCGCGCTGGCCGCGGAGAGCGGAGACGGGCACCTCCTGAACGTGGGCACGGGGCTCGAGACCTCGGTCAACGGGCTGTTCCGAGCCCTCGCGGAGATCACGGGGTTCACGGGACGGCCGGTGATCGCGCCGCCCCGCCCGGGCGATCTGCGACGCAATGCGCTGGACGTGTCATCGGCGGCCGAGATCACCGGTTGGCGCCCGTGGACCTACCTGGAGGACGGCTTGCGGGAGACCGTCGCCTACGTGAAGGGGATCTGAGAGCCTTCAGTCCTCGCGCTGGAGGCGCTCGCCGAGTGCCTCCGCCAGCTCCTCCCGCTTCTTCCCCGCCGCGGTCGCGAGCACCTCGAGATCGCCCGCGCGAAGGGCGATCCTGCCGGAGGCGGCCTCGCGCCGCAGGGCCCGGATCTGGCGGATGAACCCCGCGACCAGGGCACCCTCGGCGGAGCCGAGCGATTCGAGGAGGGTGAGGTCGATGTCCGGCTCGGGGCCCCCCGCGATCGACCGCAGGATCTCGGCCAGGAGCGTCTGCGGGGGGACCTCGTAGAGCTGGCAGAGCTCGCAGAAGCGCTCAAGTGAGATCGAGCGCTCGCCCCGTTCGTATCCCGCCACCGAGGTCGGCTTGAAGCGACCCAGGCTGATCGCGGAGACCTGCCGAAGCGTGAGCCCGCGTGCGCGCCGGGCGCGCCGCAAGGCCTTGCCCGCCTCGAGCTCGAATGTCCCCATGCCGTTCCTTCATCGCCCACTGTGACAACGGGCCGGGGGAAGGCCCTAAGTGTAGGTGCCTCGCCCCTACGAATCCATCACCACAATCCATCAGCGCAGACGGGGAGCTGGGTCCATCTCCGGTACGGAGCTGCGCCCCCGGATGCGTGCACGACATACGTTCCCACCAGGCCTCCTGGACGCTGTTCGCGTCCTCGGGGACGCGGTCGAAGCGACATTTGTCGCTCGAATCCGCGTCCAGAGGTTGCCTCCGACGCGCTCCGCGTTCTAAGCTGCGCGCTACCGGTACGTCGTTTTCGGTAGCAAGGACAGCTTAGGTTGCCGAGGGAGGGGCCTCGGTCGAGATGAGGAGGGCCGATCCGCTGGTTGCATCATGCATGAACACCCGTTCGGGGGACAGCGCGCGAGCAGCGGGTGACGACCGATGGCCGTCGAGGGAGCGATGAGCGCGGTCCTCGAGCTGCGGGTCTCTTCCGGGCTCTCCTGGCTGCGCCGGCTCTCCGAAGATCTCGCATCGGCCCAGGACGAACGAGCGATCGGGCAGGCCGCCGTGCGGTGGCTCCCGGCGGCCCTCCCGGGCGTCGAGATGGGGCTCTGGAGACGGGACGGGTCGGGCCGCCTTCGACCGATCCCGGGCGGTCAGGGGGAGCGGCTGGCCACCTGGGTGCGTCCGGACGAGCGTTGGGCCCTCCTCGAGGCCGGGCGCGCGACCGTGGTCCGGTCATCGGCCGAGGGCGATCGCTCCCACGCGGTCCTTCCGCTCTCCTCCCGGGGAGCCCCGGTGGGCGTGTTCGAGCTGCTCGCCGGCACCCGAGACATCGAGGCGACGTGGGAGCTGCTCGAGGTCGTGGCCGCCCAGATCGGCATGGCCCTCGCCGTCGCTCGTCCGCCCGAGCGTCCGCGCCGGAACGGAAGGAAGCGCCGTGGGGCCGCCGTGTCCGCGGACGGGGGCGCTCCGGCCACCAACGGCAACGGTCCCGGGAAGGATCTGGATCTCACCGTCGCGTGGGTGGCCCACGAGCTCCGTGGACCGCTCGCCGCCGTGAGGGCGGCCCTCGAGCTGCTCAGCGAGCGCCAGGGATCCGTGACCGGGGAGAACCTGCTGGCCCAGTGCATCGTGGAGCTGAGGCAGATGTCGCGGCTGGTGGACGACATCCTTCGCTGGGGCATCGTCGGGGAGGCCCCCCCACCCCGCCGCTCCGACGTGGTGCGCGTCGTGCGGGAGTCCCTCGAGCGATGCCGGCGTGAGCTGGGGGAGGACCGGTTCTCCCTCGTCGCGCCCGGTCCGGCGTTCGCCCTGGTCGATCCGGTCCAGCTCGGGGGGGCGATCAGCAACCTCCTCCGCAACGCTGCGGCCTACTCGCCGGCGGATGGCGTGGTGGAGGTCACCGTCGAGGCCGATCGCGAGAAGATCGCGGTGAGCGTTCGCGACTCCGGTCCGGGCATCCCCCCACACGAGCACGAGGCGATCTTCCACCCGTTCGTGCGGGGAAGCAGCGCCGGGGCGCACTTCGGCAAAGGCCTCGGGCTGTTCATCGCACGAAGGGTCGCCGAGGCGACCGGGGGTCGACTGCTGCTCGTGGCCGAGGGCTCGACCGAGTTCCGGCTCGAGCTCCCGAGGGACGGTGACGCGTGAAGGTGCGGGCCCTGCTGGTCGACGACCACATGCTCTTCGCCGAGGCGATCCGCCTGGCGCTCGAGACCCACGGCATCGAGGTCGCGGACATCGCCCACTCGGTCGAGGACGCTCTCCCCGCCGTTCGCCGGCTCGACCCCGATCTGGTGCTCGTCGACATCGGTCTCCCCGACGGGAACGGCCTTGACGTCGGGAGGGCCATCCTCCAGGAGCGTCCCGACACGAGGGTCCTGGCGCTGTCGGCGCTCGACGACCCAGGCACCGTGCGGCAGGCGCTCCGGATCGGGTTCCACGGCTACATCATGAAGGACACCCCGGTCACGAGGTTCGTCCAGGCGATCGAGGCGGTCCTGGGAGGAGAGGTGGTCGTCACCCGGGCGCTCGCGACGAAGGTGGCGGGAGCGCGGAGCCCCGAAGAGGAGGCGGTGGCGCTGCTCGCCAACCAGCTCACGCCGAGGGAGCGGGAGGTCCTGGAGCTGCTGGTGGAGGGCGCCAGCGGGCAGAGCATCGCTCGCTCCCTGGGGATCAGCCCGAACACCGTGCGCACGCACGTCCAGAGCGTCCTCACGAAGCTCCAGGTCCGCTCCCGGCTCGAGGCGGCGACGTTCGCCGTCCGCCATCGGATCGTCGCCGGGCCCCGCCCGGAACGGCGCACCGTCGCCGCCCCCTGATCCAGACCGCGCCGGGCTTCGACGTACCCGAGGTACCGCCCTCGATGGGCGTCTCATCCATCCGACGTACTACGTTTGCGCCGTCCATGCGTTGCGCTGTGCCTGCGGTAGCGGGAGGTTAGCGGCCGATGCTGCTCAATCGGGACGCCTCGATCCAGCTCTACGGGATGAACTCCTGGGTCTGCGTCTTCCCCTGGGACCCCATGGCCCTGGACGTTCCCGAGCGGATCACCCCGCTGCTGGAAGAGGAGTTCCTGGCCCAGTGGGCGCAACCCCATGACCGAGATGACCGGGACGATCCGTCCGGGGACGCGCTCATCGTGCTCCCGGACCTGGGCCCCGGCACGTCCGGAGCCGCACCCCCGGGGCTCGCGAACGGCTCCCGGAGGAAGGCCGGGCCCGCGCCGAGCAAGCGACGGATCGCGAACGCCAAGGAGCGGGCCGAGGCGGCCCAACAGGAGCTCGAGCTGGTCGAGGGGGAGCTCCGGGCGGCGAGCCAGCGCCGGCATGGGTACGAGACGTGGGCCCTGCTGGTGGAGGAGCGGCTCAAGGCCGCGCACGAGCGGTTGGAGGAGGCGGCCGCCGCCGCCCGAGCCGAGGAGGCCAGGCTGGCGGAGGTCCAGCAGCAGCTCGAGGAGGCCAGGGAGGCGGTCCAGCTCACGGGCGCGGATGCCGAGGCCGCCCGCCGGCGCGTCGAGGCCGCGGGCCGTTCGCTCCGGGCGGCGAGGTCGGTCAGACGCATGCGTCGGACCGAGGACGAGCTCGAGGCGCTGACCCAGGCCGTCGAGGAGGCGCGACGCGCGGAGCGGACCTGCGCGGAGGAGCTGGCGAACCGCCAATCCGTCCTGGATCGGGCGATGCGGAAGATCGAGGACGCGACCAAGACCGAGGCCGAGATGCAACGCCAGGTGACGGCCGCTCGCCGGAAGGCGGCTCGAGCCTCGCTCACCCTGGCGAACCTCATGGAGCAGATCCAGCGGGGACCCAACCCCGAAGGGCGGACCCCGATGGACGCCGCATCGGTCATCGCCGACGCCGACCAGGCGGAGACGGAGGCTCGGGAGGCCAAGGCTCGGCTGATCGCCGCGGCCCAGGAGGTTCGGTCCGTCGCCGAGATGGTGGCCTCGGCCGAATCGCGAACCAAGGCCGCCCAGGGGGCGCTGGTGGAGGCGCACGAGCGGGCCGAGCGCGCGGACGCCGCGGTCCGAGAGCTGGAGGTCGCGCTCGCGCGGACCGAGCGGGAGATCGAGGAGGCGCAGCCGGCGCTCGCCGAGGCCGAGGCGGAGGCGCACGCGTCCACCGATCGGATGGTGGCGGCGCGGCACTCGGTCACGCTGGGGCGCCGGGCGTGGCGGCTCCGGCGCGGCCGGCGGCACGTGCGCAGCTTGACGGCGTCCCTGGAGGTCGCCAGAGCCCAGGCGGCGGAGGCGCACAGCCGCCTGGACGAGCTCAACGCCGAGCTGCGGGAGGCGAAGGAGCTGGTCAAGCAGGGCCGCGGGGTGGAGGCCGAGACCCGGAGGAGCCTGGGAGAGGCGCGCCGCCGGCTCGGCTACGCGCTGGGCACGCTGACCAGGATGCGCTGGGCGGCGGGCCGGACCTCGGGGACCGGAGAGGAAGGCCTCCAGCACCTGATCATCGCGCGGTACCGGGCCGTCATCGGGAGCCTGTCGTTCGACGAGTGGGCCCGGCGGGCGAGCGGTCACTGGCGGGTCCCGCGGTTCGTCCTGGAGGCGAACGGGGAGGCCATCTGGCTCTACCGGGGCGATTGGATCGTCGCCGATCCGAGCCTCACCCTCGACGACCTGGCCGTGCTCGAGGACGGATCGGAGGAGGTGGCGCCGTCGATCGAGGGGCATGGCTCACGGGGACAGGGCCTCGATGTCGAGGCGGTCCAGTTCATCTGGGAACGTGACGGGGGACGCTGCGCGCAGTGCGGCAGCCTCGCCAACCTGGTGATCGACCACGTGATCCCCGTCTACCTCGGGGGCGGGGAGACGGCGAGCAACCTCCAGCTCCTGTGCCGCAACTGCTCGCGCGAGAAGTCCCACCAGCTCTGAACGGCGGCCCGGCCCTGCGCGGGTTCGATCGCGGGAGGGACGAGGCGGGTCAGCCCGACCGCTGCGAGCGCGCTCCCGCCGGGGTCCGGGCGGAGCGCCCGTTGCGGCTCGAGTCGGAGACCAGGAGCCGGTACAGCAGGCCCCGCCGGTAGTCGTAGGCGCCGTAGCCACCCCCGTGGCTGACCTTCCAACCGGCGACCCGGTTCAGGACTCCTCCGACGACGCGGGCGTTCACCTGCCGGAGCTGGTACCGGGCCTGGACGACCGCGGCACGCCGCCCGTTCTGCGCATCGGCCACGAACAGGACCGCGTCCACCATCGTGGCCAGGACCAAGCTGTCCGCCACGGCGAGGATCGGCGAGCCATCGATGACCACCAGGTCGCTCTCCGCGCACCGGGCGATCAGGTCGAACATGGCGTCGGACTGGATGAGCTCGACGGGCTCCGCGATGCCGGCCACCGGCCCGCTCGGTAGGACGCGCAGCCGCGGGACGGGTGAGTCGCACAAGGCCTCGTCGAGCGCCACCTCGCCGGCGAGGACCTGGCCGAGTCCGCGCTCGTTGGCCAGGCCGAAGAAGGTGTGCACCCGCGGATAGCGGAGGTCCGCCGAGATCAGGACGACGTCCTTGCCGAGCTGGGCCATCGCCGCCGCGAGGTTCGCGGCGACCGTGCTCTTGCCCTCGCTCATCCAGGCGCTCGTGACCAGCAGGGTCCTCACGGGCGGGCGCGTGCTCACGGCCAGGACGTTGGTCCGAAGCGTCCGGAACGCCTCCGCGCCGATGCTCTTCGGCTCCTCGATCGTCACGGGACGGGCGGACCTCTTCCGGCCGGTCGCCATCCGGGGGATGACCCCGAGCACCGGCGCCTCCAGGATCTGCTCCAGGGACGCCTGGCCCTCCATCCGGTCCCGCAGGCGCTCGCCGACCGACGCGGATCCCACGCCCGCCACGAGGCCGATGAGGACGCCGAGCAGCAGATCGATCCGGTGATCGGGCCTGCTGGGGGAGGCCGGGACCTCGGCGGGCTGGATCACCTGGCCGGGATCGATGCTCAGGGTGCTGATCGTGGCGAGCTGGTTCTGGATGGCGAGGCGCGTGGTCTCGACGGAGTTGCGTCGGTCGACCTGGTTCTGCCACTCGGGCGAGCCCTCCGGCAGGGCGGCGATCGTGTCGTTGAGCTCGCTGATCTCCTGGTCGAGCTTGTCGATCTCGTCCTGGAGGGTCGAGGTGTGTCGCGCGATCGAATCCAGCGCCTGGTCGGTCTTGAACGCGAGGTAGGCGTCCGCGAAGGCTTGCGCCGCTCGCTGCGCCTCCCTGGGGTCGTTGTGCGAGTAGGAGAACTCCAGGATCTGTGCCTCCTGCGGGGCCGAGACGCTGATGTTGCCCAGCAGCGTCTCGACGCTCTCCTGCTGACCGAGGAGGTCGCGAGCGACGTTGGCGACCGCCGCCGAGGTCGCGATCCGGATCTCGGTCTGCAGGCTGATCCTCTCGGGAGGGATCGACTCGAGCGGGTTCGCCAGGATCGGTCGCACGAGGATGTCGGCCGTGGAGGTGTAGACGGGGGTCCTCGTGTACGAGTACAGCGCCGCGAGGATGGTCACCGCGATGGTCACACCCAGGACGGATCGCTTGCGACGCATGATCGTCGCCAGGAGCTCGCGCAGGTCCACGCTTCCCTCGGCGGGCGGGTCGTCCAGGGTCCGAGACAGCGCCGTCATCCGCGTCCCTTCACGGCTTCGATACCGGATCGGGAAGCCAACCTCGTCGGCGAGGACGGCTTCGGCATCCGGATGAGCCTAGATGCAGCGCCGGGCCCGACCATCGTGCATTCGTCGTAGGCGCGATACGTCGTCGGTCGGGTGCCGCCACCTCGGTCTTCCCGTAGCCTCGGCACACCTCCGACTCGGGGATCGGGCGATGTCCGAAAGCGCCGAACGTGCTGAACGCGTACGGATCCTGCTCGCCGACGAGCAGGCGCTCTTCCGTGAGGCCATGCGCCTGGCGATGGAGAGCGAGGGCGATCTCGAGGTCGTCGCCGAGGCTCGAGACGGTTTCCAGGCGGTGGCCGAGGCCGAGCGGACCTCGCCGAGCGTGGCGCTCCTGGACGCACAGCTCCCCAAGAGCGACGGGATCCAGACGGCCTGGCTGATCCGGCAACGCGTGCCCGGGTGCGAGGTCGTGATCGTGAGCGGTCGAGAGGATCCCCGGATCCTCGAGCAGGCCCTCCAGGTGGGAGCGCGCGGGTTCATCACCAAGGCCTCCGCGATGGCCGAGCTGCTGAACGTGACGCGCGCCGTCCACCGCGGGGAGACGCTCGTGCCCTCCAGGATGCTGGGCGATCTCCTCGGGGGTCTGATGCGACGCCGGCAGGAGCAGGACGAAGCGTTCCGTCGGATCTCTCGGCTCACGCGGCGCGAGCGCCAGGTGCTGCACCTGCTGGTGGACGGCTCCGGCACCGAGGCCATCGCCGACCGGCTGGTCATCAGTCCCCAGACGGCGCGGACGCACATCCAGAACATCCTCGCCAAGCTGGGTGTCCATTCGCGCCTGGAGGCCGCAGCGCTCGTGAACGAGACGGGGATCCGGGACGGGTTGGCCGAGGACTCCACCGTCCGCGTCCGCACCGCCCACCCGGTCTCGAGCTAGGCACGTCGATACCTCGGCGCGCATCGCGGTGGATCGGGGGGCCACGCCCGGGACCTCCCGGAAGGGGGCGCGGACCGGGGTCATGCGTGCGACGTAGACGACATACGTCGCCGCACGCGTGCCGCACGGGGGTGTCGCACCTAAGGTCGACGACGTCGGGTGAGGAGGTCGCTCGACCAGCTCGACCACGGGGGCAACGTTGGCCGACCGCGATCCGGATGACCTCGAGCGCCGCGGGCGCTCCACGATGGCGTACGCCCGAGCGGCGGAGACCGCCGTGGTGACCGGCGTGCGTGGGCCGGGGTCCGAGGTCCCGTCCGGCGCGGGGACGAGCGAGCCCCACGGAGACCGGCGCGCGCCGCTCGAGCTGATCTCCGGGCTGTGCCGCGCCCTCGACGAGGGAAGGGTTCGCTACTGCCACTGGAAGAGCAACGAGGCCTTGGCGCGGTCGGCCTCCGGCGAGAACGATCTCGATCTCCTGGTGAGCCGGTCGGACGCAGCGAGGTTCGAGGAGATCCTGCGACGGTTCGGGTTCAAGGATGCCCGGCTGCCGCGGTGGAAGGAGCTCCCCGGCATCTGGCACACGTACGCCCTGGACGAGGCGTCGGGCACGCTCGTGCACATCCACGCGCACTACCGCCTCGTGGTGGGCGACGACATGACCAAGACCTACCACCTGCCGATCGAGGAGCCCTACCTCGACTCGGCGATCCGCGCCGAGCCGTTCATGGTCCCCGATCCGAGGTTCGAGCTGGCGGTCTTCCTCGTTCGGATGGTGCTGAAGCACGGCAGCTGGGACGCGATCGTCTCCCTCCAGGGGTCGCTGTCGGCCAGCGAGCGGCGGGAGCTGGGCTACCTGCTGGACCGGGCGGACCCGGAGGAGGCGTGGTCGCTCCTGCATCGTCACCTCCCGCTCATCGACCGCGAGCTCTGGGAGCGCTGCCTCCGCGCGGTTCAGCCTGGTTGCGCGATCGGGTTCCGGGTCCGGACCGCGGGGCGACTGGCCCGCCGGCTCGCCCCCGTCGCCCGCCGGGGCCGGGGCGTCGACACCTACCTGAAGCTGTGGCGCCGGGGCCGCACCTTCGTCCGTCGACGGTTGTTCCGCCTCCCCGCGCGACCCATGCAGCTCGGCTCGGCCGGCCTGTTGATCGCGATCGTCGGAGGCGACGGCGCCGGGAAGTCGACGGCCGTGGAGGATCTCTCGAGGGTGCTGGGGAAGGGGTTCCGCGCCACCACGATCCATCTCGGCAAGCCGCGCCGGTCCCCGCTCTCGGCGGTGGTGAAGGGCGCGATGCACCTGGCGGCGTCGGTCCGCCGATCCTCGACCTCCTCGGCGGCAGCGTTGCGGACCTCGCTCGCCGGGTCGAACGGCGGACCGATGGGTCCCCGGAACGTCGCCCGGCTGGTCTGGGAGGTCCTGACCGCCCGCGACCGGTACCGGGCGTTCCGCCGCGCTCGCCGCGCCGCCTCGAACGGCGCGATCGTGGTCTGCGACCGGTACCCCATCCCGGAGATCGAGCTGATGGATGGGGCCGTCAGCGCCCGGATGGCCGACCCGGCCGGCCGCGGGCGCGTCGTGGGTACCTCGCTCGTCTCGAGCGGCGCTACTACGACCGGATCCCCTATCCGGATCTGCTCATCGTCCTCCGGGTCCATCCGGATCTCGCGGTCCTGCGCAAGCGGGAGGAGCGCGAGTCGTACCTCCGTCCACGCTCGGAAGAGATCTGGCGCAAGGACTGGAGCGGGACGCCGGCGATCGTCGTCGATGCAGGTCGACCGAAGGCCGAGGTGCTGTCGGAGATCCGGTCGCTGGTCTGGTCCAGGCTGTAGGGGCCCGCGAGATGGGCATCGTCGAACGGCGGGATCCGGATCCGGGAAGGCCCGGCTCCCTGGATCTGGAGCGGCGGAGCGCGCTGGGCAGGGTCACCTCACGGATCCTGTCCGACGGGAGCCTCACCAAGAAGGCCTCGCTGAACGCCGCCGCGTCACTGGTCGATCAGGTCGCTCGCACGCTCGCCACCCTGATCCTGAACCCGATCCTGGTCTCGAGGCTCGGGGACTCCGTCTTCGGCACCTGGAAGGTGCTCCAGAACCTGATCGGTCAGGTCTCCCCGGCCAGCGGACGGCCGGGCGAGGCCCTGAAGTGGACCGTCGCGCACGACCAGGCCTCGAGCGACTTCGATCGCAAGCGGCAGCAGGTCGGCAACGCGGTCGCCGTGTGGCTCCTCTTCCTCCCGCTCCTGGTGGGGGTGGGTGGCGCGCTCGCCTGGTTCGCGCCGGGGTGGCTCGATGCACCCGCCGGCTCCACCTCGAGCGTCCGGCTCGCGGCGGTGCTCCTGGTGCTGTCCCTCGCGCTGGCCGGTCTGGCGTACCTGCCGCAGTCGGTGCTCCAGGGCGAGAACCTCGGCTACAAGCGCCTGGGCCTTTCGACCACGCTCGTCTTCGTGGCCAAGGGGCTGATCCTGCTCGCGGTGCTCCTCGGCGCCGGGATCGTCGGGATGGCCGGCGCGGTCGTGACGACGACCGTCCTGTCGGGGGCGCTGTACCTGTACATCACGCGATCCCAGGTGCCCTGGTTCGGGATCGCCAGGCCGAGTCCCGCCGCGGTCTGGGGCTTCGCGCGCCTCAGCGGGTGGTTCCTCCTGTGGAACCTGATCATGCAGGTGATGCGGGCCGGGGACATCGTGGTCCTGGGGATCGCCGCGTCGCCGGCCCTCGTGACCACCTACGCGCTGGCGCGGTTCGCCCCCCAGACGATCACGGTCGGCGTGTCGATGGCGATCCTCTCGGTGATGCCCGGGCTCGGTGGTCTGATCGGCGCGGGGCGCCTCGGGCGTGCGATGCGCGTGAGGACCGAGGCGATGAGCCTGGTGTGGCTCGTCACCACCGTGGCCGGCGCGACCGTCCTGATCTGGCAGGAGGCCTTCCTCGGCCTGTGGGTGGGTCGGCGCTACTACCCGGGTGCGACGGCGATGCTGGCGATCATGCTGATGGTCCTCCAGTTCGCGCTGATCCGCACGGACTCGAACATCATCGATCTCACGCTCGACCTTCGTCGGAAGGTGCTCCTCGGCGCCATCTCGGCCGCGCTCTCGGTGGTCTTCGCGTGGGTCTTCCTGTCCTCCTTCGAGATGGGGATCACGGGCCTGGCCCTGGGATTCATCCTCGGGCGCGTGATCCTGAGCGTCGGCTATCCGCTGATGATCGGTCGCATCCTCGGGATCCCCGTCCGCCGTCAGGTGAGGGGAGCCATCCGACCGGCGCTCACCACGGCGGCGCTGTTCGCGGGCGCCTGGGGTTCGGGAGCGCTCCTGCATGCTGCCTCGTGGATCACGTTGATCCCGGGGGTCGCCCTGACGACGCTCGTGATCGCCGGTCTCGCGATGTTCGGCGGGCTGTCGAGCGAGCCGCGTCGGGTCGCCTGGAGACGGCTCCGGAAGGTGGTGCGCCTGAGATGAGCGCCGCCGGGACCGACGGTCGGCTCGCGGTCTTCACCGCGAACGTGGGCGGGGGGGGCGCCGAGCGGGCGATGCTCAAGCTGGCTGGAGGGATGGCCGCTCACGGGTACACCGTGGATCTGGTGCTCAGCCGGGCCGAGGGCGAGTACCTCGGAGAGGTTCCGCGGGCGGTGCGCGTGGTCGACCTCGACGCCCGCCGGGTGCTCGCCAGCTTGCCGCGACTGGTTCGCTACCTCCGACGGGAGCGGCCTTCGGCGATGCTCACCTCGCTCAATTACGTGAACATCGTCGCGCTGTGGGCCCGACGCGTGGCCGGGGTGCCGACGCGGCTGGTGGTGAACGAGCAGAACACGCTCTCGCTCGAGATCCCGCACTCGCCGCGACGCCGACACCGGCTCCTACCTGGGCTGATCCGGCGCTTCTACCCGTGGGCGGACGGGATCATCGCCGTCTCGCGCGGTGCCGCCGACGACCTGGCCAAGACGACCGGTTTGGCCCGGGAGCGGATCCAGGTCGTCCCGAACCCGATCGTGACGCCCGAGCTCCGGGCGATGGCGGCGGCGCCGATCGATCATCCGTGGTTCGCTCCCGGGCAGCCCCCGGTCCTGCTCGGGGTCGGTCGGCTCACGCCGCAGAAGGACTTCGGGACCCTGATCCGCGCGTTCGCGCGCGTGCGGCGACCGGACGGCCCCCGCCTGATGATCCTGGGGGAGGGACCCGAGCGCGCCGCCCTCGAGCGGCTGGCCACCGAGGCCGGGCTGAACGGCGCCCTCGCGCTTCCCGGCAGGGTCTCGAACCCCTACCCGTACATGGTCCGAGCCGGTGCCTTCGTCCTGTCTTCGCGGTGGGAGGGCCTTCCGTCCGTCTTGATCGAGGCCCTCTACTGCGGGATCCCGGTGGTGGCCACCGACTGTCCGAGCGGACCGCGCGAGATCTTGGAGGGCGGGCGACACGGGCTGCTCGTGCCCGTGGGCGAGGTCGACGCCCTGGCCGACGGGATCGGCGCCGCCCTGGCGGGAGAGGTCCCGCCTCCCGGCGAGGCGAGCTGGCGGCCGTACGAGCAGGATGAGGTCGTGGGGCGGTACCTCCAGGTGCTCGGGGGGGTGTGAGCGTGCGCAGGATCGTCTACTGGCTGTCCCTGGTGCTGATCTTCACGATCCCCTGGGAGGGCGCGGTTCGGCTATCCGGCGGTGACACCACCGCGAAGCTCATGGGGTATGCGGTCGCGGTGTTCTGGTTGCTGATGGTCGTCACGACCGGACGCTTGAGGAGACCCACCGCGTTCCTCGTCGCCACTCTCATGTTCGTGGTCTGGAACGGACTCAGCGTCTTCTGGAGCGCGGATCCCATGCAGAGCCTCCGTCACGTGCTCACCTGGGTGCAGCTGCTGGGGCTCGCCTTCATCCTCTGGGATCTCTACCGGACGCGGGCCGGCGTTCTGGCCGGACTTCAGGCGTACGTCCTCGGCGCGTACGTGGCGATCGGTGGCGCCGTAGCGAACTACTTCGGTTCCAACCCGTTCTACACGCACTACGAGCGCTTCGGTCCGGGGGAGGCGACGAATCCTGATGGCTTCGGGTTCATCGTCGCCCTCGGCGTCCCCGTCGCGAGCTACCTCGCGAGCTCTGCGGACGCGACGAAGCCGGCGTTGTTCAAGGTGCTGAACTACGCGTACATCCCGGCGGCCTTCCTCGGCATCGCCCTGTCCGGCACCCGCACGGCTGCGATCGCGGCGGTGGTGGGCATGGTGTTCGGGCTTGCCTCGCTCACCCGCCTCAGGCTCTCGGCAAGAGTGACGGTCCTGATCGTCCTCGCGACGGCCCTCTACTTCCTCGTCCCGGTCGTTCAGCCGCTTCGGTCGTTCGAGCGCCTCGGCACGACCCGCACCGAGCTGACCCAGGGAGACCTGAACGGGCGCCTGGACCAGTGGCGCGAAGGGCTTGCCGCATTCGCCCAACACCCGATCCTGGGCGTGGGCAGCAACATGTACCGTTCCGTCAACGCGCTGGGAAAGGTGGCGCACAACTCCTTCATCTCGGTCCTCGTACAGCTCGGGCTGGTCGGGTTCGTCCTCTTCGGCATCATCCTCGCGATCGTGCTCGTTCAGGCGCGAGGCCAACCGAAGTGGGAAAGGAGCTTCTGGCTCACCCTTCTGGTCGTGTGGACGATCGGCTCGTCCACCCTGACCTGGGAACACAGGAAGTCGACATGGCTGTTCCTGACCCTGGCCGTCGCGAGCGCGGCCCTCACGACGAGGCGCACCACGGGTCCCGCCGTGCGTGCGAGCCACCTGCATGAGGTCCCGTCGGAGACGGGATGACGCTCCCCACGTTCCTGGGCATCGGCGCACCGAGAGCTGGTACGACCTGGCTGCACACCCTGTTGGCGAGCCATCCGGACGTGTACATGCCCACCGTCCGCAAGGAGATCCGGTTCTTCGACCTCTATTACGAGAGGGGTCTCGGATGGTACGAGAGCTTCTTCTGCTCTCGAGAGGAAGCCGAGCGATACCGGGGGATCGGGGAGATCTCCCCGCAGTACCTCATCGGGGAAGCATGCCCCCAACGGATCGCCTCCACGCTGCCCGACTGCAGGTTGATCGTCATCCTGCGCCACCCCGTCGACCGCGCGTACTCGCAGTACGGCTTCTTCGTGCAGCGGAGGAACTACCGGAGATCCTTCGAGGAGTTCGTCCGCGAACGGCCCCGGGCGTTGGAGAAGGGCTTCTACAGTCACTACCTCCATCGGTACCTGCGCTACTTCGACCGGGATCGGATCCTGACGCTGGTATCGGAGATCGCGTTCGCAGATGTGGCGGGAACGAAGGCCTCGCTCGCGGCGTTCCTCGGGCTCGATGCCGACCGGTTCCCCGCGTCCGCCGGCCGACGCAGGGAGAACACGAGCACCGTTCCCGAACATCGATCCCTCTACGGCCTGGTGGCCAGGACCGGGCGTCGGCTCCGCGCGTGGCATCTCGAGCCGCTGGTCGACTTGGTGACGCGGTCCCGGGTCCCCGCGATCCTGGGCAAAGGGAGGCCGCTTCCGCCCCTCGACCCGGAACTGAAGCAACGTCTCGGTCGGCGTTACGACGAGGAGCTCGACGAGCTCGAACGATGCATGCGGATCGACCTGAGCTCCTGGAGAGCGTGACCGGGACTACGGCCAGTCGTACCCGAGCCGATGGCTGGTGCGGCCGACGATCCGGGCGATCACTCGGAGGTCGCGCTCATCGAGCCGATCCTCCCAGGTCCGATCCTCGCGGATCCCCTCGATCGCCCTGAGCCGCATCGAGTTCCCGATGATGTGGTGCTCTGTGGTCCCGAGGTCCGGCGGGGCGGGTGCCGGCTGGACATCGACGAAGCGCGCGATGCGGTCGAGCGTCCCCTGCGGGTCGGCGCAGAGCTCCTCGTACCGGAGGAGCATCCAGGATCCCCTCGGCATGAGCCGCTTCACGCGGTCGGCCTCGGCGTTGTAGTGACGCCACTGTCGCGCCGCCCTAGCGAGGTCGACACCCGTGTGCTTCATGATGCTGGCCGTGGTCCCACGGGGATCACGCACCAGGTGGATGACCCTGACGTCGAGCATCGGGTGCTGCCGGAGGTACTTGGGTCGCTGGTGGTCCCGCGCTGTGTCGACGAACACCCGCTTCCCGGTGGTCTCGAGCACGGCTCGTGCGAGGCCCCACGTCGTCGCTCTCGCCTCCGACAGGGTCCTGCGGACCGGCCCGGCCCTCCACACCACGGCATCCCGCGCGGCATTCAGCGTGGTGTTCCCCAGCGAGCGGATGAGCAGCCCGTTGAGCCATCGCCGCCGGGATACCCGGACGTGGGTGGGCCAATCGCCGCCCCGGAACACCGGCACGGGCGTCCCGAGTTCCACCGTCCGGGCGGCGACGCGGTTCCAGAAGCCGCACCCCCGGAAGGGGGTTCCGCACGAGCACAGGTAGGAGTCGAGATCGACCCTCGCGGTGAGGCCGACGGCCGCCCCGATCGAGGCGCACTCCGGGTGGGTGTTCAGGAGGAAGCCCAGGAGGGTGGATCCCGTGTACGGGCTGCCCGGCATGCAGACGTACCGGAGCCGCGTCGCCCCCTGGTCGACCGGCGGCGCCACCGGTTGCATGCGCCCCTCAGATGCCATCAGCGGTCTGGCTCGTGCACACGGTGGCCGGAGCGTGACCTCATGTCTGCGAGCTCCGACCACAGATCGATGTTCCGTTGCAGCGTGGTCACCAGCTCGTAGCGGCCGCTCCGCTCCCGGGCTGCTTGGCCGAGCTGCTGTCTCCGCGGAGCGTCGTCGAGGAGCTCGTCGATCGCCTCGCCCAGCGCCTGGGGATCCTCGGGCGGCACCACGATGCCGACGCCCCGCAGGACCTCGGCTCCCGACACGTCGGTCACGACCATCGGGGCGCCGCACGCCATCGCCTCCAGGAACACGAGCGACATGCCCTCCCATCGCGACGGTGCGATCACCAGGTCGGCGGCCCGGAACTCGGGTGCCGGATCGGAGACCTGGCCGTACCACTCGATCCGGTCGGCGACCTCCAACGATGCCGCGAGCGATCCCAGTCTCGCTCTCTCACCCCCGGAGCTATCGGCTCCCACGAGTCGCAGCCGCGCGGTGCGATGGCGCAACCGGGCCAGCGCCCGGATCGCGACGTCCTGCCCCTTCTGGTGGCACAGACGGCCGACGCACACGAGGAGCTGGGATCCGGGGTCCCGTTCGGCGCGAGGGCCCTCGGGGCTGAACCGCGTCCGGTCGACCCCGTTGTGGATGACCCTGATCCGCTCCCCGGCTCCGATGACCGCCCGGCCCTCGGCCGCCTCCCGGTCGGAGACCGCGACGATGGCGTCGCATCGGCGGGCCAGGACGCGCTCGATCCACCGGTACAGGGGCCCCAGCCTCCCGCCGACCATCCAAGACCAGTAGTGGGGGGTCATGATGACCGCCGGGCGTCGTGGGCCCAGCGTCGCCACTGCCATGCGACCGAGGGCCGATGCCTTCGACGAATGCAGGTGCACGACGTCCCGGCCTCGGGCGAGTCGCCGGATGGACCAGATATCGAGCACGTCTCGAGGTCCCGGCTGCCGTGCCATGTTCAGGGTCACGTGCCGGGCTCCGGCGTGCTCTGCCCACCTCGCGAGGGGTCCCCTCTCCGGCCCGGGGCATGCGACCGTGACGCGGTGCCCCGCCGAGACAGCCCACTCGGTCAGTTGGCGGACGAAGACGGCAACGCCATAGTCGACGGGCTGCGAGACGATCAGGACGTCGAGAGGTCTGATCACGCCGGTCACCTCAGCCACGTGGCCCAGCGGGGCCCGCGGCGGCCGATCTGCTCATCGAAGGCTAGGCGGCGACGCGGCGAGGTGGCAGCCGGCGAACGACGTAGTGGCCCTACGTCCCTCGCACGAGTCGGGCCGATCGGAGACGTGCTCGGCGCACTTCCTGGGAGCGCAGCGGGGCTCCATGCTCGCACGAAGAGCGCATGGAAGCTACGGCGAACGAACCATGACGGCTACCTCGCGTCCCCGGAGAGTCATGCGGATGATCAGCGCCGCCAAGATCCAGCTCGTCTGCACGCTCGGGCCCTCGTCCCTCGATCCGGATGTCATCCGGCAGCTGGATGCCCGTGGGGTCGATCTGTTCCGCATCAACCTGTCCCACACCCCGTTGGAGGCCCTCGAGGAGCAGATCGAACTCGTCCGGGGGCACACCGAGGTGCCCGTCAGCTTGGACACGGAGGGTGCACAGGTGAGGTGCGGCCGTGTCGTGCCGGACCTCGTCTTGGTCGATGGGGCGGAGATCCATCTCACGGCGGACGGTGTCGAGGGTACCCGCGACGTGCTCTCGCTCCGCCCTGGTTCGGCGCTCGAGGCGCTGCGTCCGGGCGCCCATCTCAGCATCGATTTCCACGGCGTCGTCCTCCAGGTGATCGACTCGAACGCGTCGGGGGCCCGAGCGCTCGTCCGTCGAGGGGGGCGGATCGGCTCCAACAAGGCGGTCACGATCGATCCGACTCCACGGCTACCCGCGCTGAGCGAGAAGGACGTCCGGGCGATCGCCGTCGGGCGGAGACTCGGGATCGCGCATTACGCCCTCTCGTTCGCGGCGTCGGGTGCGAGCGTCCGGAAGATGCGGGGCCTGATCCCCCCGAACGCGCACCTGATCTCCAAGATCGAGAGTCGGGCGGGCGTGCGGAACATGGACGGGATCATCGAGGCGAGCGACGCCGTGCTGATCGACCGCGGGGACCTCTCCCGGGAGATCCCGCTCGAGGAGGTCCCGTACCACCAGAAGGCCATCGTCCGGCGCGCGAACCTGTGGCGGAAGCCGCTGTACGTGGCGACGAACCTGCTGGAGTCCATGGTCCTGAACCAGCTCCCCACGGTCGCCGAGATGAACGACATCGCGAACACCCTGCTCGACGGGGCCCACGGGCTCGTGCTCGCGGCCGAAACCGCCATCGGCGTCGATCCCATCGGCACCGTGGACATGGTGAGGCGCGCGATCACGGCGTTCGAGCGCAGGCAGGCGAGGCTGGGTCTCGACGATGTTGGAGGCGAGGAGGGCGGCGCCGAGGTCGTCGCGCTTGGGTAGTTCGCATGGACCGCTCGCCGGACCCCCGTCCTGATCGCTCAGGGGATCGCCCGGTCCTCGCCTTCATCCACCTCACGAAGACCGCAGGGACGACGGTGACGCACATCATGCGGAGCTCCTACGGCCTGCGACACTGCCAGGTGGAGCCGTGGACGGGCTCTCCCCTCACTGCGGAACAGTTCCGACACATCCGGAGGCTGTACCCGAGGCTCAGGAGCTTCGCCGGCCACCGGGTCACCGGCCACGTCGATCTCGGAAGCGACACCGATCTCCGCTACTTCACGTTCGTGCGTGATCCACTGAAGTCGGTCGCCTCCCGGTTCCAGCACAAGGTCAACGTGACGGGGAAGGATCTGGTCTTCGAGGAATGGATCCAGGGGGACCGTATCCGCAACCACCAGACGAAGCGGATCGCCGGCGTGGACGATCTCGATGAAGCCATCCGGACCATCAAGCAGCGGGACATCTTCGTTGGTGTCACGGAGCGCTTCGACGAAAGCCTGGTGTTGCTCAAGGCGCTGGTGGCCGACGACCTGAGGATCTCGTACCGGCCCGTCAACGTCGCGCGCGACAGGACCCTCGCGCAGGAACTCCTCGGCACCGAGCGGACCCGTCAACTGCTGACCGATGCCGTGAAGGTCGATCTCGAGCTGTACGACTACATCATGCGAGAGCTCTACCCGACGTACCAACGCGAGTACGGCCATTCGCTCGCCGCCGATGTGGCCCGGTTCCGGGAGACGCAGGACAACGACTTCGATCGGTGGAACCTGACCCTCTCGCGACTGAAGCATTACCTCGTCTACAAGCCGTCGCTCCGCTTCCTGGGAGGACGTGCGGCGCTCGGTCGGTTCGATCACGAGGCTTGACAGCCGGGCGCATCGCGCCGACCATCCAACGCCGTGGCTGCGAACACGCGGCACGGCGCAGCGAGATCGGCGGCGCTTCCGTGTAGCGGCTCCCGCTCGGGAGGGGGATCTGGATGAAGCAACTCCTGTCAGTGATCCTGGCCGTGGTGGCTATGCAGCTCCCGGGTCCGCTCTCAGCCCAGGCGGTCGGTGGCGGGTTCTTCAACCTCCGGTGCGAGCTCTCGCACCGGGCGAACGACGACCCCATCGTCTTCCCCCAACAGGCGGGCGCGTCGCACCTGCATGACTTCTTCGCCAACCGGACCACGGACGCCGACAGCACGCGGAAGTCGATGAAGGCCGCGCGGACCAACTGCACGCTGTCGCTCGACACGTCCGGCTACTGGGCCCCGACGCTGCTGGACCAGGATGGCCGTCCGGTGCCGATCAAGGCGGTCCAGGTCTATTACCGTTCGGCGTCCGGGATGACGGTCCGGCCGTTCCCCGGGAACCTCAAGATCATCGCCGGGGGGGACACGCTGGACCCGCCCGCGCCGTCGCGGTCACAGCTCTCCCTCTCCTGGGCCTGCGAGGACACGCCGCCGTACACGCCCTCACCACCCGACTGCTCCGGCACCGGCCGGGTCGTCACCGCGCACATCCACTTCCCCGATTGCTGGGACCAGGAGAACAAGGACTCCTCCGACCATCGGTCGCACATGACGTTCGGCACCCCCGAGTGCCCGCGCGGCTACGTCGCGGTCCCGAGGCTCCGGCTCCACATCCGGTACGACGTCACCAACGCCGAGGGGTTCACGCTCTCCTCGGACACGTCGGACATGGTCGGCGGGCAGAGCCTGCACGCGGACTTCTGGAACACGTGGGCGGATCAGTCGGCGCTCCGGTTCCTCGTCCGGCGATGCCTGAACGCCGGCCGCGCGTGCGCGAGCATGACCGACGCGAAGCTGCGGGCGATGGGCTTCCCGGGATAGGCGGGTCCTCGAGGCTCCTCGCTCGAGCCTGTCGGTTCGGCCGGGCTCAGGCCGCGTTCGGCTCCAACCAGTGGTCCAGGCTCCGGCCGATCAGCTCCGAGGTGGCCGCGATGTCGTCGCGGAAGTACCGGATCAGCTCGCCTCGCAGCTCGGCCGGCAGGGCGGGCGGCCGGCGCAGGTTCCGCGTCCGGAGCCGGCGGATCCGATCGACCGTCGCCTTCGGGATCAGGGACTCGACCGCGGCGCGGATCCGCTTGCTGGTGAACAGCCGTTCCAGCGTCATGCTGGCCGGGACGCCGCCGACGTTGTGCGGGGTCTCGAGGTCGGGCACGAACCCGGGGTCCACGCCGAGGAACCCGTAGAGGGCCCGGACGACGCCCGCCGGGTCGCGTTTCAGGTCGTCGAACAGGAAGACGTGGATCCGGTCGCGCGGGAACGCCTCGTAGTAGCGCGACAGCGCCTCGTGGTACCGGCCGATCAGCATCCAGTGCGAGTCGGGACGCGCCCAGGTCGCGGACGCGCTCAGGTCCCGTTCCGGATCGAGGCGGCGGCCGCGGCTGCGCAGGTACATCAGGTAGTCCGAGTACGCCCGGTCGACCGGCTCGCGCAGGCAGCAGGCGATCCGAGCGGCGGGGAGGCGCTCGCGGATCCTGTCGGCGGCCTGCGGGCACTCCAGGTAGATCGGCGAGGCCTCCCCGATCGCGATCGCGTCCCCCGCGTCGGCGAACAGCGCCGCGTACTCGGCGAGCGAGCGGATCGGGAACCGGTGCAGCTCCGGGTCCCCGTACAGCGGTCGCCCCCGGTCGTCGAGGCCGTAGGCGAAGAAGTTCGTCTCCTTCATCGGGCTCATGAAGACCTGCGGGTGCTCCGCGAGGTACCAGTACAGGGCCGTGGTCCCGGCCTTGGCCGCGCCGATCACGATGAAGTTCGGGAGGGTGACCGCCCCCGCGAGGTCGCTCGCCGCCGCGGTCCTAGAGCGCATCCCGGATCGCCTCCTCCACCTCGCGGACGACGGTCTCCAGCGGCCGGTCCGTGCCGATCCGACGGACGACGGCTCCGTCGAACCCGAGCTCCGAGCTGAGCGAGTGCCGGAACCGCACGTGCTCCTCCGGCTCGATCTTGCCCCGGGCCGCGTTCCGGGCGAGCGCCACCTCGAGGGGTGCGGTCAGGTGGATCACGAGGTCGGCCGGCGGGATGCCCCCGTAGAGACGAGCCTCCAGCCCGACCAGGCGCCGGCGGAGACCGTCGGGTGCCGGCAGGTGGGCGAGCTGCGGACCGTCGGGCCCACCGCTCCAGGTCGAGGGATAGCGGTCGCAGAGCACGATCGCGCCGTCCCTCGACCACGCGAAGGCCCGCGCCAGGAGCGCGCGGCGCTCGTAGGCGAGCATCACGGATCGCACGCCGAACAGGAGCGGGAACGGTCCCATCGGGCGCTCGGCTCGGCCGTAGCTCCGCTCGATCCGGGTCGAGCGCTGGTCGGGCAACAGCGCGCGCAGCGCGGGCAGCAGGACGTGGGGCACGACCGTGAGCACCGTGGCCGGCGGCTTGCCGACGTGGATCCTGCGGACGGCGTGCGTCGCGCCCAGCCAGCGACGCACGTGTCCCAGGATCGTCGACTTGCCCGTCGCCTCAGAACCGACGAACGCGATGACCCTCCCGCCGCGCGCGGGGCTGAGCCTCCCGCCCGATGAGGACGATAGCGATGGGCCGCTCGGAGCCCGATCCCCGATGAAGCGAGCGATCTGGGTCGCGACCGCCGCTCGACCGTCGGACGAGCCGTCGGCGGTGTCGACGACCAAGAGCCGTTCGCGGATCCGGGGGGAGGCGACCAGGCCGTCGAACACCTCGACGGCCCGGGCGATCCAGCGCTCCAGATCCCTCCGATCGCCCGCGGCGAGCTCGCGCCGCCGATCGGGACGGCGCAGCGAGCGATCGACCAGGACCTCGAGCGGGGCCGTGACGTAGACGATCCGGTCCGGGAGCGGGACGAGCTCGGCGAACGCGTCGAGGGCTTCCCGGTCGACGGGCGCATCGCTGTACACGAAGAGGTGATAGGCGGTCAGCACCGCGCCCTCGTCGACGAGGACGGTCGCCCCGTCGGAGGCACGTCTGGCCAGTTCGTGCTTGCCGACGTCGCGGACGACCTCGCGCAGGTAGTTCACCTTCGCGAACGTCGAGGGCGCGTGTCGCAGCAGCCGGCGGGCCGCGAAACGGACGAACGCCGCGTTGCGGTCCAGCCCCCGGAGGAACGACGGGAGCACGGTGACGTCGGCGACGAGGTTCCGCCCCTTGGGATCGCGGATCCGGCGGACGCCCCACCGGTCCATGATCAGGTCGTCGATCGAGACGACGGGAACCCCCCACCCCTCGCGGTCCCGGACCAGCCCGGTCAGCGTGGTCTTGCCCGCCCCGCTGCACCCGATCAGCTCGACGATCATCGACCCTCCATCGAGGCGACCTCGCGGCCCGCGAGCTCGCGGTAGGCGTCCTCGTACCCCGCGTGCATCGCCGGGAGCGCGAACCGGGCCCGCACGCGTTCGCGGCACCGTCGACCGAGGTCGAGCCGCTCGTCGGCGGGCATCCGGCGGATCCGCCGGATCTCTCGCGCGAACCCGTCGACGTCGCCGGGCGGCACCAGCGGGATGAAGTCGACCCCCTCCGCCAGCTCGCGGTGCGGCGGGATGTCGGAGAGCACGACGGGGCACCCCGCCGCCATCGCCTCCATCACCGCCACCGGCAGACCCTCGCCGTGGGAGGTGGAGACGAACACGTCCGCGGCCGCGCATCGCCGGAACACCTCGTCGCGGGGGATCAAGCCGGTGAACAGGGCCCGATCCTCCAGGCCCAGCTCGCCGGCGCGGGCCGCGAGCGCCCCCCGCATGGCGCCCGTCCCCACGATCACCAGCCGATCGTCCGTCCCCGCGCCGCGCGCGAAGGCGTGCACGAGCGCGAGCGGATCCTTCACCTTCTCCAGCCGGCCCACCGATAGCACGGTGAACCGATCGCGCTCCGGGGGTGAGGACGCGGCCAGGACGCGATCGACCCTGTCCAGGTCGGCCCCGTTCTGGATCACCCTCCACCGGCCGCGGACCAACCCCTTCCAGGGACGGGGCACGCTCTCGTAGGCGGCATGGCTGCAGAACACGATGTGCCGGAAGGCCGCGAGGGCGAACACCATCATCGCCTGGTTCCGCAGCTTGTAGTCGTAGAACGAGTCGTGGACCGTGTAGAGCAGTGATGGGCGCAGGCGTCGGAACCGTCGCCACGCGACCAGCGCGGCGGGCACCAGGAAGCCGGTGTGCGGTGAGTGCGCGTGGATCACGTCGTACGGACCGGCGTCCAACGCCGCCCGGAGCGCGCGGAAGAACCCGGGGAGCGAGCCGTCGCCGGCGAACAGCGCGATCTCGGGCGGTGGGGTCAGCTGCGGTGCGAAGTACGTGCAGATCGACAGGTCCCGCTCGCCGACCATCGGCAGGCAGTGCTCGTTGTACTGGCTGTTCGTCTCGCCGAGCGTGAGGATCACGTGGAGCACGCCGAGGCGCGGGTCCGAGGGTCGGTCCACGGTCACGGGACCACCCCGGCTGCGAGGGCCCGGCTCACCTCGCGGGCCACCTGCTCGCTCCGAGCCTCGCTCGTGTCGAACCGCAGGATCGGCGGCCCGCCCCGGGCCTCGAGGCGGTCCAGCATCTCCCCGAACAGGTCGCGGTACCGGGCGAGGAACGCCCGGCCGACCTCCGAGCGGTCGCCCTTGGTCGCGTGGGTCTGCGGCCGCCCGTTGATGCGGCGCCACAGGATCGGGTCGGCGGCGTCCAGCCAGACGACCGCCCCGAGCCGGTCGCCCCAGGCCTCGAGCACCTCGTCCCGCCACCGCGCGAACCGTGCGCTCCTCGTCACCCGGGCGCCGTTGGCGGTCAGCCGGACCAGGGCGTAGATCGGCCCCTGGTCGAGCAGCGTCACGCCTCCCCGGTAGGCGGCCTTGCGGCCGAGGAGCCGGTGCCACGACGAGGCGTAGACGAGGAGCTTGAGCTCCGCCCAGCTCAGCCGCCGTCCCGGCGCGAGGTCGCGGACCAGGAGCGGCAGCAGGCGCGGGAGGCTCCGGACGATCTCCGCGAGGTGCGCGGGGTCCCGGGCGTGGATGAACTCGGCCCGACGGAAGCTCGATCGATCCTCGCAGAGGAGGCGGACGAGCGTGGACTTGCCCGAGCCGGCCACCCCGGTGACCTCCACGAGGTACGGACGATCCCGGCCCGACATCGCTACCCCAGGCCGAGGACCGCACGGACCGTGTCGAAGCGGAACTCGTGCAGCAGCATCCGGAGACGACGCTCCACGCCGGCCAGCCCCCGGTAGTGACGGATGCGCGAGAGCCGGCCGACACCGAGCACCGGCTGCTCCGGATCGATCTCCCACGGGTGCACGTAGACCATCGTGGGTCGACGTTCCTTCCCGGTCACCCGGCGCATCCCCCAGCGCACGTACGGCATCGGGAGGAGACGGAGGTAGCCGCCGCCGACGAACGGGAGGTTGCGACCGAGGAGGCGGACCGTCGAGATCGGGAACTCCACCAGACGCTCCCCGTCACGCTCATGGATCCACGGGTACCGCTCCGCGTCGGGGATCCCGTAGCGGTCGTGGACGATCGGGAAGATCGACGAGTCGTAACGGAGGCCCTCTTCGATCATCACATCGAGGGCCCACAGGGTGTCCTGGACCACGGAGTACGTCGGGGCGCGGTAGCCGAGCACCGCCTGGCCGGTGATGTCCTCCACGATCCCCTTGGCGCGTCGCACATCATCCCGGAAGGCTGCGGGGGTCATCACGGTGATGGGCCGGTGGTCGTACCCGTGGATCCCAACCTCGTGCCCCGCCGCCTGGATCTCCGAGACGAGGGCGGGGCTCCGCTCGGCCACCCAGCCGAGGACGAAGAAGGTTGCCCTCACCGAGGACTCGTCCAGCAGAGCGAGGAGCCGTCCGGTGTTGCGCTCGACCCGGTACTCCATCGAGTCCCAGTCGGCCGGGTCCACGATGTGGCGGAACGCCTCCACGTGGAAGTAGTCCTCGACGTCGACGGTGAAGGCGCTGACGACGTCGGGGAGCGGACCGCCCTGGACGCCGACGATCTCTCCGGGGGCGTGCATCGTGTCTCCGACCTTAGGGACGGGGTCTCATCCACGCATGCGCGCCGTGATGTAGACCATGTCCCTCGGGTGCATGAGGACCCTGCGCCCGCCCGATCCGGGGTCGTCCGGCTCGGGGGCCATCGCCACGACCTCGAGGTCGGGACGTCGTAGCCCGGGAGCGACGTTTCTTACGTCGAACGCCAGATGCCTGCCCGCGGACCCCGCGGTGAGACTGCCCTCGGGCGCCCCGTGCTGGAGCCCTTGGGCGACGGCACGGGGAGGCCCGCCAGGCCAGAGGGGGCGCGGTGACGGCGCTACGCAAGCTCGAGATCGAGATCCCGGCGCGGGAGCGGGCGCTCCCGCTCCCCCCGCTCTCCAGCCTGGTGCCCGTCCTGGACGCGGTGGCCCTCTCGGTCGCGATCGTGCTCTCGGCTGGCCAGCCGGCCGTGATCGCCTGCTCCCTGCTGACCTTCGCCGCGCTGAACGTGGACACGTCCCGCGCGTTCCGCCTGGATCTCCGTGTCGGACAGGAGATGGGGTGGTTGCTGGGGCACGTGGCGGTCCCGCTGCTGATCGTCGTCTCCCTGGTGTCCCTGGGGTTCCTGCCCTGGTTGGGGTCGGTGCGGGACCTCGACCGGATCGTGATCGCCGGCGCGGTCGGCGCGTTCCTCGTGCTGGTCGGCCGCGCCGTCGCGTACGCGATCGCCAGGGCGGCTCGGACCCGCGGGCTCGTCGCCGAGAAGGCGCTGATCGTCGGCAACGGCCAGCTGGCCGTCGAGCTCGCCGACGCGCTGGCCCGGCACACGGAGTACGGGCTCATGCCGATCGGGTTCGTGGACGGCCCCACGGACGGCGAGCTGCCGCTCCCGCTCCTCGGCGGCCCGCATGAGCTGGAGGGGCTGATCGAGGAGTTCGGGGTGCGCCGGCTGGTGGTGGCGTTCGGGCGTGGGAGCGACCGGGAGCTGACCGCGATCCTGCGCGAGCTGGAGGGGCTCCCCGTCGAGGTGCACATCGTGCCGCGCTTCTTCGAGCTCGGCTCGGTCCCCCCGGGGACCGTGGACAGCCTACGCGGCATCCCCCTCGTCCACCTCCGCAGACCGGCGCTGCGCGCCTTCGCGCGGTTCACGAAGCGCAGCTTCGACGTCGCCGTGGCCTCGACGATCCTCGTCGCGTGCGCTCCCGTCCTGCTGGTCGCCGCGGTGGCGGTGCGCGTCTCGAGCTCGGGACCGATCCTCTTCCGACAGGTCCGGGTCGGCCGCCGCGGAGCGCCGTTCGAGATGCTCAAGTTCCGGACGATGCGGGTCGACGACGCGGCCGAGCCGAGCTGGGGGATCGAGGAGCACCGGGTGACCTCCGTCGGGCGGGTGCTGCGACGGCTGAGCATCGACGAGCTCCCACAGCTCGTGAACGTGATCCGGGGTGATATGTCGCTCGTCGGCCCCAGACCGGAGCTGCCGCAGTTCGTCGAGCGGTTCGGCACCGCGATCCCGGGGTACCGCGATCGGCTCCGGGTGCACGGCGGGATCACGGGCCTGGCGCAGATCCACGGGCGCAGCCGCGGCCTGGACTCGATCCCGGAACGGGTCCGGCTCGACAACACCTACATCGAGACCCGGTCGCTGTGGGGCGACATCGTGATCCTCTTCCGGACCCTCGAGGTGATCTTCCGGGGCGACAGCCAGGACGCGTGAGCGGCCGGCCGCGACGTCAGCGGGTGCGGATCACCGTCGGTCGGGGCACCGTCGGGGCCGGGTGCCCCCCGCCGTCCGAGCCCAGGACGAGCGCCCCGATCGTCGCCATCAGCCCCTCGCGGAGCGGCACCTGGGGCTCCCAGTCCAGCTCGGCTCTGGCGAGCGAGATGTCCGGGCACCGCACCTGCGGGTCGTCGATGGGACGCTCGACGAACAGGATCTCCGAACGGCTCTCCGTGATCGTGCGGATGAGCTCGGCGAGCTCGAGGATCGCGACCTCCTCGGGGTTGCCGAGGTTGACCGGACCCACGAGGTCGGATCCCAGCACCCGCCAGATCCCCTCGATCAGGTCGTCGACGTAGCAGAGGGATCGGGTCTGGCTCCCGTCGCCGTGGACCGTGATGGGCTCGCCCCGCGTGGCCTGGGCGATGAAGGTGGGAACCGCCCGCCCGTCGTCGAGCCGCATCCGCGGCCCGTACGTGTTGAAGATGCGCACGATCTTGATGGGCAGACCGTGCACGCGGTGGAAGGCCATCGTCGCGGCCTCGGCGTACCGCTTGGCCTCGTCGTACACGGATCTCGGTCCGATCGGGTTCACGTTCCCCCAGTAGGTCTCGGGCTGCGGGTGGACCCTCGGATCCCCGTACACCTCCGAGGTCGAGGCGAGCAGGACCCTCGCGCCCTTCGCCCGGGCCATCTCGAGGCAGCGCAGGGTCCCGAGCGCGCCGACCTCCAGCGTCTGGATCGGGTGCTCGAGGTAGTCCCTCGGCGACGCCGGGGACGCGAGGTGCAGCACCCAGTCGACGTCGCCGTCGATCGCGAGCTCCTCGGTCACGTTCGCGTGGACCAGGCGGAACCCGCGGTGCTCGAGCGCGCGGGCGAGGTTGTCCGGGCTCCCCGTGAGGAAGCTGTCCACGCAGACCACCTCCCAACCCTCGGCCAGGAGCCGGTCGCACAGGTGTGAGCCGACGAACCCGGCCCCTCCGGTGACGACGGCGCGCGCCACGGTCAGCTCGTCAGCGGGTCGGGCTCGGGCAGGACGAGGATCCGGTCGTCCGCGTCCGCGGAGGCGTCCGTCTGCGTGGGGGGCGCGGGGGGGCGGCCCGTCGGATGGTACGAGAACCCCGCCGCCACCATCGCCGAGGCGTCGAAGGCGTTCCGGCCGTCGACCACGATGGGGTAGGCCATGACCTCCCGCAGGGCGGGCAGGTTCAGGGAGCGGAACTCGTCCCACTCGGTCGCGAGCACGAGGCAGTGGGCGCCCGAGGCCGCCTCGTAGGGATCGCCCACGAGCTCCAGCTCCGGGAGCTCGTGCTTGGCGTTCGCCGCGGCCTTCGGGTCGAAGCCCACCACGCGGGCTCCGGCGTGCAGGAGCCGTCTCGCGAGCGCCAGGGCGGGCGAGAACCGGACGTCGTCCGTCCCGGGCTTGAAGGCGAGACCGAGCATCGCGACGCGCTTGTCCTCGAGGTTCCAGAGGGCCTCTTCGACCTTGGCCGCCGCGGCCTCGACGGCCTCCTCGTTCAGCCGCTCGACCTCCTTCAGCAGCGGGAACGCGTACCCCAGCCGCGCGGCCAGCCGCTCCAGCGCGACCAGGTCCTTGGGGAAGCAGTAGCCGCCGTAGCCCAGGCCGGCGTTCAGGAACTCCCGGCCGATCCTCGGGTCGGTGCCCATCACCTCGGCCACGGCGGTCACGTCCGCGCCGGCGCGTTCGCAGACACGGGCGATCGCGTTGGCGAAGGAGATCTTCAGGGCGAGGAACGCGTTGCTCGCGTGCTTGGCGAGCTCGGCCGTCGCGATGTCCGTCTCGATGAGCAGGTGCCCGCGGTCGGTCAGGGGCTCGTACAGACGTCGGAGCGTCTCCCGGGCGCGCTCGGACTCCGCCCCGATCACGATGCGATCGGGCTCGAGGGCGTCGCGGAGCGCCGTCCCCTCCCGGAGGAACTCGGGGTTGGACGCGACGTCGAACCGGAAGCCCTTGCGCTCGCGGGCCAGGGTGTCTCGGACCCGCTCGGCCGTTCCGGCGGGCACGGTCGACTTCTCCACGACCACGACCCCGTCGCGTGCGTGCCGGGCGATCTGGCGCGCGGAGCTCTCCATCGCCACGAGGTTGGCCTCCCCGTTCGCACGGGCCGGGGTCCCGACGCAGATGAAGATCACCTCGCTCTCGGCGAGCGCCTCGGCGCCCTCCGGCGTGAACGAGAGGCGACCGGAGGCCATCTCGCTCGCCAGGGCTTCCTCCAGCCCGGGCTCGTAGAACGGGCAGGCGCCGCGCAGGAGGAGCGAGATCTTCTCCTCGTCGACGTCGGTCCCGACGACCCGGTGGCCGAGGGCCGACATCGCGACGCACGTGACGAGCCCGACGTGCCCGGTTCCCATCACGGCGACCTTCACGGCGGACCTGCCTTTCCCGGCTCGGACGAGGCGGAGCCCCGAGCGTAGGAGGGACGCTCCCCGCGTTCGACAGGCGGCCGCGGTAGTTCGGCTACGCCGAGCGACGTAGAGCGGCCCCGCGGTCGCTCCGCGGCAGCGGCTGGCCCGGGCGAACGAGGGTCCGCGCCGGCGCAGGTGGTATCCTGCGTCGTCGCGCGAGGGGGTTGGGATGCGTTCCGCCGGTTCCTCGCTGCTTGGGATCTTCCCCTCATCGATCGCTCGCTTCACCTCGCCCGGCGTCCGATCGTGAAGCGAGCGCGCCGGAACCACGGGGCGTCGCTGACGGCGGCGCTGCTCGCCCTCGGCGCGCTGGGGATCGTTTCCACGGAAGCCTCCTCCGCGGCGGACGAGACCCTGACCTTCGCCGCGGACGCCGACACGTTCGTCCGGTACGACCGACCGACCCGCAACTTCGGATCGGCGACGTCGTTGGCCGTCGACAACGCACCGGTCAAGCACGTCCTGATCCGCTTCTCCGTCGCCGGCGTCGGGGCTCGAACCGTCGCGAGCGCCAAGCTCCGCCTCTACAACGTGGACAAGTCGTCGTTCGGCGGGCTCTTCTATCGGGCCGAGGACGACCCGTGGGCGGAGTCGACCGTCACGTGGAACACGGCGCCGGCGGCCGATCCGGACCCGTTCGCGTCGCTCGGCGCGGTGACGACGAACACCTGGTACGAGGTCGATCTGGCCCCCATCGCGACCGGAGACGGAGCGTTCACGCTCCGGATCACCTCGCTCTCCACCAACGGCGCCGCCTACGCCTCCAAGGAGGGAGCCGCCGGCTTCGGCCCCCAGCTCGTGCTCGAGCTCACCGCCCCCGACATGACCACTCCGACCGTCTCCATCACCTCGCCGGGCGACGGGGACACCGTCTCGGGCGCGGTCGCCGTCCAGGTCGATGCCTCGGATGACGTCGGCGTGACCGGGGTCGAGCTCCTGGTCGACGGGGTCCTCCACGGGACCGATACGACCGCGCCCTACGCGTTCACCTGGGGAACGGAGGCGCTCCAGAACGGCGACCACGAGCTCCTCGCCCGTGCCCACGACGCGGCCGGGAACGTCGGGACGTCCGCACCGGTGACCGTGACGGTGAGCAACATCCCCGACACGAGCCCGCCCACGCAGCCGACCGATCTGACGGCCACGGTGGTGAACGCCGCGAGGGTCGACCTGTCCTGGGCACCGAGCACGGACGACGTGGCGGTGGATCACTACACGATCCTGCGGGACGCCTCCCCGATCGGGACCTCGGTCCTCCCCGCGTTCTCGGATCTGACCGCGAGCCCGGCCACGACGTACGCGTACTCGGTCACCGCGCACGACGCGGCCGGCAACGCCTCGCCGGCGTCGGCAACCGTCTCGGTTAGGACACCCGACGCGCCGACCAGCTTCACGTTCGCCGCGGCTGGCGATCACGGCGCCAACGCGAGGACCGATGCCAGCCTGGCCGCCCTCGATGCGTCGGGTGCCTCCTTCTACCTCGCTCTCGGGGACCTGGACTACGACCAGACCGCCAGCGACGAAGCCTGGTGCGACTACGTGACGACGAGGCTCCCCACCCTCGGCCCCGCCTTCCCCTTCCAGCTCGTCGCCGGCAACCACGAGGAGCAAGGGGCATCGACCGGCTACATCGTCAACCACGCCGCGTGCCTCCCGGATCGCCTCGCCTCCACCCTCAGCCCGACCAACCGGTACGCCGCGGAGTACCACTTCGACTACCCGCCCGGGGCGCCCCTGATGCGGGTGATCATGATCGCGGCCGACCTCGTGATCGAGAACGAGGCCTACGACTACCGCGTGGGGACGCCCCACCACGAGTGGCTGTCGGGCGCGATCGACGATGCGCGCGCGTCCGGCATCCCCTGGGTCGTGGTCGGCATGCACAAGGTCTGCATCACCGCCGGGAGGAAGGGTTGCGAGATCGGCCCGGACCTCATGAACCTCCTCGTGGAGAAGGAGGTCGACCTCGTCCTTCAGGGGCACGACCACAACTACCAGCGGAGCAAGCAGCTGCGCCTGGATCCCTCGACCTGTCCCGCCGTCCCGATCGGGACGTACGACCCCGACTGCGTGGCCGACGATGGCGTGGACGATGTCTACCCCAAGGGGGCGGGGACGCTGGTGGTGATCGCGGGAACGTTCGGCATGGGTCAGTACGCCGTGGACCCGATCGATCCCGAGGCCCCGTACTTCATCCGGATGGACGCCGGCTCCTCGGGGTTCACCACGTACACGGTGACCGCCGAGAGCATCCAGGCGCGCTTCGTCCACAGCCTCGGCTCCTTCACGGACGCGTTCTCGATCCGGAGCGGCGAACCAGCGATGGCGGACATCACGCCCCCCACCGTCCCCACCGACCTCTCGGCCGCCGCGAGCAGCTCGCAGGTCGACCTCTCGTGGACGGCGAGCACGGACGACGTCGCGGTGGACCACTACGCGATCCTCCGGGACGGCGTCCTGATCGGGACCTCGGCCGTGCCCTCGTACTCGGACCCCTCGGTGAGCTCCGGGACCACCTACGGCTACGAGGTCAGGGCCTACGATCCCGCGGGCAACCCGTCCCCGCCCTCGGGGACGCTCTCGGTGACGACGCCCGGTCCACCCACGCTGGTCCTCGGACCCGACGCCGACGCGTACGTCCGGGCGGATCAACCGGATGCCAACTTCGGGTCGGCCACCAGGCTCTCGGTGGACGGCAGCCCGACCGAACACACCCTGCTGAGGTTCACCGTGTCCGGCATCGGGTCGGGGACCGTGGCGAGCGCGACGCTCCGCCTGTACAACGTGAACGCCTCGACGATGGGCGGTGCGTTCTACCGGGTCGCCGACGACTCCTGGGGAGAGACGGCGGTCAGCTGGAACACGGCGCCCGCCGCCGATCCGACGCCGATCGCCTCGCTCGGATCGGTGGTCGCCAACGCCTGGTACGAGCTGGACCTCACCACGCTCGTGACCGGCGACGGGACCTACAGCCTCCGGGTCACCTCGACCTCCTCCAACGGCGCCGACTACGCATCGAAGGAGGGCGCCGCGGGCTTCGCTCCCGAGCTGGTGATCTCCCTCCGACCGTGAGGCCTGGCACGGACGGGACGCTCCGTCACGGGAGCGCGAGCTCGTAGATCTTGCCGTCGTTCTCCAGCGGGTCCCCGCCGTTGTCCCGGCCGCGATCGGCGACGTACAGGGAGTACAGGCTCGGGTCGGTGCTCCTCGGCCCGTAGGCGAGGCCGGCCGGGGACCGGATGCCGATCGTCGACAGGTCGATCTCGCGCACCAGGTCGCCCCCGGTGGTGACCTCGATCGCGTTCGAGCCGCGCTGGTTGCTCACGACGAACAGCGTGCCGGTCTCCGGGTTGAACTCGATCCCCTCCGGATCGAGCTGACCGAACGCGGAGACGCCGAACGACCGGACCCGGTCGTCGCCCTCGGGCGCCACTCCGTCGAACACGCCGTTCCGTCCCCGGCCCACCCGGTACACCGTCGCGTCCCGACCGTCGGCGATGAACAGCGCCCCCATGCCGAACGCGAGCCCCTCGGGGTCGGTGCTGCCGAACGGCCTGGTCCGGAACGAGGTCACCTTGTCGTCCCGGGTCCCGTACCGACCGTCCGGCCCGGGGCGGAGGCGGAAGACCATGTCCTTGTCGTCGTCGGAGATGAACACCGTCCTGCGCTTCACCGCAACGCCCACCGGCTCATCGGAGAACCTGGTCGTGCGGAAGCTGTCCACGAGCGTCCCCGAGGTCGTGATCTCGAAGGCGTTCCTGCCTCGGTACAGGGTCGGGAGCTCCTCGACCTCGCCGTCGGTGAACAGGAGCGTCCCGGAGGGCGTCACGGCGAGACCGGAGGGGTCGGGGCTCGGGGGGGAGAGCTGGGAGGTGTCGATGACCTGGATCAGCTCCGGCGTCACGACCTCCTGGGCGGCGGCCGGAGTCGTCCCGAGCGGCACGACCCACGAGACGGCCAGGGGCGCGGCGACGACGAGACGAGCGAGCGGGCGCACGGTCGGCCAGTGTAAAGCCTCCCGAACCGCCAGCGCGGCCTTCGACGCACGCCGCGCACGTGGCCGCGCGGACCGCGGCCGGAGCCCGGCCGAGCGCGGGGGTACGTCACGCTGCGTGGTTTTCTTACGTCCGCGGCACGACGCCGAGGCGCCGGGCCGACGGCATCATCGCGGGGCGGGCACATGATCCGAGCAGACGCAACCCCGTCGCGTCCCGTCCCGTTCACCGAGGACCGGGCCATCACCGAGGCGATCCGCTCGCGCCGGCACCTGGACTCGGCCGTGCGCTCGCTCGAGCTCGCGGTCGAGATCTTCGCCCGCCTGAACGGGCAGGCCCAGGCGCCGGTCCGCGCGATGGAGGAGGTCCTCGGGCGGCTCGAGGAAGCCGAGGCGGCGCTCTCGGTGGCCCTGTCCCGGTCCGCGGACTGAGGTCGCCGGCCGGCACCGAGGCTCCGGAGGCCGCCGGTCGGCCGCGCCCGATCGTCCCGTTGACCCCTGGCACTCCGGTCGCTATCCTGTTAGCACTCCACGAGTATGAGTGCTAACCCGCGAAGGAGGGAAGCATGGCCAAGGGATTCCAGCTGAAGCCCCTCGAGGATCGGATCGTCGTCAAGCCCGGCGAGGAGGAGGAGACGACGGTCTCGGGCATCGTGATCCCCGACACCGCCAAGGAGAAGCCGCAGGAGGGCACCGTGATGGCGGTGGGCCCCGGGCGCTTCGAGGACGGCGCGCGCGTCCCGCTGGACGTCGCCGTCGGCGACAAGGTCATCTACTCCAAGTACGGCGGCACCGAGGTCAAGGTCGAGGGCGAGGAGTACCTGATCCTGTCGGCCCGCGACGTGCTCGCGGTGATCGCCAAGTAGGGTCCGCGAGCTTCCGGTCGGGGGTCCGAGCGCGAGGCGCCGGGCCCCCGTTCCGCGAAACGGCAGGCCGGGAGCGATCCGGGCGGGCCCCGCCCGCGGACGCCGCCGGTCGAGGAGGAGGTTCGGATGGCAAGCAAGCTGCTGAAGTTCAGCGAGGACGCTCGGCGCGCCCTCGAGACCGGCGTCAACAAGCTGGCGGACACCGTCGCGCTGACGCTCGGTCCGAAGGGGCACAACGTCGTCCTCGACAAGAAGTGGGGCGCCCCGACGATCACCAACGACGGGGTCACGATCGCCAAGGAGATCGAGCTCGAGGACCCGTGGGAGAACATGGGCGCCCAGCTCGCCAAGGAGGTCGCCACCAAGACCAACGACGTCGCCGGTGACGGGACCACCACCGCCACCGTGCTCGCGCGCGCGATGGTACGGCTCGGGATGAAGAACGTCGCCGCCGGCGCGAACCCGATGGCCCTCAAGCGCGGGATCGAGAAGGGCGTCACGGCGGCCGTCGAGGCGATCAAGGACCAGGCCAAGGACGTCGAGTCCCGCGAGGAGATCGCCAACGTCGCCGCGATCTCGGCGGCCGACCCGCAGATCGGCGAGGTGCTCGCCGAGGCGTTGGACAAGGTCGGCAAGGACGGCGTGGTGACCGTCGAGGAGTCGAACACCTTCGGCATGGAGCTCGAGTTCGTCGAGGGGATGCAGTTCGACAAGGGGTACATCTCGCCCTACTTCGTGACCGACCAGGAGCGGATGGAGGCGGTCCTCGAGGACCCCTACATCGCGCTCGTGAACAAGAAGGTCGGCAGCGTCCAGGAGCTGCTGCCGCTGCTGGAGAAGGTGCTCCAGGCCGGCAAGCCGCTGCTCGTGATCGCCGAGGACGTCGAGGGTGAGGCCCTGGCGACGCTCGTCGTGAACAAGATCCGCGGGACCTTCAGCGCCGTCGCCGTGAAGGCCCCCGGGTTCGGCGACCGCCGCAAGGCGATGCTCCAGGACATGGCGACCCTGACCGGCGGGCAGGTGATCTCCGAGGAGGTCGGCCTGAAGCTCGAGAACGTCGGGCTGGACGTCCTCGGTCGGGCCCGGAAGGTCGTGGTGACCAAGGACGACACCACGCTCGTCGAGGGCGCCGGCGCCGAGAGCGAGGTCAAGGGCCGGATCAACCAGATCAAGGCCGAGATCGAGCGCACGGACTCGGACTGGGACCGCGAGAAGCTCCAGGAGCGCCTGGCCAAGCTCGCCGGCGGCGTGGCGGTCGTGAAGGTCGGGGCCGCCACCGAGGTCGAGCTGAAGGAGAAGAAGCACCGGATCGAGGACGCCCTGTCGGCCACGCGAGCCGCGATCGAGGAGGGCATCGTCCCGGGCGGGGGCGTGACGCTGATCCGCGCCGAGGGGGTGCTCGAGAAGCTCGACCTGGTCGGCGACGAGGCCACGGGCGCCAAGATCGTCCGGAACGCGCTCGCCGAGCCGGCCCGCCTGATCGCCGACAACGCCGGCGTCGAGGGTGCGGTGATCGTCGAGCGGATCCGCTCCGAGGGCGACGCCCGCGGCTACGACGCCGCGACCGGCGTGTGGGTCGACATGTTCAAGGCCGGCATCATCGACCCGGCGAAGGTCACGCGATCGGCGCTCCAGAACGCCGCGTCGATCGCGGCGATCGTCCTCACGGCCGAGAGCGCCATCGTGGAGAAGCCCGAGGAGGAGGAGCCGGCGGCCGCGGGCGGCCACGGCCACATGCACTGAGCCTTCCGAGGCAACGGGATCGGAGGGGGTCGGCGCCCGCGCCGGCCCCCTGCTCTGGTTGACTCTTTCGATACCCATACCTCTGTCGTGTCCCGGCTGCTCCTTTCGGTCACGTCTTCGCGGGTCAGCTACGTAGCCACGATGAGCTACGTAGCCATCCGTACCCGATCGCCCAGCATGCCGTAGGCCGCCATACGTCGGTCGGATTAGGGCTCATGCCGATCTGAGTGTCAGTATTGCGCCGAACGGAATAGGCGTCCTACTATCGCCACTCCCCCACGGGGGACCATGGCCGACGAGAGGACTGCGAGGAGGACCACATGGTCGTCCGATGTCGCTCGTCCGGGATACCGATCGGGATCCCGGCTCAGCTCGAGATCCGACAGACCAGCAACCTCCCGAGATCCGCTCCGCCGACACTCCGGCGATCAGCTCCGCACGGGTTCGGACGGGCGTCGAGGTAGATGGGAGTGCCTTCCCCACGGACCGGGGCCCCTCGGGTCCGGACCTGGCCCGAGCGCGTCGTCATGATCGTGCGGCATGACGTCCTGCTCGCGGGGTTGGATGCGTGCGTCGCGACCGCCGCCTATCTCGCCCCGCTGGTCCTGCGTTTCGATGGGGTCGTCCCCGATCGATACTGGCGGAACTTCTGGAGGTTCATCCCGCTCGCCGTCGTCATCCACGTCGTAACCAACCTCGCGTCTGGTCTCTACGGGCGGATGTGGCGGTACGCCAGCGTGGACGAGGCCCGGCGCGTCGTGCTCGCGGCGATCGTGGCGGGAACCATCATCGTCGTCTTCGTCCTCCAGACGGAGCCACGCGCGCTGCCGATCTCGGTCGTGGTGTCCGGTGCCGTGTTGGCCTTGCTCGCCTTCGGCGCGATCCGGTTCCAGAGCCGCCTGTTCGCTTTTCGCCGACGCCAGGTCGCGACGGAGTCGCGGCGCGTCCTCCTCATCGGGGCCGGGGACGCGGGATCCTCGATCCTGAAGGACATCCTCGGTCATCCCTCCCTCGGCCTGCGGCCAGTAGGCATCCTGGATGACGACCGGCGCAAGACCGGACGGTCCCTCCACGGGATACGCATCTTCGGGACGCGTGCGGAGCTGCCATCCCTCGTGGCCACCCTCGATGTGGACGAGGTGCTCCTCGCGATCCCCTCGGCGACCGGTGATCTGGTTCGCGACGTCGCGGCGTTGTGCGAAGAGGCGGGTGTGTCCCTCAAGGTCCTGCCGTCCGTGAGGGAGATCGTCGGGGGGCGGGCCACGGCGCGCGACATCCGCGATCTGCGTATCGAGGACCTCCTCGGCAGAGACCAGGTCGCGACCGATCTCGATTCGGTGCGGGAGGTGCTCCGCGGGCGGCGGGTGCTCGTCACGGGCGCAGGTGGTTCGATCGGCTCGGAGATCACCCGCCAGGTGGCGTCGTTCGACCCAGAGGAGTTGATGCTTCTCGACCACGACGAGACGCATCTGCACGACGCGCTCCTGGGTCTCTCTGGGGCACCGGCGACGGGGGTCCTCGCCGACGTGCGAGACCGCTACCGCATGATCGAGATCTTCGCCGAGTGGCGTCCCGAGCTGATCTTCCACGCGGCCGCACACAAGCACGTTCCGCTTCTCGAGGAGTATCCCGAGGAGGCGGTGCTGACGAACGTGATCGGGACCGCCAACGTCGTCGATGCCTCATTAGTCGCCGGCGTGCAGCGGTTCGTGTTGATCTCCACCGACAAGGCGGTCCGGCCGGAGAGCGTCATGGGTGCGACCAAGTGGTTCGCCGAGCAGATCGTCCGGAGCGTCCAAGGGAGCGGGTGCGTCTTCTGCGCGGTTCGCTTCGGCAACGTGCTGGGTAGTCGGGGGAGCGTGATCCCGACGTTCCTCGGTCAGATCGCGCGTGGCGGGCCGGTGACCGTTACCGACCCCTCGATGGCGCGCTATTTCATGAGTACCCGAGAGGCGGTGGAGCTGGTGCTCCAAGCATCCGCGATGTCCGTTGGCGGCGAGGTCCTGACGCTCGAGATGGGCCATCGGGTGAACATCCTCGACCTCGCCCGCAGGCTCATCAGGCTCTCCGGACGGGTCCCGGAGCGCGACATCCCGATCGAGGTGATCGGTCCCCGTCCGGGGGAGAAGCTGGTCGAGGATCTGATCGATCCCGACGAGGAGCCGGTGCCGAGCGGGTATCCGGGCATCAGCGTGTCGCGTCCCGCCGTCCCGGACCGACCCACGCTGCGGCAGGCGCTCCGTGAGCTGGAGTCGCTCGTCCAGGAGGGGCAGAGCGGCCGCCTCGCTCAGCGGTTGAAGCAGCTCGCCACGGGTCCTCACCCGGAGGTCCTGACGGGGGGACCGCGTTGATCCCGCGCACCGTCGTCGTGGCCCATCGAGAGAAGATGGTAGCCGAGGGCATCTCCGCTGCGCTGGCGCGGTACCCCGGGATCGTGCCGATCGCCGTGACGACGGCGGCCCGCGAGGCCGAGCGACTCGGCGCTCGGTCCGACGCCGTGGCGATCGATGCTCGGCTGCCGGGCGCATCCGGGGCAGCCGGTCGGCTCCGCCGATGGGGTGTCCGTGTTGTCTTCCTCGGAACGGCGAAGGATGAGGACGGGATCCGAGTGTCTACGGATCGGCCCGTCTCCGCGCTGGCGGCCGCGCTCGCGCCCGAGACCCGTTCGATCCACCCTACCGCCGACGGGCTCACCCCTCGGGAGCGTCAGATCCTCCGACTGGTGGCCAAGGGGCTTCCCGGGAAACGTGTGGCCTCCGAGCTCGGGATCAGCCCGAAGACGGTCGAGCGGCACAAGACGAGGATCTTCGCGAAGCTCGGCGTTCCGAACCAGGCCGCGGCGGCGTTCGCGCTCGCCAACGGATGGAAAGGATCGAGCGATGGAGCGCATTGACTACTGGGGCGCCTTCCGACGCCGCTGGTACGTCCTGATCGTCGCGATCGCGGTGGGCGCCGCGGGAGGCTGGTTCGCGAGACCGTTGGAGACACCGCAGCCCACACGGTACGAGGCCGGCACGGCGATCCTGGGGTCCTCGAACCCGGGGGTGACGAACCTCGCCACCCTGTCGGCGCTCGCCCGTTTGGGCGAGGTCCCTGAGCGCGTCGCCAACGCGCTCGACTACGAGGGGGACCCCCTGGATCTCGCGGCGCAGATCACCACGACTCCCGATCAGGCGACGGGGATCCTGTGGATCATCGCGACGGCCGAGAGCGCCGACCGGGCCGAGCTCCTCGCGGACACGTTCGCCCGGCAGCTGGTGAAGTGGGTGGTGCGCACCGGCACGGAGACGTCGCTCGCCGAGGCTGAGTTCCTCAGCGCCCAGATCGATCGGCTGGCCGACGCGATCGCGGACCTGGAGGCGGAGATCCGGACCACACCGATCGCGGAGTCCTCCCTCCTGGTGGCCGAGCGCGACGCGAAGATCCGCCGCTACGGCGTGCTGGTCGAGCAGTTCGATCAGATCTCGAACGCCCCGAGGCCATCCTCGATCTCCGTGCTCCAGCGGGCGCGCGCCAACGAGATCGCCCCGAGCAGCGAGTACCTCTCGTCCATCCCTCCGATCACGAGGGCGATCGCCGGTGGCGTGATCGGCCTGCTGGCCGGGCTCGCTCTGGTGCTCGTGCTCGAGCGGACCGACCGTCGCATCAGGACGAGGGGAGCGGCGGAGCGCTCCTTCGGTCTCTCCGTCGTGGCCGAGATCCCGGTCCCCCGTCGCAAGCGTCGGGCGATCGTGTACAAGGACGGCCGCGTGTCGCCCGGCGTGGCGCCGTTGAGGCTGCTCGGGGCGATGCTGTCGCAGGCGAGCCTGCTCCCCGGATCGAAGGCGGGGCGTAACGGATCGCGTGGGGCGCAGACGATCCTCGTCACGAGCCCCGAGCCATCGGAGGGGAAGACCTACGTCGCTGCCAGCCTCGCGGCCGCGCTGGCCGAGAGCGGCAAGCGGGTGATCGTCCTCTCGTGCGACTTCCGGCGGCCGTTGATCCATCGGCTCTTCGAGGTCACCAACGAGGAGGGACTGTCGGACGCGCTGAGATCGGGCAACGGTCGAGGCATGCTGAATTCGGTGGGCAGGAGTACCGGGCTGCCCAACCTGGTGGTCGTGCCGAGCGGGTCGAGGGCCGAGAATCCGGCGGAGCTTCTGAGCTCCGAGCGGATGGGGCGCGCGCTCGACGAGGCGCGTGAGGCGGCGGATGTGGTCCTCTTGGACACCCCGGCCATCCTAAGCGACGGCGACGCTGTCAGCCTGTTGGACGAGGCCGACTCGGTGCTGGTCGTGGCGCGGGCCGGGAAGACGACGATCGACGAGGCGCGCCGGACCGCCGAGGTTCTCGAACGGCTCGAGGCGCCGGTGGCGGGGGTGGCGCTCACGGGCGGCGCCTGAAGGGATGGGGGATTTCCCCACCTTGAGCGTCACTCCTTCATGCCATAGCATGTAGCCTCTCGGCCCTTTTTGTGTCCGGTCGCCGTTGGGGAAGGGACGCGCGTGCTCGATTCCCCCGAGCAAGTGATCTGGTGTCTGCTCACGTACACCGACTGGTGGCAACCTTCGACGACCTCCGTGCTCCAGGTCGGGCCGGCGCGCAGGAAGAGCCAGTTCCCCGACGGCATCCGCACGGGGCTCTTGGAAACGGTCGACGTTCGCACGGAGCTGTGTCGCCGCGTCTCACAGCTCGAGGAGCGTGATCGAGAGCTCCTGTACCTGTGGTACCTGGTGCAGCTCACGGCCGGGGACATCGGCAAGGCGCTCGGCATATCCCGCCGTCAGTGCTTCCGACGTCGAGCCGAGGCGATCCGCACGATCGTCGAGCTCGGTGATCCCGAGGCCGAGTAGCAGGGCGCACGCGCTGCGTTCCTGCCCGCTCCCGAGGAGGTGCGGTCATCAACGACACGTCAACGCTGAGGCGAGCGATCCTCTCGCGAACCGCGACGGTGAGCATCGTCGGGCAGGGGTACGTGGGTGTCTCGTTGGCATGCGCCGCCGCAGATGCGGGGTTCCGCGCGATCGGTATCGATGTCGATCGTCGTCGCATCGAGGAACTCCGGCGAGGCACCCTGTCGGTCCCCGGTGTGGACGAGCGGCTGTTCCACGCCGGGATCGCGAGCGGCCGGGTCACCTTCACCTCCGATACAGGCGATCTGGGGCAGAGCGACGTGATCCTCATCTGCGTGCCGACCCCGGTTCGAGACGGGACACCCAACCTTTCCTACGTCGAGCGGGCGTGCGAGGAGGTCGCGCGCGGACTGCGTCGCGGGCAGTTGATCGTCCTGGAGTCGACCACCTACCCCGGGACCACCGATGACCTCGTCTGTACCCTGCTGGAGGTGTCCGGGCTGGTTGCCGGACGTGACTTCCTGCTCGCGTACTCACCGGAGCGGATCGACCCGGGGAACGCGGAGTTCACGCTCCGGAACACCCCGAAGGTGGTCGGGGGGCACACCGGAACCGGCGCACGGATGGCCGCCCTGTTCTACGAGCAGATCGTCGAGAAGGTCGTGGTGGTGTCCTCGACTCGCGCGGCCGAGCTCTCGAAGCTGCTCGAGAACACGTTCCGACACGTCAACGTCGCGCTCGTCAACGAGATGGCGATCCTGTGCGAGGAGATGGGCATCGACGTCTGGGAGGTGCTGGACGCCGCGGCGACGAAGCCCTTCGGGTTCATGCCGTTCTATCCGGGGCCGGGGGTGGGCGGGCACTGCATCCCGCTCGATCCCGCGTACCTCGCGTGGCAGGTGCGCCGGGATGCTGGACGACGGTTCCGGATCCTCGAGCAAGCGCAGGAGATCAACGGGCAGATGCCCGAGTACGTCGCCGCGCGGATCGGGCATGCGCTCAACGACGTCGGGAAGGCCGTGCGGGGCGCGCGCGTCTTGGTGCTCGGTGTCGCGTACAAGCCGGATGTGGGGGATATCCGAGAGTCCCCGGCGGTCTCCGTCATGGCGCACCTTCGCAAGCGCGGCGCCGACGTCGCGTTCCACGACCCCTACGTGGACGCCGTGCAGGTCAACGGGGCCGGGCTCGAACGGACCGGGATCGACGCCGCCGAGCTCGCCCGCAGCGACTGCGTCGCGATCCTGACGCCGCACTCGACGTACGACCTCGACGCGATCCTCGGGTCGGCGAGCCTGATCTTCGACGCGCGGAACGCGTTCGGGGAGAAGCGGGATCCCAGGGTCGTGAGGCTGTGAGGGTCGCCCGACGTCGTGAGGTGACGATCACCGCGATGGAGCACGAGACGGCCGTGATCGACAGCCCTCCGAAGGAGCTCCGCTTCCGACGCAAGATCCGCGTCGTGAAGAGCCTCCGCGAGTTCTGGCGGGCCCGAGACCTGCTCCGGGCGCTCGTGGAACGGCAGCTCCGGGCCCGTTACAAGCAGGCCCTCCTCGGCGCCGCGTGGGCCGTGATCCCGCCGATCGCCCTGACCGTCGTCCTCACGCTCTTCGTCCAGCGCGTGGTCGACATCCGGACCGGTGGGGTTCCGTACCCGCTCTTCTCCTACGTGGCGCTCGTCCCGTGGAGCTTCTTCTCGAGCGCGGTGACCAACGCGACCGGAAGCCTCCTGGGCAACAAGGACCTCCTGAACAAGGTGTACTGCCCGCGCGAGGTGTTCCCCTTCGCCGGCATCGTCACGGCCACCGTCGACATGATCGTGGGTCTCATCCCGCTCGCCATCCTGTTCGCCGCGTACTCGTTCGCGCCCCGCTGGACCGCGCTGTGGATCCCGGTCCTGTTCGCGGTGCAGGTCGCCTTCACGCTCGGCGTGTCGTTGCTGATGTCGGCGCTCGTCGTGTACCTGCGTGACCTCCGTCACGGCCTGCCGATGATCATCCAGTTCGGCCTGTTCGCCACGCCGATCGCCTACGGGATCAACGAGATCCCGGCGTCGCTGCACACCCTCTACGCGGTCCTGAACCCGCTCGCACCGGTGATCGACGGGTACCGTCGCTCCCTGCTGTTCGGGCAGGCGCCCGCGTGGGACCTGCTGCTCCCGGGCGCATTGTCGGCCTTCCTGCTGTTGACCGTGTCCCTCATCGCGTTCAAGCGTCTGGAGACGGGCTTCGCCGATGTCGCGTAGCGGAACCATCGTCGTCGATCGGCTCTGGAAGCGCTTCCGCGCCGACCGACGCCGCGCGCTGCTGCGAGAGGAGATCGAGCGTGTGTGGGGACGACTGCGCGGTGGCGACCTCGGCTGGCGCTGGGCCCTCCGGGACATCTCGTTCCGGCTCGAGCCCGCGGAGTCCGTCGGGATCGTCGGCGTGAACGGATCGGGCAAGACGACCCTCCTGAAGATCCTCGCCGGCGTGATGTACCCGCACTCGGGCACCGTTTCGGTATCGGGGAAGGTCGGCGCCCTCATCGACCTCCGCGCGGGTCTGCACCCCGATCTGACGGGCGCCGAGAACGTCTACATCACGGGCGCCCTCCTCGGGATGCGGCGCAAGGAGGTCGCTCGCCGGTTCGACGAGATTGTGGCGTTCGCCGAGCTGGAGGACGCGATCCGGAGGCAGGTGAAGTTCTACTCCAGCGGGATGCAGCTCCGGCTCGGGTTCGCGATCGCGTCGTTCATGGAGCCGGACGTCCTGCTGGTCGACGAGGTGCTCGGGGTCGGTGACGCCTCGTTCCAGCAGAAGTGTCTGAACCGCACGCGCGACATGATCGCCGCTGGCGCCACGCTCGTCTTCGTCTCCCACGATCTGGCGTCGATCGAGGGCGTCTGCCGCAGAGGCATCTGGCTGCGGGACGGGACGGTGGACGCGGAGGGACCGGTCCGTGAGGCCGTCGGTGCCTATCGCCGCTGGATCGAGGAGGAACAGGAACGGGCCCTGGCGCTCACCCGCACGCAGGGGGCGGCCAGGCTCGTGAAGGCGGAGATCGTCGGGCCCGAGGGGAACGGATGCCGGACCGAGGAGCCCTTCGAGTTCCGCGGCGTGGTCGAGAGCCCACAGCGCCGAACGGGACGGATGTACCTCGGGATCACCGAGGGGACGCCCACGCCGATCTTCGTGGTCCGCAGCGACCTGTCGCTCGGCCCCGGAGAGACCGAGGCGCGGTGCTGGATCCCGCACCTGCCGCTGCCCCGCGGGCGGTTCTACGCGTGGGTGGCGATCCACGACGACGACGGAGGCGAGCTGCTGCGCTGGCAGCCCGCCGCGCGGTTCGATGTCGAAGGCACCGAGCTGGAGCCAGCTCCGCAGGGCATCGTTCGGCTGTCACCGGTCCAGGTCGACGCCAGGTGGGAGGTGTCGCCTCGGTGATGGATGCGGACCGTCCGGCATCGGGCGCGTCGCCGACGGTCGTCATGGTCGAGCCGACCCCAGGGATGCGCGGTCCCCAGCGCACGCTGTTGGCGTTCGCTGCCTACCTCGCGCCGCGGTTGCGTCTCGTGGTCGCGATCCCCGAGGGCTTCGTCGCGCGGGCGGTCCGCTCTCGGGTCCCCGAGGCCGAGGTCCTCATCCTTCCCTTCCACCGACACCGGGCGACCTCGTGGGCTCACGGCGCGACGGCCCTGCGGTCGTCGCTGAGTGTCGAGCGCGGCCGGACCCTGTTCCACGTCAACGGGCTCTCCGCTCTTAACCTCGCGGCCCCCGCCGCGAGGAAGCTTCGTGCTCCCGTGTTCGCCCACTTCCACGCCTCGGAGCTCACCTCGAGATCACGGCTGTTCCTGCGGGCGTGGAGGCGATGGCGTGTGCCGGTCACGCTCTTCCCGGTCTCCGGATACAGCCGCACCGTCCTCGAGGTGGCGGGCCTGGGGGAGCTGGTGGGCGGGACGCTCCCGAACCCCGTCGATGCCGCTGGCTGGGCCACGGAACGTGGGCCGCACCGGCCGTTCCGCGTCGGGTACGTGGGGTCGAAGTCTCCGAACAAGGGACTGCATCTGCTCCTCGGGATCGCCGGCATGCTCCGCGACGAGGAGATCGAGTGGCACATCTTCGGCATCGATCCGGGGCGAAGACCCACGCCGTACGTCGTCCGCTGCCTCCGGATCGCGGAGCGAGACGGGCTCGGGGGCAGGATCCGGTGGCGGGGCAAGGTCACGGACATGCGTGGCGCCTACGCGGACGTGGATGCCCTGCTCATCCCGTCCCGACGCGAGAGCCAGTCCCGCGTGGCGCTCGAGGGGATGGCGAGCGGCCTGCCCGTCGTGGCCACGCGGGTGGGAGGTCTGCCCGAAGTGGTGCGTGAGGGCGTCACCGGCTGGCTCTTCGATCCGGATCGGCCGTCGGCCGGGGCCGCCCACCTGCGGCGTCTCAGTGACGATCCCGACCTGTGGAGGAGGATCTCCCGGGCCTCGAGCCGCGAAGCGGCGCGTTTCGACATCGCGGCGGTCGGCGCCGAGCTGGAGCGGCGGTACGCGGAGCTGATGGGAGACGGCGCCTCCGTCGGCCGCCTCGCAGCGCGATGAGTCGAGCCGCCCCCTCGGGCCGCTCGTCCGCAGCGGCCTCGCGCACGGTCCGAACGTCGCCGGCCGGGTACGTCCTGGTCGTCGGCCCGGACGGCTGCGGCAAGACGATGGTGATCGATCGGCTGCACGCGATGGCCGATGCGGCGGGGGTGAAGGTGGTGCGGGTCTTCTGGCGCCCGAAGCTGGTCCCGGGCGGACTCACGTACGGGTACCGGGCGGGGCATGCCCCTGCCACGCCCACCCGTCCGCCGCTCGGTGCCGCGGTCAGGCTTGTCCTCACGTTGTTGGACTTCGCCGTGGCCAGCGCCGTCCCGTGGCGAACGGCGCGTCGCAGGGGGCTCCTCTTCGTCCAGCGGGGCTGGTACGACATGGTCGTCGATCCCGCTCGCTACGGCCTCTCCTCGCGTCTGGCTGGGATCGCGGAAGAGATGGGGCGCCTCGTGGTTCGTGCGGACCTCGTCCTCGTGCTCCGCGGCGATCCCGACGCCATCCGGGCACGGAAGCCGGAGCTCACAACCGAGCAGATCGGGGGACAGATCGACGCGTGGCGACGGCTCGCACCCCGCGCGGCGCGACGCGTGCTGGAGCTGGACACCGTCTCCAGCCCCGCCGACGGGATCGCCAGGATTGCCTGGGAGGCATTGCCGAGGGGCGTCCGCCGTGCCGCCTGACGGGCGCGCCGCCGTGTTCGTGATGCCGAGCCAGAGCGCCGGGCAGATCGGTCCGGTCGCGGTGTGGATCACGGCGGCCGGCTGGGCGTCGGCGGCCGGACGGTTGTGGGGCAGCTCATGGATCCTGACGCCGGAGGGCGTGCTCACGCCCGACGAGGCCGTCGCGATGGCAACGCGTCCCTCGGCCCGCCTTCCAGACGGGCCCGGGTGGCGGCGCCTCGTGCCGCAGGTGGTGCGACTCGGTGCCAAGGATGTCCGGCAGGTCGCACGCGCCCGCCGCTTCCGAGACCTCGCCGCCCGCGGACCCTGGGACGGATCAGACCTGGCGTTCGTGTGGCAGCGGCACGATCTCTTCCACACGGCTGGCTTCCGCCTCGCGCGGGAGCACGGGAAGCCGCTCGTCCTGTTCGTCGACGCTCCGCTCGTGTGGGAGGCACGCAAGTGGGGCGTCCGGAGGCCGGGTTGGGGCAGGCTCGTGGAGCTCGCCGGCGAGACGCCTCAGTTCCGTTCAGCGGACCTCGTCGCGTGCGTGTCCGACGAGGTCGCCGAGGAGGTGGGTCGCCGAGGCGTCCCCGCCGACCGGATCGTGGTGACGCCGTGCGGCGTCGACGCGGACGCGTTCTCTCCGAACGTCTCGGGCGAGGCGGTGCGTGGCCGGTTGGGTCTCGAGGGGCGATTCGTGGTGGGGTGGGTCGGCAGCTTCCGCCGCTTCCACGGGGTCGACATCGCGCTCCGGGCGGCGGCCCTGCTCCGCGAGCGGGTCCCCGATCTCGCGCTCCTGCTGGTCGGAGACGGGTTCGAGCGGAGCGCGATGGAACGCCTGGCGGGCGAGCTCGCTCTCCGGAACGTGGTGTTCACCGGGACGGTTGCCTACCCGGAGGTCGCGGAGTACATCGCCGCCATGGACGTCGCCCTCGTGCTCGACCGGGGAGACCAGGGGTTCCATTACTCGCCGCTGAAGCTGAAGGAGTACATGGCGTGCGGCAGGTCGGTCGTGGGGCCGCGGGTGGGGGAGCTGGCCCGTCACCTGATCGATGGCCGAGACGGTCTGCTCGTGCGACCCGGCGACCCAGCGGGTCTGGCCGACGCGGTCGAGCGGCTCTCCGCGGATCCTTCGCTCCGGCTGAGCCTGGGTGCGACGGCACGCGAGAAGGCGCTGCTCGGGTGGACCTGGGACCGTCAGCTGGCCACGGTGCTGGAACGGCTCGGGTCGCTGGATCCGGCACTGGAGCACCGATGGACGGCATGATCGATAGGGAGCGCGGATGCGGAACGTGATCCATGTCGGGATCGACGGCGGGAGCTTCCGGGTGCTCGACGCCCTCACGGCGACCGGTCTGATGCCGGAGTTCGGCCGACTCCGGGCGGAGGCCGGTCGTGCCGACCTACGATCCACGATCCCGTGGTTTACGGTGCCCGGGTGGGTCACATGGATGACGGGGGTCCGTGCCGAGCGACACGGCTTGATCTCCTGGACGGCGACGCCTCCGCGCGACGTGCTGAACGGTCAGGAGCGTCGACGGATCGTGACAGCGGAGGACATCCGGTACCCGACGGTGTTCCGGATCCTCGGCGATGCAGGGGTCAAGGTCGTGTCTATCAACATGCCGGTGACCTTCCCGCCCGCCCGCATCGATGGAGTCATGGTTGCCGGGTTCCCCGCGCCAGCGGACCCGGCGCGAGCCTTCCATCCGCCAACCCTGTTCCAGCGCTACCCGTCCTACCGGGTCGATACCGACGAGAGCACCGCTGCGGTGCTGGACCACGGGAGCGGGAGTGTCGGGCGCGGCGACCGGCAGATCGAGGCCCACGCGAACTCGCTCGCCTCGATGGCGCGAACGCGACATCAGCTCTTCATGGATCACGTCGGCAACGACATCGGCCTCATGAGCGTCGTATACGTTGGCCTCGATCGTCTCTCCCACGTTGCATGGCCGCAGATCGAAGCGGTACTCGGCGGCCAGCCGGCGACCCCTGGCGAGCGGGCGATATCGAACTACCTCCGGACCCTTGACCGGTTGATCGGGGAGGCGCGTCGGGCGGCCGGTGATGGCCTGTTCCTGGTGACGTCCGATCACGGCCTGGGTTCTCCGCCACGTCGGGAGATCGCTCCGAACAGCTGGCTGCGGCAGCACGGATGGCTCTCGCTGAGAGCGCAAGGAGCGCGGCGGGTCATGCATCTCGTGACGTCTCCACGGCTCCGACGATGGGTGTGGAGGAGGTGGCGCCGAGCCCGAGGCGTGCCGGCGGATCGATCACCCCATGTGGCGTGGGCCGAGACGCTGGCCTTCGCGATACCCGTCCCGCACTGCAGGGCGTTCGGCGTCGTCGTGCAGGGAGGGAGGGAGGTGCTCGAGGAGATCGCGACCGGACTCACCGGGCTTCGGGACGCGGGATCCGGTGGCGCTCCCGTCGATAGGGTGATCTTCTGCGACGACGTTTGCGGCGAGGACGCGCGTGCCTGGTATCCAGATCTGTTCGTTCTGCTGACCTCCGACTACGGGGTAACGGACAAGGTGGATGGCCCCGTCTTCCGTCCGGCCCCTGACGGACCCAGCGGGTACCACGAGCCCGAGGGGATCCTCTTGGCGACCGGTCCGGGCGTGCGGCCCGGCTGGCACGAGGAGGTGTCCATCGCGGACATCGCACCCACGTTGCTGTCTTCCCTCGGGTACAAACCTCCGGAACACATGGACGGAACGGCGATCCCCTGGATCTCTCCGACGGAACCATTCCGAACGGTTGAAAGGTCGATCGAACCAGCAACCTCCAGCGCGCTGACGCAGGATGAGGAGCGGGCCATCGATGAACATCTCCGCGCCCTCGGCTATATCGACTGACGACCGCGGCGACCGGGCCGGCGCGGTCTGGCACTCGTTGCTGGTCGACCTCGATGGCGGAGCCCCTCCGACCCGATACGAGGTCGTGGCCGATGCAGCTTGGAAACCGGCCCTCCTGGGTGCTGCGGACCGGGCGGCGCCGGGCGACACGCTCCTGGTCCTCGGATCCCGGGGTGCTCGCATGGCGGCGCTGCGCCTGCTGAGCAAGAGGCGATGGACCGGGGGCAGATCGGTTCGCATCGCAGAGATCGAGCGGACGGTCCGGGGATCGGGCCTGCGCATCGACGCGAAGTACGTGGTATGGCCGTCGGTCGAAGCACCCAGGCTCGTCCTCCCGGCGAACCGATACGGGGCGCTCCGCTGGGCCCAGCGATCGGGGGTGCTCGGTGGCGGAGGCACGAACCCCTTTGGCAGGTGGCTCGCGCGTTCTCCGATGTTCACGCCCGTCGCCTTCCTGCTCGCCCCCGCGGTTGCGGTGGTTGCATCCCGGCCGCCCGAGGACGAACGCGCGTGATGAGCGGGCTGACGCTCTACGCGGTGGAGCGCTGGCCCACGTGGTTCCCGGGAGAGAACGCGCCCGCCGTCGACCCGATCGTCCTCGGCGGGGGACCGGCGCATCGCCGCCGGTCGATCGTGTTCCTTCTCCCCCGGGGCGCATCGCGACCGAGGGTCGTGTTGAAGGTCGCCTTCACGCTGGAGGAGGCGGGCTTCCTCGAGCACGAGTTCCAGGCGCTCTCGCGGATCCGCGCGGAGCTGCCCCCCCACTTGCGGACGTCGATCCCGCATCCGCTCGGGTTCGACCGCGTCGGGAGCACGGTCGTGTTCGCCAGCCGGGCCCTGCGAGGGCGCCGGCTCCTGGTCCCGAACGTCGCGGAGCGCGGGTCGATCGCGTCGGTTCGCCTCCTGCGGGGCTTCCTCCGCGGCGCCTTCGCCTGGAGCCGCGAGCTCGCCAGAGCGACCCGGCGGGACAGCGACGCGGACGAAGGTGCACTGGAGGAGCAGGTCGATCGGTTCGTCTCGCTCAGTTCTCCACCGGCACAGGTCGGGGCGAGGGTGCGGTCGTTCGCTCGCGCCGTCGGACGGGCACGGATCCGGTGGAACCCGGTGTGGCAGCATCGGGACGTGGCGGTTGGGAACACGCTCAAGCATCGCGGGACCTACCGGTTCCTGGACTGGGAGCACGCGTCGGCGGAGAGCCAACCGTGGTTCGATGTTGCGTACGCCCCCGGCTCGCTGACGTTGCTCGCCCATCGTCAGAGCGGGTCCTCGTCGGTCCGGGACGCCGCTCTGGGATGCCTCCCGACGGTCCGCTGGCCCGGCCAGGTCCTCCGGCAAGAGATGGATCGGACGTGGTCGCATCCCCTCCCGATCCAATGGGCCGTCGCTCTGGTGGCGATGAGCACCGCGCTCCGCCGTCACCACGGCGGAAGGAAGGGCTGGACCGATTGGGGCGAGATCGCGCTGTGCTTGCTCGCCGACGACGGGTTCCGGCGGATGAACTGGCTGGCGCCCGAGTGGTAGATGCCAGGCAGCTCCGTTCCGAGGAGAAGGACGCCGAGGTCTCCGGCTCGCTCGGCCTGCCGGTTGAGGCGATCGTGCTGACCTTCCGGAGGCCTGCTGACGCCACGCGCACGGTTCGTGAGCTGCTGGATCGGGAGGGCGTGCCGGCGGATCAGGTTCTGCTCGTCGTCAACGGGGACGGCGGCCTTGACGACCCGGGGCTGGAGAGCCGGATCGCCGTGCTGCGCCTCTCCGAGAACCTTGGGCCGGCTGGCGGCTTCGCGCGAGCGCTCGAGCACCTTCGGGATGCCTCGACGGCGCCGTGGGTCTACCTGTGCGAGGACGATCAGGGTCGCCACGCCCTGCCCGTACCTCGGCTGCGCGCCCTGGTCGGCGACGTGGAGCGGTACGAAGAGGAGGTTCCGGGAGCTCCGGTGGGGGCCGTCCTCGCCTCCGGCAGAGACATCAGCATGCGCACGGGGCGAACCTACAGCCACGGGTTCCGGTCGCCGGACGCTCGATTCGAGGAGGTCGCTTACGGACCGTTCTGGGGCGCACTCGTCTCGCGTCGTGCGCTGGAGGCGAGGGTACTCCCGGACCAAGCGCTGTTCTGGGGGTCGGAGGACCTCGACTTCTGGCTTCGGCTGCGCCGTGCGGGCTTCCGGATCCTCGTCGACGCCGTCGCGCACAGGACGGCTCGCAACAAGGGGAGCAGCGACGAGCCCTGGTGTGCCTACTACATGGCGCGGAACGGTTTCCATCTGAGACGCCGGCACGGCGGCGCATGGTGGACGATGTGGCACCTGCTGAAATCCGGGCGGAGATTCCAGCTGGCAACGACGAGAGCCCATCGCGTCGCGATCGTCAGGGGATTGGTGGACGGCCTGCGCGGACGAACCGGGAGGCACCCGAGATTCAGCAGGTAGCGCTGGACGAGGATCCGAGTCGCGAACGAGGGTCCGTATTGGAACCATGGTGAGTCCGGCGTGTGAGCATCAACTGCTACCCGAGGGAGCATCGAAGCGGCTACCCTACACGTCGGGCTTCGTGAACTCGTAGAGAGCGTGACCCCACTTGAACCGTCGGAGCGGACCACGACCCAAACGTTCGAGGAGCGGTCCGACAGCCGGTACAGACGCAACGTCGGGATAGGTATCGAACCTACTGAGCACGAAGCCTGTCTCCGCTGCCATCCTAGCGAGCGTGCGTACGGGGAAATGCTGTCGATAACTCCGTTGAGCCGCCTCGCCTCGCGGCCGCAGCGGCCGACGCCGTCTGAACCACTTGATGACCTTCCAGACATGTGCCGTGTTATCCGTTGCGATGACTAAGCAGGGTCACACGGCACATCCTCGACACTGCCCTGGCGTCAGAGTCGCCCGAGGGTTCCATCCGACGTGTCTCCGAGCGGCTGAAGGGGGCGTCGGCGCATCGTAGTGACGACCATCGCGCGATCCGGCGGCTGACGGGTGCCGTGTGGGCGGCGTTCGCGCGCAGATCGGCGAGATCGGAAGAGGGCATCGGACCGGTGATCTCGGCTGCGAGGAATGGCTTCCTCGACAATCCACGCGAGTGGCTGAGGATGCGGCAGTGGCGCGCGATACTTGCGGGGCTCCTCAGCCGATCCCGAGGCGCGAGCGGCGGACGATCGAGAGATCGCGTGCCGCTCGGAGCGGCCTTCGTCCCCCTCGCCCACGACGTCGCGATGAGCATCGCCGAACTGGCGTGGCTCGGATGAAGGCGGACCTGATGGACGCGAAGACCTCGCGGAAACGCAGAGGGGCTGCATGTGAACGTCTTGGTCGTTGAGAGGACATTCCCCTGGCCCGAGACCAGTGGAACTAGGATCCGCGTGTCCAACATCGTGCGCGCCCTCTCGGAGCTTGGCGAGGTGGACTTCTTCCTGCTCGCTCACAGCGGAACAGCGCAGACCAGCGGGGTTCCCGCCGACGCGCCCGTAGCTCGCTTCGGGTCGGCGCCACCGGCCCCGCGGACGCATCCGAACCTGAGGCCGCGGGCCCGCCAACTCCGGTGGCTCGTGAGAGACAGCGTGCCGTTCGCTGTCGCGATGCGTGATCACTCCGTCGTCCGCTCGGCCTTCCGCGCATGGTGTCGGCCACGGTATGACATCGCGTGGATCGGTCGCCCTCATTCGTACTTCGCGCTCGGCGACGCTCTGACCGGGACGCCGACCATCGTTGACTACGACGACCTCGAGGGTCACAAGATCGACACTTGGCTGGGGGTTGCGGTCGACGCGCAGCGGCTGTCGAGGAGCGACCGCCGGAGCGCGCCGGTCCCGATCATCAGGCGTTGGGGCGCTAAGGTGTTCAACAGGGCGAACAGCCAGCGATGGCGTGCGCTGGAGCACCGGATCGCGGGGTCGGTCGCGGCGGTCACGGTGTGCAGCGAGCTCGATCGTCAGCGTCTCGGCGTCCCCAACGCCGTGGTCCTCCCCAACGGATATCCATCACCGCGGCGGCCGCTGGGTCGCGTGGAGCTACGTCACCCGATGACGATCCTGCTCGTCGGCGCCTTGTGCTACGCACCGAACGTCGATGCCGCCCGGTTCCTCGTCGGAGAGGTTCTCCCGCGGGTGCGGGACCGGCTACCCCAGACGTGCGTCCGCCTCGTCGGTGAGTTCGACGACCGCGTCGAGGATCTCCGCACCTCGCCGGGCGTGACGCTGACGGGTCCGGTGCCCGACATGGAGGCGGAGCTGGCCCGGGCCGACATCGTGGCGGTTCCGATCCGATTCGGCAGCGGCACGAGGGTGAAGATCCTCGAGGCGTTCGCGCACCGGATCCCGGTGGTCTCGACAGGCCTCGGGTGCGAGGGTCTGGGCGTCTCCCATGGGCAACACCTCCTGGTTGCCGACGACGCGGATCGGTTCGCTGCTGCGTGCGTGTCGTTATGCGAGGACATCGAGCTGCGCTCGCGGCTCGTCGACGAGGCCCACCGGCTCTATCGGAACGCGTATCGATGGGAGGTCATCTCACCCAGGGTGGTGGAGCTGGCCCGGACGGTCGCCGGCGGCGAGGAGACCCGGCGTCTCGCCGTCTCGCGTGAGACGTGAAGATTGGAAAGACGAACCCTCAAGGAGGGCTGTCGCCGAACCAGTCGGTCAGCCGAGGGAGGATCTCCTTCAGCGACGGCGCCCCTTGATCCCTTTCCGAGAGGATCGGGTCAGGCAGTGGCCACGGCACGCCCAGATCGGGGTCGTCCCACGCCAGGGCCACATCGAGCGCTGGATCGTAGTAGGCATCCACGCGGTAACAGACGTCCGCGGGGTCCGAGACCGCCTGGAACCCATGTGCGCACCCGGGAGGGATGAACACCTGGTGGTGCCGGTCATCGTCCAAGATGAACCGCTCCCACCGCAGGAAGGTCGGCGACCACGGACGCAGGTCGACGACCACATCGAAGACCTCGCCTCTCGCGCACCGGACGAGTTTCGCTTCGCTCAGCTGGGACCTTGTGTGGAGCCCTCGGACCGTGCCCCTCCGCGACCGAGACTGGTTCTCTTGTACGAAGCGCGTGTGGTCGATCCCGGCCTGGGCGTAGGCATCCGCGGTGAAGACCCTCAAGAACCAGCCGCGCTCATCTGGGATGGGCGTCGGTTCGATCAGCTTCACTCCGTGAAGCGACGTTTCATGGATGTCCATCCCCGGCCTCGATGACGGGACGTGTCGACAGGCGTGGATGATATGCCATCGGGGCGAGGCGTTCGCCCCAGCGATCGGGTGCGACGGGTCACGGTCTGACCCCGTCGGAAGGATCGGACGTGGGGATCTGGCGACGGATGGAAGCATGGGCTCGTGATGGCCACGAGGCTCGGGTGGCCGTGATCGGGGCGGGCTTCGTGGGACGCGGCCTGGTGCATCGGCTGGAGCGGAGCCCCGGGATGCGAACCGCCCTGCTCGTCAACCGAACCGCAAGCACCGCGGTCCGGGCGCTTGAGCGGGCGGGGCACGACGCCGATCGGATCGTCGTCAGCGACGTGCCCGGGGAGATCCAAGGCGCCATCGAGTCGCGGATCCCGGTGATCACGACCTCTCCGGGCCTGATCGCCGATCTCGGGTCGATCGATGTGGTCGTGGAGGCGACGGGGGCGATCGACCATGGCGCTCGGGTGATGCTCGACGCTCTCCGAGCCGGCAAGGACGTCGTGTCGATGAACGCGGAGGTCGACGCCACGATCGGTTACCTGATCCATAACGTGGCCGCCCGCACCGGCACCGTCTATACCATCTGCGATGGCGACCAGCCCGGCGTCCTCTTGCGCCACATCGAGTTCGTGCAAGGGATGGGGTTCCAGATCGTCGCGGCTTTGAACTGCAAGAGGAACCTCGACGTGCATCAAACTCCAGACGACTCCCGCGCCTACGCGGCGCGGGACGATACGAGCCTCCTGATGACGACGGCTTTCGGCGACGGGACCAAGATGAACATCGAGAACGCCGTGGTCGCGAACGCGACACGGCTCGTCCCCGACCGTCGTGGCATGCACGGGGTCCGCACATCGCCTGCGCGGGTCGTCGAGGACGTCTTGAAGGTCCTCTCCCAGCGTGGGGTCGTCGACTATACGTTGGGTGGGGACTTCGCCGCCGGCGTCGGCGTGATCGGCCGGGCCGATGACCCGGAACTGGTGGGACCGTACATGCGGTACTTCAAGATGGGCGACGGTCCGGATCACTTCTTCTTCCGGCCCTACCACCTCGTCCACCTGGAGGCCCCGGTCACGATCGCGGAGGTCGTCCTCGATCGGATGGCGCTCGGATCACCGCTCGGGCCGCCCGTCACGGAAGTCGTGGCCGTGGCGAAGCGCGACCTCCGGGCCGGCGAGCAGTTGGATGGGATCGGAGGGTTCACGTGCTACGGCGAGATCGACACGGTGGAGGGGGCCGCGGGGTTGCTGCCCATAGGTCTGGCAGAGCACGCGCGGCTCGTTCGGTCGGTGAAGCAGGACGACCCGATCCCGGCGGACTCGGTGGAGTTGGACGATGACGCCTTGATCGTCCGGCTGCGGCGGCAACAGGACGAGCTCATGAACGCCCCCAGTGTCCTGGGAGCATCGACCGCCGTCGGCGGATAGCCCCGGTCACGGAGCGTCGAGGAGACGCGCAGCCAGATCGAGCTCCGCCGGCGTCGTTACGTGGACGTTCATCGGGTCTCCGGGGATCACCACGATCGAGGCGCCGATGGCCTCCACGAGGACGGTATCGTCGACCGCGTCGGCGCCGGTCGCGTGGGCGGCACGGAGCACCTCGGCCCGGAAGGCATGAGGTGTCTGTGCCGCGATGAGCACCGGGCCGGTCACCGTCTCGACGACCCGACCGTTCTCGACCCGCTTCATCGTCTCGGTGAGGCGCAGCCCAGGGACGGCAGCGTCGGCGCCCGAGTGAATCGCGCGGATGACCGAGCTGAAGAGCTCCGAGGATGCGAGGGGGTGAGCCGCGTCGTGGATCACGATGATGCGGGCGGTCTCCGGCACGAGCCGAAGGCCGCTGCGTACGGACTCAGCGCGGCTCGCACCTCCCGTTGCCGTGGCCGTGACCAGAGTACCGTCCCATGGCACATCTGGCGGCAGCACGAGGACCACCGCGTCGCACGAGGTTGAGGCCGTCTCGACCACGCGATCGACGAGCCGGGTTCCCCCCAACATCGCGAACTGCTTCTGTCCGCCGAACCGTGTTCCGGATCCAGCGGCGAGGACGACCGCCCATGTGTCCATCGACCGCAGTATCCAAGACCTGCCATGCGGGCGCGAAGCCGCCCGGCTGACTCGCGGCAGGCGTGAGTCTGATGCGAGGCGAAGGAGGGAGTAGACATGAGGGCGCCGACGCCCATGTCCGAGATCCCGGTCGTCATCCTTTGCGGAGGGCTCGGGACGAGGCTGCGTGAGGAGACCGAGCGAGTGCCAAAGCCTCTGGTGGATGTCGGGGGGAAGCCGATCCTCTGGCACATCATGAAACTGTTCGGTCACCATGGCTTTCGGCGTTTCGTGTTGTGTCTCGGGTACAAGGGCTGGGACATCAAGGAGTACTTCCTTCGCTACCGGGAGCACCTCTGCGATATGACGATCACGATGCGTGACGATCACGATCCGGTCTTCCACAACAAGATCGCGGACGAGGACTGGGTCGTGACGTGTGCGGAGACGGGTCTGCTCACGGCGACCGGCGCCCGCCTCTGGCGCGTCCGCAACTACATCGATACCGAAACGTTCATGTTCACCTACGGAGACGGCATCGGCGCCGTTGACCTCGGCGGCCTCCTCGAGTTCCACCGCTCCCACGGTCTCCTGGGCACGGTGACGGGGGTGCACCCCACCTCCAGGTACGGCGAGATGCGCATCGAAGGCAACCTCGTCACGGAGTTCAACGAGAAGCCCACTCGCCCCGAGGGGTTCGTGAGCGGCGGCTTCTTCGTGTTCGAGAGAGGCTTCCTGAACTACCTGGATGATTCGCCGGACCTCTTCTTCGAGTACGAACCGCTGCAGAAGCTCGCCAGGGACGGACAACTCGCGATGTTCCCGCACGACGACTTCTGGATGGGGATGGACACCTACCGCGAGTACATGGAGCTGAACCGTCTGTGGGAGATGGGGCGTGCTCCCTGGAAGGTCTGGCCCGATGGTCCTCTCGATCAGCTCAGCGTACCGACCCGATCGTCGGAGTCGGGGAATCGATGAACGATCTCAGGATCCCTCGTGTGACCGTAGCCATCCCGACCAGGAACCGTGCCGAGCTCCTCAAGGGATGCATCCAGAGTGTCCTCGATCAGACGTTCGCCGACATCGAGATCATCGTCTCCGACAATGCATCAACCGACGAGACGGCGGATGTCGTCGCCTCCTCCGAGGACCCGCGCATCCACTATTCGCCGCTCGAGGAGGATATCGGCCTGTACGGGAATCTGTCCCGCTGTCTTCATCTCGGGCGTGCTCCGTACCTGACCATCGTGCCCGATGACGACTACATGCTTCCTCGGAACTTGGAGCGGAAAGCCGAGGTCCTCGACCGGCACCCGGATGTTGGCATCGTGCACTCCTCTTTCCACCTACTGATCGATAACCCGGACGGATCCCAGGTGCTCCACGAGGACGTCAATCAGGTTGGCGCTTCATCCGACATGATCGAATCCGGCACAGTGGTGGCGCGCCGACTCCTGTCGCAGCCTTACTTCATCAACTTCACAGGAGCTTTGATCCGTCGCTCAGTTGTTCGAGACGACTCCTTCGAAGCGGCAGATGGCCCGGCCGCCGACCTAGGGTTGTGTCTTCGCATCGCCCGGAAGGCGTCGGTGGCATTCCTTGCCGAATCGCTGGTTGGTTGCCGTCTCCATTCCGACGCTGGAAGCGTGCGCGATGGCATCTACGAGTTCACGAACGGAGTGTATCGACCTTCCCTCGCGTCAGTTGCCATCACACACTTGCCGAAGGAGCGATTCCTTGCTCGCTACGGGGCTGAGTTCGATGACCAAGGTAAGGTTCGCATCGCGTCACGCAGGTACCGACGAGAGGCTCTGCGCTACGCCATACGACTGAGGTCTACACCCAACCGAACCGGTCGTGATGCGCTTGCGGTCCTTCGCGCCGCGGTGCGTGTCGATCGGGCGGTGCTCATGAGGCCGTTCGCGTTTCGGTTCCTCGCCACCAGTCTTCTCGGCGTTCGAGGACGTCGCCTCTTAGCGTCACTGAAGAGACGTGTTCCCAAGTTCCGGTGGCGTCTCAAACCCGGTGTAAATGACCGTCGGGCGTAGCTCGTCATCCTACGCGGCGGGTACGACAGCCTCGTCGGTCACCTCCTCTTCTTTCATTTGAGCGGGCGGTCCGAACAGTTC
>Ga0073934_10000857_pt1 | contig 80244 bp, 91 predicted proteins | sample LarsenN4metaG_FD_76834 | JGI IMG/M metagenome (GOLD analysis project Ga0073934, IMG submission 76834) | Hot spring sediment bacterial and archeal communities from British Columbia, Canada, to study Microbial Dark Matter (Phase II) - Larsen... ...
CGCGCGGGGAAACGTGAACTACATTCTTAACTACTTTGATGAGCTCGGTCTTGCAGTAAACACCGGCGTCGTCGACTGGAACTACACGTACCGCTACTTCAAGGGCATCATTGTGCACTACCTCGAGATGTTCGAGGCGTACATCGAACACCGTGCTCAGGCATCGAGCGATTCTTCACTCTGGATGGACGCCCGAAAGCTCTATGAACAAGTCTACGAGCGACAGAAGCAAGAGGGACACGGGATTATCCGAGGAAAATATTGGTAGCTACCCCAAAAGGGTTCTGGACAACTGAAAGCACAAAACTGTTCCTCACCTAACAGCAACCGACGCGTACTGCGTCGGAGGAACTATGGAATCAGAACGCAGATGGGTAGAAACAACACCGGAGACGGCGGAGCTGGCTAGGCTCTACTGTTTCCTACGCCAGATTACGGTCAAGGAATTCGTGACCAAGACCCTGACCGAAGCACTGGCACCGCACGAATCGTGGATCGCCGGCCTTCGCAAGTTGCGTGAAGAACCCAAGGACTGAAGTCCCATTCGCTCGGGGAGTGCTCTTGCCTCTCCGGGCAATTTCTAAAAAACGTACCGAAGCATTTAAAAAAGCACCTATCGGAACTTCATAAAACCGCAAGGGTGTGTTCAAGTGCACACGCATACGCGAGTGACTTGGAATGAGTAACTACTCGGCGGTAACACAAGGGCCTGTAGCATAACTTGGATAGTGCGGTGGGCTTCGGACCCATTGATCGGGGTTCAAATCCCTGCAGGTCCGTTTATTTTTCTCTTCTTAATCGAAGAGGTCGTCCGCAAAGTACGCCACGTTCTCGTGGACGGTTTGGTGCTGGTAGGCTGCAAGCTGTTCCTTGAACCACTGCTTCGCGAGGTCCTCGCTCGTCCATGGATGGCGGTCCTGGATGTCGACGTGACCGTTCGAGACGGTGCACAGCAGGTAGCCATCCTTGTCGTGCCGGAGCTCGAATGCGGTGAATTCGCCGTTCGGTGCGACTTCGCTGCGCTCAAGAGGCTCGCGACCGAGCATGTTGTCCAAAGAACTCTTCTCACTCGACTGATTGACGGGGTGCATATTTGAGATAGCATAGCTCCCCCTATAAACTTTGCGCTAAGAAATACGGAAGAATTACGACTCTTCGCGCTGCTTCATCTGGCGCGTGACGTAGCCGGCAACCGTGTTGCGGATTTTCTTGCTAGTGACGCCGAGGTGCTGCTCGACAATGACCTTGTTCTCGTCGAACGATTCCTTGAGCTCGCCGCGGTGGTCGCGCAGCAGCTGGAACGTCAGGCGCTTGATCATTTGTGTTTTGATTCGACCCATAACCTTCACTCCCAAAATGACGAGTGAGAAGCATTTTCTTGTTCCAAGACTATATAAGCTTTTGGGTGACCGACGAGAGAAGGTTGTTTTTGGATGTGTATTTTGGAGAGGCAGTATGTGTTGAGGTGGCGAACATCTCCGCAACTGCACTCCCCGGAGCCATTGTCGCATTCGTTTCTCAAGAATACGATAACGCAACGACAAAACTGCTTGAGAAGAGCAATGCGGGGACGGCAACTAGAACATTGAAAACAGATGAGCCCGGCCAGATTCGAACTGGCGACCTCCTCGACGTCAACGAGGCGTTATACCGCTAAACTACGGGCTCGATACGTGCGAAAGGAAGGGGACGGTTTAAAAAGGTTGCGTGCGGTTCCGCAAAATATAAAAGCCAGCCTCAACCATTACACATTATGAAAAAGATGGTGCTTGTTTTGGCAATCCTGCTCCTCGCGGGCTGCGCCTCCACCGCCAAAGTGGCGGACATCAACGAACTTCCGGAAGTCATCGGGGACCACGGCGAGGGTGAAATCGCGGCCTACCTGCCCAAGGTCGGAACCTCGAAAGACAACCTCGCGCCGGACTTCACGGTCACGGACATCGACGGCAACACCATCAGGCTCGCGGACTACCGCGGCGAAACGCCCGTCCTGCTGTTCTTCTGGACAACCTGGTGCCCGGCGTGCATCCACGACCTCGGACTCATCAAAAAGTACTACCACGCATACCAGGACGACGTCGTCATCATCGCGGTCAACATGGACAAGAACGAGGACGAGCAGCGCGTCCGTGAATTCGTCGCGGAAAACCCCAACCCGGGCGTCATCTGGGTGGATTCCGATGACCTGCTCAAGACCTACAACGTGCTCTACACCAGCACGAAAGTCGCCATCGACCGCAAGGGCATCATCCTCTGGAGAGGCTCGGGAGAGATGGAAGAAAGCTATTTCGTCACGCTCTTGCAGGGCTTCAGGAACGCATAAGCTTTATATACACTATCCCTTTTAAAACCCGCATGGCAAAAAAGGAGGATTACTTCAAGTACCTGTTTCTCGGCTTGCTCCTCCTTATCGGCTACGTGAGCTTCCTCATCGTCAAGCCGTTCGCCGGGGCCATCCTCTCCAGTTTCGTGCTCGCGTACACGTTCTTCCCGGTCTATCGCGGGCTGCTGAAGCTCGTCAAGAGCCCCGCCGTGACCTCGCTCATCATCAGCTTCCTGCTCGTCCTGATGCTCATCGTGCCGCTGTTCTTCATCGCGGACAACATCATCACGGACGCGCGCGTCGGCTACCTGCTCGTGAAGCAGAAGCTCGCGACGGGAAACATCTTCGGCGTCGCCTGCCCGGAAGGCACTGAACTTTTCGCGTGCAAGGTGACGGCTCCGCTGAAGTCGCTCCTCGCCGACCCCAACATCAACATCTACCTGCAGGAAAGCATCAGCAAGGGCACGACATTCCTGCTGACCCGCATCAGCAACTTCCTCATCAGCATCCCCACCATCATCCTGCACCTCGCCGTGACGTTCTTCCTCACGTTCTACCTGTTCATCGACGGGCCCAAGCTCGTGGAGCGCGGAAAAGTGCTGATTCCCCTTGGAAAGAAGCACCAGGACCACATCGTCAAGCGCCTCGAGGACGTGACCTTCGCGGTCGTGTACGGCAGCCTCATCGTCGCGCTCATCCAGGGCATCCTCGGCGGCATCGGCTTCTGGATTTTCGGCGTCGGCTCGCCCATCATCTGGGGCCTCATCATGGCGCTGTTCGCGCTCGTCCCCTTCGTCGGAACGGCAATCGTCTGGCTGCCCGCAGCCATCTTCCTCCTCGTCGTCGGCGCGAGCGAAGGCAACCCCGCGGTCGTTTGGAACGGCATCGGGCTGCTGCTCTGGGGCACCCTCATCGTCAGCACCGCTGACAACTTCCTCAAGCCCAAAATCATCGGCGACCGCGCAGGCGTGCATCCCGCACTCGTGCTCGTGGGCGCTCTCGGCGGACTCGTGATTTTCGGATTCATCGGATTCGTCGTCGGACCCCTCGTGCTGGGTCTCCTGAAGACGCTGCTTGACATCTACGAACGCGAAGAAATCTACCGCAACGGCGCATGAGACTCATAGCAAAGGATATGGACATCTCGACTGGAGGAATCCAGATCGTCATTCTGAACAAGCAGGACGCCGACCGGATGGACCTGCGCCCCAACGACCGATTGTTCGTGGAGAACGGGCGCAAGAAGGCCATCGCCATTCTTGACATCGCGGAAACCGAGAAGGCAGTCCCGCTCGGCCACATCGGGCTGTTCGAGGAAACCCTGAAGGTGCTGCGCGCGAAAAACGGCGACTCCATCGAGTTCCACGTCGCCCGCAAGCCCGAAAGCGTCCAGTACATCCGCAAGAAGCTCGACGGCCACGAACTGGACCCGTACGAGCTCAACACCATCATCAAGGACATCGTCTTCAACAAGCTCACGGACGTCGAGCTCACGAGTTTCGTCACCGCGAACTACACCCGCGGGCAGTCCATCCGCGAGATTCTCGCGATGACCAAGTCAATGGCGTACTCCGGGCTGCACCTGAAGCTCAAGAAGCATCCCGTGATGGACGTGCACAGCATCGGCGGCGTTCCCGGAAACCGGACAACGCCCATCATCGTTCCGCTTGTCGCGGCCGCGGGATTGACCATCCCAAAGACGAGCTCGCGCGCAATCACGTCACCTGCCGGAACGGCGGACACGCTCGAAGTCATCACCAACGTCGTGCTTCCGCGCGAGAAGCTCGAGCGCCTCGCCTACCAGGTCGGCGGCTTCATGGTATGGGGCGGCGCCATCGCGCTCGCTCCCGCAGACGACAAAATCATCGCGGTCGAGCACCCGCTCAACATCGACGCCGAGGGCCAGATGATCGCCAGCATCCTGGCGAAAAAGATGAGCGTCGGCGCGACGCACCTGCTCCTCGAGATTCCCATCGACGGGAACGGGAAGGTCAGCGACGACAAGAAGGCGCTGCACCTCAAGAACATCTTCACGCTCATCGGCGCGCGCGTCGGCGTGGATGTCCACACCATCATCACGGACGGCACGCAGCCCATCGGAAACGGCATCGGGCCGGCACTGGAGGCGCGGGACCTGATATGGGTTCTCACCAACGACCGGCGCGGGCCGACTGACCTGCGCGAGAAATCGCTTATCATGGCCGGCAAGATGTTTGAAATCGCGGGCAAGTCAAAGCCCGGCGAGGGCTATATGCTCGCGCAGAAACTCCTGGACTCCGGCGAGGCATACGCCAAATTCGTCGAGATGATCAAAGCGCAAGGCGGCCCGCGCATTGTCCGGGCGGAAAGCATCCCACTGAGCAAGTACACGTGCGAATACCGCGCTCCCAAGTCAGGACGCATCGTCGAAATCAACAACAAGGCCATCGCGCACATCGCCAAGAGCGCAGGAGCGCCCTCCGACCGCGGCTCGGGCGTGTACCTGCACAAGCACCGCAACGACGTCGTCAGCGCGGGCGACTTGCTGTACACCATCTACGCGAACAACAAGGACGAATTGCGGCTCGCGTGCGAATCGAGCAAAGTACATTCAGGATACGTCATCAAGTAGGTTTCTGCGCCTTGCGTTGCCGTCCCAAGCAGTTTTGTCATCGCGTTATCGTATTCTTGAGAAACGAACGCGACAATGGTCCCTGGGCAGAAGGGGTTGGGTGCAAATGCAAAGACCCTGTTGAAACACAATTACACAATCTTCCAGACTTCTATCGCGATGAATGCGGCGTAATACGCCAGGAACAGCAGGCCGTGCTTCCACGTCATGTGCTTCCGTCGCATCAGGAGCATCAAGGTCGTGATGCACAAGGCGAGGAAGATGAACGCGTTCAGCACCGTCGGGATGTGGACATCGAGCGGGCTGATGACTGAAATGATGCCGAAGAACAGGAGCAGCTGGATGGTCAGGCTGCCGAGCAGGTCGCCCAGGCCGATGGCGGAACGCTTCTTCATCACGGCACGCAGCTCGACTGCCAAGTCCGGCATCGTCGTGCCGATACCAATGACGACAAGCGCGATGAAATACGCAGGAATGCCCAGCTCCTGGGCCATCCCGACGCTGCTCAGCGCAAGCCACCTTCCCGAGAGGAGCACGGCCACGAGGCAGCCGAGGAAGATGAACGCGTCCTTCCACAAGTGCTGCAGGGGAACGTTCTTCTTCAGCTTGCCCGTTGCGCTTTCGAGCTTCCATAATGAATACACGTACGCGGCGAACGCGCCGATGAGCAGCACGCCGTCAATGCGGCTCAACTGCCCGTCGAGCGCGAGCACCAACGGCAGCATCAGCGCGCCCCACATCAGCAAGCGCTTGCGGGAGAAGATTCCTGCTTCCAAGGGAACTTTCCGGCCGAACACGGCCAGCAATCCCAACGCAAGCCCGGCGTGCCCGAGGTTTGCCCCGAGAATCGCGCCGAAACCGATGCTCTCGTTGCCGCTCACGAAGCCCGTAATCGAGCTGATGAGCTCCGGAGCGCTCGCGGCCATCGCCACTATCAAAAGGCCGCCCAGCGCGTCGCTGACGCCCAGCTTGCGCGCATACCCGGACAGGCCGTCAACCAGATAGTCTGCCGCCTTGAACAGGATGATGAGGCTCGCGAGAGAAATGATGCTGTGGAACAGCAGCGCGGGAATGGGCATGTGCAGCCTGATTTAAAGAGGATATTTAAATGCTGCGCTCGGCCTCGCGCACGAGGCGTTCGAGCTGTTCGCTCGTGATATTGCTGAATCGCCGGTGGGTTTCCGCGATTGCCTGTTCGGCTTCCACGCAGTCCGGGTCGACATCGTGCGAAAATTCCTCGAGCGATTCAGGAACCACGACCTGTTCCTTGTACACGAATTGCGGGAACTGGCAAACATCCCACTCGCAGAACTTCAGCTTGTCCGCGACGTACTTTCCAAGCTTCTCGGCGTCGCATTTGCCCCCGAAACCTTCCTGGAGCTTTTCGCCGAACACGTACTGGTCCCTGCGCTTGCGCGTACTGCGGATGATGCTTTGCGCGATGCAATCATCCTGGCTGTCCGTACACGCCGCAGGGTCAAGATTGCACTCGCCCTTGGTGCCGAGATAGACAAGTTCAAGATATGCGCGCGAGCCGGGCGTCGCGCCGAGCAGGGAAACAAGCGATGTGCCGCGGAGGCTGCGCTTCTCGCCATTCGGATAGTACGCTTCCGCGCCGCCGACCATCGCGACAAGCCCCCGCACGTGCTTCTGCCTGCCCTGGCAAACGTGCGCCGCGACGCCCAGGGACATCCCGTCCTTCAGCTCGCTTGGCCACTCCGCGTCGATGGTTGCGCGGTCGCGCGCCGGATTCCAGTCAAGCAGGTAGCCGCAGAAACTGAACGCCTCATCCGCTCGCATCTCGGCCGCGACAAGCGTGTGGTACGCGCGCGTCAGGCGCAGGATTGCGCGGCTCGCTTCCAAATCGGCAGGGACGATGATTTCGGAATCCCCTCCAAAAAGATAACTATCGATGCTGTTGATGTCAAGCCCCCGGTACCATATGATGCCCATCATGTCCCGCCCCGCCACAAGCCTTAAAGTATTTTGCGCTCGCGGGACGAAGCTTTATAAAGCACCGTCCGGGCTAGGTGAACATGCAGTTCAAGGAGTTCACGTTAGACAAGTTCCAAATCGACGCCATCGAGGCCGTCGAACGGAATGAAAGCGTTGTCGTTTCCGCCGCAACGGGAACGGGAAAGACCCTCATCGCGGACTACGTGATCGACAAGTTCCTCAACCAGAAGCGGCGCGTGATTTACACCGCGCCCATCAAGGCCCTTTCGAACCAGAAATACCGCGACTTCAAGCGGCTGTACGGCGCGGAGACCGTCGGCATCATCACGGGCGACGTGCAGATCAACACCGAGGCGAGAATCCTCGTGATGACGACGGAAATCTACCGCAACATGCTGCTCGCGCACGACCCGCTCGTCGAGACGGTCGCGTACGTCGTGTTCGACGAAATCCACTACATCTCCGACATCGAGCGCGGCACGATCTGGGAGGAAAGCCTGATTTTCTCGCCGGAAAACCTCCGGTTCGTCTGCCTTTCTGCAACGATTCCGAACGCGCTGCAGTTCGCATCCTGGATAGAGCACATCAAGAAGCACAAGGTCACCGTCGTCACGTATGCGAAGCGCGCCGTTCCCCTCCAGCACCTGCTGTTCGACGCCGATTTCGGGATGGCCGAGGTCAAGGAAATGAAGAACCTGCTCGCAATTCCCGAGCAGAAACAGCGCCGGAAGCGCGGCCACAAGCACGACTCGCGAAAGGAATTCCCCGTCGTGGAGCCGTCGCAGGTTGTCCGCGAGCTGAAGGACAAGGGAATGCTGCCGTGCTTCTATTTCGTGTTCTCGAGAAAGGAATGCGAGAAGAAGGCGCGCTACGTCGCCGAGAAGTTCGACCTGCTCCCCGCAGAAAAGAAGCAATCAGCGGCCGAGATTTTCCGGCAGGTGATTCCCGAGGAACTGCGCGAGCTGGAAAGCGTCAGGTTCATCCGCCAGCTCGCGTCGAAAGGCATCGCCGTGCACCACGCAGGGCTGCTGCCGCAACTGAAGGAGGCCGTCGAACTGCTGTTCTCGGCCAACCTCATCAAGGTGCTTTTCACGACGGAGACGTTCGCCGTCGGAATCAACATGCCGACGCGCGCGGTCGTCTTTTCATCCCTGACAAAATGGGACGGGATGAACTTCAGGATGATCAACTCAAAGGAGTACTTCCAGCTCGCCGGGCGAGCGGGCAGGCGAGGCATCGACACGGTCGGCTACGCCATCGGCGTCGTCGACCGCAAAATGACCGACATCGACAAGCTCCTTGACCTCATTTCCGGTGACAAGGAGCCCATCCGCAGCCAGTTCAGGCTCTCGTTCAACACCGTGATGCACCTCATCGCGAACCACACGCCTGAAGAGCGCGAAATCATCCTCAAGAGCAACTTCGACTACTTCGTCAGGCGGCAGGAAGGCTCCCACGTCCGCATCATGGCGAGCTTCAAGAACAAGATCAAGCAGCTCCAGAAGCTGGACTACCTGACATCCGACGAGAAACTCACGTGGAAAGGGCGCTTCCTGCTGAACATCTACGCGAACGAGCTGCTGCTCGGGGAGATTTTCGCAACGGACCTGCACCACGAATTCACCGAAGTCGAGCTCTGCGTGCTGATTTCAGCGGTCATTTTCGAGGAGCGCAAGAACGTCCAGTTCAAGTTCGGCGCCAACAAGGTGTACGAGGCAGTGGTGCAGAAGCTGAAGGCCAACCCCTACGCCATCGAGCACATCGACAAGTTCACGCTCAGGAGGCTGTCCCTGCTCATCACGCGATGGTCTGAAGGCGCGGAGTTCACGGAACTCTTGCGCTGCACGGATATGCCTGAAGGCGACATCGTCCACATGATTTTACGCATCTGCGACGCCACACGGCAGCTGCGGCACGCCACGGACAACGAGGACCTCAAGCACAAGCTCTCCGGCTGCCTGAACCGAATGTATCGCGACGTTGTCAAAGTCAACTTGTAAAGACTTAAATATAGATATTCCAAAATAGATATTATGGAAATGGAAAACACCCTGGAAAGTCTCACTTCTGATGAATGGACCGACGTAACCGTCCGATTTCCTGAAGAGCTCCACTACATCGCCAAGGAGCACGTCACGCTCAAGGCGTTCGTCACGCGTTTGACGCTGCCTCTCGGATATCAAATCCGGCCCTGCGGCACAGATACGTACGAAATCTTCAAGGCTGACTGAGAAGTGCCTGACTTTCTTGGTTTCTTCGCAACGAACTCTCACTTTTCACGAATAAAGCTCTCTTATTTTGTTCTTGGCTCACTTCTGACGTTGCCGAAAATGCAATCCTCACATAGTGCCTACGAGGAATTGTTGAGCAAGGCTGCTTCGGACGAGTGAAAAATAGTTTTTATATAAAAAATATTAATCGAGCCAAAAAAGCAACCTCTGCAGCAAAAACGCACTAGGCACTAGGTGAGTTGTGGCAAAAAGGCAGGGTAAGCTCAGCCTGGGCCTGCCGCTTCTTTACTTGGCATTTACGAGAGCTACGAAGAAAAGTGAGAGATAACACTGAAGCTCTGCCGTAACAAGGCACCCACGGACGCTTGCCATCACTGAATGCCTATAATGAAGCGACGCAACGAAAGACTGCCAGGGACGGCAAGTACGGGGACGCAGAACAAGGGAGCCCACAGCCAGGCTCTCAGGCGGTCCGGAGCGCAGGGACCTTTTTCGTTCTTACGTTCAAAGATTCAGAAAGCAACACACAACCGCGTAGAACCCGAGAACATCAGCACCTACTGCTCCCCTTTCAGGATTGCGTGCGCCATCCCATGCGAGGCAACCTCGTTCCGCCCGGAAATCAGTCGCAGGCTGCGTTCAACCGTGCGAATAAACCGCGTCAAGGGCCGCGCCTCGCGCAGCAATCGCTCTTCGCGCGCAAGGAACTCCGCCTCGCGTAATAACCGCGCCTCACGCGCAAGGACGACCTCGTGCGCGACCTTCTGCGCTTCCGCGATTTCCTCGCCGACCGCGATGAACGTCGTGACGCGCGCATAGATGCGGAACGCCAGATAGAACGGCAGCACCGCAAGGATGTCCAGCCAGTACAGCTTCACGAATTTCACGACATTCCTCACGTGGAACCACTTGAACGTCAAGTCCACGACGAAGAAAAACAGGATGAAATAATCGAAGTACGTGATGAACGGCTCCAAATGGTGCAGGTCATAGAGCTGCCAGAACGGGTTGTCGACAAGCAGCTCAATCGCGAGCACGATAAGCAAGTACGGGATGATCAAATCCGTGAACCACTCGACCCCGCGCAAAAACGCGTGCGTATGCGTATGTGCAACGTCGTGCGAGCTTCGCGGCCTCTTTTCCACAACGTTGCGGAAATTTCCTCGCTTAAAAAGCTATCTCTGGATAACGAATACAGATGAGCTGTTCCACGCGATTAAATATTCACCTTCTAACCAATTCATAAAACCGAGGAACAGACTCCAAGGCTTCTTTGAGTGAAGAAGAGGTGATACTAATGGTCGCACGCACGACAGCAATTATTGGACAGGGCTATGTTGGCCTTCCGCTCACGCTTCTCGCATCACGCAAGGGACACCGGGTCATAGGAATCGACTCCGACGCCAACAAGGTGCGCAAGCTTGGCATGCGGCAGATGCCCTTCGAGGATTCAGAACTCGAACCCCAGCTCAGTTCAGCGGAGACGGTTCATTTCACGACGGACTACGCGGCGCTCCGGGAAGCGAATGACATCATCATCTGTGTCCCGACTCCCGTACGAAAAGACACCACGCCTGACCTCTCGCCCGTCGAGTCCGCAGCGAGAAGCGTCGCCAAATACCTGGATCCGGACCAGCTCGTGGTCCTTGAATCAACCGTGAACCCCGGCGTGACGGAAGGAATCGTCGGCAAGATCATCGAGCAGGAAACCGGGATGCGCCACGGCAAGCACTACCATCTCGCGCACTGTCCTGAACGCATCAATCCCGGCGACACCAAGTGGCCCGCCGAGAAAATCTCGCGCGTCGCGGGAGCTTCCGACGAGATGGGACTCGAGCGCACGCTCGGGCTCTACGAGTCGCTGCTCGACATCGGAACGCACTTCGTCGACGGCAAGGAATACGCCGTCAACGTCCACCCGATGGGCAGCATCGAGGAGGCAGAGCTCGTCAAGATGCTCGAGAAAACGATGTCCGACCTCGTCATCGCGGGCGTCAGCCAGGTCGCCCCGCTCTGCAACAAGCGCGGCATCGACCTCTACCGCGTCATCCAGGGAATGGAAACGAAACATTTCAGCTTCTTCCGCAAGTACCCGCGCCCCGGCACGGGCGTCGGAGGGCACTGCATCCCCGTCGACCCGTGGTATCTCATCCACCAAGGCGACCAGGAAGGGGTGCCGATGGACCTCTACCGCGCGGCACGGCGCGTCAACGACGGCATGCCCGCGTACACGGCAAGCCTCGTGATGGACGGCCTGAACGAAATCGAGCGTTCGCTGCGCAAGTCAGTCGTCACCGTGCTCGGGCTTTCCTACAAGGAGAATGTCGACGATGTCCGCGACACGCCGGCATTCCCTCTCATCGACCACCTGCACCGGAAGGGCGCGCTCGTGCGCGCGTACGATCCTCACGTCTCCATCAGCAAGGTGCCCCACGAGTACCAGGACAAGCTCGCGCCGACGCTCAGCGAGGCCATCTCGAACTCCCACTCCGTCGTCGTGGCGACCGCGCACAACGAGTTCAGGGAGCAGCTCAGCGGAAGATACCTCGCGGAGCACAACGTCCGCGTCGCCGTTGACGGCAGAAACTGCCTCTCATCCAAGGAGTGCGCCGAGTACAACATCATCTTCAAGGCCGTCGGCAGGGTTCCGCAGGACCAAGAAGTCCGCTACGTCGACCTGATGCGCAGGTACGCGCTGCGCGGCAACAACGGCCAGCACTAGGTGACCTATGCACCGCTCCGAACGATTCAAGCTGGCAGTCTACATCATCCTGCTCGCGACGCTCACCGTGCTGGTGGGCAAGATAATCTACCGGCCGAGCGTGCCGAACGCGTTCCTGTTCGCGTACGGCATCGCGGTGACGTCAATCATCCTCCTTCTTTTCTATTACGCATTCCACCGCTACAAGGACCCCGCGCTCATCGGGTCGTTCCTGCCGCGCAAGAAGAAGCCCCTCGTGAGCTGCATGGTGGCCGTACGGAACGAGGAGCACATCATCGCCGACTGCATCAAATCAATTCTCGCCCAGACCTACGGCCGGATGGAAATCATCATCGTCAACGACGCGAGCACCGACAGCACCAAGGACGTGCTCAGGCAGTTCACGAAACAGGGAGTCAAGGTCATCAATCTTAAGCAGAATTTCGGCAAGAAGAAAGCATTGGCGCAGGCGATGCTCGGCGCGAAGGGCGAAATCTTCGTGTTCACCGATTCCGACTCGGTGCTTGCCCCTGACGCCGTCGAAAAAGTCGTCGACGCATTCAACCTCGACCCGCTCATTGGAGCGGTCGCGGGGCACTGCCGCGCGCTCAACGCGCAGACGAACCTGCTCACGCGCATCCAGGACTCGTGGCATGAGGGGCAATTCTCCATCAGGAAAGCCTTCGAGAGCGTCTTCGGCGCCGTGACCTGCGTCTCCGGACCCTTGGCCGGGTTCAGGCGCGAGGCCATCTTCAACTTCATCCCCGCCTGGGAGAACGACTCGTTCCTCGGCAAGGAATTCCGTTTCGCGACGGACAGGACCCTCACGGGATTCGTGCTCGGCGCCCGCAGCATGGGCGCGCATCTGAAGCGCAAGTACGCGAACTCGCCCTTCGTCACCCGCGAGAACCACCCCCTACGCGACTGGCGTGTCGTGTATGCGAAATCCGCCCGCGCGTGGACCAAAGTCCCCGAGACGTTCGGGGCATTCCTCCGCCAGCAGGTCCGCTGGAAGAAAAGCTTCCTGCGCAACATGTTCTTCACGGGCAAATTCTACTGGAGGCGACCGTTCCTGCCCGCGCTGTTCTATTACCTGCACATCCTGTTCGTGTTCAGCGGGCCCATCATCGCGTTCCGCTACCTTGTCTACCTGCCGTATAAGGGAAACCTGCTGTCCGCGCTGCTGTACGTGGCAGGCATTCTCTTCGTCGGCTTTATGTTCGGCCTCGCCTACAAGGTGGAGAGCCGCGATCACAAGTGGGTCTACCGGCCCTTGATGAGCCTCACATCGACACTCGTCCTGGTGTGGCTCATATTCTATGCGATGTTCACCATCCGGAGGAGCACATGGCGCCGAGGATAATCACCGCGTTATTCGAAATCTTCATCGTTGTCGTCCTGCTGGGTGTTTTTTCAATACTCATCGGGAAATACTTCTTCACCGAGGAACTCAGGGCGGCGCCGGAACAAGCGAGGTCAGCCATCACGATGGAACTCGCGTACCGGCAGGCAAAATCCGATTACGAGTACTTCCCCACGCCCAAGACATTCAAGGCGGAAGGCAACGCAAACTCCATCCCCATCCTCGTCTACCACGGGCTTGCGGAGACTGAGTACAAGTCAGATGTCCTGGCAGAGGAATTCAAGGAGCACATGTTCGCGCTCAAGAAAGCCGGCTACGAGACCATCACGATGGATGAGTTCGAGCAGTTCATGCGCGGTGAAGAACAGCTTCCCGCGAAGTCTTTCCTGCTCACCTTCGACGACGGCATCAAGACCAGCTATTACCACGCCGACCCGGTCCTCCGCGTCACGAACTACACGGCCGTGATGTTCACCATCAGCCAGCAGGCGCTGAAGGACAAGAGCCGCTATTACCTCACGCGCGACGAGGTCAAGGAGATGCAGGCCTCGGGGCGCTGGGAGATCGAGGCGCACGCCAAGGACGCTCACAACCTCATCCAAATCGGGCCCGACGGCGAGATGGGGCATTTCCTCAGCAACCGCAAATGGTTCCCCGCCGAGGAGCGCTATGAGACCGTCGGCGAGTTCCGGGAACGCATCAGCACGGAATTCCGGGACGCCAAGACCGAGCTCGACGAGGGCTTTGGCGTCAACACCGAGAACTTCGCATTCCCGTTCGGCGACTACGGGCAGAACACGCACAATTTCGCGAACGCCCAGCACGTCGTCTGGGAGGAAGTCCACAAGGTGTTCCCGCGCGCATACTACCAAAGCTGGCCCAGCAGGGGATTCACGTTCAACTACGCCGCCCCGACCGAATACAAGATCAAGCGCATCACGGTGTACCGTGAAACGAGCGGCACCAAGCTGCTCAACGCCCTCGCCCGCGGCACGGACAAGAGCCTTCCGCACCACGACAACCTGACGCACAACCGCGGCTGGGTTCCGGTATGGGGAACCTCGCGGATACACGACGAGAAGCTTGAACTCAGGCCTGACGGCGGCGTTTCGGGCGCGCTCGCGTTTCTCGACGGCACCGCGCTCTGGCGCGAATACGACTTCCAGGCGCACGTCAAGTCATTCGACAGCCAGAGCCTCAGCCTCCTCGGGATGTTCAACGACAATGAGAACTACTTGTCGTGCGACTTCTACGACTGCTCCGTGAGCGTCCGCCAGGTGACGCACAACGACACCATCACGCTCGCGACAACGCCCGCATCACAGAGCGTCACGGTTCCGCGAGGCGATGCCGTGCTGGGAATCCGCATCAGCGAGAACAAAATCGCGTGCAGCGTCGGCGGCGAAACCGTCATCACGGCGGAGCAGCCCGAGAACAGCCGGAAAACCGGAGGGATCGGGTTCAAGGTTACCGACCCCGCCGGACGATATGGCGGCGCGACCATCCATTCCGTCACGGTCGATTCCGCGAGTTTTGTCGAAGGATTCGACGAGCCCCGCGTCGTCGAGGGCACGGGCAATCCTGGACTGAGCACCGACTTCGACTGGTGGGTCAATTCAGGCGGGGCGATGATCCAGCAGAACGGCGTGGGAAGCACGCTCCGCGGGCCCGCAAACCAGGACACCGAATGGCAGCTCGCGTACGCGGACCACGAGGACACCGAGAGCGGCGCGTACCCGCAGAACATATTCCGGCTCATCACGCGCAGCACGTGGAAGGACGCGACCCAGCAGGTGCGGTTCCGGATCCTTGACTACCGCGCGTCCGACAGCCCGCACCGCAACGAGTCCAACGGCGTGCTGCTGTTCTCGCGCTACGCGGACGGGGACAACCTGTACTACGCGGGTGTCCGTGTCGACGGGGCCGCAGTCATCAAGAAGAAATCATATGGTGAATACCACGAGCTTGCGTACAAGCAGGTGTTCCCCGGCGCGTATGACCTCGCGCAGAATCCCAATCTCCTGCCGCTGAACACGTGGATGGGGCTCAAGACCGAGACGTTCAACAAGGACGGCAGCGTCCATATCCGCCTTTACCTCGACCGCCACGACAACGGCAACTGGGAACTCATCACAGAAGGCGTTGACAGCCCCGACCAGCACGGGCCCGAAATCCTGCACGCGGCGCACGCCGGCATCAGGACCGACTTCATGGACGTCGAATTCGACGATTACCGGGTCAACACATCATGAGAGCACTGCAAAGCATCCTTTCGGCATTCGCCGGGAGACATCCTATGGAACTCACACAATACTTTCACGAGACCCGCGTCCTCAACGAGACCGGGCGCATGCACGAGAGCGCAAGCCCCGACTGGTGGCTGAGCTCGGGAGGGCTTTTCATCCAGCAGAACGGCATCGGCAAGACCATCCAGGGAGCGCTACCCCAAGGCTCCATCTGGCAGATGCGCTATGCCGGGCGCGATGACACCGACCACGGCCTGCACCCACAGAACGTGTTCAGGCTCGTCTCGCGGAGCTGCACGCAAGACTGCACGCAGCAGATGCGGTTCCGCATCAACAACTACCGCGCCTCGCCGATCGTCAGGAGGAACGCCTCCAACGGCGTGTTCTTTCTCGCGCGCTACCAGGACCCGCACAACCTCTACTATGTCGGGCTGCGCGTCGACGGGTATGCGGTCATCAAGAAAAAAAGCAGCGGCGTGCACGAGACGCTCGCCAAGGAAAAGGTGTTTCCGGGCGACTACGACCGCGAGAACAAGCCCTGCGTGCTGCCCCTCCACACGTGGCTCGGGATGCGCTGTGAGGTGCGCAACCGGGACGGCGGCGTCGACATCCTGCTGCTCCTTGAGGAAAAGGCGCGCAAATGGCGCATCATCGCGCAGGCGCACGACGACAAGCCGTTTTCCGAGGGGCACGGCGGCATCAAGTCGGAATTCATGGACGCGGAATTTGAAAACTACAACGTACAGGTGAGATAATGCTACGAACACTACGAAACATCACCCTGGCAGTCGGGCTGGGACTCGGCAGCCTTGGCTGCAATGACTCGGACAGCAAGGACTCGCGCGCGGTCGCAAGCGAGGCGTTCAGCCTCGACGCGGTTTTGGATGAAACCGACACGCCCGAGGAAAGCCCCAACGCCCGATGGTGGCTCAACTCCGGAGCTCAGTTCATCACGAGAGACGGGACAGGATACACGCTCGCGGGCGACGTTCCTCCGGAAAACCCCTGGCACGACCACTATGCGCTCCACAATCCCGAGGCAAGCGACAACGGCTACCATCCCCAGAACGTGTTCCGCCTGTTCGGCAGGGAAATGCACGACAACGCCCGGCAGGAATGCGAGTTCCTCATCAGGCAATACCACGTGAGCATCAGCCCCTCGCGCAAGCAGTCCAACGGCATCCTGATAGTCAGCCGCTACCAGGACAACGACAACCACTACTACGCGGGGCTGCGTGTCGATGGACAGGCAGTCATCAAGAAAAAGCTGGACGGCACGTATTCGACGCTTGCCGTCCGGCAGCTCTATCCGGGCGCGTACGACCGCAATACGAACCCGAACCTACTGCCCCTGAACGAATGGATTGGGCTCAGCTCAGAAGTCAAGGACACGCCGAACGGCGTTGCCATAAAGCTCGCAAAGCGCACCGGAAACAGCTGGGAAACCATCCTTGAGGCGGAGGACAGCGGGCGGATTCACCGCGCGGGCAGGAACGGCCTCTGGACCGACTTCATGGACGCGGAATTCAAGGACTACCACGTGCACCGGGCAGAATAAGAAAAAGAAAAATCAGTAGTTTTTCGAGCCTTGGCGCACCAACGATGCGATGCCGAAAAGCGCGGCGATTCCCACGAGAATGTAGATGATGCGGGATACCGCACTGCCGACACCGAACAAGGTATCGACAAGGTTGAAGTCAAACGCGCCGACGAGTCCCCAGTTCAGGCCGCCGATGATGAGCAGCACCCAACTGATGAACTCCCAACCGAGCACTTTTGCCATGACTCTTTCTTTATTTTCATTATTAAAAACGGTTGAGAACGTAAGGGTAGCTCTGCGGTGACCGGGTCTCAGCTGAAAATCTCGGCAGCCAGGCTCCCGCAGCCGCACGCAACACGTTCTGCCCACGGCCATTTTGGCGTTCGTTTCTGCTGCCTCTGAAAATGCAACGACAAAACTGCGCGTGACGGAAGGGCTGGGCGGTGAAGCGCGAGAGCAAGAATTATTGCTTTTTCGCAAAACCCAACGCGCAGGAATTGATGCAAAAGCGTTTGCCTGTCGTTGAAGGGCCGTCATCGAAGAGGTGCCCGAGATGACCGCCGCACCTCTTGCAGTACACTTCAACGCGGTGCATCCCGTGGCTGTCGTCGGGGCGCTGGCCGACGTTCTCGGTCGCCTTGTCAAAGCTGGGCCAGCCCGTGCCGGACTCGAACTTGGCGTCGGACTTGAAGAGCTCGGCACCGCACGCGCCGCACGTGTACATCCCCGTTTCCTTGTTGTGCAGGAACTTTCCCGTACCCGGCATTTCCGTGCCTTTCTCTCTCAGAACGTGATACTGCTCAGGCGTGAGCTTCTTCTTCCATTCCGCTTCGGTTTTCGGCATCACCATACGTTTCATTGCGAGAGTGTCCCTTTTATTGTTTGCGCTAGCGTAATGCTCTTAAAGGGGTTCTCTTCCCAACAAGTCATGAACAAAAAAGAGCCGCAAACAGTTTCTGAAATGACGTATGAGCCCGGCGTCTGGGATCTTTCTGAACTGGTCCCGCAAGGCATCGAGAAAGCAAAGCAGGAAATCGAGGCCAAGACCAAGGCGTTCGAAGCCTGGAAGCCAAAGCTCAAGCCGGACATCCCGGCCGAGACCGTCGTCAAGATTTCGGACGAGCTCTGCGCGCTGAGGACGCTCAGCTCGAAGCTGTCGCACCTCGTTGAGCTTGAGTTTTCCGCCGAGACCGCGGACCCGAAGATTTCGGCAGATTCCGCGCACGTGGGCATGTTCCTCACGGACATCGGCAACCGCCTCATTTTCTTCTCGCACTGGTTCAAGAAGCTCCCCGAGAACGAGGCAAAGCGCATCATCGCAGGCGCGGGAAAGCACGCCCGCGTGTTCGAGCTCATCTGGAAGAACCGCCAGTACTCGCTTGACGAGGAGCAGGAGAAAATCGTCAGCATCAAGGACAGCAACGGCATTGACGCGCTGCAGAAGGTCTATTCCGTGATGACCTCCGCGTACAAGTATCCCCTGCGCGGCAAGCTGATGACGCGCGACGAGTTGACGAACTGCTACAAGAGCGGCGACGCATCCCTGCGAAAGGAAGCGTACGCCGTGCTTCTGGACACCTTCAAGAAGGACAAGGACGTGCTCGGCGAGATTTACCGCGCCGTCGCCATGGACTGGTTCCAGGAAAACGTCAATCTCCGCAAGTTCAACGGCACAATGCAGGCGCGGAACGTCCGGAACGACTTGCCCGACAATGTCGTGGACGCCCTGCTGAAGGCAACCGAAAAGAACTGGCAGGTGTTCCACCGCTATTTCGAAGTGAAGCGCAGGAAACTCGGGCTCGACAAGATGCGCAGGCACGACGTGTACGCGGCCATCGGCGGTGACGAGAAGATGTCGTACCCTGACGCAGTCAAGACCGTGCTGCGGACATTCAGCGCGTTCTCGCCTGACTTCGCGGCAAAGGCGCAGCGCGTGCTCGATGAGAAGCACGTCCACGCGATACTGAAGCCCAACAAGACCACCGGCGCGTTCTGCGCGACCGTCTCGCCGGAAGTCACTCCCTACGTCCTGATGAATTACGCCGGAACGCTCGACAACGCGTCCACGCTCGCGCACGAGCTCGGGCACGCCGTCCACTCCCTGCTCGCGTCAAAGCACACCATCATGACGCAGCACGCGGGGATTCCCCTCGCCGAAACCGCCTCTATCTTTGCGGAAACGCTGATGGTCGAGGAGCTCATCAAAGACCCGAAGCGCGAGGAAGCCTTGCTCTTCGGCAGGCTTGATGACGCGTACGCGTCAATTATTCGGCAAGTGAGCTTCGTGCTGTTCGAGCGCAAGGCCCACGAGATGCTCCGCCAAGGCAAGAGCACGCAAGAACTTGAGAATGCGTATCTCGAATTATTGAAACAGAACGTCGGCCCGAACGTCGAGGTCGACGACTCGTTCAGGTACGAATGGTATGCGATCCCTCACATCTACAACACGCCGTTCTACTGCTACGGGTACGCCTTCGGGAATTTGATGGCGTTCGCGTTCTACGAAAAGTTCCGCAAGGAAGGAGCCAAGGCCGTGCCGCAGATTCTCGCGTTCTTTGAGGCAGGAGGCTCCGAAGCGCCGATTGAAATTGCGAAACGCGTCGGCGTGGACATCACATCCGAGAAGTTCTGGCAGCAGGGATTCGACTTCATCAAGTCGATGGTGGAACGGGCGGAGAAGCTGGCGTAGCTCTTCCAGAAGCTTTAAAAAGTCCTGAAGGGCAATATCTTTTGCATTATTGGCGTCGTCGCATAATCCGGTAGTGCGTCCGCCTTGAGAGCGGATCCCGCAAGGGGCTGCAGGTTCAAATCCTGCCGACGCCGTTGATATTTTATGCACAGGCAGGGCTCGCCGAGCGGTCTCGGCGTCTGTCCTGCCGACGCCGTTTATCTTTCTAACATCCCGTACTTCTTCCCTTTCTTCGTCATCTTCAGGAAATAATCCAGCCTTTGCCGGAAGATGTCAGGCTTTTCACGGACGGCCTCAATCCAGCCGATGCGGATGCGCTTGTAGCGCTGGTCAAAGGACTGGAAGTGCTTCCACGTTTCGGCGTCCGCTTTCAGTTTCGCAAGAACATCCTTCTTCACCGTTATTTTTTCCGGCTCTTCGTGCGGCGCGTGGTGGTAGGTGCACTTCGCCAGCCCTGCGGGCGTCATCAGGCCTTTCGCAATCAGCAGCCTGACGCGTTCCTTGTTCGGCTCCGACCAGACGCTCTTCGCGTTTCGCGGCGTGAAGCGCTGCGCGTAGGAGTCCTTGTCAATCGTCTTCACGGTGCTGTCAATCCAGCCGAAACACAACGCTTCCTCGACCGCGTCATTGTACGGCACTGACGGCTTTCCCGCGTGCTTCTTGTAATACACAAGCCAGATTTCCTTTTTCGTGGAGTGATGCTTCTCCAGCCACGCGCGCCATTGCTTGCGCGTCTTGGCGTGGCACTTCCGCGTTATTTCCATGCGACCACCACTGCAGCCGCGAAGTCGCCTTCGTGCGTCGCGCTGACCTCTACGTGCGTGAATTGCTTTTGTAATGACGACGACAAGACTGCTTGGGGTGCGCCCGATGGCGTGCGCTTGACCTCAACGGAGTGCCAGGGCATGTCCGCGCCGAAAATCTTCTTGCAGCACTCCTTGATGGCGAAAACCGCCGCAAGATGCCTGTCTGAGGCGCCATTAATCTCAGAAGGATGGAATATCTTTGCCCTTGCCGAAGGAGAAAGCGCCGCGACGCGCGAAATCTTCACCAAGTCCACGCCAATCATAGCTTCCGGACAGCCTCCTCGAGCTGTTTCGCGATTTCAAGCGTGGACATCCGCGGAAATTCCTTCTGCGGCGCGCCGATATTGACGGCGCACGCGCCCATCTTCGGCCACTTCCTGCCGGCCGGAAGCACGTGGAACAGTCCTTCCGTCCGTATCGGGATGACGGGAACGCGCATCACGTGGGCGAGAATGCCGATTCCTTCGCGGAATTCCTGCACGCTGCCGTCCTTCGAGCGCGTGCCTTCCGGAAAAATCAGGATTGAATAGCCCTTGTCAAGCAGCTCTCCGGTGTAGCGGATGCTCCGCTCAACGCCCATCTCCTTGCCGAACGGATAGCAGGCGTACGTGAGCGCGACGAAGCCGCCGACGAACGTCCGCCACGCCGAGACAAAAGGATTCTTGTGCGGCGGGATGTTGAAAACGTAATCAGGCAAGGCCGGAATTGCGAGGTTTCTGTTCAGGCACGAAGCGATCACGGGCCCGTCCCACGCGCTGATGTGGTTCGCAACGATGATGCACGGGCCGACGCCGCGGATTCGGTCAGCCTGCGCGCAGGCCGTCTTGACGAAAATGCGGATGATTCCGCGCACGAGCAGGCGCAACGGGACACGTATGACCGCGGCCCACCACGACAGCTGCCAGCGCGGGAACTCGTCGACAGGAGCCTGCCTTGCGAGCGTCCTGAGCTGCGCTACGCTCGTGGAATCATCAAGCTGCGTTTCCTCGATTTCGATGCCCAGCTCCTGTTCCAATGCGGCGACGAGCTCGACGCGCGCGAGGCTGTCCATCCCCTTCTGCGCGAGCTTGTCGGAAGGCTTCAGCGGCGCATTCAGCACGCGCTGCGCGACGTCAAGCACCGGGTCGGCGCTCTTCTTGATTGCGGGGGCTTTCTTGCCCATCTGCTCAAGGACGTTGAACTTGCGGATTTTGCCCGTCGGCGTCTTCGGGAATTCGCGATACGGCCAGACAGTGAACGCCGCGATTTTCTGCCCGCCCTGCAATTGCTTGTTCGCGGATTCGACAACCGCCTTTGCCTTCTTCGCGTCTTCAAGCAGCAAGACCGCGTGCACCTTGTTGCTTTTCTGCACGACGCAGCTCTCGATGACTGAATTTTGCCGATTGAGCACGGCCTCAATATCCGAGGGGTGGATTTTCAGCCCGGAGGATGTCTTGATGATGTCGCTGATTCTGCCCTTGATGAAGAGGAAGCCGTCGATGAATTCGCCCTGGTCGCCGGTTCGCAGCCAGCCGTCCCTGATTGCTTCCTTCGTGGCTTTCGGGTTCTTGTAATACTCGAGCATCACGTTCTCGCCCTTGACGAGGATTTCGTCGTTCGCGCCGAGCTTCACCTGGATTCCCGGCAGGGGCTTGCCGACGCTGCCGATGGCGTACGCCTTGAATGTGTTCAGCGAGATGAGCGGCCCGCACTCCGTCATGCCGTAGCCCTCGATGACCTTGACGCCGTGCCGTTTCCACCACTGGATGAGCTCGACGGGCGTTGCCGCTCCGCCCGCGCCGATGAGGCGGAACTGCCAGCCGAACGCCTTCAGCGGCGACAGCTTTGCGCGCTCGCAGTGATTTTTCAGCGACTCGATGACTCCCGGCACCGTGATGAGCGCGTGAATCCGGCGCGTTTTGATGGTTTCGGCCACAAATGACGGCTTGAGGTTGTTGATGAGGTGGATTTTCTCGCCGAGAACGAAGGGATAGAGGATGCCGACGACCTGCTGGAACAGGTGGCTTAACGGCAGCGCGGAAAGGACACGCAGGCCGGCAGGCAGTTTCACCATCTCGATGAGCGTCTCGACGTTGTACAGGATGTTCTTGTTGGTGAGGACAACGCCTTTCGGGCTTCCGGTGGTTCCGGACGTGTACACGATTTCCAGTATGTCGCTCGGGACGCGCTTGGCAACCGGCGCTTGCGCCGGCGCGTGCGCCTTGATTGTTTCGTCCAGCGCTTCAACGTCAACCGTCTGGACGCCTTGCATCCTCATCCCGCGGTCGTTGAAGAACGCCTTTGCGGCGACTTGCTTCTGGACCGCGGCGACGAATTCAGGCCGGCTTTGCGCGTCAAGCGGCACGACGACAATCCCTTCCTGGATGCACGCGAAGAAGACCGTGAGCCAGTTGGTGGAGTTCACGCCGAGCAGCAGGATGCGGTCGTCCTCCTTGAGCTTGAGCGATTGCAGCAGGGAACGGCAGCGCTTGACCGCGTCTGAGAACTGCTGGTAGGTTTTGGAGTAAACGCGGTAACGGCCCACATCACCAACCGATTGGCTGTCCGAGAACTTCGCGAATGCCTTGTCGAGCAGGTTCCCGACACTCACCTCTTTGAGCATGGCGGTGGGGAAACAAGGCGCGATATAAATCTTCCCAGGCTCTCCGCATTTGCAGTGTTCACGCTGCCCAAGAACGTTTGTCGCCTTCGTTCTTGCAGAATCAAATGGCGCAACGATAAAACTGCCTGGGACGGCGGCAGCGGAGGGTGTTGCGGGAGCGTTATACGCAAAACCCAAGAACGTTCAAATCATATCTTTCAATATATAAATAAATTAGGCACTTGCATAACGAAAACGCGGTTTATTCTCGGAAAAGAACGAAACATTTATATATAGGTTCCGCACATTATTATATAAAGTTAATTGTACTTCAGAATACACAATACGCGAGAAAGCCAGGGTTTTGGGGGCGTTTCTTGCAGGAAGGTGTCCTATGCTGTATGTCAAAAAGTGCCCGGAATGCGGCGGAATCAATCTTTTCCTGAACCGCGAGAAAGGAGAAATCATCTGTAAAGACTGCGGTCTCGTCGTTGAAGACAAGATGGTCGAGTTCGGCCAGGAATGGCGCGAGTTCGACTCTGACGGAGGCGACGAGGAATCGCGCAGGCGTACGGGCGCTCCCCTCACGTACACGCAGTTCGACCAGGGTCTCGGCACCGAAGTCGGCCAGAAGGCAGACCTCCTGTCGCTCGGAGCCAAGGACCGCAACAAGTTCTTCCGTTTGAGGAAGTGGCAGTATCGCATTTCCACGGCAATCGAGCGCAACCTCAAGCTGGCGCTTGCCGAATTGAAGCGCGTTTCCTCATACTTGAAGCTCCCGAAGAGCGTCGAGGAAGAGGCCGCAATGATTTACACCCAGGCAGTCCAGCGCGGACTTGTCCGCGGCCGTTCAATGGAATCGGTCGTTGCCGGCGCGCTCTACGCAGCGTGCAGGCGCCACGAGGTTCCGCGAACGCTTGATGAACTGTCTGAAGCTTCCGGCATCGAGAAGAAGGAAATCGGACGCACGTACCGTTTCGTTACGAGGGAACTCGGCATCACGATTCTGCCTTCAAACCCCGCGGACTACATCGCGCGCTTCGCCTCCTCGCTGAAGCTGAACGCCGAAACGCAGTCCAAGGCAGTTGAGATCCTGGAATCGGCTCAGCACGAAGAGCTGACGTCCGGCCGCGGCCCCACGGGCATCGCAGCCGCAGCCTTGTACGTCTCCGCGCTGATTCACGGCGAAAAGAGAACACAGCGCGAAGTCGCTGACGTCGCCGGCGTTACTGAAGTCACCATCCGAAACCGCTACAAGGAGCTTCTTGACAAGCTGAAGCTTGAGAAGGAAATCAAGAAGACCAAGAAGAAAGGCGGGAAGAAGTAATTCTTTTTTGACCATGACGAGCCAAGCAAACGATTCTTATTCCACTGGAAGCCAAGCCATTTCCCGTCGAGCGGCGATGCTCGGCATTCTCGGACTTGCGGGAACGCTGTACGCGGATGGCAACCGGCACACGAAAGGCTTCGTGATTCCAGAAGCAAAGCCCGCGCCGCAGGACCTTGAACGGAAGGCCCAGGAGATTTTCGAGCATGGCAAATGGGAAAGCATCGAAGTCTTCAAGATGGACAACTGCACCGACATCGACAAGCGCAAACTCAAGGGCTGCCCGGAAGAATGCCCACCGGACAACATCTTCGGAATGATGACCATCGATGACGTCGACTATCACTTCCAGTCATCTGCCGGAAAGGTGCTCACCCTGCACGGCCGGGACCCGAAACTGCTGTACGACATCTACTGGTGGAACACGCCGAAGAACCAGGTGCGCGACGGCCCGTACAAGTTCAACCATTCCACGCGGCGCTGGCTCAAGATCGAGCCGTGGTGGCTTCAGAAGAGATAGCTGATTTTCGCGAAATCCTTTATCTTATTCCCTTCAACTTCAACGCCTTCAGAAGCAAGCAGCTTGATTTTTCTCTGAATCTCCTTCCCTTCCGTCTGCCCGAAGAAGCCGCCAATCGTTCCATCAGAAGCGACAACACGGTGGCACGGCACGCGTGGAGCGTACGGGTTGACCTTCAATGCCTGCCCAACCGCCTGAGAACTCTTGACGCCAAGCGCTTCAGCCAGGCGCTTGTACGTCGTCACCCGGCCTTTCGGCACTTGGCAGCACTTCTCGTACACTTTCCTTTGGAACTCGGTTGGCACGCTCAAGCAATTGCTCCAAACCTTCATTAATCTTTTTGTTGAGGACCTCATAGGATTCCGTTGGATGATACGCGAGCCGCGCATACTTGACCTGCTTGCCGAGGAACGCGTGCGCGACCTTGTAGGCCTCAGGCGAAGGATTACCCACCACGAGGCCTGCGCGCGCAAACCCTTTCGCGGCCTGCAACACCATCTTCAGGTAGTCAGGCTTGACTTCTTCCGCGAGCTTGAAGTCGAGCACCAGCGGAGCGTCATAGCTCTTGACGCCGAGCAGCTTTTCCTTCATGAAATAGCGCGCGTCGTCCTCCTGGAACAAGGAGTCAATCACCAAAGGCTTCTCGTGGACATCATACTGGGGAAAGTCAAAGGTGGGCAGCACGCGCTTGAACTTGTGGTATATCGAAAGGTCGCCTGAGCCCGTGTTGAGCGTGACGGCGGCACCCGCATAGGCCTTTTGTCCCACAGGGCCGTAGCGCACGAGCAGCATCTCATCATCGATGGAAACGCCCGTGCCATCAGGCCGCCTGATGCGGATTTTCGCTGGGTGCTTCTTGTCATCGTGGTCACCCTTGCTGTTGACGAACCGCGAGATGATGTTGCTCATCCGCTTCAGCTGGGCGTCAAGGCCTTTCTGCGTTATCTTTTTGTGCGATTTTGAGAAGTCGGCCGCGCGTGCCCGGAAAATGGGCGCGAGGTGGTTGCGCTCAAGGGTCGCTTCCACGTACGCGGCAAGCTCGCCCAGAGAAGACTCGTATTCATCCGTTGCGATGTACTCCCTCAGCGGGCGCGGGTTCTCGCGCACGTCCTTTGCGGAATATCCGAGAAGCGTGATGTTGGATGAGGCGCAGCGCACGACGTTGTTCCTGTCGAGGATGACCCAGGGCTTGGCGGGGCGCTTTTCCTGCGCGAACCGCTCGAGAACACGGATGTATCCCTCGACATAGTCGGGCGTCATAGCATGCCGACAATGGCGCTGAAACTTAAATCTGTCGGATTGTCCTTATACGCCTGTGCTGACGCGATGAGCATCTGCGGGTCGAGCCTGATTCCTTTCTTTTTGAGCAGCTCCTGTCTCGTAAGCAGGAACTGGCAGAGCTGCGTGACGTTGTGCGGGTGCTTGCTCGGGTGCGTTCGCTCAAAGTCAATCAAGACGACCTTGCTGTTCTTTGTGACAATCGCGTTTTTCAGCGGGCGGTGCATTTCTTCCTTTGAAACGCCAAGCAGGTCCAGTTTCCGGCACTGCTTCAGCAAGTCGGTGAGCACGGGCTTGATTTTTGCCTTCGGCGCGGCTTCAAGCCAGTCGCGCAGGAACGTCCCCTCGACAAACTCGTACACCGTCATGTCGCTTTCGGCGAGCACGAGCTTCGGGCCCAGGCCGTGGTTGTTGACGAGCTTCAGCGTCCTGCCCTCGTTGTGAATCCTGTCAATTGCCTCGCTTTCCGGATTCTTGACCTTGACCGCGACCTTTGTACCCTTGTGCATCGCCGTGTAGATGATGCCGCGGTCGCCCTCATCGAAGTACGCGATGTGCGTGAATCCCTTCTTCTCGAGCTTCTGCGTGACTTCGGGCTTCCTTAGCAGGTAGACGTACAGTTCCTCGAAGAACATCCTGCTGCTGGCGAGGGGCTTGGCCTCGAAACCGTTCTGCTTGATGAGCTCCTCGACCTTGTGCTTCTGCGTCAGGTTGGAAAACAAGAGCAGAATGATGCCGTGCGGCTTCAGGTGCTTGCCCGCTTGCGCGAGGAACTTCTCAATCGTCTCGAAGCCTTTCTTGCCGCCGATTAATGCCATATCTTTCTGCGGGTTCTTGTCAGCAGGCAGGTACGGCGGGTTGAAGATGATGGTGTCAAATTGGGTTTTTGCCAATTTGCCCTTGAACGCGGAGAACAAGTCGCTCCTGTAGCATTCCAGGTTGCGCTTCTTGATGGTTTTCTTGCAGTGCAAAACCGCGGAAGGGTTCTTGTCCACCGCGATGACTTTTTCCACGTGGGGAAGCTGCAACGCCGCTTCCGCCTGGTAGCCCGAGCCCGTGCCCATATCCAGAACGACACCTTGAGCGTGCTTGCGCACCTGGTCGGCCATCAGGTAGCTGTCTTCGCGGGGCTCATACACGGACTCTTTTTTCACGGAAAGAAGACTGGATGGAAGCTATTTAAATCTTATCTCAGAACGCCCAAACACTTGGTTTCCTTGTGGCTGCAGCCTTCGCACGCCCACGTGATGTATTTCGCGTTGCCGGAAATGCTTGCGAAGTTCTTTATCATCCTGCCTGAACACTTCGGGCAAACGCCTTCTTTTTTCTCGTCGGACATAAATTTCCCGCCGTTTTGGTGGTATTTAAGCATTTCTTGTGTCGAGAATGGGTAGGAATAAAAGCTGGACAGGAATTCTTGCGGGGATGGAAGATATTCCCGGCTGGAAGCCGTTCATGGCGTTGGAGCCCGACCAGACCGAGACTTCGCTGGACGAGTACGTCAAGTCGCTCACCGCGTGGCTCGCCTCAAAAGGGATGGGCGAAGGGACGCATTACCTGCGAAAACTGCTTCCGGGAGACGTTCCCCTGATTTACGTCAAGGAAGAGCTGTACGAGACCGCCGTGCGCGAGTACGTGCTGGAAAACCGCAACGGGGATTACGTCGCGCGGCAGGGCTGGATGACACCCCCGACATCGCGCAGGATTGTTGACCGCGTGAACCAGAACGGCAGGAGAAATCCCGGCAAGGGAAAAACTCACGACTGAGCGTCTACCGCCTTCAGATATTCCTTCACGCGCTCGACAATGGTTTTCAGGTAGAATTTCTCCAGTTTCTCTTCGAAAAGTTCCGACAGCGTCGCGCCCTCCGCGATCCTGTACGCGTCACCAAGCTTTTCAACCAGGTACATGTCTCGCAGGCGCTTCAATTGGCGGCGGATGTTTGAGGGCGCGATGCCGAGCAAGGGAACGCCCGCGATTTTGCGGTGGTCCTTCACGCGCTTTTCAACTGCCGCTGAATCAAGAGGCTGTTTTGCCTCAAGAAGAACTGCAAGGACATCGACAATCACGTCGCGCGAGTCGCCGGGCTGCAAGAGCCCGAGGCTGAGGCAGAGTTTCTTGGTGAGCGCACGGCCCTTCAAGTCGTACGGCTTCTCGTACTTCCGAAGCGTCAGTTCTGCCAGGGGCGTCTCGCGGACCACGACTAAAATATTTAGGCGTCCGTATTTATACCTTGCGCCGATACGCATTTATACCATCTGAATTTGCCACGACCCGTGCCACAGCGCATACCCGACGAACTCGAGGAACTCCATTTCGCCTTGCAGGGAGCGTACAAGGCGCTGCAAATCAGCGTCACCGACCCGGTCCCTCTCCGCGACCACAACAGCGGCGCAAAGATGTACTACTATGCCGCGGAAGACGATTTCAAGGCATACCAGCTGATGAAATCACGCCTTGACAAGCACCGCAAGACCATCAATACGTTCATCGCTCAGCACGTCGCCATGAGCAACAGCTTCCTTGAAATCGAGGAGTGTTCCTCCGTGCACGACGCGGTGAGCTTCCATAACGCGACACGCACTCTTGCGGCCCAGTACCGCGGGCACATCGCGCTCATCGCGGACTTCCGCAAGCGCCAGAAGCACGACATTTTCCTGGACTACCCTGCGGCGTCGGGTTGGGGGCTGTCCGCGAACTCCATCAGGCCGCTGCAGGTCAATCCGGAACGTTCGTACAAGGGCGCGAAAGAACACGCCGAGCAGTTCGCTTTTGCCGTGAGCGAGGCCGAGGAACTGGAACCGCGCTACCTGCCCCTGCACACCACGGACGCGCCATCGACGCTTGACATGAAGCTGGCCGTGAATGGTTGGGACACCAGCTATCTCGGCAGGATTGAGTTCACCAAAAGCCTTCTCGCGAAAGTCACGAACCCTAAGAAAGCGTGAGCACATCAAAGTGCAGGGAGAAAATCTCGTCCTTCACCTGTTCGGTGGAGCGGAACTTGTGCTGCTTCACCGGAGGAAGGAGTTCTATCTTGACGTGGCGCGCGTTGACCTTCTCGCGGATGTGCTCGTTCCACTTCTCAAGCATCATGATGAGCGTGGGCTGTGCCTCAATGTGCAAATCAATGACATCCTTCTTCTCCAGCCCTGATTTCTTGCGCGCGTCCTGGATTCGGCGCGTGACCTCTCGCGCGTAGCCCTCAGCCTCGAGCTCGGGAGTGATTTCCTTGTCAAGATAGACGATTCCATTGGAGAACGGGATTTCGATGAGGTGTCCGGGAACCGCTCGCGTCACCTGGAAGTGCTGCGGGGCGAGCGTGAATGCCCCTTGGGGCAGCTTCAGCTCGTGCTTGCCGTGCATCTTGATGTCGCCATAGACCTTCTGCGCGTGCTCCTTATGCAAGGCTCCCAAAATCGCAGGGGCGTTCTGCTTGAATTCCCGCCCGATGATGGCCGCGTTCGGATGGACGTCCTCGCGGACTTCCGGCAAGGAATCCTGCGCGAGCACTTCCTTGACGTTCACCTGCGTCCTGATGACGTGCCCGAGATTCTTCACCGCGTCAGCGACTTCCTGCGCCGTCGTCACGACAATGACGCCTTTGACGGGCCAGCGCACGCCGAGCTTGATTTTCTCGCGCGCGAACAACGCGGCCTGCATCACGTTGCCCGCGATGCGGAAGTGCTTCTCAAGAGTTGAATCAATGAGGTTCTGGTCGTAGTGCGGCCAGCGGAGCAGGTGCACGCTTTCGTCCTTGAGGCCGAATGCCTGCCGGAGGTCCTGGTACATTTGCTCGGTGATGAACGGCATGATCGGCGCGAGGAGCGCGAGCGTGTCCATCAGCACCCGGTAAAGCGTCTCCAACACCGCGACTTTCTCTTCATCCGTTCCGGTGGCGGCCTTGTCGCGCACAAGCTGGATGTACGTCCTAGAAAGCTCGAGGTACAGGTCCTCGATGAGCCACGGAATCTCGTTCAGGTGATGCGTGTCGAACGCCTTGGTGACATCCTTGATGGTGGTGTTGAGCTTGCTGAGGATATACTTCTCCGGCGTGTCCAGGTTCTCGAGCTTCGGGCTGATTTTCGTCACGCCAAGCAGTTTCGCCATATCGATGACGTAGTTGTGGACGTTCCACAGGACGAGCATGTTCTTGTACTTGAGCTTGATGTCCTCGTGGTTGTAGTTCTGGTCGAGGCCGGGCAGGGAAGCGCCGATTTGGTAGTACCTCAGCGCGTCCGCGCCCCACTGGCTGACGACTTCCTCGGGCTCGACCTGGTTGCCCAAGGATTTTGACATCTTGCGCCCGAGCGCGTCCTGCACGAAACCGTGCATATAGACCGCCTTGAACGCGGGCTTGCCGAACGCCACCATCGAGGCGACGTGCAGCAGGTTGAACCACCCGCGAATCTGGTCCTTGCCTTCGAGAATGAAATCCGCAGGATAGAGCTGCTTGAAGAGGTCCTCGCGCTTCGGATAGTCAAGGCAGTTCCACGACGCCGTGCCCGCGTCCACCCAGACGTCCAGGACATCAGGAACGCGGTGCTTCATCGAGCCGCATTTGCACTTGTACTTCAGGTCATCAATCCACGGCTTGTGGTATTTCGTGATTTTGGTCTTCGTGCGTTCCTCGAGCTCCTCGATGGAGCCGTAGACGTCGAATTCATCACACTTCGCGCACTTCCAGATGGGCACGGGCGTGCCCCAGAAGTTCTGCTTGGTGATGGAGTTGTCACGGAGATTCTTGAGCCAGGAGTCGAACGCGTTGAACGCGGCCTCGGGAACCCACGCGATGCGCTTGTTGCTCTCGATGAGCCTCTCCTTCAGGTCCTCGACCTTGAAGAACCATTGCTTTGTCGTTCGGAAGATGATGGGGTTGTGGCAGCGCTGGCAGTGGCCGTACTCATGCTCCACCTTGGTGGTCGCGATGAGCGCGTGGCGCTTCTTCAATGCCTCGATGAACTTGTCGTCATCCTTCTTCGCGACAAGACCGCCGAAATCTTTCCAGTCCTCAGGGAACCTGCCGCGCTCGTCAACGACGTTCCACGCAGGAAGCCCGTTCCGGTGGCCGACCTCATAGTCCTCGGGACCGCAGCCGGGCGCGCAGTGCACGAGGCCCGAACCCGCGCTGGTGTCGACATATTCTGAGCTCATCAGCACCGTGTGGAGCTTGGGCGATTTCTTCTTGATGTCCTTGTACTCGTGAATCACGTCGTGGAACGGGTGGACGTACTCGAGCCCTTCGAGCGTTTCGCCCTTGAACTCGTCAAGGATCTTCATCTGCTTTTCCGCGACGGCCGTGACGACGACGCCCGCGAGCGCCTTCGCCAGGATCCAGGTCTCGTGCTCAACCTTGACGCGGACGTAGTCAAGCTCAGGATTGACCATAATCGCGAGATTCATCGGAATCGTCCAGGGCGTGGTCGTCCAGATGATGAGGAACTCGTCCTTCTTGCCTTTCACGGGGAACTTGACGAAAATTGAAGTGTCCGTGACCGTCGCGTACTCAAGCTCGTGCTTGGCCATGTTCGTCTGGCACGTGGCGCACCACGGCATCGTGCGCAACCCTTCGTACAGGCGCTGCTGCTCGTGCGCCTTCTTGATGAGGAACCATTCGCCCGAGATGAATTCGCGGGAGATGGGCTGGTAGGCGTTTTCGAAGTCCATCCAGACACCCAGGCGCTTGAACGTGTCGTTCATCACGTGCATCATATCGACGGAGAACTTCTCGCACTCATCCGTGAACTTCGCGACGCCCATCGCCTCGATGTCTTTCTTGAGGGGGACGTTGAGCTTCTTGCGGACCTTGTTTTCGGTCGGCAGGCCGTGCATGTCATAGCCCGCGCGGTCCCACGTGTCAAAGCCCGACATGCGCTTGTAGCGGAGCACCATGTCTTTCAACGACTTGTTCCACGAGGTGCCGATGTGGACCTTGCCCGAGGTGTACGGCGGGCCGTCAAGGAAGTAGTAGGATTTCTTTCCCTTCACCTGCTCCTTGGCTTTCTGGTAAATCTTGCTGCGCTCCCAGAACGCAAGGACTGCAGGCTCCACCGCTTTCGGGTCATACGACGCCATACGGCGTAGGACTAAAGGGCTGTTTAAAAAGGTTGCTTGGCGCAGGCTCGCTGTGCTCCCGTCCCACGCAGTTTTGTTGCGTCGTTTTAGTGAAACGCTGCCAAAACAAACGCCCCTGCGCCCCGGAATGCCGGAGAGCCTGCTCCTGCGTCATCCCCTCGTCCCGTCCCATGCAGTTTTGTCGTTGCGTTATCAAAGTAAGCAAGAACGAACGCAAAAATAGCCCAGGGCAGAACGTGTTGGGAGCTGAGATTTTCGCTGCCTGAAGCCAACCTACTCAGAAATCCTCATTCGTCGGATGTTCGGTCGGCGGAACGTTTCCCGTCAGCCGGTTCCCTTTTTCGTCAATGGCGCCCTTCCTGCGCAGGTACTGGATGACGTGGCGGTACTCGTCCTCGGTCCGGTAAATGTAACGCGCCTGGACAAGCCCGATGGGGTCCTCGTTCTCGAACAGCAGGTTCCCCGCTCCCAGGAAAAACGCCGGAAATGCGTCAACCATACTGAATTGTTGTTTTTCAGGTTTAAAACGTTTAAGTACCTAAGGACAACGTTTAAATAGCGTTCGTGCGCAATTGCTGTCGTGGAACCGAGAAAAAGAGCTGCCAAAATCGAGGTCATCAGGCCCGACGAAATCATCTCGATAGAGAGCAAAATCACCGTCACCGAGATAGCGAAGCAGCAGCTCAAGCAAATCGAGAAATCCAAGGCATGGCAGGACCACGTGAAAACGCACAAGGACGCGCGGCTGTTCGCGCTCGGGGCCGCGGAAAGCTCGAAGGAGCTCAACGGCGTCGAAAAGGCGCTGTTCGAGGCGACTGAACAAAAGGCCAAGAGGCAGAGCGGGCCCGCATTCGAGGAGCAGAAGGCTCCCGGCCAGGAAGTCCAGGTCAAGATGGCCGCGTCGTACAAGAGCGGGCCTTCAGAAAACCAGCAATTCGCGTATCACGGCGGCCACGTCACGATGGCGAGCTGCGACTGCGGGCAGAAGTTCAAGATTGACGAGGAAGGCAACGCGTCGCAATACAAAATCAACACCGAATCCTCCGCAGTAACCTCGGATTTCGGCGCGTACAAGAAGTCATCTCCCGATACCGGATTCAGCGGCTACAAGAAGGCGAATCACGATGAGAAGAACCCGCGGATTTACGGCCGCTGAGTTGATTCTTCATTCATAACGCATTTCTAATGCTGGAATGAAATAAAAGCATGATCCAGCGCGCAGTCACCTGCCCGCCGCTTCAGGGCAAAGGAGTCACTATCGAAGATGCGCTTGAGCAACTGTATCCCTACTTCAAGCTCAAGCCAGGAAGATACAGCTTCCAGCACTGCGTCGAGATTCTCAGGGACGGCATCGAGCGCAGGCTTGTTGCAGAAAACAGCAGCCCCCAGGCCGCGGGATACATTGCGGGCACGCAGCTGGTGCGCGCTGCGAACGAGAACCGGTTCGGCGATGACGCGTGCGGCGATTTCTTCCGCGATGTCGGGGCCGCGTGGGCGAAGTTCATCTATGCGGACCACCAGGAAAGAATCATACTCCCCACGTTCCGCGATTTGGGATACCGCGCGCACGACAAGCTGCGCAAACCCGTTCTGGAACTGCTGCCTGAGAAGGAACGCGGAAAGCTCGCGAATACCTACGCAGCCGAGCTGCTCGTGCAGAACGGCACGCGCTCAATCGACGTCTATTCAAGAATGCAGGCGCATACCGCGCACGAATACCTCACGCATCTCCTGCTTCCCTAAGCCGCACGTCTCGGATGGAGCGGACGACAACATCCGCTTTTGCGAGTTTCCGCCTCGGGAAGGTCTGCTCGACCGCGATGACTTTCATCCCTGCGCGCTTGGCGGCGAGAATGCCGATGGGCGCATCCTCGATGACCACCGCGTCGCGCGGCCGCACGCCGAGCTTCCTGGCGGCAAGCCGGTAAATCGCGGGATCCGGCTTTGAACGCGTCACGTCATTCTTCGTGACGACGGCGTCAAAATAGCGCGTGAGCTTGAACTTGTTGAGCAGGTAGCGCGTCAGTTTCCTTCCCGTGCTCGTGGCAAGCGCAATCCGGTAATCGGCGGAAAGCGCCTTCAGCAGCTCGTGCGCTCCCGGGTACGGCCTGACCTTGTGCAGATAGTGATGGAAAATCTTCTCGCGCTCCAGCACTCCCTGCCGGATTGGAATGTTCGTGCCGAACGTCCTGTTCCGCAGCTTCAGCGTTTCCTCGGTTGCTGTCGCTACGATATCGTCGAACATCTTCCGCGTGTGCCTCTTGCCGCGCCTGCGCCAGAATTCCGTCCACGCCGCAAAATGCGCGTCAAGGCTGTCGATAAGCACGCCGTCGAGGTCGAAAATCACCGCTTTTCTCACGAAGATGACGAAAGCGCGTCGCTAATTAAGCTTTGCGGCGCATCGATTGGTAAGGGGACTTCACATCGTATGCGAGGGCATAGTTGCGGACGGTCTGCGGGTTGCGGTGCAGTGTCCTTGCCGCTCACTTGAATCCCAATTTGCGCACCAGCGTGAACATCTTGCGCAACTCATCGGGAGCCAGCGATACCCTGTTGAGGTGCCTGCCGTCGACGTACTCGACTCCCGCCCGCGTGAGCACGTCCGTTATTGACTTGTGCGTGAGTTGCGGCAAGCGCTTGAGCGTCTGCGCGACATAGCGCCCTGCGTGGTAGTCCTCGAATATGATTCTGATAGTATCGTAATTCTGGCGGCCCTCAGGATGCTGCCACAAATAGGTTTGCGCCGAGCGCTCGACCGGATCGGCGATGCCCGCGATATCCTGCGTGACAAGGGCTTCAAGGTCGCGTGTCATTGCCGTCGCGAGTCTCAGCTCCCACGCCTCGCGTTTCTTGGCTTCCGTCCGCTGGCACAGCTTGGCCTTGAGCGAGCGCTTGCGCGCCGCGACATAGTTCTTGAGAAGCAACGGATTTGACTTGATGTAATGCTCAACGCTTCCCTGCAGAACTTTCGAGTGGAGTTCACGCGAGAGCCTGCGGGCCATCACGTAGTAGCTGAGGCCCTCATCCACGATGCCAACCAGATGCCTGAGTTTTCGTTCCGGTGAAACCTTGCCCACTCCACTCACCAACTAGAAAATAGCCATTGGAGCATATAAATCTTGCTTGTTTGTCGACGATGAGCTACATCGACTCGGGCGCGTCAATGCCCAGCAGGTTCAAGTTCGTCTTCAGCACCTGCTTCGCTGACTTGCACAAGTCAATCCGCGCGGCAACCAGCGCCTGGTTCTCGGCCGCAAGCACCGGGCACTCGTGGTAGAATGCCGTGAACGCCTGGGCCAGGTCGCGCGCGTACGCGACAAGCACGTGCGGCGCGAGCTGCGCAGCCGCCTGCGCCACGATTTCAGGAAAACGCCCCAGCATCGAAATCAGGTTCGACTCGGCCGCGTGCGTCAGCAGCGCGTGGTCGGGTTTCGCGAGCTTGCCAGCCTTCTCCAGGATTGAATTGATTCTCGCGTGCGCGTACTGCACGTACGGCGCGGAATCGCCCTCGAACGACAACGCCTGCGCCCAGTCGAACGTGACGTTCTTTTCCGCGGAGACCTTCAGAATCGTGTACTTGATGGCTCCGAAACCGATTGCCTTGGAAAGGCCCGCGAGCTCCGGGCCGCGCATCTCGGGATTGCGCTTCAGGATTTCCATCTTCGCCTTGTCGACAGCCTCGCGCATGAACTCCTCCAGCAGCACGACCGTTCCCTTGCGCGTCGACATCTTCCCTTCTGCCAACAGGACGAACGAGTAGTGCACCGACTCCGGCGGCTGCACGCCCATCATCTTCAGGGCTGCCGCGAGCTGGTGGAAGTACAATTTCTGGTCCTCGCCGAGCACGATGATGTTCCTCCCTTTCGCCCACGCCGACTTGTCCTTCGAATACGCGAGGTCGCGCAGGGGATACAACGACGTGCCGTCGTTGCGCGTGAGCACGAGCACCGGGTTCTTCATCCCGGACTCGATTTCGGGAATGCCCGAGAGGTCGAGCACCTTCTGCCCGTCTTCCGTCTTGAGCTTGCCGGACGCGTCCAGCGCAGCCAGGACGGCCTCCGTGCTCTTGTTGAACAGATAATCCGATTCATAATCGAAAGAGTCGTACGCGATGCCGAAATCGTTGAGGATCGCCGTCTGCCCCTTGATGCAGGCGTCGACGATGTCGCGGAACTGCTTCCGGACTTTCGCGTCACCGTCCTCGAGCCGCTTGAGCAGGGCGAAGACCTCCTTCTCGAGTTCGGGCTTTTCCTCGACCTGTTTGTTGAAGTCGACGTAGAGCTGCAGCAAGTCCTTGAATGACGGCGTTTTTCCGTTGCTCGCGATGACGAGCATCGCAATCTGCTTGCCGATGTCATTGACGAAGTAGTGGACGTCCGTCTTGTAGCCCTCGAAGCGCAGCAGGCGCGTGACTGCGTCCCCAAGAATCGCGTTCCTGGCACGGCCGACGTGCGGCGATGCGTTCGGGTTGATGCTCGTGTGCTCAATCAGCGCGTGCTTGCCCTTGCCCGACGCATTGCTGCCGTAATTCCTGTCTTTCAGGACCTTCACGACAACATCGGAGGCGAGCGAGCTCTTGTCAACGAAAAAGTTCAGGTACGGGCCGGCTGCCACTATCTTGGTGACTCCCTTGATGCGCAACGACCTGGAAAGCTCCTGCGCGATCTGCACCGGGGGCTTCTTGCGCTCTTTCGCGAGCAGGAAGCACGGGAACGCGTAGTCGCCCAGCTCAGGAGACGGAGGGACCTCAAGGACGATGTCGCCCGAGACCTCCTTTTTCAGCGCAGAAACGATGGCTTCCCTGAAATCCATACCCGTGAATTGCTGAGGCAAGCTTTAAATACTTTCGCACGGAAATCCAGGTGAGCGCGCACATTGGTGCTCACCTGAAAGAGGCGGAAAAAGATGTGGTACCAGCTCGGAGTCATCCTGCTCATCATCGCGTTCCTCACGTATCTTGCTGCAGCGTTCGGCAGTGAGCTCGCGCACCTGCTCATCAACGGCACCATCCTGTTTTTGTTCATCTACCGCGGCTATTACGAGTTCCTCGCCGGGCGCGGGAAGTTCCACGCCGTGGGCGCGTTTGCCGCGTTCCTGCTCATCATCTTCTTCGGCAACTACGGCACGCCATTCTGGGTGCTCACGACCTTCGTGGCAACGGCGTATGCCGCGGCGTTCCTCGCCAAGTACGCGTACGACAGGAAGGCTTAAAAACGGCCCTTTTTGCCCCTCAGCCATGAGTGAGGACAGGCGAAAGCTCCGCAAGGTCTGGGCAGACCAGCTGCAGGAGTCCACGTGGATTTTCGGCAACCCGCAGCAGCCGTTTGGCCGCGCAGTCATCTTCTGCAAGTCGCGCCGGGACACGAGCTACTACACCTGCGTCGTCCCGAACCACCCGATTGTCGAGGCAAACCTTGACTCGAGGGCAAGCACGCTCCTCAAGACGCCCGTCATCGAGGAAGCGGACATCAGCAAGCTGCTCAAGACCCAGTGCAGGAACGAATGGGACATCATCGGCGCAACGCGATTGTGCGTGCCCTACGAGCCGGCGCGGACGAGAAAAGCCTACCTGCAGCACCTCGCGAAAGCGTATGCCGCCCTGTGGGAAAGTAATCACCGAACAGGAGAAAACCTTAAATAACACTCAGGGCGAGGTCAAGCCATGGGGGTCCAGTGCCTGCGCTGCGGTTGTGTCGTCCAGAGCTATTCTGCGATGCGAAAATGGTGTTATGACTGCCGCAAGGTCATCAGCCTCCAGCAGGCAAGGGAACGGAAGCTGGTATGAGAGTTCTATTTGTTGACGCTTACGCCGCATGCAAGGGTCCTATCGCCGAGGCGCTGTTCCGCAGGTACGCCGACCCGAAACACAAGGTGTTCAGCGTGGGCCTCGCGGGCATCGTCAAGGAAGGCGACAACGTCCCCGCCCTTGTCTGCAGGGTGATGGAACAGATCGACATCAATATGGAACCCTACTACAGCAGGCCGTTCAAGCCCGAACTGCTGAAAGGCCTCGACCTTGCCGTTTCGCTGCTCGGCCCGACCGAGCTCTGGAAGCCCGAGGACCTCGCGCGCAAGAGGCTGCTTGCCAATGGCGCGGAAGAAAAACAGTACCGGCTCACCTCGTACGAGCTGCCGGGCGACAAGTCCCTGCCCGTGGCGCACGTCACCGCTGTCCGCGACAGGCTCAACCACTACGTGCGGCAACTGACCAGCTTCTGCGGCCTTGAACGTAACGCTTAAATACGCAGTTCCGCGATTCTCCCGTATGCAAAAAGAGGTGCTGTCCTGCTTCCGCGCCTATGATATCCGCGGGAGGTATCCGGACGAAATCAACGAGTCAATAGCGTACCGGATCGGCCGCGCGTTCGTTCTTTGGGCAAAGTCAACATCCGTCTATGTCGGGCGGGACATCCGCGTCTCATCCCCGAAACTTGCGCTGGCGCTGATGAACGGCATCCGCGACCAGGGAGCGACCGTCATCGATTTGGGCTTGGTGAGCACGCCGATGCTGTACCTCGCGTCGCGCAAAGGCGACGCGCTGATGGTGACGGCGTCGCACAACCCCGCGCAGTACAACGGCATCAAGGCCGCGCGGAAGGGCGTGAAACTCGTCGGCGAGAAGGACTTGCGCAAGATCGAGCGCATCGTGCTGAAGAACAAGTTCCCGGACGCGGCGCGGGGCAAGCTCGTGCGCAAGTCGATTCTCAAAAGTTACGTCAGCCATTGCCTTTCGTTCGTCAGATACGTCACGCGGCATAAGGCCGTGCTGGACGCGGGCAACGGGATGGCGTGCCTGACCATCCCGAAACTGCTCGAGAAGCTTCCGCTGAACGCGCACGAGATGCACTTCCAGTTCGACGGGACCTTCCCGAACCACACGCCGAACCCGGTGCTGCCCGAGAACATCAAGGACTGCGCGGCCGAAGTGAAGAGACAGAAGGCCAACTTCGGCGTTTCCTTCGACGGGGACATGGACCGCGTGATGTTCGTCGACGAGCACGGGCGCGTGATTCCCGCGGACATCATCCTCGCGCTCCTGGCGAAATACGAACTGCAGGAGCACCCCAAGAAGGCGGTCGTGTTCGACTTGCGCGTCTCCAAATCAGTCAGGAACGCCATATTTTCCGCTGGCGGCGTACCCGTCATCTCGCGGGTCGGGCATACGTTCATCCAGAACAAAATGCGGAAGACATCCGCGATATTGGGCGGGGAGCTTTCAGGGCATTTCTATTTCAAGCAAAACAACTACGCCGAGAGCGCGGACATCGCGTTCATCAAGGTGCTGAACATCCTGTCACGGACAGGGCTGCCGCTTTCCGAGCTGGTGGCGCCGTTCTACCAGTACGAACGGAGCGGCGAACTGAGCTACACGGTCACGGACAAGACGAAAACGCTGAAAGCGATACAGGCGGCGTTCAAGGACGGCACGCAGTCCAAGCTCGATGGGCTCACGGTGGAGTACCCTGACGCGTGGTTCAATGTTCGCGCGAGCCAGACCGAGCCGCTCGTCAGATTGGTGATTGAAGCATCGACGAGAGAACGGCTGGATGAGCTGAAGAGGAAAGTGACGAAATTCCTGCGTTAGCCACCCTCAACATTTATAAACCCCTCCCTGCCCTTCCGTCTTGAACTATGGCTTCCAAGAAAAACAACGCAGAGTCAAAGGAATCTTCTCATAAGCCTCTCGATGTCCAGCCCGAAGTGAGCATCGGCATCGTCGGCCACGTCGACCACGGCAAGACGACGCTCGTGCAGGCGCTCTCAGGAAAGTGGACGGCCACGCACTCGGAAGAAATCAAGCGCGGCATCACCATCCGGCTCGGCTACGCGGATTTCACGATTCACAAGAACGACAAGCCCGAGCCGGAATGCTACAACCTCACGGAAGGGACGCCTGTCAGGAAAGTCTCGCTCGTCGACGCGCCCGGCCACGAATCCCTGATGGCGACGATGCTCTGTGGAGCGAACATCATGGACGGCGCGCTCTTGCTCATCGCGGCAAACGAGCAGTGCCCCCAGCCGCAAACGCAGGAACACGTCAAGGCGTTGGAAATCATCGGCCTCAAGCAGCTCATCGTCATCCAGAACAAGATTGACCTCGTCAACGAGGAGCAGGCGAAGAAGAACCTGCAGCAGATCCGGGAATTCCTCAAGGACACGCCGTACGCGAACGCGCCAGTGATCCCTATTTCGGCGAGGCATAACATCAACGTCGACGCGCTCCTGATGGCCATCAACGAGCATGTCAGGACGCCCGAGCGCGACCTCGCGAAGGAACCGCTGTTCTACGTCGCGCGCAGCTTCGACGTCAACAAGCCCGGCACCACGCCCGAAAAGCTCGTCGGCGGAATCCTCGGCGGCGCCATGAAACAGGGCAAGTTCAAGGCGGGCGACGAAATCACCATCCTTCCCGGCTACGAAGTGGCCGAAAAGAACCAGAAAGTATGGAAGCCCATCAACACCAAGATTCTCGGGCTGATGTCCGGCACGACTCCCGTGCAGGAAGCGCGGCCCGGAGGGACGATCGCGCTGCTGACCTCGCTCGACCCGAGCATGGTGAAGAGCGACAAGCTCGTGGGAGCAGTCGTCGGCATCACCGGCAAGCTTCCTAAAGTCTGGAGCTCGTTCACCATCGAGCCGCACCTGCTCGACCGTGTCGTCGGCGCGAAGGACAAGCTCGTCGTCGACCCCGTGAAGCTCGGCGAGATGCTGATGCTGAACGTGAACGCCTCTGCGACCGTCGGCGTCGTGAAGGAACTGAGCAAGGGAATGATCAAGGTCGACTTGCGGCGACCGGTCTGCGCGGATGCGGGCGCGCGGCTCACAATTTCAAGAAACGTCGGCCAGCGGTGGCGCCTCATCGGCTACGGGATCGTCAAGGCGTAATTCTACAGAAGCTCGTCGAATTCAACAAAACCCTGCGCGTCCGCGTGGGAGTCCACGACGGCTTTCGCGGTGAGCCCGGTAACGACGACAAGCACGCGCAGCTTCTTCCCGAGGGAATCGTCGACTTGCGCGCCCCAGATGATGCGCGCGTTCTCGTTCAGCGCCTCGTTGACGCGCGTCACGATTTTCTGCGCCTCGTCCAGCGTCAGGTCGGCGCCGCCTACGACGTTCACGAGCGCGCCCGTGGCGCCGCGCAGGTTCGCGTCGAGCAACGGGTTGCGCAGCGCCATCTCGATGGCCTCGATGGCGCGCGTTTCCGAGTCGCTCTCGCCCGTGCCTATGAGCGCGACGCCTGAGTTCTTCGTGACTGCCGTCAAGTCCGCAAAATCAAGATTCACCAGGCCCGGCTTCGTGATGAGCTCCACGATACCCTTGATGGCGTTCGCGAGCACGGAGTCCGCGACCTGGAACGCGACGTGCAGCGGCAGGTCCTGGCAGTTCACGAGCAGTTTCTCGTTCGGAATCAGGACGATGGCGTCGACGTTCGTCTCGAGGTTGGCAAGCCCCTTCATCGCGTTCTGCCAGCGCCTCTGCCCCTCCATCAGGAACGGCAGCGTGACAACTGCAATCGTGAGGATGCCGAGCTTCTTCGCCTCGGCCGCGACGATAGGAATCGAGCCCGTGCCCGTCCCCCCGCCGAGACCGCCGGTGATGAACAGGAGATTTGTTCCCTCAACAGCCCGCTTGATGTCCATGATGCTTTCGGCCGCGGCCTGCGCACCCACGTCCGGGTTGTTGCCGGCGCCCTGGCCTTTCGTGAGCTGCTTGCCGAGAATGACCTTGTAATCGGAAGGCGTGCGGAGCAAATCCTGCGCGTCCGTGTTCATCCCGATGAGGTCGATGCCAGGTATGTTGAGCTGCTTAAGCGTCGAGAGCGTGTTCTTGCCCGCGCCGCCGCAGCCGACCACGCGTATCGTGACGTCATTTGAACGGATGAACGTCTTCAGAAACTCATCATCGCCCGCTCTTGGATTCATCATGCTTTGCCTCTTTGCGTGCGACCCCGGCAGGCTTCACAAGCCACCCCGACGGGGCCATCCCCCGGCTTGTTCGCTCCGGGTCGCTAAATCTCGATGCCTTGAGACAGAAGGGATTCGCGGGCTCGCCTCACAATCTCATCATACGGCTCGTCGAGAAGTTCGAACTTTCTCTCGCTAATAAAGGTTTTGATTTCCTCCAGCTGGTTGTTCTGGAGATGGTGGAAGGGGAAGTCCTTGCAGATTTGCGGCCGGTTCAGGTAAATCGTGCAGTTCGCCTTGCCTTCCAGGAACGGGCAGACATCGTGGTCGACAAACCAGTCGAAAACGACCGCAATACTGTTTGCCGGGTCATAGAGCACCTTCTTGGGCAGGATTTTGAGCGTGATGCCCCTGCGCTTCGCTTGCTGCGCCATCCACTGCGCTTCCGGATGCGTGAGGCTGATGGTGTAGCGCGAAAACGGGTAGAGGTAGATGACGCCCGAGTTCGCGTAGACGTGCTCTTTCAGCGTCTTCTCCTGCGACGGGTCGATGGTCATCTCCTCGCGAATCCTGCAGCATTCACCCGTGCGGACGCAGACGCCCGCTTCCCGGCAGGGCTTGCACTTGATGTGCTGGACAGTGATCATGGCAGGGGAGGACCGGCATCGATTTAAAAATGTTTATTAAGAAGTGCCGTGCCTGACACCGTATGCCCTATCGGCTTGAAGACATCAGGAACGGAACGGTTGAGTTCCCCGCCACGCTTGAAGTGTACGGCGAAGTGCTGCTGCGCGGCGTGCGGAAGTACGTGAAGGAACTGCAGTTCAGCAGGGTTCTCGGGGTGCCGACCAAGAGCCGCGATTACGCGTTCTACCGCATCCACGGCACGGCAGAACCGATTCCGGATGAACACGCGTGGGATTTGCTGAAGGCGCCGCCGCTCATCATCCTCTACGAGCTGCCCGGCATCGAACTGCGCGAGATTGTCACCTACGAGCCGCGCATCAACTCGGCAGCATCACGGCTCATCCCTCCGATGAACAAGAAGAGCGGCCTTGAATTCATTCTCCGAGACAAGCTGCATCACGTCGTGAATCGTTAGAATAAGGAAAATTCTACCAAAAAAATACGCACGTCTCGTTCAGGAAAATCAGCCCAGGTCTTCGTCGTCCCAGTCGATTTCCTCTTCCTCGGCGACATCCTCGTCGTCCGGCTCTTCTTCGTCCTCTTCCTCGAAGTCAAGCTCCTTGGACATCACGGGCAAGTCGTCAAGTTCCTCTTCCCAGTCAGCCATCTCCTTTTCCGGTTCCATCATTCCACCTCTTGGCGGATTTCCCGCCATCACCACGACGGGATTGCAGCGATTTCTCTATTTAAGCTTTATGTACAAAAATAGGAAAAATTATTTCCCGGTCACAAGCCTGTACAGCATGCCGCCATCGAAAACAAGAAGCCCGCCGACGCCTGTTTCGGCATCTTCGCCCTTGGTCTTGGCATAGTCATAGAATCCGCTGACCATCAGCGGCAGCCCGAGGTCCGCGAGGTTCCAGTGCAGGTACGCCGTTCCCGCGCCAGAATCGTCGCTGTTGTTCAAAGCGCCAGTGACCTGGAAGACCACGCCGTAGCCGAAGTTGGCCGCGATGTCCGGCAGGATGACCTTGGTGTCCGAAGGGTCTTTCCAGCCATAAGCGCCGAGAACAAAGCCCGGCTTGCGGGCGATGCGCTCGATGTGCCGCAGCCTGCTGGCCGCGCTTTGCGTGTCCGTGTAGGTCGGGTCGCCGTTGAAGGTCATCCCGATAACCTCGTTCGAGAGCGCGTTCAGCTCCGCAAGGTCCTCAAGCGTGTAGCTTCCGATGGCAGCATTGCCGCCGAAAAACGTGTTGCCCGCAAGAGCGTCCTTGCCCACGACGCCGTTCAGCAGGAATGCGCCGAGCCTGACACCCGCAACGGCCGAATAGAATGTCTGGTCGTCGATGGAGCCGTCGTTCTTGCGCTTGCCTGCCTGGAGGCTGCCGACGAAAACACCGTAGCTGCCGCGCGCGCTGAGCGCGAACTGCTTGTAACCGATGTCCTCGCTGCCTTCCGTGAACGTGTCGATGACCGGGGGCGCCGTGACGTCGCTGAAATACGCTTCCGAGAATTTCCTGTCGCCGCTGGCAATCCAGCCTTCGGCGCCGAGCTTGAGATACGGAAGCACTTCGACTTCGAGTGCGGCAAGGTAGCCCTTCAGGTCCGCCTCATCCCTCGTGTCGCGCGTTTCGGTGCTTTGGAAATTGAAGATGCCGGAAAGCGTGCCGACGAAGGACGTGCTTTCGCGGGAGCTGCTCTTGCGCTTGAATCCGCCGACCATCACCGAGACCGGTTCAAGCGTGTATCCTGCGCGCACAGCCTTGACCGACAAGTCGTTGTCCGCGTCCAAGTCGCGCTGGGAGGTCTGCGTCAGGGGCAGGCTGGGATCGTCCATCAGCACTTCGTCGATGTCATAGAGCTTGCTTGCGCGCTCTTTCGCGGCGTTGAACTGCAGGATTGCGCCGTATGCGCCGCCGCCGATAAGCGTGTATGAGCTCTTCGCGTCGCGCTTCACTGAACTGGTGCCCGTCGAATCAATGTCGGTCGTGAAAAGCTCGGCGTCTTCGGGGGCGACCGTGTCGGCCCTGCGCTTGCGCGTTTCCGTAAGAAGGTACAGGCCGCCTGGCGCCTGCGCGAAATCCTCGAGCCGCAGGTTGCCTTCCAGGATGGTGCCGCTGGAGTCGCTGTCGCCGGAGCGGAATCCGCCGCCGACATACGTCGAGTCAAGCCTCTGCGGAAGGAAGATGTGCGAAGGGCGGAACGGGAGCTTGAACTCCTCGACCTTGTTCTCGATGGTTGCTTCGGCCTTGGGCGCCTCGGGCTTGGGTTCGTCCTGCGCGCGCGCCAGCGAGCCCGCGAGCGTGACGCCGACGTAGGTTCCGAGGGCGAGAGCGCCGTTCTTGATGGTGCTCCAGAGCGACTTGCGAGAATAGGTTTCCGTGTTCATAGGATAGGCCTCCGACTTCATTGTTTTGCGGGAACCAGGTTCGATTTATAAATCTTTCCTAGCTATCGCCATTATGTAGTAGTTACTTTTCGAGTATTGCCCTGACGCGCGGCAGCACGAAGTACGCGATGAACGAGAACAACGCTGCCGCGAGGAAGAACCGCAGCCACGAAAGATGCCCGACGATAGCGAAAACGAACAGCAGGACAATGAGCAGCGCGAGCAGGACGGCGAAGACTTGCAGGATGTGGAACAGGACGTGCTTCATTCCGCACCGCATTCACGCGAAAATCTCCGTTCGCTCGTCCCCGGGGCATTTGTTTCGGCATCGATTCTTACAAACGCCGCCACGACAAAACCGCCTGGGACGAGAAATGCTGGGGCGGCAAGCGCTGATGCACATGCGCCGAACAACTACCTCACCGCCTTCTTGACTGCCGCGATTGCGACTTCCACCTGCTTGTCGTCAGGCTCCTGCGTGGTGATTTTCTGCAGCCAGATGCCCGGCCATGTCGTCCACGAAAGCCACCTGCTGTCGGTGAAGCGCGCCGTGAACTTCAGCACCTCGTACGAGAAGCCGCCGATGAGCGGAATCGCGACGATGCGCAGCAGGATGTTCCAGTACCACGCGTCGAACCGTATCAAGGAGAACACCACGATGCTCACCGCGATGACGAAGATGATGAGGCTCGTCCCGCAGCGCGGGTGGCAGGTAGAGTACTTCTGCACGTTTTCAACGGTCAGCTTTTTTCCCGCCTCGAAGCAGTGTACTGCCTTGTGCTCGGCGCCGTGATACTCGAACATCCTCTTGACATCAGGCATGAACGAAATCGCGACGATGTACGCAAGGAAAATCGCAAGTCGGAAGACGCCGTCCAGCAAATGGAACAGCACCGTGTCGGCCTGGAAGAAGAATGTCGAAAGGAAATACGGAAGCACGAGGAACAGCGCGATGCCGATGATTGCCGAGAACGCGAACGTCACGAACAGGTGCCAGCCTTCGAGCTTCTCGTCCTCGCCCGTCTGCTGGTTGGCGCTCCACGACAGCGCCTTCAGCCCAAGCCGCAAGTGGTCCCAAAGGTACGCGACTCCGCGGATGATGGGAATCTTCATCGAAATTTTCGAATTCTTGAACGAGGCGTAGACTATTTTGCCTTTCGGCGTGCGCGCCGCGGCGGCTGTCCGTTTCGGGCTGCGAATCATCACGCCTTCAATCAGCGCCTGGCCGCCGACGTTCATATCGCGACCTCCTTGTTGGGCTGCAGGAGCAGCACGGTCGTGTACGTGGGAGAGATCGCCTCGCGGAACAGCTCGGCATCATCCATCGTGCCGGAAAGCGCGCCGTAGCTCGCGGGAATCGCGATGCGCGGCGTGATTTTCTGCACGACGCGGATGGCGTCGCGCGAGCTCATCGTGGATGTCCCTCCAACGGGAATGATGACGATATCCGCCTTGATGTTCTGCATAAACGGCAATGGCGACGTGTCGCCCGCGTAATAAATCGTGCGCTTGCCAATCGTGATAAGCCAGCCGAGGCCGTCCTCGCCCTTGTACACCGCCTGCGTCGCGCGGATGTTGGTGCCGTCATCGAACGCGACATCATCGCCTGCATTGAACGCGCGGCAGCCGTAGATTTCCCGAGCGACGCTCGCCGGCCCGAAGATGTGCGTTCCGTCAACCACGATCCTGTTCAGCAGCGCGCGGTTCCAGTGGTCGTACTCGTTCTTTGAAATAAGCACGAGATTCGCGGGCTTGTCATACCACGCCTGCTCGCCCGCGTACGGGTCGAGATAAATCACCTTATTTTCATATTCGATACGGTACGAGCCGTGACCGAACCACGTCAACTGCATACGTTACAGGAGGCGTATGGGGTTTAATAAGGCTTGGGTATGGGCAACGTTTATAAACTCGCTCGGGAGAAGAAGACGTATGGTTTTGGAAAAGCTTGGGGACTCGCTCAAGGGAACGCTCGCGAAGATAGCCAAGGCGATGTTCGTGGACGAGAAGCTCATCAACGAGCTTGTCAAGGATTTGCAACGCGCGCTTTTGCAGGCGGACGTCAACGTCAAGCTCGTGTTCGAGCTCACCAAGAAAATCAAGGAGCGCATCACCAAGGAGCAGACTCCCGCCGGGCTGACAAAGAAGGAACAGCTCATCAACATCGTGTACGAAGAGCTCGTCCAGTTCGTCGGCGGCGAGAAGACGGCCATCAACGTCGACCCCGCGAAGAAGCCGTTCAAGATCATGATGGTCGGACTCTTCGGCTCGGGAAAGACCACGACCATCGGCAAGCTCGCGAAATACTACCAGAAGCGCGGGATGAAAGTCGCGGCCCTCGGGCTTGACGTCCACCGCCCGGCGGCGATGAACCAGCTCGAGCAGGTGTGCAAGACCGTCAACGTGACCGCGTTCGTGAAGAAGGATGAGAAAAATCCCATCACACTCTACAAGCACTTCGAGAAGGAATTCCACAAGTACGACGTCCTGCTCATCGACACGGCGGGCCGCGACGCCCTGAGCAAGGACCTGATTGAGGAAATCACGAAGGTCAACCAGCTCGCGCAGCCCGACGAGGCGCTGCTCGTGATTTCCGCGGACATCGGCCAGGCCGCGCAGTCACAGGCGCAGGCGTTCCACGACAGCTGCGGCGTCACGGGCGTCATCGTCACCAAGATGGACGGCACCGCGAAAGGCGGCGGGGCATTGACTGCGTGCGCCGTCACCGGGGCTCCGGTGAAGTTCATCGGCGTCGGCGAAAAGGCGGACGACCTTGAGCAGTTCAACCCGAAAGGGTTCATCGGCAGGCTGCTCGGGATGGGCGACATCGAGGCATTGCTCGAAAAGGCGCGCGAGGCAGTCTCCGAGGAAGACGCGAAGGACTTGGAGAAGAAGCTTCTCAAGGGAGAATTCACGCTCATCGACCTGCACCAGCAGATGGAAGCGATGAGCAAGATGGGCTCGCTCGGCAAACTGATGGAAATGATTCCCGGGATGGGACAGCTCAAGCTGCCGAAAGAGGCATTGCAGATCCAGGAAGGCAAGCTGGGCAAGTGGAAGCACGCGATGAATTCGATGACGAAAAAAGAATTGGAAGACCCGGACTCGATCGACGCGTCGCGCATCGACCGCATCGCGCGCGGCTCCGGCATCAGCACAAATGACATCCGCGACATGCTGAAGCAGTACAAGCAGTCGAAGAAGCTCGTCAAGATGATGAAAGGCAACCCTGAGCAGATGATGAAGAAGCTGCAGAAGGGCGGGATGAAACTTTAGGCGACTTCCTTGCGGAGTTCGGGCAGCAGCTTCAGCACGTCATCCAGCGATGTCACGACGGACATATCCAGCTTCTTGCCGATTGACGAGATGATTTGGTATTCTTTGGTCACGGGGAAGGACGAAATCGCGAGATGCTTCCCATCATGCCTGATTTCCAGGTGTTCGGAATACGCACTGTTCTCGTGGTAAGCCTCAATCTCTGCCCTCTTTGCGTGTGCCCCGCTCTGTGCGTACACCACGCGCTTGTAATGAACGGCGTCGGTCTTGATTTCGCACATCCACGCCCGGCGCTCCGCAGGAACCTGCGGGGTTTTCTCGAAGCCCACGTATTCCTTCGGGGCGACGCCGTGCGAGCTGAAATACTCGCGAACCTTCAGTTCCAACGGGGTTGGATTGATATTTGTAGTTGTCATGCCTTCACTCACGGAATGAAGGCGCAGTGTTAGTGCGCCTTAATCGCAAAGAGCGAGCTAACCAGAATTGCGTTGCAATACAGCGCCCCTTGCGTCTTCATAGTCCGAAGTCCAGAGGAGGGGTATTTAAAGGTTGCTGAAATTATCCAGAATCTCCTCATTCATCACTTCCGGATGGAAGATGCAGCCGTAGATGTCCTTCTGCGGGTGCTTGATCATCACGGGAATGTCCTCGCTTGCCGCGAGAACGTCGAAATCGCCGACGCCCGTCTTGGTGTGGAGGAAGTACGCCTCGAAGTCCCCTTCCGCGAGCGGGTTTTCCTGCTCAATCGTGACGGGCCGGGGTCCGATTGCGGTGTGCTCTTCGAGCGGAAAACCGAACGCCTTTGCGATGACCTGCATTCCCGCGCAGATGCCGAGGACGGGCTTGTCGATTTCCTTCAGCCAGCTCCAGTCCGCGTCGAGGTACGCGAAGTCCTTCAATGCCGTTCCTGAAATGATGATTTTCTCGGCTTTTGCCAGGTCCTTTTGCGTGAGCATCCGGTAGTGTTTCGCCTTGGCGCCGAGAATTTCGCACAGCGGCTTCACGAACTCAAGCTCGGAAAGCTCATCGGAGCAGGTGCTGATGATCAAGATCATCGGAGTTCCGCCTCCACGATATGGCACGTTCCCGCGAAGTCTGCGTAGCGCACGCTTGTTTTCTTGACGAGAATCTTCTTCTTGAACCCGGGAGCGTACAGAACGGTGGTCTCGATTTCGCCGCCTTCGCCCGCCGGATTGATGCCGTGCGTTTTCTCGGCCTCCTCGAGCTTGTGCGCCATTTTCTTGTCGAGCTGCTTGCCCAGAAATTCCCGGTCCAAGGGCTCTGCGAACACGCCGGAAATCATCGCGACAATGCCTGACTTCAGGACGTCTTTCAAGAGTTCGAGCTGGTCCTTCAGCCACAGCGGGTTGAAGCACCACAAGTCAAGCTCGTGGCAGATTCTTTGGATGCGTGACGCCTGATACGTCGAACGGACCGCCCCCGTGACGATGCCGTCGATCTTGTGCTGCGCTTTCGCTTCCGCAAGGGCTTTCTTGAGGTCCGCAAGCTCCTTTTCCTTCTCGCCTTTCGTGTCGACAATGATGTGCGGCAGGCCCAAGGCTTCCGCTTGCAAAGACGTGATGTGGATGTTCGGAGTCTGGAACATGTACGATTCCTTGTTCTCGGAAACGAGCGTGATGAGGCAGGAAATCTTGTGGAACTCCGAGGCTTTCAGCATCGCGAGCGTCGAATCCTTTCCTCCTGAGAACAAAACGCCGAGGTTCATTTCGGCAGCAGAATCGTCTTCAGCTTGAACTTCTTCGCTGAGCTCCTGATGACGTGCGCGACTTCAGGAACCGCGTCAACCGCGATGGCCTCGACCGCGTACTTCTCCTTCGCATACTTCACGAGCGCGTCGACGGCAGCGAAGTTCTCCTCGCCCGTCTTCTTGACGCTCTTGAAAAGCAGGTCGACCTTGTTCGCGTCGGCAGCCTTCTTGAGCGCGTCGATGTTGCCCGTGGCAAACGGCAGCGAGCCGTTCTCGGACGGCTCCATTGAAACCAGCACCTTGGCGGTGTTGCCCTGCTCGGCCGCCCAGTTGATGAGCGCGTTGCCGTTCAATTTTCCCGATACCCAGATTGCGATGTTCATTTGTCCTCACCGAATTTCTTGATCGTGATTTTGCCCTTGTCCATCGTGAGAACGACCTCGTCCTGCTCCGACAGCTTCGAGAGCTTGGTGGCCTGCTCCGGAAGCAGTATCCTGCTCGTACGGAAGTCCAGGTGCGTGATGAACTCGGACTCCGTGGCCTGCTTCACCACCAATCCGGCTTGCCGCACCTTAAATTCCTTTGCCTTATCGTACAGGAATTTCGCGATTTTCTGCGCGACATTCACCTTGGACGCGCGCGTTATGCCCTGCAGTCCCGGCGAAAGGTTGATTTCAATCACGACAGGCTTGTTGCGGGGCCCGATGAGCATGTCGACGGCGCAGACATCCGCGCCGATGGCGCGCGCCGTGTCAATCGCGACCTTCTTGGAGTACTCGTCAATCTCGGCCTGGATCGCCTTGCCGCCCGCGTGGATGTTGGCGCGCCTTTCGCCTTCCTTGGCGACGCGCTTCATCGACGCGATGACCTCGTCGCCGACGACGAACGCGCGCGTGTCCGTGCCGCCGGTCTCGATGTATTCCTGCATCAGGAAGGGCTGCTTCAGCAATGCGAGCGTGTCAATCATCGAGGAGGCGCTTTCGGGCGAGTCAGCGAGCATCACGCCCTTGCCGTGCGTGCCCGCCGGGAGCTTCATCACGACGGGATAGTCTATTTTCTTCAGGAGCTTCTTGCCCGCGTCGGCCGTGGAGACGACGTACGTCCTCGGCTGCGGGACGTTCGCGGTCTGCAGCATGATGTGCGTGAGCAGCTTGTCGTGGCCGGCCGTGAACGCGCCGGGCTTGATGGGCATATAGCCTTTCTGGCCGAGAATCGTGGTGAGCGAGCGCAGCAATGAGACATAACGGTAGGAGCCTTTCGCGTAGACGCAATCGTATTCTTTTGACAGGGGCTTGCCTTCGTAGAACACCTGCGGCTCCTTGCCTCCGAGAGATACCTCGAATTCCTTGATGTCGAGCATGTCGACCGCGTCGAAGTAGCGCTTCAGCTCGTCCGCTATCATGCGGGAGGAGATGCTTCCTTGGGAGATGACTGCGGCCCTCATGTTTCCTTCGATGGGTCAATCAAAAAACCGCGTTTAAGAATGTTCTGACCGATAAGTACTTTGTATTTCATATGGCTGCGGTCCGCGACGGTGAACTGCATCCGCATCCGCCTGTCGCCGATGATGATGCGCTCGTAGACGACCCCGCGCGTGCCCGAACCGTGCGCGCTCCGCACGATTGCCTTCCTGATTTCGGGCCCGAGCTCGAGCTCCTTGACAAGGCTGGCGTCAATGCTGCTCTTGGTCGCGCCGGTATCGATGCGCGCAACGACTTCCTTCGTGTTCTTGCTGCCGACAATCGTCACTTTTTCAGTCAGTCCGACAATCGTTTTCTTCGCAGGAGTCATTGTTTTGCCTCAGGTTTTGCCGTATCTGCACATTGCCGCCCACGCCGCAGTCCCAGGCAGTTTTGTCGTTGCGCCGTTTTACTTAATCGACGCAAAACAAACGTCCTTGAGACCTGGCTGCGGGAGATCCTGGCATTAATCCATTCACTTGCCTTCCTCAGGCTTCATCGTGGGGAAGAGTATGATGTCGCGGATGCTGGCCTGGTCGGCGAGGAGCATCACCATACGGTCGATGCCCAGGCCAAGGCCGCCCGTCGGGGGCATACCGTGCTCGATGGCGCGGACGAAATCCTCGTCCATCGGGTGCGCTTCCACCGCGCCGGCGCGGAGCTGCTTGGCTTGGTCTTCCAGGAGCTCGCGCTGCAAAATCGGGTCATTCAATTCGGAGTACGCGTTGCCGATTTCCCAGCCGTTGATGAACGGCTCGAAGCGCTCGACGATGTTCTTCGCGCCGTCACGCAACGGCTTGCACAGGGGCGTCGTCTCGATGGGATGGTCGATGATGAACGTGGGCTGGATGAGCTCGGGCTCGCAGAGCTTGAACAGTTCCGCGATTGCGGCTCCTCGCGACCAGGGCTGCGGGAGCTCAAGCCGGTTCTTCTGCAGCTCAATCCTCAGGTCGGCGTCGCCGAGCTTCTCGACGTCAATTTTCGTGAACTGCCTGATGGCATCCACCATACGGAGCCGCTTCCACGGCTTCTTCAGGTCGATTTCCTTGCCTTGGTAGGTTATCTTGGTGGTGCCGAGCACCTTCTTGGCGACGTAGTTGTAAACGTCCTCGGTGAGCTCCATCATGTCGTGATAGTCCGCGTACGCCTGATAGCATTCGAGCAGCGTGAATTCGGGGTTGTGCTCGCGGTCGATGCTCTCGTTGCGGAACACGTGTCCGATTTCGAACACCTTCTCGAACCCTCCGACGACGAGGCGCTTGTGGTACAATTCGAGCGAGATTCTCAGGTACATCTGCATGTTGAGGTCGTGGTGGTGCGTGACGAACGGGCGGGCGTTGGCTCCGCCGTACACGGGCTGCAGCACCGGCGTCTCGACTTCCAGGAATCCCTTTTCGCGGAAGAAGTCCCGGATGGCGTTGGTGATGGCGATGCGCTTCATCGCGACCGCGAGGACATCACGGTTCATCGTCAAGTCCACGTAGCGGTGGCGGTAGCGCAGCTCGACGTCGCGCAGGCCGTGGAACTTGTCCGGCAGGGGACGGATACTCTTGCACAGCATCTGGAAGTTTTCCACGTCAAGGCTGATTTCGCCCGTCTTGGTGGTGATGATTTCCCCCTCGGCGCCAATCCAGTCGCCGATGTCAAAGAGCCTGAGCAATTCAAAATCCTTCGTTGAGTCCTTGAAGAAGAACTGGAGCTTCCCTGTCTGGTCTTGTACGTGCGCGAACGCGATTTTGCCCAGCTTGCGCATCGCGAGAATCCTGCCCGCAATCGCGGCTTTCTTGCCGGAGCGCTGTTCGGGCTTCAGGCCCTTGTATGCCGTGAGAATATCCGCGGCGTGATGCGTGCGCTTGTACGAATACGGATACGGGTTGATGCCCAGCTTGCGCAGCTCGTCAAGCTTCCTGATGCGCTCATCAATCAATTCCTTTTCCGTGGGCATGGCTTAAGAACGAGGAAGGGAGTTTTTAAAGGTTGTTGTGGAAAGGAAGGCGCGTTACTGCAGAGCCTTTGTTCGTGCTCTGTTGTACTAAATCAAATGAATCTTTATAAAGAGAATACCGTTGGCTTTGCTTATTGAGTGAAGACCCGCTGAAGATAGTTTTCTCGGTGTGAACAATGGTTGAACGAGTGGAGAAGGGAGAGAGTGTACGCGTTTTGGCGAATTTCCAGCACTACAAGCTGGAACTACACGGCGGCAACACGCTGTACCTGTTCAATCCCTCATCAAGCGATGACCCCCCACGCCGCTTCCCTCTCCGCAGCGTGAACGCGCGCATCAAGCACGCCCTGATTTACGAGCTCGACGTGGAAACCCGGCCCAAGGAGCAGAAAGACCTCAGCAAATACCGCAGGCGTGAAGTCCGCGAATTCATCGAGCAGGCGCAGGCCGGCAAGTGGGATGGCTGGCTGAGCCTTCCCAACATCGAGTCCCGCATCAGGATGCACATGTACAAGATGCGCAGGAAACACAGCAGGCACATCCTGCGGAGCGCGTTCGAGTTCTTCACGCGAACCGACCTGGAGAAGATTGCCGCCGATGAGTTTGCAGTCATCGATTATCGCGGCAAGCTCAATGAATTGATGCTTAACGACCTTCTGACCAAAAGCCTGTACGATGACGATGAGAGTCAACTGTATCACGCGCTCAGGACCGCGATGAAGCGCGACCCCTTGCGGGTCTATCTTGACGCCAACGGCGGGAAAGGGAACAGCAGCATCTGCGACAGCCTTCTCGACCAGATGTTCATCGAATCGACCTATCTCAAGCGGCTGCCCGCATCACACTTCCAGAACGAAGATTTGCTGAACAAGGAGATAATCATCGACTACTGGCGCGACATCGAGGAGCTGGATGAGGCGCAGGCTGCAGAGCCGAGCGTTGAGCAAACCGACGAAACCGACCTGCGGCTCCTCAACCTCCTGCGAATGCAGGGTTTTGTCAAGAGCAAGGACTTCAAAACAACGCTCAAGGAACTGCAGGAAATGCCGCAGCACAAATATGACCGCCTCGCGAACTCCAACCTGTTCATCCCCTTGCTTAAGCGCGCAAAGGATGTCCTGATGACCGAAGACCTTCGCAACATCGAGGAGCGAGTGTGCGAGATGCAGAAGGAACGCGTCCTCAAGAAGCTCGAGCAGAACGGCGGGCTGGAAAACGTGTTCTACACGGCATCACGCGTGGAGACCCACTCCAAGAACACCCTGTTCAAGCTCGACTGTGAGCTCTACGTCGATCCCGCGGAACAAATGAACCTCCACCTCATCATCAAGATTTTCGACGGAAGAAAGCCTGAGACTACGGCCGAGAAGTTCCGCGAGTTCGAGAATGAGCAAAGCACCAACCGGTACTTCACCTACCTTGGCAAGCTGCAGAACCTGCTTTTCGAGCCCGTGAACCTGAACAGGAAACGCAACATCTCAGGGATATTCATGATGTACCTGACGCAAAAGAATCTTGCGGAAGTCGCGCCCGGCATGCCCGAAACCGACCGCCAACTGCTCGCACACGACATCATGGCGAAAGCCGCAGAGCTCCACGCGCACGCCCCCCTCGGGATTGTGGAAGACACCACGACGCCCCAAAAGCGCCTGGACCAGTACGTCGAGAGAACCGTGGGCGAGAACGGCTACTTCCTCAGCAACATGCTCAAGCTTTTCCAGCGCAACAAGGTTTCGCTGAAGAACCCCGTACGGACGACGCAGGCCCTGCGCGGCCTCGAGCCATTCCTGCGCACGCTCGCATTCGAACAAGCGCACTACACCAGCCATCTTGATGACAACCAAAACAACTGGCTGCTTGACTACAGCCAAGTCGAAAAACGATTCGTCCCCTACGTGAAGATTGATTACGGCACGCAAAAAATCGAACCGTGGCAGACAGATGTCTCGACGTTCTTTGTCGTCGGCAAGCAGTTCCACAAATTCAGGAAGGAATGCTACGCCACATTCATCGAGAAGTATAACCTTGCAGCCGAGGATTTCAATAAGCGTTACGTGAACGTGGAAAAGGGGCCCGAGTGGAACCTCCGCTGGCTCCATGCCGCAGTTACCGCAGCAGGACTCACTGGCTCGCTCATAGATCCCGTACAAACGCTGTCCAACACCGGCAACTACCAAGACATGCACAAGCAGTTCCTCGAACGCTATGAGAAGAATCCTGAAATCAAGATGCAGTCCGCACCGCAGCGGAGAATTTCAGGATTCTCGCGCAATCGATGGAAAAGCCCCGGCAGCCGCTCCCCCCGTACGATGAATACGTCCAGCACCTTGCGGACATCGCGGAGATGCACCGAAGCCAGGTGATGGCAGGATTCTACGTGAGCTGTGCCCTCAACCGAAAGGTCGACTCACGCACCATCACTGTCGTGCGGGAAACGCTGGACAACAGCATCCACGCGATGAACGACCTGATTAACTACGTCACGAGACGCGAGAAGGCAGCGCTTTTCGAGGCGAAGGATTCCCTGTACGAGATGCAGGACCTCCTCGACAAATGCAAGGCGGATTTCCCCTCATCGGGAAAATATCCCCGCGTCAAGCCCTGAGTTTCTTAACCATCGTGAAACCTTCAGGCGGATTCGTCGAAACCTTTAAATACGCTCCAATATAGATATTGTAACTGTTAGATAGTAATTGCAGGAGAAATCAGGGTCCGATGGGGGAACAAACACAGGAATCAGGAAGTAGGTATGCAATCGTTCTGCCTAACCAGCACTATCGTGACGAGCTCCGCGAAGCCCTGAACGGCCTCGCAGGCATCGTCCCCATCCACGATTCCATCGCGAACGTACCCGAAAGCGCGAAACTGTTCGACCTCTCACAGGCATAACTGTGCGACCTCGGCGACCTGCACAATGAGCTGAGAACGCACGAACATCCCTACCGCGCTGACGAGTTGATTTTCCTCCTCGAGCAGTTCGTCAAGGAGCCGTCAACGCGCGGCAACTGGAAACACGAGGCGCGCCTCGCGCACCAGGAGACCGACCTCAAGGTTGCTGATGCCGTGCTCCAGAAGGCAGGCATACGCTCGGAAACAATCAGGGCATACCTGCGCTCGCAAGGGCAGGACGATTCTGCGGCGAAGGAAATTGAACGCGTACTCACGCCGTTCCTGAGCAGCCACAAGAACCAGGACCTCACGAGGCTGTACGGCGAGAACGGCAGCAAGATGGCCAGGGACTTCCTCGAGATCGCGAAACGATTCCAGTTCAAGATGTACGTGGACTGCCACGACGACCCCAGCACGCAGAGCGTCCACCGCAACCTCATCGAGCAGGTCGTGCTGAAGCGCAAATTCTTCGAGCGGCTTCCCGAAACCGAGTACCCTTTTGACGGCACCACGCTCGCCAGGACGCTGAAGAACGAATACGCAACGCGCACCGGAGACCACTCCGAGACCCGGAGCCTTAACGATATGCAGGCCGCCCTCGGAGCAGAATGCGTCAGAAACGTCAAGACAAAACTCCACGTGCAGGCCAAGAGCAGGATGCTGCTGCATATCGAAAGGCCGCACAGCCTTGACTCCCTGCTGCTCGACGAGCGACGCGTCTCCGGCCCATCCAAGAACCCCGTGTTCGAGGAGACGTTCTCCATTGCGGACGAAGTGACACTCAAAACAATCATCAAGGTATTCGACCGCCGCGACCCCGCGACCGCGGAATCGAAGAAGAAAGAGTTCGAGAACGAGACCCGCGCCATCCGCTACTTCGAGCGCACCGGCCTTGTCGACTCCATGTGGTTCACGTGGGGCAAGGACGACGGGATATCCATCATCGCGATGAACCATCTCGGCGGCGACAACCTGCTGAACGTGATGGAGCGCGAGACGCCGCAGCTCCGCTACGAGCTGGCGAAGGACGTCGTCAAGATGGCCGCCAAGTTCCACGCGTACGGCCCGGCAAACCTCGCGCGAGACACGTCGCAAACGCCGCGCGAACGCACGAAGGCATTCGCGGGCAGGATCACCGGCGAGAACGCGTTCTTCTTCCCGCACATCATCCGGCTCCTGAAATCGCAACACGTCTCGATCAACGAGCCGGCAGGCATCGAGCGGAAGATAGCGGAAGGCCTCGAGCCAGTCATCAAGTTCCTCGCCGAGGAAACCGCATACGACGGGACCTACTGCGATGTCAACTGGCGCAACTGGTACGTCAAGGAAGAGGAAGGACACTACCAAATTTACGCCAAGCGCGATTTCGGCACACTCAAGACCGTTCCCGTGCAGGTCGATCTCGCGACGCTGTTCGTGGTCGGCGACTACGTCCGTGACAAGCGCGGCGAGCTATACGACTTATTTTTCAAGACGTACAATGACGAGGTCGACAGCGTCAACGCACTCGTCAGAAAACGCAACAAGAACGCCCGCCATTTCCTGATGACGCAAATCACCCAAGACCTGCGCAAGGTGAAGGATGGCAACTACCACATCTCCCCGGGCACGCTTGAGCGCTGCTACAACCATCTCCGCTACAACACCACCGAGAAGGACTTCTCGCTGAAGGAAACCCTCACCAAACTCGAGTCTGAATTCAAAGAGGACGAGGACGCGCGCGGCTATGTCCAGGACCTCCAGATCTACATGGAATCGATGAAACTGATGCGCAAGCAGTTCAGGAACCCTGAGCAGTTCAAGCGCGTAGCAAAAGCTGCCGAAGTGAAACGCGGCCTGGTGATGGCGGGCTTCTTCGCGGAGTGCGCCCTGGAACGCGGGCTGAACGCCGAGGACCTTCACCACATCAAGACATCGTACAACAACGCCCTGCGCGCGCTTGACGAGATCGCGCAAGGGCCCGAATTCCGCAAGACCAAAGGCGAGCTTTTGGCAGCGCACACTGAACTTTACCAGCTGCGCAGGCATATCGACCAGCTCACCGCACCATGAGCATCTACGACACGCATCGATTTGAACTGCCGAGAACAAAATGGCTCAAGGCGCTCATATTTGACAACGACGGCACGGTCGCAGACACGCTTGACGCACACGCTTTGGCAATACGCAACACGCTCAATGAGCTGAAACTCACAAGGCTCTCCACAATAAATTACGAGGATATGCTCAAGAAAGGAAGCTCAGAGGGGATTTTCCGTTTCCTCATCAACCAATACCAAATCGATAATGAGCTGAAGAGAAGCAAGGATGATATTTTCCGGGAGATGTACTACAAAAAGACGTACAATTATGTCCACGTTCTCGAGGAACACATCAAGACAGGCAAGATTGTCGTTCGCAAAGGCCTTCCCGAACTGCTCGAAGAGGCCGAAAAAGCCCGCGTCCCCGTCGGAATGGCGACCGCGTCCAACCCGCGAGCCGTGGGAACGCTCCTTGACCTCCTCGAGCTCAGCCACCATTTCAAAGACCACATAGTCTACCGTAAAACAAGCCATCTCGCATACAAGGAGGTTCTCAGCAAGCTTGAGCTCCACCCGCAGAACTACGGAAACTGCTTCGCAATCGAGGATACATGCGACGGCGCGGAATTCGCATTGCACGCCGGGTTGCACGTTCTCCTCGTGCAGAGCAGCTACACTGACGACTCCCCCAGGATTAACCAATTGATGAGCAGGGGAGTGACACACCCTCCCGTCGCGAGCGATGAGCGACGCAAGCTTAGCGAATCAGACCGCAACATCATCATCACACGCCCCTACCCTAGAAAAATCGACGCCATGCTTTCTACGCTGATAGCGCGCAAGGACGAAGGACAAGGTTCGATCCTGGAGATGCTCGACGGATATGTCGGAATCGACAAGCCCTAAATCTCCATCCCGATCCTGATTCCCACGAGGTTGAACGTCAGCTGCACGATGCTGAGCAGGTTGTGGATGATCTCGTCGTCCGACGATGGCGTGTCGTTGAATGCGTGCTCCGCGGACGCCTCGAGCGTGTGGTAGTTCTTCGCGATTTCCTCGGCCTTCTGGAGATCGTACTTGTAGAAAAGCTCGTAGTAGCTGTTCAGCTGGTCATTCGCCTGCTGGAACAGCTTCAGCGTCTTCGCGTGCAGCTTCCGGTTCTTCGCCTTGAGCAAATGCTCGCAGATGTACTTGTAGTGGTCCGCGATTTTCTCGAGCTGGTAAATCGTGAGGAAAAGGTACGTCGTGAGCCGGTAGCTGCCGCCGCCCTGCTTATTCAACAGGCGCTGGCAGAAAAGCGTGAACTTGTTGTTGGTCGTCTCAAGCGCGAGGCCTTCCGTGAGGCGCTCGAAGCGCTTCTGCGTGATAGCATCGTGCGTATTGCGCGCGAGCGCGAGCGTGATGAAGAAGACCCTGCGCAGGACGTTGTCGAATTCTGAGCTGAGGCTCGACGAGATGTTGCGGAACACGCACGTGCGCTCGCCCTGGTTGACGATTTCAAATCCCATCAGGATGCTGCTCGCCGTGTGCTGCAGGCGCTGGAGCATCGTCGGATTGTCGTAGATGACCTCGACCTCGTCGTATCCCGAGCGGTACGCCGCGATGAGATAGCGCTCCGCGAGCCGCACCGCCTTGGAGACGTCGATTTTCGTCGTCTCGGGCTTCGCCTCCTTCGCGGCCCTGATGACGACGCGCTCGCCATCCTCGATGACCTCGACCTCGTCGCCCTTCTTCAGGTTGTGCTGCAGCGCCCACTTGCGGGGCAGGGAGACAAGCTGGGTCGATTCCGCGATTTGGATGACTTTGCGCTTCACGGGCTGCTTGCAGTCGCTGAAATATATAAAAGTTCTGTTTTATATAAAATTTATAAAATATAATGAAAATTTATATATGCTGTCCCGGCACGAATGAACCATCAAGACCGGAATTCGACCGGAGGTGTCAAAAATGAAGCGGAGTTGGGGGGAAGAATTGGAGCTGAATGTCGAGGACTTCAGCATTGATGATGACGACGCGGCGGAAGACCGCCTTGATGACGAGGGCCAGCTGAGCGGCTACGAAGATGGAGCCGTCCGGGCATCCCTCGAGGATTTCGAAAAAGAGGCAGACCTGTTCGACGATGAATAAGTTCATACAAGACATCGAGGAGCTTCGCGAATACGTGCGGCTCAGCATCGAACACCAGTCATTCCTCGAAAGCGTGTGGAAGAGGGCACGAACACGATGAAAGCAAGATGCGTTTGCGGAACAGCAATGAACAATTCGGAACACCCGTTCCTGTGCAAGGCGTGCATCAACGCCTTGAACGACCCTTAAAGTCTTCACTCACTGATTGACGGGTCCGCCGGTTCCTCCGTGGACCGGCGGATTCTTTTATTTTCATACGCCAGGCTTCCGTCTCGAGGGGATGCAACCGCGGTGCCCGGCATCCTATTTTGGAATTCGGGGGGATTCCACTCATGGCATACCACTACATCGAAAAAGACTACGAAGTCTCGACGCGCGACTGGGCGTCGGGAATGCTTTTTGTCGGGCTGATTCTTGCAGCGGTCGTCGTATCGATGGCCGCAAGCGTGCCCGGGTCCTTGATCACCCAAGTGACCGCGGGCGTGATGGTGACGTACGTCGTGTTCTGCACGTACCTCATCAGCAGCAAGATCCTGCTCAAGTAAACCGTTTTCTTCCTTTTTGATTTTTCTTTCATCCCAGCGCGAGCGTTCTCAGGAAAATCACGTTTTGCCGTCCCAGGCAGTTTTGGTCGCAAATGGTAGCATTTGGAGCTAAAGCTGGCCAGGCACGAGGCCTAGCGAACTGCCCCGCATCTCCCCCAAGCAGTTTTGTCGTGGCGTCATTTGATTCTGCAAGAACGCGACAAACGCCCCCGGGGCAGAACGAGCGGGGTGCAGGCGGGGGTCAACGGAGATTTTCGCTGCGTGAGAATCAATTTCCCTCGATGAATTCAGCAAGCACAACGCTTTTAAATTGAACGCGCTCTAAGCGGCACGATGAAGAAGCAGGAAGCCACGACGGAGCCGTACAAGAACGTGCAGACGCTCTCGGGCGAGACGTGCCCGGTGTGCGCGAAGAAGTCCTTGACGATGACCGAGGCGGAGACGGAAGTGCCGTACTTCGGCAAGCTCTTCCTTTTCTCGATGAACTGCGCCGGCTGCGGCTTCCACAAGGCGGACGTCGAGGCCGCGGAACAGAAGGAGCCCGTCAAGTGGACCTTCGAGGTCGGCTCCAAGGAAGACCTGGCCGTGCGCATCATCAAGTCCGGCGAGGCCACGCTGAAAATCCCGCACGTCGGCAGCATCGAGCCCGGTCCCGCGAGCGAAGGCTACGTCACGAACGTCGAAGGCATCATCGAGCGCATCAAGCAGCAGGTCGAGCACCTCCGGGACACTGCCGAGGAGGACGAGGACCGCACCAAGGCCAAGAATCTCCTGAAGAAGATCATGCGCATCCTCTGGGGCGAGGAAAAAATCAAGATCGTCATCGAGGACCCTTCCGGGAACTCGGCAATCATTTCCGACAAGGCAATCAAGGGCAAACCATGAAGCTTCCCGAATCAAAAATCAAGCCGCTCATCAAGCTGTCCTCCGGGCAGGCTGACCTGAAGACGATTTCTCCGACGATGGTGTTGGACTACCTGGACGAGCAGATGAAGCTGCGCGAGCTGCCGCTGGAAGCGCACATCAAGAAGGCGCTCAAGAAGTAGATTTCGAGCGCGACGCGAAATCCAGGATTTTTGACTCAATATCTTCCTTGAGGCGCGGGTTCAGCGCAACGCTCTTGGGCACGCTCCAGCCCTTGAACGGGTTGAACGCGGCCACCTGGCGCGCGGCCTCCATCCCGGACTTGACATCGTTCGTCAACGGATGGTTCGGCTTGGTTTCCTTGTCGATATAGCCAAGAATGTCGTTGATTGCCCGCTCGTGCCCTTCCGCAACATACTCCCACAGCGAGGTCTCGCGGATGAGCGGGAGCTGCTTGCGCACGCGCTCGGCGTACACGTAGTCAACGAGCGTGTCGCGCGCAAGCTCCGCTTCGGAAACATTCCCATGGGCAAGGTACCTGAAAAAATCCGTGAGCAGGTGCTCGAACTGGTCGGCGCAGCGCTCGGTGCCCGCCATATGCTGCAGGGTCCTGCGGAATGTTCCGGCGTTCGCGGGATTGATGTCCGCCAAGTCCGCGGCGCGAAGCTGGCGCATGATGCGGTTGTCAATCCCGCTGATCTTGTAGTCCATGCTATGGCGGAGCGCGTGCACCATTGACCATTGCGCGTACGCAACCCATTTTTGCTGCTGCGCCTTGATGCGATCCGTTGATTTCTTGGGCGTGTAATGGATGCAGATATCTGCAGCGCCAATATTCGATTGGAGTGACTTGTATTCCTCAGGGTCATAGCCAAGCTTGATTTTTGCGCGCTTGACCTCACGCCCCGCGATTTCGTACTGCCGGTGCGTTTCGAGAATGAACGCGCGCTCGCGCCGCGTAAAAGAATAGCCAAGATGAAGGACTACCTGCTCAAGCTGTTGCGCGTTGCAATCCTCCTCTTGGTAGTCTTCGAATTCTGCCATACACCCACGTCTTACGGGAAAAGGCATCCCCTTTTTACGCTTTGCTGTGCTTGAGACGCCTATGACCCCTTCGCGACACGATTATGACTTTTCTGTGACAGAAGTGTGTACTCTACAGCAAGAGTAGTTATAAATCGCCGAACTATATACTGGAGAATAGGAAATATCAGTCATAGGAGGAGTTATGGCAGAAAAGCAGAGCAAGGATGAACAGGTTGGCTTTCACAAAGGAGCATTGACGACGCTGGCAAAAGAGCGCCAGGAACTTATCAGGATTCTCGGCATCGTCGAGCAGCTGATGCAGATGCACATCAAGTCATTGAAGGACTTGGGCATCGACCTGGAATCGCAGGCGAAAAAGCCGAAGCTCGAAGAGCAGCTGAAAAAGTAATGTACGGCAACTACGTGGGCGGAGGGGGAACGCAGGCATACGTACGTTCCAGTCCGCTTGAGAGCATTGTCAGGAACTACGCTTCTGTTTCCTTGATGGCTTCAGCTCCGGTTGAAAGAGTCTATCTCCCGACAAAAAATTACGAACGGAAAACAAACGCGCAGGAGGAGAGCTACACAAAAACGGGTTTCGCGGCGCAGGCATATCACTTCGCCCCTGCGGATTTCTTGACGGGCGTTGCCACGCGAGCCATCAACTCGAGAGAGGAGCTGATGCCGCTCGTCGAAGAGGCGTTCGAGAAGACCACCGGACAGCGGTTCCCCGAGAACATCGCCATCACGATTTGCGGCTCCGCGGATTTCGCGAAAGCGTTCGGCCCCGGATACTCGGACAACGTCCTCGGCTTTTGCCGCAACAGGAACGGCTTCGGCGTTTCCGAAGTCTTTGTTCGCAAGGGACAGCTCGCGGAAGTGATGCTCACGCTCGGCCACGAAATCGGGCACGCCTTGACGGGAACGCTTCCGGACGCGCGCGACGAGGAGGCCAAGGCGTTCGCGTTCTCGCTCGGCTGGATGGAAACCATCTGCAGGCACAACATCGGCGGGCTGAAGGTCGCGATAACGCCCGAGCCCGCGCGCAACGGGCTGCACAACGTCGCGTACGATTTCGTCGTCAAGACCGCGAAGGCGGGCAAGGATTTCCTCAGGATTTTCATCGAGCTCGGCAAGGGGATGCTGAGCATCACGCATACCATTGAACAAGTCATATCAGTGAGGTAAAGACCATGGCAAAGAAGAAGGCAGAGAAGACAGACGCGAAGCCGGAAAAACCATATGCCGAGCAGAAGCCGGAAGCCCCTCCGGCGCCGGACCCGCTGGCACAGTTGCCTCCGGAAGTCCAGGAAAAGCTCAAGGCCATCAAGACCAAGATTGACGCGTTCCAAAAGAAGATTGTCGAGAAGTTCGACAAGTACATCGTCGGCATCGGCCTTCTTCCCCCGCCGCAGCCTCCCGCAGCAGGGCTTCCTCCGGAAGTCCAGGCAGAACAGTTGAAGCGCTTCGAGGAGCTGAAGGACAAGATCCAGGTGCTCGTGCTCGTGGACGACTCCGACAGCCAGAAGATGAGCAAGCAGGAGCTCAAAGACAAGCTCACATTCATCATCGAAAAGGACGCCAAGGAGACTGACACCACGCTCGTGCCGCAGGTGCTGATTCTCTCCGAAATCTGGCAGAACTGCTACGACGGCAAGTACGACGCAACAGGAATGATCGCGATGTGCGCGCCCGTCTTCGACCGCGGAATGCTCGGCGCCATCAAGATTGCCGAGGTCCACAAGCAGATGGTCCTCAAGAAGTTCGAGAAGTACGTCGTCGCGTACGTCCTCGCGGGTTCGATGGTCACGGGCAAGGCCACGCCCGCCTCGGACATCGACGTGTGGATCGTCGTGGACGACACCGACGTCAAGAAGATGACCCGCGCCGAACTGAAGGACAAGCTCCGGGCGATCATCATCGGGATGGGCATGGACGCCGGCGACATGACCGGCATCAAGAACAAGATCAACATCCAGATCTACATCTTGACGGACTTCTGGGAAGGGCTGAAGGACGCGAACGCGGTGTACTTCACGCTCCTGCGCGACGGAGTCCCGTTCTTCGACCGCGGCATCTTCATGCCATGGAAACAGCTCCTGAAGATGGGCCGCATCAAGCCGTCTGCCGAAGCGATTGACATGTACATGAGCTCCGGCGAACAGGCGCTCGAACGCGTCAAGTTCAGGCTGCGCGAGATCGGCGTCGAGGACTTCTTCTGGAGCATCCTCACGCCATCGCAGGCAGCGCTGATGCTCTACGGAGTGCCGCCGCCCGCGCCCAAGGAAACGCCCGGCGTGCTGCGCGAGATTTTCGTCAAGAAGGAAAAGCTGCTTGACGACAAGGACGTCGACACCCTGCAGCACGTGCTGAACGTGCGCAAGGCCATCGAGCACGGCGAAAAGAAGGACATGACCGGCAAGGAAATCGACGAACTGTACGACCTGTCCGACAAGTACCTGAAGCGCCTCAAGAAGCTCTTCACGCAGATTGAGGCCATCAAGGAAAAGGAAACGATGCTCAAGGCATACGAGCACATCACGACCGTCGTCAGGGATATCCTCCACCTGGAAGGCATGGAGAAGACGCCCGAAGACAAGCTGCTGAAGACGTTCGAGGAGGAGCTCGTGCACTCCGGCAAGCTTCCCGCGACGATGCACCGCTCCCTCGAGACGATTTCAAAGGCCAAGAAGGACTTTGACGCAGGCAAGCTCACCAAGACCGAAGTCGACCAGGTCCGCAAGGAATCCAACGAGCTCATCAGGCAGCTGGTCGAGTACCTGCAGCGCAAACGCGGCCGTGAGCTCGAGAAGGCGCGGCTCCGCTTCAAGTACGGCCAGAAGTTCGGCGAAGTGCTCCTGCTGGGAACGGAAGCGTTCATCGTGCACGACATCGACGCCGAGCAGAAGCGCATCTCGCGCGCAAAGATTAATAACGACGGCAGCATCGGAACGCTCAACGACAGCACCTACGACGAGCTCGAGGCCGCGCTGGCAAAAGTCGAGATGCCGCAGCGCGTCTTCATCAAGGCGCCGATATTCAACGACCTCAAGCGCGTCTTCGGCGCTGATGTCGAGATACTGGTGAATATGTAAATGGAATATGCACAAAGGACGTATGCGCCCACGAACGGCACTCACTACAAGAGTCCCGGAGCAGCGAAGATACGGCTCCTCGGCAGCGACTCCTGCTGCCAAGGGACGTGCCGTTCAACGATAGGATGCACGTGTGGCCGGCGTCCGGGGTACCGAGAATGAAAACAGGAATCAGTGTCAGTGAAGCAATGACGAAACATCCGATTACCGTCCCGCCGGGAACGAATTTGCAGACGTGCGCCCAAGTGATGCTTGACCACCACGTCGGCTCCCTGCTCGTCAAGGACGGTCCGGGCGTTGTCGGAATCATCACCGAGCAGGACATCGTCCGCAAGGCCGTCATCAAGGATATGGTCGCGTCGAAAACGGACGTGGACGACATCATGGCGATGGACCTGAAAGTGGTTTCGCCGAAGCAGGACGTCGCGGACGCAATCAAGCTGATGCGCGACCAAAACATCCGGCACTTGCCTGTCGTCGACGAGCGCGGCCAGTTCACGGGATTGATCACCGCGAAGGACATCTTGAGGATCCAGCCCGAGCTGTTCAAGCTGCTCGCTGAGAAGATTGAGAAGAGGAAGTAATTTTTTGTTTTTGCATTCGTTCTTGCGAAAATCTCCGTTGACCCCGCCTGCACCCCGCTCGTTCTGCCCCGGGCTATTTTCGCGTTGGATTCTTAAGGATTCGATAACGAAACAAAACTGCTTGGGACGAGAATTGCGGGGACTGCGATGAATCCTGAATGTTTCAGAAAAATAAAGCAGCGGGGTCAGCCCCGCGAAAAACCAACCCGCGCTGCCACACCCCTTTTCTGGTTTTCCAGAGTTGCCCGTCGTATATAAGCATTGTTGCAATCAAAATGTGGTGTTTCAAAACGCTACGTTCGCGATTATGCAAGTCGAGAACATAAAGGTTTTTATACCGACGAGAAGGCGCGAAGATTATGCGACGCAAGACCAAGCGCAACCTCATCATTGGAGGATTTGTCATCTTGATTCTCGCAGTCGGCGCGCTCGGCTACATCGATTACGCCCAAAGCCGCGCCATTGACGCCCACCTGCACGGCTACCGGCAGCTCCAGTTCCTTGCAGGCACCGGCGACTACGGCAGCACGCACGAGCACGCGGACTTCCAAGTCTACGTGAACGGCAGGCAGCTTGACTTCGACAAGCCCGAGTTCTTCGGAATGCACCCGCTCGTCCACCTGCACGAGGGCACGAACAACGTCCACGTCGCGCACAAGCACGCGGACGGCATCACGTACGGGATGTTCTTCAGGACGATCGGCATTGAACTGAACGGCTGCCTTTCGGTGAACGACAAGGAATTCTGCGATCTGAACGGCCGCACCGTGAAGTACTACCTCAACGGCAAGATTGTCCCGAACCTGAAGCACGTCGAAATCAACGATTTGGACAAGGTCCTGATTTCCTACGGTTCTGAATCATTGGCGGAAGTCCAGCGGCAGCTCGCTTCCGTCGGGAACAGGGCGTGCATCCAGAGCAACGTGACGTGCTGAATTCTAAACGTCGAGTTCCATGAACTTGAAGAAATCGTTCACGTTCGAGACTATTTTCTCGCTCAAGTGCAGGTATTTGCTCACAGAAATTCCGAGGTCAAGAGGCGTCACCATCGTGGTGGCGCGGTCCTGCTTCGTGTCGGCAGGATACTCGTGCAGCACGCCTACGATGCGCTTCAGCGGGTGGAAGTAATGCCCGGTCGGGTGCTTCCGGTCCAAGTCCTGCATCAGGAAGAATTCCGCGCGCAATCCGGTGTGATCGAACAGGCAAACCTTTCCCAGGCCCGTGTGGCCGTACGCGGTCTGCTTCAGCAGGTAGCCGCGTCCGCCGCGCAATCCCGCGCAAAGCGCGTTCTGCGTCTTCGTGCCGATGAGGTCTTCCGAGCTTCCCTGCGTGCCGTGCCTGAGAAAGTCAGGAGGCAAATATTTTTACTGCAACCGCTCAATCGTCCGCAATGCCGTGTCACGGAGCGTTGACTGCACAAGGTTGTGCACGAAGATCTTGTTGCTGATGGTGCGCTTGTCGAGCACGTACGCGCCGTCCTTTTTCGCCTCGTCGACGAATGTCTGGCGGAGGTCGAGGCTTTCCAGCGGACGGAATTTCAAATCCTGCTTGACGTGCATCCTGATCGTGGGAAGGTCGCGGATGATGAACGGCGCGACAAGATACGTGTTTTCCTCGCCGTCGCGCGTCGCGCGCTTCAGCGCGCGCTTGTAGAAGTTTTCGACGATAGAGAATTTCACCAAGTAGCGGAATAGGGGGTCGGAATCTATAACGGTCGGCATAAGATGTTTATTTAAATACGTACTTATATATAAATGTTACTAGTATACGATTTTCCATACTGAGAATTGAGGAACGGAAAGTGGTGACTACTTCCGGTAGAACTGCTTGGACGCGAGCACTTCCTTGCCGCGCGCGAAAATCTGCTCCATTCCCCAGCGCTTGCCCGCGTCCTTGTCGATGGCTCCGTTGACCAGTTCAGCAAGCGCGTCGGAGAGCGGGACGTGCTGGCGGATGTCAGGATGCGGAGCAGGCGACAGCACAGACGTGCACAGCGCACGCAGCTCCTCATTGTTCTGCGGGTTCTGCAGCGCATACGCGGGCTTTCCGGCGAGCAGCTCATAGAGCGTCATTCCCCAGCCATACGAGTCCAGTTTCGGAGTTGCCTCGTGCCGGGCAAGGTACTCAGGCGCGGCGTAGGCGGGCGTGCCGGGCAGCTTGTGCGAAACCATCGTCTTGTTCGGGTCGTCCATATCCTTGCTGATTCCGAAATCGATGAGCTTGACGGCCTGCTTCGTGACCATGATGTTGTTGCTCTTCACGTCACGGTGGATGACGTTGTGGCGGTGGCAATAGTCGAGCGCGCGCGCAATAGGCAGAAGCACCTCCAATGCCCGCTTCGCGTGAACACGCGGATCCTTGCTCTGCTCGCGCAGCCCTTCCTGCAGTTCCGAAAGCGTCTTGCCCCTGAGATATTCCATCAGCACGACCGGGCCAAACTCCGTTTCCGTGAGCAAGCCGTACGTCTTGACGATATTCGGATGGTCGAGCGTGCGCAGGATGGCGTACTGCTTGAGATGGCGCCTCCGGAACTCGTGCTGGTCTTCCGGCGGCAGCGAGGGAAGCTTCAGCGTCTTGACCGCGACCTTGCCCGATTCGACGAAGGATTCGCGCGTGAGCCATTCAAGCGCGGCGCGGTATTGCTCCTCGGCACGGGCGACCTTGCCCAAGTCAGGAGACAAGATGGCGGTCTTGTAGTCCTGCCAGCGTTGGTGAGCGGCCTCGCGGACGGTTTTTGCGAGCGTCTCGTCAAGGGAGGCAAGCAGTTTCGTGTCCGACTTCGTCTCTCCGTTGAACTGGAGCCCGAGCAGCGGGGCAAGCTCGGTTTCGCCCCAGATGATGCGTGAGCCGATGAGCGCGAAGGGGTTGCTGATGACTCCCGTGTAAACGCACGCCATTCCGCCCATCTTGACGTCTTCAGCACCGTACGAGATTTTGACGCAGTCGCCAAGCAGCGCGTCCCTCTTGCGCCGGGGCCTGGGTTCCGGTTTCGGAAGCTCGGCAGGGGTCGCAGGACCCACTATCTCGAGCTTTTCCATCTTTGCGTCATCAGGGTGGGCAACCATATTCACTCACTGAGTTCCCACCTCTCATAAGAACTCTTTCATCAGGGAATCTATATACTGGAGTATATAAATGTGATGGGGAGAAAATAGTGCAGCTGGGAGGATTCGAACCTCCGAAGCCGCTAGGGCAAAGGATTGCTTGCGTCCAACCAACGTGGTTGGCGGACATTTAAGTCCCCCGCGTTTGGCCACTTCGCTACAGCTGCGTGGAATGAAAAGAACAGAATGCTGTTTTTAAGCTTTAGGCTAACGCATCGGCAAGCGCGCGGGCGTTGCGCTCATTGACAAACCCATACAGCAGGCTCTCCCTTTCTGGAGCTTGCGCAAAAAAGTCAGGGCCGACCGCTTTCGTCCCGGCAAGAACCATATTCCACGTGCGTTCCGACATCTCGGGCGTAAGGACGCCGTGCCGTATGCGCCACATCTCTCCCCGGGGAGTTTTCTGGATGCTGGACGTCGCTTGAGGATTGGTTTTCGGAACCGAGACGTACTCGTGCACGAACGCGTCGAGGTTGCCGCTCCCCAGGCCCTTGAGCTTGCGGGCCGCGAGATCCAGGTCATACTCATACGCGGCATTGCGCGCGATCCGGAGATCATTCCTTGCGCGCTCCAAGTCTGCCGGTTCGGGAAGCATCATACAGAGGTCGCTGATGTAATACTTCCTGGCTTCGCCGAGCTTTTTGCCCAGGTACGGGGGCTCCCGTGCCCAGCGCGACGGCTTGAAGCCGAGAAAGTCGCGAACGTTCTGGATGGTGAACTCTTCCAGCCCCATCTAATCCCACCGGTCCCAGTCGGAACCTGACGCCTCAACCGCGGGCATCGCTGCCGGCGTGAAGGTCTTCTGCTTCTTCGCATAGGCGAATTCCTCGACAGGGCCGAGGGCCGCGAGCTCTTCCGCGGACATCTGGTGCGGCTTGCTGGCCGCGATGGTGCCGTCGAACTCTGCCGTGATGGCCTGGACGTCCAGGAACATCTGGATTTCCCTTTCGACGTTCTTCAGGAGCGGCTCGTCCTGCTGGGTGATGAGCGTGATTGCGTCGCCGTCGTCTCCCGCTCGGCCGGTTCGTCCGATGCGGTGGACGTAGTCCTTCGGGTTGCGCGGCAGGTCGTAGTTCACGACGTGCGTGACGTCGTCGATGTGCAGGCCGCGAGCCGCGACGTCAGTTGCGACGAGGACGTTGAACAGTCCCTTCTTGAAGTCCTCAATGACCTGCAACCTGCGGTTCTGGGAGAGGTCGGAGTGAATCGTGCCGACACGGAAGCGCTTGCCGCGCAAAATCCGCGCGAGCGTGTCCGCCCAGCTCTTCGTGTTGCAGAACACCATGCATTTCTGCACCTGGTTCTTTTTGAGAATCTTCACGAGCGTGTTGAGCTTTTCGCGCTTGTCCACGCCGTAGCAAATCTGGCGGATTTTGTTGACCGTGATTTCGTCCTGGTCGAGGATGAGCTGTTCGGGGCTGACCATGTATTCCTGGCTCAGGCGGACGACTGCCTCGGGCATCGTCGCCGAGAAGAGCATCATCTGCTTCGTCGCCGGAGTGTGCTTGAGGATTTCGCGGACGTCATCGATGAAGCCCATGTCAAGCATACGGTCTGCCTCGTCAAGGACTGCGAACTGCAGCGTCTTGAAATTGATTGTCCTGCGCTGGATGTGGTCAAGGACCCGTCCGGGAGTCGCGATGATAATCTGCGCGCCCGCTCTCAGCGCGTCAATCTGCGGGTTGATGCCGACGCCTCCGTAGATTTCCAGGGCCTTGACGTTCTTGTCAAGCTTCCTGATTTCCTTCCAAATCTGCTGCGCAAGTTCGCGCGTAGGAACGAGGATCATCGCCTGTAGTGTCGGCGTGTTTTGCAATTTCTGGAGGATGGGGAGCAGGAACGCGATGGTCTTGCCGCTGCCCGTCTTTGCGCGGACAACGAGGTCCTTGCCTTCCAGGAGCAGGGGCAATGATTTTTCCTGCACGTTCGTGGGCGACGTGATGCCCATTGCCGCGAGGGATGCCTTATGCTCTGCCTTGATGTCCAACTCTTCAAACTTCATTCGTTTCACTCGATTGTCAAGAAACCAGGTCGGTTTCTATCGTTTCTTTGTCTAGATGACAAGGAAAGATAGACGCCGATTATTCTGAGAATAATCATTCCAATCCCCGCAGTTGTCTTCAGGGATTGCTACCTTTCGCTGCCTCTATGATAATGATTGGGTGGGGCGGACTATATAAAACTTATTAATTTCAATATGGAAAATATATTCTGGAGTGGCTAGTTCTTCAGTTCAAGACGCATACGCTTCTTGACGTTGTACATCGCGAAGCCCTTAACCTCGTCCGACTTCTCATCCTTGCGGACGAACGTATCATCGCCCACATCTTCGCAGTACGATTCCGTCGGCTTGCCAAACCTCACTTCAAGAAAGTCCCCTTCCCCGTCATAATAAAATTTGACGCGGCTCATTCGAGCTCAATCACGATTTTGTTACCGACTTTGCTGATTGCGACAGCCTCATCACCTTTCAGATGCAATTCACGTTCAATATCTGCAGGAATGCGCAAAACCGTCCCGCGAGCGCTTTTGCTAAGCTTGCGATGCAACTTCAGCGGCCGTCCCCAGAGGCCCAACCGCTTCGCTATCGTGATCATCTTCTGCGACTCAAACTCGTCGAGGATTTCCTCGCCGCAAACCGTGCAGCGCTCACCCTTCAGCACGAAGAAATAGCCGTCGAGCTCTGCAATGACGTCTTCCACTTGCACAAGATTCCCTTTTCCGCAGACAGGACATTTGTTCATTGTCGTTCGCCTCCTTGCGAGCCCGTTATGCACAGAAGCTCATCTTCGGCTGAATAGTAAACAGTGATGATTTTCTTGAATCCTGATTTTTGGACGTAAATCTCGAATTTGTTTTTGCCTACGGCATCAACCTTGTACGCTTCAATGATTGCGTCGCGCAAATCGTGAAAGTCCCAGCCCCACGCACGCAAATACTTCAGCGCAAAGTGCTTCGTCACCTTAAGCTGAACCGTGGACGCGTTCCAAGGAACTCTCATTACAAATTCATCATATTTTCATCATATTTAAATCTTACGGGCGCTGGTTCGCGAAGAAGAAGTAATACGGCTCCAGCATCTTGCCCGAAACGCTTTCGATGAACGCCATAAGCGTCTGCTGCAGCGGGAAGAACGTCATCTTGGTTGCGGGCAGGACGTCCAGATTTATTTCGCCGTCGTTGAGGACTTGCGAGTGCACGGTCGCGTTTGCCGCGAGGTAGTGCTGCAGCACAGGAACGTCAATCGTGATGCCGAACTCGTCAAAGTCCCAACGCTCATCGCCACGGCGCACTGAGAACGGATAGCTCATCTGGAACGTGGTGTCGCGCAGCGCGAGGAATGTTTTCACATCGGGAGCTCGCGTGACTTCGACATTCACGCCGGAAAGCCCCTTGAAGTCATCGATGCATATCGAAAGGCGCGATGCTGTTTCTGACGCGATGGCGTTCTGGGCGACTTCAATCGGAAGGACATTGTTCTTTCCGCGCTCGTAGAGGTAGGCTGTTGGTGGTGCGGGGAAATGCGGCGTTTGAAGCGCGATGTAGCCGCCCTGGACGCCGAAAACGTCAACGGCGTTCTTGCCCGCGATGGCGAGGCACTGCGTGACGTAATCCTGCACGTGCTGGCGTTCCGTGACTTGGATTTTTCCGTTTGGCAAGGACGCGATGCCGACCACGTAGAACATGATGCCGACAATGATGAGCATAAACACGCCGAGCAGGATGAACATCGAGAGCTGGCCGCGCTTTCTGAGCGGAATTGCAAGCAGGCCGAGCAGCGGAAGCAAGAGGAACGCGCGCTTGTCCTTGACCTTGTCCGTGATGGTCTTGATGGTGGCGTGGCCGTCCGGCAAAACAACGACGTTCGTGCCTTCGCGCTGGTACTTCAGCTCGTTGTTGTCGATTAACAGCGAGGCGTTGCTGTACGCCGTCCTGTAGGATTTGACAAGCGAATGGCTGATGGTTTCTTTGGTTATCTTTTCGTTGATGTCCAGGAGGCGTTCGGTCTTGTTGTTCGTCTGGATGGATTCGGAAATCGTGAGGTAATTGCTGACGTACGTGCGGTACGGAGGGGCGTCCGCCTGGATGAGAATTTCGTTCACGATGGCGTTGTCGTTGTCCAGCAAAAGGGTGGCGCGCGCGTTCTTGTTCGCCGTGGTGAAGAACGGGACAGGCCCCGAGTTGAGGTTCTTGCCCATCCTGTCGAGCTGGTTCTTTTTGAAATCGACGACACCGCGGACTTCGATGCGGTGGTTGGCGAGGTCGACGAGCGAGCAGTCCTTGCACGCGGGAGCGTCCGCGAGGAACTGCGCGGACATCGACTTCTTCAGGAAAATCGTGTGAAAGTCCTGCCAGGCGCGGAACGTGAAGTCCTTCAACGGGTCCTTCGTGTCGTACGTGTACATGCTGACCGGGCACATCGACATCTTTTCCACGCCATTCTGGCGGTGGACTTCGACAGTCGCGGTGCAGTTGGACTGCACGAATTCCGTGAGGTTCGGCTTTTCAATGGTCAGGCTGACGTCGTCAAGGACGTACGTCGGCGAGACGGTTTCCTTTGAGATGGTCAAAGATGCGTCGTCCGACGTCGCCGCGAACTGGACTTCGTTGCTCGCGCAGTCACGGATGGAAAAGTTGGAATTACTTTGGGACTGGATGCTGATTTGCGTCGAGGCCGTGATGGTGGAGTCCTCAACATCCTCCATATAGACACAGCCCGCCCAGACGCTGTCGGCGTGTTCTATCTGGAGCTCAGCGCCACAATACGTAAGCGTATTCAACTGCGTCGCAACCGTGTCGATGTGGACGAGCGAGTCCGCGCTATCCGCGCGGATGCAGCCATTGTCGTAAACGACGTTCTGTCCGTTCGTGATGACGATAGGTCCTTGCTGCAAAGTCTGAACCTGATCGACCTGGTAAGAATTGCCGCCCGTTGCGGTCGGGTTGGTAGCGCCGATTAATGTTACTCCGTTGGGGAGCGTGATTTGGTCGACGTAGAGAATGTTGCCATTTGCGTCAATTGTTGCTCCCTCAATCTTAGTATAAGTAAGACCATCTTTAGTAAGTGAATGTGCCCGGACATGAGTCCAAGGAGGGCCATTCGGATCTGCACTGTAGACTGCGGCAGGAACGTTTACCTTCTTGAGTGCGTCGTTAATCGTTTGGGCGACAGGAGTAGGGTCGGGAGTGGTTGTCGCTCCTCCACTGCCAAGGTCATCTTGCGCAAAAGCTAAAGCTGCTAATAGCATCAATAGCAGTCCCACAATCCAAGATTTATGCACCATTTAACCTCTTTTCTGCTTATAAATAAAGAATTGCCATTTATAGTTTGCTATTTTAACTCATCAGAAGCAACCAAATTCATCAGTTTGTGCGTATCTTCCGCACTCTTATGCCTAAATCCCAGCCATCCGTTCCAATCTTATAGATCTTGTAACCTCCAAACACTAGCGACTGTCCTGTGTTCTTTTCCAGGAGTTCTGGGAACAGATCAAAGAAGTAGCGTTCACCCCAAGAGGCGCCTCAATCACTGCGTGAACCGCCTTCTTTTCAGGCCAATATAGGCGCTCGTATTTAGCATCAAGCCCGCGAGCGCGTGCAAGCGCAATGTATGCCACACACATATCACTGCAGCCCTTGTGTTTGTAGACGTAGCCGTCCCGCAAGATTTCTGTAGCAGTACGTCTCCAACGAATTCTTAGCTCATCTTCTTCATCAAGGTCCATCTGCTTGACTTTGGCAAATAGCAGTCGCCGCAACGCAATAATCTCTTTCTTTCCAGCGCTCTTTATTTCTGCGGCAATTTTACGGATTTCATCCGTGACTTCTACTTGGCCGTTAAGCATAAGGCGCCGTTTGTTCACAAATGACTTTTTGCTTCGACAATGATGTTTTTGGCCCCTTTCGTTTCAACAAAATCAACGGCCTCCTTGTACGGCCCTTTTGTTATCTTTTCGATCGACTTCAAGTATTGTTCCGGATCGAGTACTTCTTTGAGTATTGCGAAGGTCAGCACGTGGTTGCGCATATACGCATTGGTAAATCCTTGGGCAATAAGGTTCTCGAAATATGTCGTCTTTGACAGCGGTTCTTGAAAGATGTGACAGATTTCGTGCGCCAAAAGGTTGATGAGGTCGTTATCCGAAAGTGGCATGGGCGAGGTGGGCTCTCCTGTCGTTAGGACAATGGTCAAAGGATCTGAAAAACCAGTTGTGCGCATTTTTTTCGGCCAACTGGGCAATACATAGACTGAGATGTGCTTACGTGCCCACGGCATTTCGGTGCAGGCTTCCATTCGCTCAACAAGCTGCAAAACCTGAGGCAAAACGTTTTTTCGTATGTGCTCAATTCCCTTTCGCGCAAACGCTTTTCTCTCGATGAAATAGGGCTCGTCAGGCTCTTCGCCCGCAATTCTATGAAGCATTTTGTCGTAGATGGATGAGTATCTTAAGCTAGTTGTTGGGATTGCCATGGTGTTGAGTAGATGATAATAAAAGGAAATAAAAATGTTCTCAGTCGTCGTCTGAATCGCTGCTATTGCTGGATTTCGAGCAGAATCCCGAGGGCGATGATCCGCTGTCTCCGTCGCAATCGTTTTTTCCCGCAAAGTTCCAGAGTTTTGAAGGTTCGCCGTACATTTCCCGGTATCTGCGCGCGACATTTTTGTCGCCGTCAGGATGCAAGGGCGTGTGGGACGTGCGCGGAAGGTGGTGGAGGTATTCACCGAGCGTGTCTTTGCAGAAGTTGTGGTACTTCCGAGTGAATAAGATGAATTGGTGCCACACTTCATCGACTTTCTCGCTTGCCATCGCCAGTGGTTCGTTCTTATGCACGCCTACGAGTCCCACATATTTCTTGAATTCAACGAATGCTTCACGATATTCTTCAGGGCTCTTGAAGGTACCGGATTTCAAGAGGCGTTCCTCAAGGTACGGCGCTTCAAATCGATTCAATTTTGCCAAAAGCTCTTGGTGCCGAGGAATGAGATGCACGCCGGGCGCTGTACGCACATCAGCACTCAATCTGTCTTCAAGTATTTGACTCATGGTTTTCCCCCCGCCTTCACTCACAGATGTCTTATCGAATGAAATTTAATAAGTTATGCTCAGTTAAGCCGGAAAATCACGAAACAGAATCCGGAGGTACTCGTCATCCGCGCGCCACTCTTCGCTTCGTCTGCGCCGCTCATACAGTTCAAAGCAGGCGAGTGCTTCACGTTCTTGTCGCAAATATTCTTCATTGTGGCCCAGCATCTTCAACTGGTTGAGATACCCTTCAGGGTCACGGGAATGGAGTTTGTAGAGTACTCGAAGAGCACGTTCAGGTAAGTTCGTCATGACTTGAAAGAAGTAACTATTTTATTATATGCTTTTCTATATAATTTATATAAAATATAGTTTAAAGAATATATTAAGACCGTTTTAAGAAAATGTTCAAAGAATGAAAAAGATTCACTTAAGAGAAAGCTGGGCGTCTGCAACTGCCTGGATGCGCCATTGCGCATTGTGGCGATAGACCTTACCATCGCGCTTGATGCTTTGCCTCATCAAGAGGTTCGTGGGGATCCAGTAATTGCTGCAGTTATTGACCATGCCTTGAACATATTTATCCGCATCAGGACCACCTCTTATGACGTCAATCAGCTTAAGCTCTCCACGATTAGTTTCAAGAGTTTCTCCGCTCAACACATCAAACGTTGAGTACATTGCAATTGAGGGAATTGCAGGAATACCCATACGCCAGACTCCTGCATATTTATTTGCAGCAAGAGCAGGATCCACATCAGACTCATAAGCAACAAACTTAATTTGTGGCGTAAACGATTCAGCCAATTTCTTAAGCGCAATTGCGTCACGTGCACTAAACAAGTCCAACGAACCATTCGTAGGATCCTTATTGTGATAGAACAACACCAACACCGGCTTCCTTTCTTCCGGTTTCAAATGCTTCTGATAGACGAGCGCGTCAAAGTTATTCGTTCGCGTTCTAGGATCGTATTCAACAAATTCAACCTTTGCAGGCAAAATTTGCTCATCCTTCAGAATTGCATCCACTGTTGCATACTTACGAGGATCCATCAACGTAGAGATTTCGGCTTCAGAAAGCGCTTTCTTAGTCGTAAACGCCGTCTTCGCCACTCCACCCTGCGCGTTCTGTTGCGCGTCTTGCCCGTAGGCAGTGCCGGTGAATGCCGCGACCAATCCAGCGGCAGCATAGGCGAGAACCTTCCTGCGACCGAGGTCAGGAGCCGCGTTTCTAATCAAATCGTTCTCCTTTCCAACAATGTCGTCGATCGCCATGAGCAATCGTGATTTGTGCTGTTCGTATTTAATGAGTATGATTCTTTCGTACTCGTCCGTTTGCTCAAGAGGAACGTCCTTCTCGAGCAGTATGCGGTGCTTGTTGACCGTGTCCTCGAATGATTTCAGCCAGCCAACGGCGACATCCAGGTATTTTCGTGTCCGGACGTCCTCGACCAGCGGAACCGCGCTTTGCAGCGCGCTCCTGAGCACGCGCGCCTCGTCAATCAAGGCCTCGTGGTTCAGGACGTGCAGCTTGTCCGCCTGGCGCGCAGCGCCTTTGCGGATGAGCAAGTTTAATTTGGCGACTTCGCGGCGCAGGGATTCCACGTTCCCTTTCCAGAATAAGAACCCCCCGAAGCGGACGCGCTCAATCGCGGCCACGGCCTTTCCAGCGTTCTTCAACTCGTTCATGAACTTGTTGAAGGCGGCTTCCGAGAGCATGGCATTTGCAAGCCCTCAGGGGTTTAAATAGCCTTTGGAATATATAAATCTTACTACAACTCTCGACGGTGAGTGTTGTAGGATGCGATTGCAACCACCCATGCACAAAAAATAACCACTAAATAATAGTAACTAATAGAAACCTTTAAAAAGGGCATTCGCTTCAAGAACCAGTATGCAAAAGGCATATAACCGCGAAATGCCCCTGAAAAGCGCAATGGCTGAATACTCGCTCGATACTGTGCTGCGCGACCAGGAACTTTTTGTCAGCGAGCTCTATGACCGCCACAAGGAGCTTCTTGCCTACCAGCGGAAAAAACCTGCGGAATTCAAGGACGCACTGAAGAAAGAAAGCATCGCAGGCATCCGCGACGGCATTGAGAAGTTCATCCGCATCGAAAATCGCCAGGGAAACAAGCACGGCGACAACCTGTTCGACTACAGCATCACAAGATTTCTTGACACCGATCTCCGCGAACCCATCCAGTCCCGCATCGCCGACAACGAAACCGTGCGCAAGCACCTCACACGGGAATTCCAGCACGGCGTTTTTGATGTCGCGACGGAAACAATCGCATACATCGTGAGTGAAGAATACCGGACACGCGTGCAGCAACTGCACCTCGGGGAAATCAAGCCCCGTGCCAGTCAAACCGGTACAGCATAATCTTCTGCACAATCCAGATGTAATCGATAGTATACTCAGTCTTCGGCACGTAGACAAGTTCTCCCTTCTTGTCGCGTACGGGCACTTTTTGGAAGGACTCCTCGTAGATGGAGAGGAGCGATTCTGCCTCATTCTTCGGCAGCAGAAGCTTGCCAGCGGGGTCGCGCAGCGCCTCATTCAGTGAACGTTGCGATGTAGGCATAAGCACATCACGGAAGCGGAACACCTGCTTCGCAATCGGCATCTCATCAAGGAACGCCTTTTTCAGCGGGTCCCAGATGCGGACATCCGCACGCCAGTCCTTCGGCTGTGGAACTTCTGCCTCCAAAGCACCACCCACTGCGCCAGGCTGGCATTTTCTCAGCGCAACTTCGACAAGAAACCGCGTTTCCGCGGACGTGGGAATCTCGGCAAGATTCTTCACAAGCACCGGATCGGGGCGGGCGAGCTTGCGCAATACGTGCTTGACATAGAACTCCTCGAAGTCAGACTGAAGAAAGACCAGAATGCCTATCCCTTGCCGTTTCACAATAAGCCCTTGCGCGGCAAGCTGCGTGACGCGATGGGGGTCGCGAACCTGCGCCAAGGTGTCGCTCCGACACGTTCGCACGGCAGTGTTGCGCTGGACATAGCCCATGCGCGTTCGACAAGAATCCCTTTATTTAAACCCTGCGCTAGCGCAAATTCCGATTCAAGAAATCAACCGTCTTCTCCCACGCGTCAACGGTTTCATTGGGCGCGTATCTCGCCCCCGACGGGTTCGCGAAGGCGTGGCCGACGCCAGGGTACATGTAAATCTCGTTCTCGACGCCGACTTCGTTCAGGCCGTTTTCGAACGCCCTGACTGAAGCAACCGGAATGCCCGTGTCCTCCTCGCCGAAAATTCCCAAGACCGGCTGGTCGATGATTTGCAGCTGATTGGTATCGTTCACGAGGTTGCCGTAATAGATGACCGTCGCGGCCAAGTCTTCGCCGGACAGCGCGAGCTGCAAGGACTGGCCGCCGCCGAAGCACCAACCCA